>Ga0170475_106785227_pt1 | contig 11094 bp, 11 predicted proteins | sample Soicark_Litter_5_FD_111474 | JGI IMG/M metagenome (GOLD analysis project Ga0170475, IMG submission 111474) | Avena fatua rhizosphere microbial communities from Hopland, California, USA. Combined Assembly of 48 SPs | reverse complement strand
TGATGATGGTGCTCATTTTGTACAACCCGGAAAAGATGCGATGGATTACACTGTTAGGATGAGTCAATTCTTTGATCATTATTTGAAAGGAAAATTTCCACCTAAATGGATGACTGAGGGCATTTCAGCCAGGAAAAAAGGTCTTGAGAATGGTTATTCTTTGGATGAAATTAAGTCGCCATAGGAATTCGACTGCAAATGAATGAAAGTAAAAGAGTAGGATGGGTTCACTCATCTCACTAGTGGCTCATGTTTACTTGATTAATGTTCCTCGAAATAAGTGAGTGCGTTGTTACAGTTAGTGGAAGTTTTTACTCCGCAAGGACCTTTTGTTAAGAGAGGGTATTGGCGTGGGAGTGGGGTAACAACTGTGAAAAAGCATTGTAATGTGCCAGATGTTTTGGTACACACACTTGCTACACACTGGCAATAACCGCCATTTTTTGTAACATAATATCTTGTAATACTTTGCCCAAAATGTCTTGAGGCGGCTACACCTATTACCGATAAAAAAGCAGTAATACACCCAAAATAGATTTTCCTGTATTTCATGGCAAAAATAGTTTAATATGAATTGATGTAAATTTGTAAGAGGAAGGCAACATTTGTTCCCTTCCTCTGTAGTTTAAAGTGCGGATAGATCAATGTTCGGTCTGATAAAGAAGCGGAGTAAGACAGTTACTCCCTGTCTTGGGTCCTTCAGGGCCTTTTGTAAGTAATGGATATTGAAATGCAATAGGGTTTTGGGCAGTAAAAAAACATTGTTGAGTGCCAGCTATTTTCGTACAAGTACTAGCTTGAGCTTTACAATAGTTTCCGTTTTTAGTAATATAATATCGGGTTGTGCTAACTCCATAATGTTTTGCAGCTGCTACCCCGGCAATTGCTAATACAGCTGTAGTAGTTCCTAAAAAAAATTTAGAACGTTTCATGAAATGGTTTGCTTTTTAATTAAAAAGCATTAAAATTTAGTATTGGAATATGCCTACTCTATTGCAGGTTTTCGGATCCCCTGATTGTATTCAAGTTAAATGGAAGGGGGATATTACCCCCTTCCAGAATGATAATTATACTTGAATAATTTTTAATGTTCGTTCAAGTAAGTTAACGGCACTAAGCAGTTCGATGCCGTTCTGACGCCAGCGGGGCCTTTGGTTAATAGTGGATATCTTGTAACAATTGCGCCTGCAACGACTGTAAAAAAGCATTGATTAGCACCGGCAGTTTTTGTGCAAGTGCTGACTACGCCTTGACAATAGCCCGAATTTTTCGTGATATAGAATCTCTGTACACTATCACCATAATGTTTGGCGGCTGCTACACCAGCAATTGCCAATACAGCGGTCGTGGCCCCTAAGAACAGTTTGGAACGTTTCATAAAATTGTTTGCTTTTTAATTAAAAAGCAATAAAATTTAGTATTGGAATATGCCTACTCTATTGCAGGTTTTCGGCTGCCCCTGATTGTGCACAATGCGTTTATATTTAGCTTATTAATTTAGTTTGCAAGGGGTGAGGGGTAAAAGATTGTATTGGAATGTACAATGCTGAATTCCAATGTCTATGATTAATAGCCCTGACCGGATTGGCTTTTAAATGACCTAGTGCTCTGCTAAATATTGAAGGTATGTCAAACAGTTGGACGAAGTTTTTGGCCCTGAAGGACCTTTCGTAAATATGGAGTACGTCACTGTTAATTGTTGCGTTACAGTATAGGTACAATGTAAATTACCAACAGTTTTTGTACATACGGTAGTCACTGTCTGGCAGTACGTCCCATGTATAGTAATGTAATACCTTGGAATAAGCGGTCCATAATGTTTGGTCGCTGCCACTCCAGCTACAGCTAATAAAGCTGTTGTAGTACCTAAAAACAGTTTTGAACGTTGCATAAGATTGGAGCTTTTTTATTAAAAAAGCAATAAAGTTTATAAGTTTAAAAATGCCTATTTATAGGCTCCGGATATAGCTGATTGTGCTCAATTTTTTATAAATAATATGCATGTTTCGTCTTTTCGGGGTTATAGTAGCGCATTAAAAAATGTAAAATTCCTCCATTAGCTGGAAAAAGATCCGCCGTAGTAATAGGATTAATATTCGTCAGCCAAAATGCCTCGTTATATGATGCAGGCTTTGCGCCATATAAAAGAATGGCGGCGATCCACTGGGCACGTTCTTGCCAAATAGGGTCTTGTAGTATTTTAAATGCTTCTAGGTACAATTCTCCCAATCCTGCTAAACCCGAAGCTAGACTGAAATCCGTGAGGACAGGATAAGGATTTAATTCTGAAAGGCAGCTTTCTACAATGTGTTTGTATCTCTCGTCTTTCAGTACTTCATAAGCTTTTAAAAATGAAATCACTATGCCCGGAATTCCTATACCGACCCCCCATTTGTCAACTGTCTTGCTTTGTGTATGAATTGTCCAGGAATAGGCTCCTTTCTTTTTGCGACCTGCTCGTTCAAGCTGATTCAGCGCTTTTTCTATTGACAATACAGCATCATTGGTTGGATACCGTTGTACATAGGACAGCAAAAATAAAAGAATGCCCGCAGTACCCCAGTCGACACCGTGATATGTATTCCAGGAACCATCCGCCTGCTGCCTTTCTACAATTGCATGAACATATCTCATCAATGTTTCATCGACCCAGATGGGATTTAGCCATTCAGAACAATGTAATAAGGCCAACCCCTGCCCTGCGACACCGGTAGCTAAGGATACTTCAATTGCCGGATCCAGGAAGCATCTCTGCAGCTGATCTGCCAATGCTGTACTATTTTTCAGCAAACCTGCTTTTAATCCTTCATGAATGGTGAGCGCAATACCGGCATTGCCGCTATAAAGACCTGGTGTTATTTTGTCTGGAACTGATAGGTAATTGTCTTCTATGTATTGCCAGGTCTTTGTATAAGGTGGAAGACAAATATCTACTGAATACCCTAACTGCTTAGCTATCGCCACCACCCATAAAGGTCCAGCCATACCTACATACCAACCTTCATACATGGCCATCGTCATTTGCTGATTTCCAATCCTTGTATCTACCTGCATCGAATTGGAAATCCATCTCTTTTTTGGATTTAACAACTCGGGATTCGCCAGATGGTTTAAGCCTTTCTGTACTAAATTGTGAATGTCTAAATTAGAATCTTCGAGATCAAGGGTAGGTGACGGAAAGTGTTGTTCGCTGACTGAATGAATTATTTTTTGACAGCCCGTCAGTGTTATTATGATTTCATGGATGGTTGGTCTTGCATTGGGTTGTTCTTCCCAGCATGCGGCAATTAGGCCCGATATTTTTTCATCCCCTGTATAAAGTCTCAATGACCTCTCGAGATAGTTTTTTGGCTGCCCATTCAACTTTATAGCGTATAGTCCCGTAAAGAACATTACCATTAACCCTCCAATACCATAAACGTCTTCTTTGACGGTTGGGATGCTTGCCCTCATTTGCTCAGGAGAGGTATGGCCTGGTGAACCCTCCTGGAAAGTAGGCTGTTGAGGAACTGTATGCATACACCAGGTAAGTTCCATATCTATCAAGGTAATGCTGCCGTCTTTTTTTATAAGAAAGTTTTCTGGTGTTATATCCCGATGAACATAGCTTTTTTTGTGAAGCCGATCAATGATTTTTATAACTTTGATAAGTTGATCGAGTAACGTTAGTTTTTCTGATTTTGAGAGGTGCCGCCAGCAACGATGTTTTAATAACTGACTTAACCACTCTGTTAGGGTTTTGCCTTTGACAAATTCCATCGCCAGATACAGATCATCATTTTCCTTAAATATGTCGAATACTTCGGGCATAGGTATCTCAGTATGTAAGGCTTGGTATAGCTCATATTGCCATTTTAGTCTATCCTGAATATCTCTTCCATACTCATCTACAAACATATTCTTACGTCCCTGCTTAATGAGACAAGTTCTGATCTTCCATATTCTTTTAAAGTAAATGCCCCTGATTACGTCTCCCTTGGCATCTGGTTTTAAAACCATCAGGGGATAATACTTATAGTTTAATAATTTCTTTTTTTCTTCCTTTTTTAAGGCGACTATTTCAGAAAATGGCCATGCTTGGCCATCTGGACACCTGAAGGGTATCTCATATAAGTCTTCAATCAGGTTGCCTTTATTGTCATAGATATGTCTGATTAATTCCCCTTTGTTGTTGGTTACTAGCACTGGATTAAAGGCCCCATACCTCGTATATATGTTTCCTGCGAGAAAATGGTCGGTGGGTATGGCCGGGCCTCTGAAATGTTCGGTTAAGGGGATAAGCTTTTTAGCCAATTCGACGGCGTGAAGGTCATCATTAGGATATATAGTTACAGCTTTTCCAAGAGAACCATACCCTAATCCTCCTTCTAATAAATTATGAGCCAGATACGCATCCTGTATGATCTTGAATGATACATTTTGTGATAAGAGTTCAGGAATAACTACTTGAAGAAGTTCTTGAACCTGGAAACTAATGACAGATATATGAAGCATCCAACCTTGAACCCTGTCTACCTGACCCACTTGCCAGTAAAAGTCCACAGGAGAATACGATACTCCATATATATTTAATATTTGGGAGTAGTCGTTTATGAATTGTATCTGCTTCAGATTCTCCATGATAAATTATAGCTTATTGAGTGAAGTGATCATTGTGTCTATGGATATACCTCCCTGGAATGCAGCTTTTTGTCTTTTTTCCTCGTCATATAGTACGATATAGGGAGGATAAGCTCCCTTAAAGTGTCGTAATAAGAAAAAACGTTCATCTCTTCCTACAATTATATTAGGGTATTTGTCCAGTTTATAATAGTTATTGAAGGTCTTAAGGCGGGTAAAGTCGTCATTGGTTACAAAATAGAACCTATAGGATTTTAAAAGATTCATATGATGAATGATGTCTTCTGTTTCCTTTTGACAATGCTCGCAATCCGGACTGAAGTATAATAGTACTATAGGCGCCCCCTTTTCTACAGATCCCATATCGTACATCGTTGTGCTGTCCTTCAATAAGATACTGAAAGATGGCAATGGTTCTCCGGTACTCTTTTTTGTCTTGCAAGTAATAAAAAGAAGTGCTATAACTATTATGCCAATATATTTTACCATATTGTTGGATTGTGACGACTAAGAGTTAGAATTTAACTCATTGCTAATTGCTCGTTTTGGACTCCCTCTTGTTTATTGTTTAGCCATATACCCAATATTCCTAGACAAGTGAACCCCGTATTAAAGTAGAAATGTTGATGCCAGTTCATTTTTTGTATAATACCTCCACATGAACATGGAAGTCCGTTGGAGAACTTTAACATATATCCTACGTATAGTGTAAATAGGGCCATTAATATAGTGCCAGCATATAGCCCCCACTTTCTGAACCGGATTTGATGACTAAAAAAGGGAATCAAAAGTGCTGTTGCAATTAGTACTTCAATTACTGGTATTGCTACCGCTACAATTTCAGTATATTTACTGATCAACGGGGATTTGTATAGGGCTGCTTTAAAATATTCTTGTCCTAATAATTTGTATATCCCCGTATACAGGAATAAGAGAATGTAAAGTGAAGCAATAACATCTACAATAATTGCCTTTTTCATATTGTTTTATTTTTTTCCTTTGGAGTTGAACGATAGATAATGTCTCCTGCGAGAAGTGCCATGCAAAAGCTAGAGAGAATAGGAAGCAACTGGTATCTTAACACGATAGGAGATGCGAACACGCTAAAGGCTGCATTAAGTACCCAAAAGACTAATACAAGGATTAATAGTTTTCCTAATCCTGTTGAGTCGTCCTTAAGGCTTCTAAAGGCTAGTAGCCCTATCAGATTGATAAAGAGTAATAGATTTACTAATACTGAGAATATGGGATACCATTCAGTGAATGCGATCGTGCCCTCCTTTGACTTATGCTCTTTTACTTTTTGACTCTTATACTGGAACCAGCTTTTTGCTAGCGCACCGACACTGTCCCCCCCCATATTGTAAGTGCCCAGAAACTCTGACGGAGGAACTACCAATTTAATTGCATTAGTAGCCATAAAGCTGGTAGCAAAGCTGACAGGATACTTTCGGATTAGATAGAGTGCATAATCCAAATATAAGGGACCTTCCGATGCCCATCTGGTAAAATAGGGAGTAGTACTGTCCTTTTTATATTGTCTGCTCATATACTGAATCAGTGGACCATTGCCGCTCCATAAGTAGAAGTACGAGTTGACTGAGTCTTCCTTACTGAATTTTATTTTTTGCAGTGTATCCATATGCTCCCGAACCATCGTCTCCAGTTTGGTAAACTTCACCGGCACAGTCTCACGCTTCGAAGCTGGAATATGCTGATACATATACAAAGCATTATTAGCCAATTGCCACCCCCCAAAAGCAGAGAATTGTGTCTTTCCAGTGACCTCTTTCATTTTCTTGCTGGTATAGGTGTACGATCCGATTACCAGGAGGATTGCGAATCCAACTCCTGCCAGCTTGGACTTCCAGCTCTGTCGGGAGAGAGTAAAGGCTACTATTGAAATGATAGGGTAGTAAATAGCATTATAGCGCAGTGTAAAACATGCCAGCAACAGAATACCGTGGGCTAATATTTGCCATCGGGATGGATTATATATTATCCAAATTAAGGTTGTCAGCCACAACAGACTAAATCCAATAAAAAGTGAATCTGCTGATATGTAATTACTTATATAGAGAGGGATTGGATTGAATAGAAAAAAAATCAAAAATACATTTTTCACTATTTTTCCAGGCTTGAAAAGACGGAGTAGGCTGAATAGCAAGGTCAAAGCAGCTGCCTGCATAAAGAAATATTGTAAGCCGACGACTACTTTATCACTATGTGTGAATACACTGACGAAACGAAGAAACTTGGAATAAGCCACTGGCCACATATTCACATCCGAATTATTATAGGCTGCCTCTAGGTAAGAGTAGGAGTCCGGCATGTAATTGGCATAAGGATACTGGAACTTAAACAAGATGAATTGTAAGCTGAAGATGACCAAAGCCGATAGGCAATAGATCCGACTCCAACGAGCATTCCAGATGGATGCGAAGAGGTTTAATGCTACAGGCTTAGGCGGAGCTAGTTGTGACGCAGTTTCCCCTTCTTTCTTCACTTCGTGGTATTCTTGCTCGGTATTAATAGACCATAGGTTTTGCTTGGTCTTGATCCCTGCACAGATATTGTCCACCGCTACCATGGCTGTCAGCATAGAGTGGTCGGCATTGTTGTATTTATGCATGCCGTTCCGGCCTACTAAGAATAGATTTTCAAAGTGGTCAGTATATGCACGGATTTTGTCGAAATCTTTATATGTCCCAAAGTAGGCCGGATAAGTCTTTTCCATCCGACGGACTGTACTGTCGAGCACGTCATCAATTTTACAGAGATCCATTTTTTCCAGTTCCTGGATAGCATGCGTCTGTATGGCTGCGTCGTCCAACGCCCAGAAATCATCTGTCTTATTGCAGAAATATTCCATACCGATCCACGTGGTATTAGGATCCTTGATCATCCCGCCTCCCCAGTTATTGTAGATCATGAGCCTCCCTACCTTTACGTCCCGCTCCTGTATATAAATCCAGTTATCTTTTAATTCAAGCTTTTCGTATTGACCGGTGGCGTTATTGGCCGCCGATAGCTGTTTTAAGAGAATGCCTACATTGATAAAATCACGATATTGCAGGCCTGCGGCAATCTCTTGTACATCCTTAGGTACATCTGCAGCCATATCTGCAATAAGCTCTTGAACGGGCATAGTGGAGAAGAAATAGTCGCCCTCCCAGATGCCTGTCTCTCCCGTCAGGTTATTGCGTGTCCGAACAGCTGTAATCTCATTATCACTGACATCGATCTGCTGGACATCCTGATTTAGGTAAACCTTTCCTCCCATTTCTTCTACCTGCCGAGCAACCTCTTCCCATAAGGAGCCGGGGCCATATTTCGGATAAAGGAATTGCTCAATGAGACTGGTTTCGGTGCCCTTTTGACCAAGATCAGCGGCTTTCTTTTTTTGAGTCAGCGTTTTGACGGCCTGCCCAATAGCCTTGCTCAGAGACAGTCCTTTTATCCTTTGGGCCCCCCATTCCGCTGATATTTCGTTACATGGGACACCCCAGACCTTTTCCGTGTAGTCTTTAAAGAATAAAAGGTAAAGCTCCCGACCAAACTGATTTACAATAAAATCCTCCAGGGTTGTAACTGGCTTACGTGGAAATGCCTTTGACCAAAGGAAGGAGAAAAGGATTTTAATCGTTCTAACAAGTCCTAGTATTTTCAATGTAGCAATCGAAAGCTGAATCGGGTAAGCAAAGAATTTTCGGAGAAAATAGATCCTCGTTAACCTGCTGATAAGTAACATTCTTTTATCAGGATCTTTACCAGTATTGGAAGTGCCTAAGTCATTTTGATTGACTTCTCGAACCTTGTTCTGATAGGAGATAGTAACATTATCTCCTTGTGTATCTTCCAGCGGCATCATGTCCAACCACCAGGTCATTACTCTGTCAGACTTTGAAAAGAAGCGATGGGGACCCATATCCATTCTGTTGCCTTTATAGTCAATAGTCCTGGATATTCCTCCAATGAACTCGCTTTTTTCCAATATAATTGGCTGAATATCGCTCCTTTTTAATAATTCGTATGCAGCTGTCAGACCTGCCGGACCGGCTCCGATGATAATGGCTTTTTTAGTCATGGCTCAGGAAATTTTAGTTTGCAAGGATTCGAGGATGCCTAGTCCATTACCGGCATTGTTCTTCTGCTTGTTTTTTCGATCTAGTATGTCCAGCTCAAGCTGATCAGTCAGCAACATCATGAATGCGAGAAAAAGGATCATGGGATATACTTGATATCGGATGACAATAATATTTGCGAAGACACTGAAAACAAAATTTAAAAGCAGGAAGCCTGTGATCAGTAAAATGGTGTAATTGAATGTTCGGCTTGATTTTTTCCACATCTTTCGTCGGGTATACAAAATAAGTGCTACCAGGTAGTACAGATTTAGGATAGCGAAGAATACGGTGTAGATAAAAAGGAGCGTTCCCTGAAGTGTCTTAGATATGGCTGTTATCTTTAAAGTGTGATAACCAAACCAATAAGCGCCAATAGGCCAGATTTCGTCAAATCCGAGGTTATATACTTCCAATTTTTCCAATGGTGGCAGAAAATAGTTCTTCGTGTTAATTAAGAGATAGTATCGAGCGAATGCCATTGGGTGACGTTTAATTAGGAAAAGTCCATATTCCCCAAAAACTGGTGCTACCTTACCCCATTGGGCCGTGCTACCGTAATCGGGCGTGTTTTTAAACTTCCTCTCCATGTATTGCTTTAAAGGGGCATCAGGTTGTCGGATGAAGAAGTTGGCGACATAGGATGCTAACTGGTCTTGCGGAGGAGGCACTTGGCGAAAGTACGCGCGGGCGATGGCATCCAGTTCTGCAGTTTCCTTGCTAGGGAATTGGGTACTGTCTTCTTCTATAAATCCCCGCATATAAAGCGCATTATTACCCCATTGCCACCCACCGAGTATAGGGGGAAATTGCGCTGTACCAGTCATTTTCTTGGTAGCTTGCGAGGAAAAGAATATAAAGGGAATGATCAGGACAGGCCCTGCCGCAATGCCAATAAGTTTCAATCTGATAGGTTGCTTTGAGATCATAAATGCGGCAGCAGCAATTAATGGATAATACATGGCATTGTATCGGAAGGTAAAGGCTATGAAAAACACAACTGCCTGTACAAGTATTTGATATGGGTGCGGGCGATGAATAATCCAGATTATTTGAGTTAGCCAAATAAGACTTAAGCCAATGAAGATGGCGTCGCTTGATACATAGTTAGCCAGATACAGATTTAAAGGATTAAAGAAGAGGAATAGGCATAGTATGGATCGGGTATTTTTTCCAGTTGGGTAGAAATACACGATGGTATGGTAAAAATATAACGCTGATATTTCTAGGAAGAAGTATTGAAAGAAATTAAGAGCAGTCGCTGAATGAGTCAACCAATGAAAAATCATGAGAAACTTGCTATATCCAATGGGCCAGATATTTACATCCAGGTGAAGATAGGCGGCCTCAATATAGCTATAGCTATCGGAAAAGAAATCTGGGAATGGATAAAGAATCTTAAAGCCTATAAATTGTAGAAGGATAAGTAATAGCATCAGAAGGTTATAGATCTTATTCTCTACATAGAGATAAGTAAAAAAGCTTTTTTGGCTTGGTGATTGTTTAAGCAGGAATGCTGGTTGATAAAGCTCCTGACTTTTACTTGCCGGCATATCGATAAGAGTTGTATTTTTCATGCCATTCGGTTTAACGATCCAGAGAGGCGCAGCCTGTTGCCAGACTGCACTACCTCCCAGATCGTATATATGGAATTGCTAATGATCAGAAAGCCCTAGCCTATACACAAATTTTATAAATGAAAGTCGGGACGGAGTATGAATTTGTTTGAGGGAATAGGAAGTACGTGATTCTTTATCTAAGGTACCATGGGCATATGTTCATTTCAACCTATATTATGTTCTATTTTCGGAAATTTTAAATGTGAGTTGACATTAATACTCTAAGGTGTATTGTATCGGCCCTTTACAATTGACACTGGTTAAAGGCCCCTCTGGTCCTCTGCTGTATAAAGAATATTTGACAATGCCAAATCCTGTAAGTGCAGTATAATAACATTGCATAAATCCCCCTGATGTGCAGATACTGCCATGTGACTTACACCAGTTCGCTCTGGCAGTAACGTAGAAGGCGGTCCTGACTGGTCCATAGTTTCTTGCCAGGGCTAACCCTACAGCAGCCAATATCAAAGTACTGATGCCGAGAAATAACTTTGGGTTACGCATAGTGAGAGTTTTATTGGTTAATTAAGAATAGAGTTACTCTTCAACTGTGCGTAAGACAGGATGTTTGCAGTTGACGGAAGTGGCTGGCCCTTCGGGTCCGCGAGTATATAAAGGATATCTGTAAACCCAGAAACCGGGAGCTGTGTAGTAACATCGAAAAAGTCCTGATTCAGTACAAGTGGCTTGAACAGACTTGCACCAATTGCCACTGGCAGTTACATAGAATC
>Ga0170475_111026771_pt1 | contig 11098 bp, 6 predicted proteins | sample Soicark_Litter_5_FD_111474 | JGI IMG/M metagenome (GOLD analysis project Ga0170475, IMG submission 111474) | Avena fatua rhizosphere microbial communities from Hopland, California, USA. Combined Assembly of 48 SPs | reverse complement strand
TCCCAGCGCGGTTGCCTTCAACGCCGTTGCCTGACCACTGTACGTTTGGGCCAATCCGATCAGTGGGTTTAGCGCGACGGCAACGAGAACACAGAGAGCGACGTTCGAACTCGAGTGCAGTTTCATTCAGACCTCCGCGGTGCGACTGTGACAGTCCGCTGCGAGTGGTGGACGCGCGCACGGTCAGCATATGTCGTGCCGCACTGGAGGATGGAATGAAGGCACAAATGAGACGCGATCAAGAACGCGGTGTCTTGATCCACACAGGGCCTGTAACCGAACGAATCTCAGCGTTATCTTTTCGCCACACGGGTTGGGGGTTGCCGATCCCGATCAGATCTATAACGTTCAATCCTGCCAAAACGTACGAGAAATAAATCACGGCTGTCGAATCGATTTCTAGCTTGACCGACGCCTGACGCCAGACCAGAATCGCGCCGTAACCCCTCCTCCAGCAGAGGTCTCTATGCCGCTCGAACCCGGACAGGATTCAACCCACATGGCAGGTATCCGCTTCACTGAAACGATGCGCGGTTTCTTCTCGACGGCGGTGAAAGACGGTCGATTCGAAGAGGCCGAACGTCTCGGCCGACAAGAAAAGACGCCGTTCGAGTTCACGCTCACGATTTCCGCTGACGATGTCGACCGCTTCACGAGCGATCCGAGTCATCAGGCGGCGATGACGGGTACGGCGACCGCGCCGTCACTCTCGCCTGATCCGATGTCGGTTTCAGATGCGGTCTTCAATCTGTTCGTCGTCGATCCGGCGCGCGTCGACACACGACAGATGCTGTATCGGATGAAACTGCGCACGAGTGCGGGCCGCGAAATGTACTTCAGCGGCTTCAAGACGGTACCGCGAGACACGGTTAATCAGGCGTGGCCGCAGCTCTCGACGCTCTACATCACCATTCGCGACGGCGTCGAACACGCGGCACCGATTATCGGTCAGGGCATTCTGCACATCCTTCCTGCCGATTTTCAAAAGCAGATGCGCTCGCTTGAAACGCCCGGCGCGACCAACCTCGCCGAACGCGCGCGCGCGTTGGCGAAGTTCAGTCAGTTCTTCTCGTCGGTGGTATGGCGCGCATACGGAGGGCCGTTTTCGGGTCCGACCGTTTTCGACAAGGACGCACCGACGCGCCAGCGACGTCCGCTCCGTGTCGGGCCACCGGAGGTGCACACCGTCACCACCGCCGATGCGGTCACGCTGCGGCTGACCCGATACCGCGGCGGCGGGAAGGGACCCGTGATCCTGTCGCACGGGCTGGGCGTGTCGAGCTTGATCTTCTCGATCGACACAATCGACACAAACATGCTCGAGTTCCTTTTCGCCAAGGGGTATGACGTCTGGCTGCTCGATTTTCGCGCCAGCATCGAGCTGCCGGCGTCACAGGCCGCGGCGACGGGCGACGATGTGGCGACGAAGGACTATCCGGCCGCGGTAAATGAAGTGCGGCGTCTGACCGGCGCGCCCGACGTGCAGATGGTGGTTCACTGCTGGGGCTCGACCACGTTCGTTATGGCGATGCTCGCCGGCTTGCAGGGCGTGCGCTCGGCTGTGTGCTCGCAGATTGCGACGCATATTCGGACGCCGCTCGCGACGCGAATCAAGACCGGACTTCACGTGCCGAGTGTTTTGAAGGGGATTGGCGTCACCTCTCTCAGCGCGTATGCGGATAACCACGAGGGCCTGCTCGAACGCATCTACGACGGCGCCTTGAATCTCGCTCCGGCCGACGGCCAGAATCGCTGCTCGAGCGCGACCTGCCACCGCATTTCGTTCATGTATGCGCCGCTGTACCAGCACTCACAGCTGAACGACGCGACCCACGCTGCCCTGCACGAAATGTTCGGCGTCGCCAACATGCAATCGTTCATTCACCTCGAGCGCCTCACGAACAAAGGGCAGCTCGTGAACTTCGACGGCGAGAATGCGTACATGCCGCACCTCGATCGGCTCGCGCTGCCGATCTGTTTCATCCACGGCGCGAAGAATGAGTGCTTCCTGCCCGAGAGCACCGAGCTCACCGTCGAGGCGCTGCGGCGCGCCAACGGTGACCGGTACGAGCGTCACTTGATTGACGGCTACGGACACATCGATTGCATCTATGGCAAGGATGCAGCGCGCGACGTGTATCCGATCGTTTCCGACTTTCTCGATCGCACGGCTTAAGGAGCACCATGGACTTCGACGTCATCGTCATTGGCAGCGGGTTTGGCGGGGCCGTCACGGCCTGCCGCCTGGCGGAAAAGAATTACCGCGTGCTCGTGCTCGAACGCGGCCGTCGCTGGGACAAGACAACGTATCCGCGGAAAGCGACGGACCCGTGGACGTGGAACATCGCCAGGCCCGAGCATGAGAACGGGTGGCTCGATCTGCGTGTGTTCCAGAACATGGCCGTAGCACAGGGTGCCGCGGTCGGCGGCGGCTCCTTGATCTACGCGAACATTTCAGTGGAAGCGCCGGAGAAGACGTTCGACCGCGGGTGGCCTGCTGAAATCAAGTTCGCCGAGCTGAAGCCGCATTACGACACCGTCGCCAAATTCATGAACGTGCAGTGCGTGCCGGACAATCAGTGGACCGAACGCATGCGTCTCATGAAACAGGGTGCGAAGTGAATCGGCGAGGAGAGGCGGTTCAAGAAGCTGCCGCTGGCTGTGACATTCGATCCTGACTACGATTCGACGACTGCAAATCCTGCCAACCCGGGCGACCCGGCGAACGTGGCAAAGAGTAAGCGCTTTCAGAACGCGCAGGGCGTCGAGCAGGGGACCTGCGTCCACCTTGGCAACTGTGACATCGGCTGTGACGTGGACGCACGGAACACGCTGGATCGCAATTACCTGCCGTGGGCGGAGAAGCACCACGCCGAGGTGCGGGCGCTGCACCTCGTCACGAATATCGAGCCACTCGACGGCGGCTACAAGGTCTCGTTCGATCGGCTGGAGCACGGAACCCGCGTTCCGGGCAGCCACACCGCGCGGCTCGTGATTGTCGCGGCCGGTTCCCTGGGTTCGACTGAACTGCTCTTGCGGTGCCGTGACGTCATCGGCTCATTTCCGGCCATCAGTCGCTGTCTCGGTAGTCGATGGAGTAGCAACGGCGACTTTCTGACGCCGGCGTTGTATCCCGATCGAGCGGTGCATCCGTCGTTCGGTCCGACAATCACCTGCGCGATCGATTTTCTTGACGGCAGCCAAAACGGCCAGGAGTTCTGGATCGAAGATGGAGGAATTCCGAATGTGCTCGCCGCCATGCTCAAACAGGAAGGGATCGGCGCACAGCGCGGCGCCATGGCACAGACGCTCCTGATGTCGATACACCACCTGCTTCAAGGTGCCGAGCCGGCACAAAACGTGATGCCGTGGTTTGCGCAGGGGGTGGATGCCGCCGATGGCCAACTGAAGCTGGCCAAAAAATTTCCTACCGGTGAGTGGTCCCTGGACCTCGGCTGGGATATCAAGAAATCGAAGGCGGTGATGGACGAAATCATCCGCATGCACCTGCGCCTGTCGGCGGCGACAAAAGGGGCGCCGCTCGTGCCGGTGACGTGGACGTTATTCAACTATCTGATCACACCGCACCCGCTCGGCGGGTGCAATGTCGGCACGACTGCAGACGATGGAGTTGTGAATCATGCCGCAGAAGTGTTCGGATATCGAAATCTGTATGTCTGCGACGGGTCGATCATCCCGGAGGCGCTCGGCGTCAATCCCTCTCGCACGATTGCGGCACTCGCTGAACGCACCGCAAACATCATCGGCGATGAAGGCCGGTAGGCGATAGGGGATCGACATGAGTGTCTTTGACGCGGTGGTTGTCGGTTCCGGATTCGGTGGCTCGATCGCGGCCGCGCGTCTCGCCGCGGCCGGGCGGCGCGTCGTCGTGCTGGAGCGCGGACGGCGCTATCGTCCGGGAGACTTCCCGCGCGACGTCAAGCGCGTCGAGGATCTGTTCTGGGATCAGCCGGGGCATGGGAAGAAGCGTGGCCTTTACGACGTGCGCGCGTTCGCCGGAATTGGTGCCGTTGCCGCCGCGGGTGTGGGCGGCGGATCATTGGTTTACGCGAACATCCATATTCGCCCGGACGCGTCAGTGTTCGACGATTCTCGCTGGCCCGCGCCCTTCACCCGTGCCTTTCTGGATCCGTACTTCGATCGCGTCGCCGCGCGGTTGAACGTGGCCCCGCTCCCAGAGAACCTTCGGCTGCCGAAGCGCGATCACTATCGCGAAGCTGCCGCCGCACTGGGGCGCCCGATCTTCGATCCCGATCAGGCGGTGAGGTGGACCGGCCCGCAGGATGGCGATCGCGGCCCGTGCGAGCTGGTCGCGGAGTGCGAATTCGGCTGCCGCCACGGCGCGAAGAACACACTCGACGTGACCTATCTCGCGGATGCACAGCGCGACGGCGCGGACGTCCGGCCAAACACGTGGGCGACGCACGTGGCGCCGGAGCCGGGCGGCGGCTATCAGGTCCACGTCCTCGATGCCTTGTCGGGCGGCCGAACCTCGGTCACCGGGAAACACGTAGTCCTTGCGGCAGGCACGCTCGGCACGAACGAGATTCTGTTCCGCAGCCGCGATGACGCGAAAACGCTCCCGAATGTCAGCCGTCAGCTCGGCCGCGGGTATTCCGGCAACGGCGATTTCCTCGGCTCCATTCAGAACAGCCGCTTCGATCTCGAACCGTGGCGAGGACCGGACGTCACGTCCGTCATGAAATTCTTTGATACGAAACCGGGCTTCACCATGGCTGCGCCAACGTTCAACCAGCCAGTCATGCGCGTGTTGGCATCGTTGGGGCAGCCAGAGGGAGCAGCTATGCGTCTGCTCGCGCCCGCCTGGCGCACGCTTTCCGACGCGATGTCTACCGCGTTTCGGACGGGCCTGTTATCGCAGCCGTTGACGATTCGCGGTCCGCACGCTGGAGACGCGTCACGAATGACCAACCTGTTTGCGATTGGGCAGGACAACGCGAACGGCGCCATGCAGTTCGGCGGCGATCGGCTGGATATCGAGTGGGCCTACGCCGACGAAAATCAGCCGCTCATCTCCCGCATGGAACAGGCGATGCGAGACGTCGCGGGCGTGTACGGCGGCACCTTCGCGCCGCTGGCGTCCTGGACCGCATTTCGCCGCATCCTCACGGTTCATTCACTCGGGGGATGTCGTCTCGCAAGCGATCCTTCGAACGGAGTCGTCTCAACCGAAGGAGAAGTGTTTGGTTATCCCGGTCTCTTCGTTGCCGACGGCTCGGTCGTACCGACCTCCATCGGGTTCCATCCCTGCATGACAATCTCGGCGATTGCGGAGCGGATCGCTGAGGGGATCGCGGCGAGGTAACTCGGACACTTTCACCGACGCCACTACCTCATCGGCGACTGCAGCCGGCCGCTTCTTCTGCAGGAATGAGCACAAGCATTCACCGTCGTTCGCTGCCGGATATGTTTCGTAAAGGACTGTCGATCCCGCCTGACGCGCAGCGTGCCCTCCCACGGAAACTCTTGAGGTCCCGCGGTTTGCATCGGTGAGGCTCGCCCACCTATGGGCGTGGTGTTTTGTTGTCGACGGGCCGGTAGAATATGTGCGGTCTCGGTGTTGCCTCGCGTCGTTCCATTCTCCTCGCCATCCTCGCTATCCTGTATGCGATTTCAGCGGTTACGGGGTGCGGCAGCTCCGCAACGACAAACGTCGTCGGGCCGTCCGGTACGAAGTGCGGCGTCGCCGCCACCAACGATGCCGCTCAGATCCCTGCGGCTGGCGGGACGGGCACGATAACAATTAGTACGGAGCGCGAATGTTCTTGGTCCGCCCGGGCAGATGCTTCGTGGATCTCGTTGCGCGACGCGAGCGGCCAGGGACCCGCAACTGTCGGCTACAGCGTTGCAGCCAATCCCGCGGGGACGGCGCGACGGGGCACCATCGCGGTTGGTGACGGTAACGTCGAGATCCTACAAGCGGCAGCGCCTTGCCGCTATGAGGTCGCGCCCAGCTCTGTTGATCTGAGCGCCGCCGGCGGGCAGGTCAGCGCCAGCGTGACCGCGACGCCAGGCTGCAGCTGGCACGTGCGCAGCGAAACCGCGTGGGTCAGTGACCCGATTCCATCGGACGGAGTCGGGAGCACAACAGTTCGCCTGTCGGTTGCGCCAAACACAGGCGCACTGCGAACCGGCACGGTCACGATTGGAGACGTCACTCTTACGGTCCGCCAGTTCGGTGCCACAAGTCCCGTTCCAAGTCCGACTCCTTCACCGACTCCTTCGCCCACACCGACACCAACGCCGACGCCGGCTCCAACGCCAACACCAACGCCGACGCCAACGCCGAGTCCGACGCCGACGCCGACTCCGACGCCCACCCCAACACCATCGCCGAAGCCCACCTGCACTTACAGCGTCGCGCCAGCAAGGGTCCCGGCGCAGTCAAACGGCGACGAGGCCGTCATCGCTGTCGAGGCGCAGGACGGATGCGAGTGGGATGCGAACAGCAACGCCAACTGGATCACAATCGCAGGGGGCCGCCACGGATCGGGTGACGGCTCCGTACGCCTCGCAATCGCCCCAAATACCGGCAGCGCACGAACCGGCACCGCCACCATAGCCGGCCAGACCGTGACCGTCGAGCAGGCGGCCTTGACCTGCACGTATGACATCAAGCCAACTTTCTACAACGCAGGGCACGGGCACGACGATGTGCGCGTGAACGTGACGACGGCGAACGGCTGTGCGTGGACGGCAACCAGTCCGGTGACTTGGGTTACGGTTACGGAGGGCCGCACTGGTTCAGGGCCGGGAAGCGTCCGGCTGCTCGTAGAGGAGAACAACGGTCCCGATCGGACGGCGGACCTGACCTTAGCCGGCCAGAACTTCCATCTTGTACAGTTTGGATGCCAGACGAAGATCAAGCCGAGTTACTACAACGCCGGCAAGGGTACGGATGAGATCAGGATCGATGTAAGTGCCGCGCCCGGCTGCACGTGGAGCGCTTCGAGCCCGGTATCGTGGGTGACCGTCGCCGACGGGCGGACAGGCTCCGGCGACGGGACGGTCCGGCTCCTGGTCGAAGCGAACAACGGACCGGAGCGTTCGGCCACGCTGACGATTGGTTCGCAGTCGTTTGACTTGCACCAGAACGGATCCCGCTGAGCCTCGACAGGACTGCGGGATCAAAACGCAGTCCGCGCCGAGGAGCGATTTCGATGCAAGCTTTCGTGGTTCGACTTGGATTGTCAGGCGTTGTCCTGGTGACGCTGCTCGCGCAATCGACGAACGACCCATCTGAGTGGACGACTGCGGGATACGACATACAGCGCACCGGCTGGAATCGCGCGGAGCGGACGCTTTCGCCGGACAACGCGCCTCAGATGCGGCGCCTGTGGAAGACCGTCGTACCGAATAAGCCGCACGTGCTCGCAGGGCTCACGCCGGCGCTCGTCGCCAATCACCACGGCAGGCAACTCGTCATCGTTGGCGGCAGCGACAATCATGTGTTCGCTCTCGACGCGACAACTGGCGAACGCGTGTGGCAGGTCGACTTCACCACCGACGCCAAGCCGATCGCGCCCGACGAGTGGTTGTGCCCCAACGCGTTGACGGCGACGCCCGTCATCGATACGGCCCGAGCGCGCGTGTTCGTAGCTGCGTCAGACGGCCGCTTGTATGTCTTGTCGCTCGAGGATGGACGGATGCTGTTACCAGGCGTGCAGTTCTTGCCGCCGTTCAGCAAAATGGCGAGCCTCAGTTATATCGACGGCGTGCTGTACTCGACGACGTCCCAGGATTGCAATCTCGGGCGAAGCGGCGTGTGGGCCATCGATCCCGATTCGCCCGGCCGGGTCGTTCGCACGTTGTACACGGCGTCGAGTTGCAGCAAGGGGTTTTGCGGTGCGGGCATCTGGGGCAGGGCGGGCGTCGCAAGCGATGGTGCGGGCAGTCTGTATGTGGGGACTGGCGACGCGGCGTTCGATCCGCCGGTGGGTCAATGGGGAATGTCTGTGCTCCAGCTCGATGCGAAGTCGCTCGAGGTGAAGGACTGGTTCGTACCCGCGAACCGCGATCGCGTCAACAAACTGGATCTCGATCTCGGCAACACCAGCCCCGCTGTGTTTCGATGGCACGACCGCACGCTGGCGGCCCTCGGAGGAAAAGAAGGAGTCATTTACTTGATGGACACCGCCGCGCTCGGCGGTCCTGACCACCAGACGACCGCATCGACCTCACCGCTCTACTCCAACGAAAAAAGTAGTTTTCAGAAGCACGGCATCTGGGGCGCGATCGGATCATGGACGGAAGCCTCGTCTGGCCGGGTGTGGCTGTATGTGCCGACGTATGGGCCTGCAACGTCGGCGCAATCCGCACGCTTCCCGCTCAAGTACGGAGCCGATCCGAACGGCAGCATCCAGGCGTTCACGATACAAGCTGATGCGAGCGGCGCGCCCGACCTTCAGCCGCAGTGGCGTTCGATCGATCTGAAGATGCCCGATCCGGTCGCGATCGCCAACGGAATCGTGTTCGCCGTGGCAACCGGTGAAGACGCGACCCAGGCAACAGTCGACCTCATCACCGATGTCGACTGGGGCCCTGGCGGCAGCATTCTCGACGAGCGGGAGCGTCAGCGCCGGCATCAGCGTGGACGAGCCACGCTCTATGCGCTCGACGCGACCACCGGACGCCAGTTGTGGTCGAGTGGCGACGCGATCAGCAACTGGTCGCATTTCTCGATGCCGTCGGTCGCCGGCGGACGGGTCTTCGTCACCACGAATGCCGGTCACGTGTACGCGTTTGGGATCGGCGAAGATCGCGGCGAGCATACCTATGCTCCCCCGAAGGCGTCATCTCCATCGCGCCCGCAGCCACCAGCCGCGAAGCCGGTTGCTCCATCGCCCGCGCGCGGGGGCTTACCCGCGACCCGCGCGTTGTTTGCGGAACAGTGTGCGCGGTGCCACGGACCACAGGGTCAGGGGCTCGCGTCAGCTCATACGCCCAACATGCACGATCCCACATGGCAGCAGGCGCGCACGGCAGAAGCCATCGAAACGGTCATTCGAGAGGGGAAGGCGGGCGGAATGCCGCCGTTCGGCGCGGTACTGACGCCGCACCAAATTCGAGCGCTGGCCGCGCACATCCGCACGATGCGGTAATGACGTCAGGCTCTCGCGCGGCGCTCGAATCACATTACCCCTCTGCGACCATGCGTCCGACAACGTCGCTGCCTTTCGCATTGAGATATCGCGTGCATGTCAGATCCCGGCGCTCGGCGAGAATCACCGGAAGAGCGACACGTCAGCGGCCACGTTGAAGCTGCACGACGCGACCCGTGAGGTTTTCGGAGCCGATCGAAATGTAGAGTTCGCGGTCGCTCACCGAGACGCTCCACGCGACGCGCCGATCGAGCCGAGCGACCAACCCTGCGACGAGCGCGCGATCGATCGCGTACAGCTCCAAGGCGTCGGCGCGATGGATCTTCTCGCCGCTCAGACGGTCGAGAAATGCCCTCGGATCCTTGTGCGTGTAGACGACGACACGCGCGGCAGCTTTCGATGCCTTGTGCAGGCGCGCAGCATCGGGCGTGCCGATGTCGATCCACGCGTTGATGGCGCCGGTCAAATCGCGGATGCCGATCGCCGGCTCGTCCGGGTCCGAAACGCCGCGCGAGAACGCGATGCCCTCGGCGTACTCGAGCAGATACGCGAGCACTCGCGCGATCAGGAATTCCTCGGACTCCGACGGATGCCGCGCGACCCGCAGCGCCAGCGACTCGTACACGCCGCGATCGTGATCGGTGAGCTCGATATCGAAGTTGTAGACGGTTGCTTGCAGCGCCATCTATGGAGCCGTCGGCGCGTGAGCCCGTCACCGCTTCTGCAGCGCGTCGCGCAGCTTGTCGCCAAGCGATCCGAGCGCGCCCTTGGCTTCAGGTTCCGGTGCGCTGGCAAGGGATTCCGCATCGTGCCCGGAATGGGCGAGCGCGCTGCGGGATGTCCCTTCTTCCAGGAGGACCAGACCGATTCGTTTCTGCGGGGCGTCGATGCTCACGATCTCGAATGCTGCTGTCGTCCCGGGAGGCACGGCTTTGGCCCACCCTCTCGCGCTGCCAGTCGGCGCAAAGGTTGACGCGTGCGCCAGCCCTTCGATGCCAGGCTCGAGTTCAACAAACGCGCCGAACTCCGCCAGGCGGGTGACGCGACCCGTCCGCACCTGACCGACCTCGAATCTCGGCGCTGCGGTACTCCACGGATCGTCGAGCAGTTGTTTCAACCCCAGCGAGATCTTGCCAGCCGCCTCGTCGACGCGCAGCACTTTCACCGTGATCGCATCCCCGACGGCGACGACGGCACCGGCGCTTGGCACGCGCGACCAGCTCATGTCGGAGACGTGCAGCAGCGCCTGGACGCCGCCACCGAGATCGACGAACGCGCCGTAATCGAGCACCGAAGCGACCCGCCCCTGGAGCACCGCGCCAGGGACGATCGATCGACGAACAGCGTCCGCGCTCGCGCGCTGCTCCTCTTCGAGCTGCTTGCGCCGGGAGACCACCAGCGTCTGTCCGCCATCCCTGTACTCGATGACCCGGAACGAGTAGGTCTTGCCTTCGTGCACAGCGGGATCGGCGGTGCGAACGATATCGATCTGCGAGAGTGGACAGAACGCGCGTTCGCGGGCGATGCGGACCTCGTATCCACCCTTGACCGCGCGTTCGACTCTTCCCTCGACACCGATGCCCGCGCTGAATGCCTCTTCGAGCTCTCGCTGCGTCGCCGCATTTCGCACGCCCCTGCGCGACAGCATGATTCCGCCGCTCGTGGACACAATCTTGGCCTGGATGCGATCGCCGACGGACACGTCGAACGCACCATTCTCGTCTTTCAATTCGGCGACGTCGATCTGCGCTTCGCTCTTACCGCCAATGCTGACAAACGCCACCTCCGTCCCAATCCCCACGATGCTGCCCTCGACCATCTGGCCCCGTTCGAACCGGCGCGCCTTCTCTGAGGCCTCGAACATCGCGGCGAAATCTTCTTCGTGCTCGCTCACTGTGTACTCCTGGATGGATGCACGGCAACGCGCTTCGAGCTCAGCCCGGGAAGGCGGACCG
>Ga0170475_110200828_pt1 | contig 11101 bp, 10 predicted proteins | sample Soicark_Litter_5_FD_111474 | JGI IMG/M metagenome (GOLD analysis project Ga0170475, IMG submission 111474) | Avena fatua rhizosphere microbial communities from Hopland, California, USA. Combined Assembly of 48 SPs | reverse complement strand
GCATCGGCAAAGAAAAAGGCCGTTCAGGGGATGCACTGAACGGCCTTCGATTTGCTGGCGGGAATTGAATGATGCGTTAGGCCTGGCGCACGGTGGCCACGGGATGCCGATCGCCTCCAGTCTGTTCCCCTGTTTGTTCCCCGATATCCAGCTAAGTGGACCCCCAGGGTACCGCCGCCATTGCTGTTGCAAAATCCTCTGGCGTCTGAAGCAAACGTAGCTGAGCCTCCCTCAGGGGTGGCACTCCGTAATGAGCTATCCAGTCGGCTGAAGAGGTCGGCGGTGCCATCTTCGTCCAGTCAACGTTCGGGGCGGGCGTGGATGCCACGGCACACCGCGGCTCGCCTACGGGTTCCCCGTAGCTCTCCGTCACCGGGATCGCTGCGTTCCAGCGTCGGGACGCTACCCAAGCGATCACCTCGTCTGAGTACCACCCGACAGCAGTGCGCGCGCCCGGCTTCACCGGGTGGCTCAAGCTCACCTGCTTGGGGAACGTCGGGTCGAAGTACTTGCTCGCGGCGTCGAGTTTGTTGTAGAGATTGGACTTCCGAATCCCCGTGACGGCTAGGACTTTCGGCAGCCGCCATATGGAGCGCGCACGGCGTTGCTCATCATTCATCGCCACTCCTGCTTAGAGTTAACGCATGTAAAAAAAGTCGGCTCGGACTTCCAATGAGCACCAACGTACATGCTCGTGCGCTCTGGCAGGGTCCTGTACCCGCAGAGGCCCTATGTTCACCCGCAGCCATACGGCCGGACCTCCGTTCGGCAGTGTGGCCCGTTTTGAACATGGGAGGTACTTTGTACGACTGGCGGAATGACCTTTTACCGCAACCGGACGGAATGCCGAGCATTTCCAGATGCCGGATGCTCCTGGATCGGCTCCAGGAAAGCGGGAGCTCGCTGGCTTCAGCCGCAACCCGAACGGGAATCCAAATCTCTCCTCGGCTAACAAAGCGCATTGCAGTCTGGAAGAGACGAGGGTTGTTGACGATGATATGCCCGACAGATCTCTCTGACGCCGAGCTGCAAACGCTGCTGTTCGACGACAGACGAACACGATTGGCTGTACCCGACTTTGGGTCCATTAACTCCCGGGTTCAAACCGGCCACTCGTCCATGTACCAGGAGTGGCTGAAGTACTTCAGGGAAGTTGACACGCGCGCGCACTTTCCAGCCTCTTTTATGCGGGCGTACGGAAAGTGGTGTCTGGGCAGTGGTGGAAGGCCAGTCTGAAGCCGTAAAAAGGATGTGTACGCAGTATGTGATTGGACCGGCTTGGCCTAATCCCGTAGACGCGAGATCGCCCCAGCGAGCGCTTTTCGGGCGAACCTAACATCAATGACGCAGCAACGACGACAGGCTCTGACTTTTCATTTTGGGTCTTATCTCTATGCTCAAGAAGCGAACACTCACATGACAGAAGCCACAAACCCTGATCTGAACGCGCTGCGTACCTCAGACATATACGATGCCATCGACTCGCAGTTAATCGACGGCAACCACGATGGGCAGGGGAATCGCCTTATCGGCTCCATGCACGGCAATCGGCTGAAGGACATTGAAGCGTTCGTGGAGAAGGTCCAAGTCACCGAGGACGTCGGCTTCTATAAAACCGCGGGGGGGTTCAAGCCTTCGACGTTCTCCGCATCCTTCAAGCGGATGCGAGCTTTTTCGCACAAGAGGAGTCGGGCTGGACATACAGCCTTCGCGTGCAGCAGTTCTTCGAAGCAGCCAAGATGCTGCCCGCCATGCGTTTCAAGGTGCCTGAAGTCCCTTGCTACGGGCGGACCGAGGGAGAGGTGTTCAACGGGTTTATCCAGCGCCTCCGGGAACTTTGCCGGTCTTCGGAGTTCAGGGACGAATTGCGTAAGCAGGATTACCGGTCTGCCCGTCGGTTCGGCAACCTGAAAAAATACGTCGAGAAGCTGTTCACGCTGTATTCCCCCCTGCTGGTGATCAGGATCGAACTTAAGTACGGGGGGTGCGAAGTCAGCTTGAATCAGGCGCTGAATGACTTCTCCAAGCTTGTGAACAATCGGCGGCACAACTCGATCTTTGAGCACCAGGTTGGCTATGTTCGCCGGCTGGAGTTCGGCACCCTGCCCGACCAACACCAGTTTCATGTGGTCTTTTTCTTCGATGGCTCACAGGTCCGCAATGACGTCGACTTCGCAGAGTTGGTCGGCAAGTACTGGGTCAGGGTGACCAACGGTCGTGGACACTATGACAGCTGCGATCGCGACAAGCTGCATCGGTATCGCCGGGTCGGCATCGGGATGATCTCCCAGGACGATGCGGCGAGGTCGAGCAATCTGATGCTGGCACTCAAATACTTGACGAAAAAAGACCAGCTGCTCTGGGTTCGCCGTGATCGAAAGGTCCGCGCGATTGAATGCGGGCGTCTATGGTCCGTCCATAGCGCCAAGGGGCGTTCCCGGAGCACGAGCCTGAGGGGCGACCAGGAGGAGCAAACATGAAGCCCGATTCACTGGAGAAGCTGGTCATCGAACACGCTGCTTTCGCGGAGAGCCTTGCACAACGCTCAGGCGTAGAGCCGAGCGCCGTGAAGGCGGTGATCACCGCGTTCGAGATGTGGATCGTGACGTCGCTCTACCAAGGCAGCGGCGGCTCGTTCACCTTCCCTGGCTTGTTCCGCCTCTGTGCATCGCATGTGCCGGCGGGCACGCTGGCGGATGCACACCCGTTCACCAAGAAGAAGGGCGTCTTCTTCGCGAGCACTTACAAGAGGGAGCTCGAGGTGGAATGGCTTCACGGTTGCGGCGGCCTCGGAGCTCGGGAACTCGCCGAACGGCGCAACCGACGCCACAAGTGGGCGCCGCGCCGCGCCGCACCCGCACAAAGCGCTCGCTTAACGCGATAAGCCCCTGACTCCGACCTGCGCTGCTGTGAGGCGCAGGTCGACGCCCTTACAGATGCGGGGGCTTCTTTGAGGTGCCGCTGAGCAGGTGACAGTAGTATCGGGCGCCTAAGTACCGGAGCCAGCAGGCCTTTCGCCTCCGCGCTTTTCCGGTTCCCCGTACTTTACCCCGGCAGCCTGAAAGATTGCGGCGCTCCTTCGCAGAGGCCCGCTCCATCAATAGCTCTATCAGCTTCCTGCGATCTTCTGCTGGCTTTCACCAGCCTTGCTGTAGTCGCACACGCCGCCCGAAATACGGCGTCCAGACGCGACCATTGGGCGTCGCTCATCGCCTGCGCATAGTCGCTGCGCACCAGTGCCTTGATCTGGCATTTGAGGATGTCGCCCGCAAGCGGCTCGGCCGCCGCGATCATGGGATCCCCACTGGCAGTGGTATGCCCAGTTGGCCGGGTCCTTGGTACGTCATCGGCTCAGCCACCTGGTTCATCGCCGCGTCAAAGCATGCATCCACAGCGGCAGCAGGTTTGTTCTTCAGCACCTTCGCCTTTGCGGAGTCGGACGACTTGTCTGTTTTGATCCGCGTGAGCCACTGCTCCATCACCACCAGCGCCATCCGGTTCGCGGTACGAAGTGGAGCGCTTGGGGTGGTCAGGTTGGGGTCGCGGTTCCTCACCAGCTCGCTGCAGACAGCCAAACTCGATCGCCACCACAGTGCGTCCGCGTCTGCTACGCTTTTTAGGTTCAGCAAGGACTTCTCCGACATCCTCTATGGTGGACGGACCGGTTGCCCCCGCAACACGGAGAGCAGGCAGCCTCCGTGCCACCGGTGGCATGCACGCTGTAGGAAAGACCTTCGGGGCCGAGTCGTAAAGGATCGGCGTGGCGGTGTGGACTGCTGTGCGTTGCATCCAGGATGTGCGTCACCTGCCAACCGCAGAACAGCATCACATCGGCGATGAGCCGACGATGGCAGCGCCACCACAACGCTTCCGAGCACATGATCGCCGTCCTGCATGCGTGGCCGACGTGCGATAGCGCCGCAAGGCCCCGCGCGAACTCCTCGGAGCGCAAGTGCTGTGCGTAGGCGCGAAAAGAAGGGTGCCGCCAGGCCGAGCCTTCGTCGTCACCAGCGTTCGGCCGTCGTCGGCCGCCCAGTTCCTCGACCCACCTGTACGCGATGCACTCGGACTCCAGCGAGGTGCCGAGCGCCAGGGCGCCGAACTGCGGGTGGCGCCGCGAGCCCGGAAAGCGCCTGACATCCACCACTGCCTCGATGCCGTAAGCATGAAGAAGCCGCACAAACTCGCTCACCTCAAGGGTGGAGTGTCCCACCGTCCAGATCTCACTCTCCGCAGCAACGGGGATGGAGGGGTTCCTCGATTCATTGACTGCTGCCATCCACGTGCTCACGTTTGGTTCTGAGGAGGACCGCAGCCCTTCGACCTCCCCGCGTTTGGGGCCGAACGCGATCGGCACTTTCGCTCGCCATCAGAGACCTTATTGCAAGCGCGCGAATGGGCAGTCTGGCTTCGGGCCGTGTTCTGTGCAAGAGACAGCCGTCACGCTGAAGATGCCAAGCCAATCTCGCGACGACTCGCCCAGAAGGACTACTTCGGGGTCTCCACAAGGAAGTGCCATGCGACCTTTTCCCCGCCTCATACTGAGGCTCTGGCCACGACGCACAGGTGCCGACATCTCGGCTAAGTTAGTTCCGCCGCTCGCGCAACGCAAAGGCTTTCCGCATACGGAAGAAGAGTATCCGAACGACGTTGGCTAACAGCTTCTTGTCATACCAGAATCCATCGACACCCGGCTCCGCAGTTTGGCGTAGCGCATCCATCATGAGCTGAAATGTCCACACGAATCACGACTCCGTTCGGAGCGACCACCACTGCTGCTGAAGTGATCGCTGGAGTTGATCTCACCGGCAAGCGTGCCGTCGTGACGGGAGGTGCCTCTGGCCTCGGCGAAGAGACCGCTCGTGTTCTCGCGACGGCAGGCGCCGATGTGACCATCGCGGTTCGTAACCTGCAGGCAGGCACGCAGGCGGCGGCCCGAATCATCGCCTCGTCGGACAACCCGCGCGTCCACGTCAGCTTGTTGGATCTTGCGGACCAAGCCTCGGTCAAGGCCTTCGTCGCTGAGTGGGAGGGCCCGCTCGACATCCTGGTCGACAATGCAGGCGTGATGGCGAACCCCGAGACGCGGACGGCCGAGGGCTGGGAAATCCAGTTCGCCACCAACCACCTAGGTCACTTTGCGCTAACAGTTGGGCTGCATGACGCGCTCGCCGCCGCCGGCCACTCTCGCGTTGTCGTGCTCAGCTCGGTTGGGCACGTCAATGGGCCAGTGCGCTTCGCCGATATCGACTTCACAAGGGAGCCATACGACCCGTGGCTCGCGTATGCCCAGTCCAAGACCGCCAACATCCTGTTCGCGGTCGAGGCCGCACGGCGATGGGAGAACGACGGGATCGCCGTCAATGCCTTGAACCCCGGCCGGATCTGGACCACGAACCTTGGGCGGCACATCGAGACGCCGCCGCCGGCGTTCGATCCGACGGGCAGCAATGGGGTTTCCGAGAAGACAATCGAGCAGGGAGCAGCGACCTCTATCTTGCTTGCCGCGTCGCCGCTCGTTGCAGGAGTCACCGGTAAGTACTTCGAGGACGGCAATGAGGCTGTCGCGTTCCAGAACGGTGTGCGACGCGGAGTGCAGGCCTACGCGCTGGACCTCGAAAACGCTCGCAAGCTATGGGAGATGTCGGTGGAACGCACAGGAGTCGACGCGTAAGCGATTAACGGGATCGTGAGGGCAACACCGACCCCGCATCTCTCGCGGGCGCCCGGACGATCCAGCTCCATTCGCGCGGAGTAGATGGGATTTCCTGTCCCTCTGATTGCGATTGAGCTGCGGGAGCCGCCGAAGAAAGACATCGCAACCGCCCACGTGGCGAACCAAACCACCCGAAGCGGATGCGTTGGTGCGACCTGGTCGGATCGGCAGATCGTCGTGCCCACCCGATGAGTAAAGTGCGCGATCTCGTCGGTGATGGCCTCACGCAAGTGACGCTGTCACGCTGCGAACCACCTGCAAGCACACAGAAGCCGCAGAAGCAGCGGCCACTCGACTCAACGGCGGCCCGTGCTCCGATCGCCTAACGCGCCCTACAGCGATCAGTTCGGCGCCCACTAATCGATGGTGCGTGCTGGGCTGCCCGTCCCTCGTGATGTGGTTGGCGCACGAAGGCCGTTGCCAAATGCATGACCAGCGAAACACAATGGATGCGTCAGGCGGCGGTTGAGCTGTTTCTGAGTCCTGGCTTTCGAGTCGACATAGGAGCAGTGATGAAGGTTTCGGCACCGATTGGCGCAGCAAAAGAACGTCGAGTCCAGGTCTTGCGAGACGACGGTACGCGACTCTTTTGCAGGATTTCGGGGGACAACGTGGAGGGGGATCACTACGCATTTGCCACCCCGTCTTCGCGGGACGAGCGCACGACCCGCGCCAACCATCAGCGACTGGTGCACGAATTCGGACTCAGGGAAGACCTCGACGCCGCCTGGGCGTTGCGACCGCTTGAACTTGTTCGAGATCGCGACCCAGCATTACTGGTCGTGGAATACCCGGGCGGGAAGTGGCTTGACGCTCTTGTCGGACATCCGATGAACACCGCGCATTTTCTGCAGCTGGCGGTCGCAATGGCGGGGACACTTGGACGGGTGCACGGGCGCGGTCTCGTCCACAAAGACGTCAAGCCCTCGAATGTGTTGGTGAACTCAGAAATGAACCGGGTGTGGCTCACCGGCTTTGGCCTTGCTTCGCGCCTGCCGCGCGAACGCCAACCACTTGATGCGCCCGAACTCATCGCGGGGACGCTTGCCTACATGTCCCCCGAGCAGACCGGGAGAATGAATCGTTCCATCGACTCACGGAGCGACCTCTATTCGCTCGGAGTCACGTTTTACGAACTTCTGACGGGCAGTCTTCCGTTCATGGCGTCCGAGCCGCTGGAGTGGGTCCACTGCCACATCGCGCGCGAACCTGTCGAGCCGTACAAAAGAATCAAGACGATCCCGGCCGCGGTCTCGGCCATCACCATGAAGCTTCTCGCCAAGACCGCCGAGGACCGCTACCAGACAGCGGCAGGCGCCGAACGCGACCTGCGTCGCTGCCTTTCCGAGTGGCTCGCCGAAGGCCGTATCGCCGATTTCGTGCCCGGCGAAAGCGACGTCCCGGACCGTCTCATGATTCCGGAGAAGCTGTATGGGCGTACGCGAGAGATCGACGCGCTGCTCACCTCATTCAACCGCGTGGTTGCCGGCGGCGGACCTGAGCTTGTCCTGGTCTCAGGTTACTCTGGAATCGGCAAGTCCGCGGTCGTCAACGAGCTTCACAGGGTGCTGGTTCCGCCGCGCGGCCTGTTTGCGTCAGGCAAGTTCGATCAATACAAGCGTGACATTCCCTATTCGACTCTTGCGCAGGCCTTTCAGGGCCTCGTTGGAAAACTCCTTGGCAAGAGCGAATCCGAGTTGCTTCAATGGCGCCACGCAATGCAAACGGCGCTGGATCCGAACGGCCAACTGATCGTCGACCTGGTTCCCGATGTGAAGCACATCATCGGCGAGCAATCACCAGTGCCTGCACTGCCGCCGCAAGATGCTCTCACCCGATACCAGTTGGTGCTCCGACGATTCATTGGCGTCTTTGCGCGGGCCGAACATCCGCTCGCGCTATTCCTTGACGACCTGCAATGGCTCGATTCGGCAACCCTCGACCTGCTCGAAGACCTGTTCTTGCAGTCCGACCTGCGCCATCTGCTGGTCATCGGCGCGTACCGGGACAACGAAGTCTCTGCCACGCATCCCTTGACCTCAAGGGTCGCCATGATTCGCGAGGCTGGCGCGGCCATCCAGGACATCGTGCTGGCGCCGCTCGCGGCGCACGATATCGGAACACTGCTGAGCGATTCCCTTCGCTGCGAGTGGCGGCGCGCGGCCCCTCTCGCGACACTCGTTCATGAAAAGACGACGGGCAACCCCTTTTTTTGCGATCCAGTTCGTCCTGACACTCACGGAAGAAGGCCTGTTGGTTTTTGACTATGACGCGGGGCAGTGGGTCTGGGACCTCGACCGGATCCGCGCCAAGGGCTACACGGACAACGTGGTGGAGCTCATGATGAGGAAACTGAGCCGCCTCAGCGGGGATTCCCAAAAGGCGCTGGAAGTGCTTGCATGCCTGGGCCACAGCGCCAGCCTGGACATGCTGCAGGTGGTCTACCAGTCGGCTGCTGACGGAGTGTCTGGCGGGCTGTCGGAAGCGGAGCAAGCCGGCCTGCTCTTTCGGTCGGACAACTCCTACCGGTTTCTCCACGACCGAGTCCAGGAGGCCGCCTATTCGCGCATTCCGGCAGAGCACCGGCCCCGGGCCCATCTGCGGATAGGCAGGCTTCTCGCGACACGCACGCCTCCGGACAAGCAGAACGAAGGGGTGTTCGAGATCGTCAACCAGCTCAACCGCGGCGCTCAGCTCATGACGTCAAGCGCCGAACGCGAACACCTGGCCGTCCTGAACCTGACCGCAGGAAAACGCGCCAAGGCTTCGACCGCGTACGCCTCCGCACTCAGGTACCTGCGAACAGGAAGAATGCTGCTGGCAGAGGACAGCTGGCAGTCCAACTACGAGCTCATTTTTGCCTTGGAGTGCCTGATCGCGGAGTGCGAACTGCTGACGGCGCAACTGGGCGCCGCCGAACGCCACTTGGGAGAGTTGTCCCGACGTGCCAACACGAATCACGATATTGCGATAGTGACGCGACTGCAGCTGACCTTGTACACCACCCTGGATCGCAGCGAACGGGCGATCGAGATATTCCTCGACTACCTCCGACTTGGCGGCACAGACTGGCCGCTCCACCCCAGCCTTGACGATGTGAAGGCGGAGTACGCCCGGATCTGGGACCTGGTTGGGGGCCGCCAAATCGAGGATCTGGTGGACCTGCCCATAGCCAGCCATTCCGATGTCCTCGACATGCTGGATGTGTTCACAGAGATCGTTCATCCGGCACTTTCTACGACGAGAACCTGTCATCACTGGTCGTCTGTCGGATGGTGAACCTCAGTCTGGAGCATGGCAACTCCGACGGATCGTGCTTCGGCTATGTCTGGTTTGCCATGTTCGCGGGACCGCGCTTCAACAGCTACAGGGACGGATTTCGCTTTGGCCAACTTGGCTACGATCTCGTCGAGAAACGGGGGCTCACCCGCTACCAGGCAAGAACGTACATCTCGTTCGGCACCCTCACCCCATGGGCGAAGCATGCGTTGCGTGGACGTGAACTTGTGCGCCGTGCGTTCGATGTTGCCCAAAGAATCGGTGATCTCACTTTTTCCGCTTATAGCTGGCACGAACTGATCACGAACTACCTGGCGGTAGGAGATCCGCTCGCGGAGGTGCAAACGGAGGCGGAGAAGGGGCTCGCTTTCGCGAAGAATGCGGGGTTTGGCCTGGTGGTCGACAACTGCGCTGCACAACTGGCCCTGATCCGGACGCTCCGCGGCTTGACACCACGCTTTGGCTGTCTTGATCACGGAGAGTACGACGAGTCGGAATGCGAGCGGCATCTGGCAAGCAACCCCACCTTGGCGCTGGCCGAGTTCTTTTACTGGACACGGAAGCTCCAGGCCCGGTATTTTGCAGGGGACTTCGGATCAGCTGTCGAAGCATCAAGGACAGCGCATCGGCTTCTCTGGACCGCACCGTCGCAACTTGAAACCGGGGATTTCCGCTTCTTTGCAGCCCTGGCGCATGCGGCTGCGTGGGACTCGGCGCCTGCCGGGGAGAAGCCACGCCATTTCGATGCGTTGATCGGCCATCATCGGCAACTTGTGACATGGGCCACGCATTCTCCGGAGAACTTTGACGGCCGCGCCACTCTTGCCGGCGCAGAAATCGCCCGGATCCAGGGACAGCTTCTCGATGCAGAACAACTGTACGAAGCCGCCATCAGGTCGGCCCACGCGAACGGCCTGACCCATATCGAAGCCGTCGCGACGGAGTGTGCGGCGCATTTCTACGCCTCACGTGGGTTCGAGCGAGTCGCAGATACCTACTTGCGGGACGCGCTTTTCTGCTACGTCCGGTGGGGAGCCGATGGAAAGGTGACGCAGCTCGAAAAACTGCATCCGCAACTCGCTGCGGAGGGGCTTGGGCGAGCAGGTCCGTTCGCCAATCCAGGAAGCACCATTTCCGCATCCATCGACCACCTCGATCTCGCAACCGTGATCAAGGTGTCGCAGGCCGTCTCTGGACAGATCTTGCTCGGCAAGCTGATCGATACCCTGATGCAGGCGGCGATCGAACACGCAGGTGCCGATCGAGGTCTCCTGATCCTTCGGCGCGGCACGGAGTACCTGGTAGAGGCGGAGGCCACCACCAGTGTTCAGGGGGTGGAGGTCAACCTGCGACGGGCGAGCGTCACGGACGCAGACCTGCCACCGACAGTTTTCCAGTATGTCGTCCGGACCAGCGAAATTGTTCTGATCAATGATGCATCCGGCGAGAACCCCTTTCCATCCGATGAATACGTGCGACAGCGACATGCGCGCTCCATGCTTTGCCTGCCATTGCTGCAGCAGGCCAAGCTGCTCGGAGTGTTGTACCTCGAGAACAGCCTCGCGGCGCACGCCTTCACGACCGCACGGATGGCCGTGCTTCAGTTGCTTGCGTCACAAGCAGCAACTTCGCTCGAAAACACGCGCCTCTATGGCGAACTCCAGGAGCGAGAGGCACGGGTCCGGCGCCTGTTCGACTCCAACATCATAGGAATCTTCACCTGGAATCTGGACGGCCGGATTCTCGATGCAAACGAGGCCTTCCTGAAGATCATAGGGTACGACGACGACGACCTGAACTCGGGACGCATGCGTTGGAAGGACCTGATGCCCACCGACTGGATCCAGGAGGACGATGAGCTCCTCGCGGACCTCCAGGTGTCCGGCGCCACCCCACCGTTCGAAGCGGAATACTTCAGGAAGGATGGCGCACGGGTCCCTGTCTTGATCGGTGCTGCGACGTTCGACGCGACACCAACGGAGGGCGTGTCTTTCGTCCTCGACCTCGGACCGCAATCGGGCGGAGGCGCTGGCACGCGAAAGCGAGCGGCGATATCACGAGACCCGCGTAGAGCTGGCACATGCGAATCGCATTGCCACGGTTGGG
>Ga0170475_119971307_pt1 | contig 11104 bp, 3 predicted proteins | sample Soicark_Litter_5_FD_111474 | JGI IMG/M metagenome (GOLD analysis project Ga0170475, IMG submission 111474) | Avena fatua rhizosphere microbial communities from Hopland, California, USA. Combined Assembly of 48 SPs | reverse complement strand
TTGGGGGATCTATCCAGAGGCGCTGTTCGGCTACGATATCATCCCGCAGAGCGGGCCGCAGCTGGCGCGCCGGTTCCTCTATCCGCAGTACATTCACGACCGGCAGGCGTTCAACTGTCCCGCCTCCGAGTTCAGCGCGCCGGGGCAGGACGTTGAGTTTGTGGATCCGCAGAATGGGACGACGCTGCAGCCGCCGAGGCGCGTGGGGGATGACCTCTGCATGTCGCAGGGCGTGCTGATGAACCAGGGTGGGGCGCCCACGCAGGGCTGCTCGTACCCGTCCGGAGGCTGCCTGGCGAACCAAACATCGAAGCAATTCTACCTGTATCCATGGGACAGCTACGACGGCGGCCCCTATCCGAATCTCCATACGAATCTCACGTGCGGCACGCCGGCGCAGCCGTTTCCATCGCGCTCGCTGAACTACATCGCGAACTACCAGCGGCGCTGGGTGCCGCCGGACCCGAACAATCCTCCGGACCCCCGGCAAATGGTGCTCCGGCAGCCATCTGAGCAAACGGTGGTCACCTGGTGCCTGAACCACTATCACCTGGACGTCAACGGAAACCCGCAGCCGGGTTCGCTGGCGCTGGTGGCGTTCCTGGATGGGAGGGTGCAATCGCTGCCGGCGTCGCGCATGTTGACCTGGGACAACGCTGAGGGCAATACCTGGAAGGTACAGGCGAAACCGTGATGGGTGTTCGGTGTTCGGTCTTAGGTGTTCGGACAGAGGAAGTCCGGACTGAACACCCAACACCGAACACCGAACACCGAACACCGAACGCCGAACTGATGACGGAGCGCGTGACAATGGCGAAGCGAGGCATGTCGCTGGTAGAGGTGCTGGTGGTGCTGGTGGTCCTGGTAATCGGGATCTTCGGCGTCGCGCTGCTCTTCCCCAGCGGGTTCGGGAGCATCCGCTTCACCGAGAACACGACCACGGCGCAGTCCCTGGCGCGGGCGAACGAAGAATACTTCCGCGCGCGCGCCGCCAACCTAATGGAAGGCATCCTGGCGCTCCGGTTCAACCCACAGCTCGGCCTGATGGTCATTGATCCGACTGCCGACCCGACGCAGAGCTTCAACGAGCTGACGTTTGCCGCCACGGACAAGACCGGCCCTGGGAACGCGGTCGATCCGCGCTATTCCGGTCCGAACCGCTGGCGGCACGTTGAGGGCGAAGTGGTCCGCGTTCCGCCCCCATCCACCGATTCGCCCTACTACCCGAATGCCGGCATTTCTCTCTACACGCTGACCCTGGGGCCGATCTACTCGGTGCAGGCGATCCCCACCTCCAGCCTGGGCCTGGTTGTCTACAGCGCCACGCCGCTGCGGCAGGTGGTGCTCGGCAACCCGCCGCAGAGCGCCGGCGAAAACGACGCCGTGATCGCTCAGATCGGCAACCAGGCTACCTACGGCATCAATTACGACCTGAAGCAGCTCTACTTCCGCGCCGTGCTGCCCGGCGACGCGAACGCCGGCGATCCGGCCTTCCAGAACGACCGGCACTTCCGTCTCCAGTACAGCTATGTGCAGCAGACGCCAAACGGAGCGGTCCACTCCAACTTCGTCGTGCCGGACATCGACGTACCGTGGCTGGCGGCCGGTAACCCGCCCCTGGCATGGCGCGAGGTCGACATCCCGCCGCCCCCTGGGTTCCAGAACTGGGATCCGAGCCTGCGGCTGGAACTCGACTCCATCCAGCTCGCGCGCGACTACGTGGACGTCTCCGCGAGCAACAACCCGTTCAGCAGCGTCGATCCGTTCCAGTACCGCGTGCTGCAGCCATGGGTGGGGATCATCGGGTTCAATCCGCTGGCTACCGACATTCCTGATCCTTATGGGACGGGTCGCGGCCTGACGGCGAAGATTGACTACGACGTGGATGACTGGCACATCCTGCGCCAGGACGTGACGGTGCCGCAGTTCGACCCGACCAATCCTCCCACAAGCGCGGGGCGGACCGTCCGGCTGCCGGGCTCGCCGATCCTGCGAATTGGCGACACAGAAGATACGACCAACCTGGTCGTCAATGCCAACGGCGGCGGCGTGGTCGGCGACAGCTTCGACTACAGCGGGTTGATGCGCAGCTACCAGTTCCGGCGCAGCCCCACGGACGGCATCGACGTGGTGGTCGCGGACCTCTCGACCGGGCTGACCATCGACTCGTTGACCCTAGGCGGGGCGGGCAACAGCAGCAACGGCAGCATTGACTATCGCGCCGGCCTCATCCGGTTCAATCCCACGGTGACGTGGAACCTGCCGGTGGGCGCCCAGGGCATTGCGCCGACGACATCGATCGCCGGCCGGCATCTCCGCGTCTACTACCGCACCACGGCAGAGTGGGGCGTGGCGGTGCAGAAGCCGTACGGAAGCTACCTCCGCGACATCACGGGAACGCTGCCCGTCGGCTACAACAACTTCATTCAGGGCCCGGCCGGCTTCCTTTCCCTGCCGGCGACCGACGGCGCCAAGTCGGTGCTGGTCGATTACCGCTGGCGGCAGGTGCAGTGCAACGCCAACAACCAGTCGAACGGCGAGGTCACGCGCACGCAGGTCGGGGAATTGCACCGCATCACAGAACCGGATGATCTGGGAAACCTCTCCGGTTCGGGAAACTGGTGGGTGCGAACCGATAACCACGAGTCCGCCGGCGGCGGGGATCCACCGGTGCCGTCCGGCTGCCCGACGATCGTGCCGGGCTCCATTCAGATCCTTGGGGTCCGCGGAGCGTCACTCACCTCCCGCATCTTCTGGCGCGAAGGCAAGACGTGGCACCACGTGGATCAGGACGCAATCCTGACGCGGGAGTCGAAGTAGGAGGCCGGCGTTAGGTGTTCGGTGTTAGGGCGGATGAGAGTTTGAGGGTTGGGGGAGACGATGGCGGATAGACGAAAGAACTGCGAGGCGAGGGTGCGACCGCAAGCGCGCCTCGGCCGTCCGTCGTCGGTGGTCCGAACACCGAACACCCAACACCGAACACCTAAGGCCGCCTCCCGGCCGGGTTTCACCCTGGTCGAGCTGATTGTCGTGGTGGCGCTCACGTCGATCCTGCTCCTGCTACTGCTGGGGCCGATTGGGCAGGCGCTGAACCTGACCTCGCGCGGGCAGGCGCTGGTAGCCGGCCAGGACAACGTGCGGCACGCCCAGGCGCGGCTCTACCGCGAGCTGACCCAGGCGATGCTGGTCCACCTGGACCGGCCGGTCAACATCTGGCAGTACAGCCAGTACGATCCTCGCTTTACGGACTTCCCGCAGCCGACCGACGCCTCTGTTCCGCAGCGCTTTCAGATCAACGGCGCGTGCATGGACGTGATCCTGCCGCTGCACGTCTACTACGATCCGCATCCGAACGACGGCAGCCCGCCGCACCATCTGATCCCGGGTCCCCCGCCGCAGGGAGACGGCTTCTCGACGCTGGAAGTCCTCGACAGCTGCCCGCGCCATCCTGGCTCGCCGCTCGAATTTCAAGCGCTCCAGCCGCTGCAGCCGGAGCCGGTCTGGGTCCGGTACTTCATCGGGCTGAAGCAGCCCGGTTACACGGGAAACCCGCCCGTGGAGGATGAGGTGCCGCCGGGGACCAACCCGAACAACCTGCCGCGCTACATGAATGGTTTCCTGTTCCAGAACATTACCGGCACCTTCAACAACCTTTACGTCCTCTACCGCGCTGAGTTCGATCCGACGGACCCGGCGACGGCCAACTGGCGGCTCGAGGTCGATCCGAAGACGGGACTGCCGCTGAACTCCAACGCGACCACAGGCAGCGGACAGCCGTACCAGTACGATCCGAACAATCCGAACAAGCCGTGGGCGCTGAACCCGAACTTCTTCTACGATCAGACGCCGATTCCCAACGACCCTGCGGGACGCACTTACAATCAGGTCTGGAAGCTGCGTTCGGTGCCGGTGATGAGCCTGGACAACAGCGACGTCATCCACTTCGTGCAGGGCAACGATACGCCCTGGATGCCCGAGTCGCTGGTGCACTTTCTGCCCACCCCGGTCGAAGACGAGGCGGCGCAGCCCAACCGGCGGCCGGCGGCGATTGCTACCGGCGCAACGCTGACGGCGGCCGACATCGCGCCGGTGGAGCATGTCGCCGAGTACGGGCACTGGATGGGGCTGTTGGACGACCTGACGATACCCGTAACGCCCAACATCGTGCTGAGCAATTCCCAGCCGGCGGGCGCCAACGCGAATGTATTCCGCTACGGGCCGCGCATCCGCGTGTTCGAGCTGAACGACCAGCAGCAGCAGCTGCTGGCGTACGACAGCGCCGACCCGGGGGTCCGCCGGCGGATGCTTTCCTATGACAGCCGCCGGGGCGTGGTCAGCTTCGCGATCCCGCGCAGCCACGATCCGAACAAACCGGTGGATCTCAATCCGTCGGCGGATCCGACGGCGTGGAATGCCACGCTCGAGTCGCAGCCCGACGGCACCGGCGGTTTCATCGCCCGGTTCACGGCACACCTTCAGCGTGACGTGGAGACGCGCAGCGACCTGACGCTGGGCAGTGTCGGCGGCCAGCTGCCGACGGCCTTCGGCTCCGCACTAACGCAGTTCGGGAACATGGTTCCTCCCGTCGATGTGCACGTCGTGCCCGGCAGTGAGACGGTGCAGGTGGTGGAACCGCAGACCGGTCTGAGCCGATCCTTCCGGCGGATCGGGTGGTCCGGCATCAGCGACAGTCTGAATCATCTTGTGGCGCCGCCCGAGATCGGCGCCGGCCAGTACACCATCGACTATACCACGGGCGTGATCACGCTTTCGGAGCAGGACGCGGATCTCTGGAGCGTGGTGGGCCCCACGCAGTCGCAGCAGCTCTGGATCCGCTACCAGTTCCAGACGAACCGCTCCAGTGACTCGGTGCGCCTCGCTTACTCCACGCGCGAGCTCGTTTCAACGGACGTGGGGGTTGACCAGTACGCCGCCCGCACCAGCGAGGGATTGATCGTCCAGACCAACCAGCGGGTGCGCGTGCGGAACATGACACGGTAATGAGACCAACGATGAAGACGCCACGCGGTGTTCGGTGTTCGGTGTTCGGTGTTCGGACTCCGGAGTTACGGGTTCCGGGTTCCGAGTTCCGAGTTGGTCTGGCCCAAACACCGAACACCCAACACCGAACACCGAACACCCGCCGCGGCCAGACGCTCATCCTGGCGCTGGCGGTGCTGTTTCTGCTCATCGTGGTAGGGGCGATCTTCGTCGGGATGATCGCGCGCAACCTGTCGCGCTCGCAGGCGTCGCGCCGGGTGTCGCGCTCCGAGGCGCTGGCGTGGGCAGGCATCCGCTTCGCCGCGCAGGAGTTCAACAGCTCGGTGGATGGCGCCGACTGGACGCCGCTTCCGAACGAGGACCTCTGGCGCACGCCCCAGGCGCCTCCGCCGCCGAACCCGCTGCCGAACCCGCCGCCGCCGACGCCAGCGGAGCAGCGACTTCTGGATCCCGATTACCCGTGGCTGAGCGACGGCGGAACGTTCAATCACCCGTACGTCCGCTACCGGAACGGCGACGGGCGGTTCCTGCTGCGCGTTACCTATCTCCCGAGCTTCCGCCCCGAGCGCCCCGGGGATACCTATCCGACGCGTTTCGATCCGAACTCGATGATGGTACACGTCGAGGCGATCGGCCGGCCCGGCATCATCGAGCCGAATGACCCCACCACCCTCCTCTCGGAGCGGTCGAACCCGAACTGGAAACCGGGGCAGATCCTGGGTGAGTTCCGGAAGGTCGAGGCCTGGGCGCCGATCGGACTGGTGGACCAGCTGCTCTGGATTACCAACCGAACCAACGAGCGCGGGCCGGCGCACCTGGGCATCCCGCCGCTGCTGATCAACAACCCGGACCCGGCCGCAGCGCAGACGCAGCCTGAAATCGCGACGAAGTACGACGACGAACCGGACGACGGTCGGGACAACACCGGAACCTCGTTCTACGGCAGCATCCGCTGCGACAACGACCTGGTGATCCACGGGGACACCTCCTTCAACATTTATCCGGCGCGGCAGGAGCGCGTGGCGGTGAGCGGGACGATCACGCAGCAGAGCACGGGCAACCAGGCGCCTACCGTCACTGTGGTGCTGCGCCGCTGCGGCGCGAATGACCCGGACTGGATCGATCACCAGGAGGATGAGCTCAAGAACGATTTCACGCAGAACCAGCTGGAAGGACCGTCCGGTACGCAGCAGTTCAACCCGCTGGCGCTGCTCGGCTTCGGCGGGCAGGGCTTCTACGCCGACAACCAGTACCTCCAGAACCTGAACCTGAGCGCCACCGAGAGCACCCGCGCGGTGACGTCACCGGACCTGGCGCAGGCGAACGCGACCACCGGTGTCAGCCGCTACGCGCAGCTCACGCGGGATTCGGGCACGAGCACTCCCGCGACCGCCGAGGGCGAGCAGCGGAACGTGAACACCGGTTGGTTCGGTTATGCGCTGGCGACCAACCCGAACACTCCGAACCGGGCCCAGCCCGAGTGGAAGAACCCGCCCGCGGGTCTCTATCTCGACAACTTCGGCGATATCCAGTACCCGGACGACCGGAAGGCCGTCGTCGACGAGTGGCTTCGGAACGGGCAGGCCGACGTGAGCCGCACGGGTTGGGTAGGGCAATTCTACGTGCCGAGCGTGCGCGAGAGCGGAACGGTTCATCCGATTGCCGAGCTGGAGTTTACCCGAGCGGCGCTTTTCGCGGGCGGGCCGGTGGTGGATGCCATCCGGATGACGCGCTACGACGTTGACTCCCGCAAGATGAACTTCGGGCCGGCCGCGGGCCGCACGCGCATCTTCTACGCCCCGCAGATCGACGCGACCGGCAACTTCGCGGGCAACTACTTTCCGGTGGGGCCGAGCGCGCTCTTCGCCTATCCCGCCAACGGGGTCGTTTTCTGCGAGGGGAGCGTCCGGGTTCGCGGAACGATCCCCGAGGGCAAGCAGGTGACCGTCGCCTCGAACGGGACGATCTACATCGAAGGCAACCTGCTGCGCGGCAACCTGCACCTGCCGGACGTTCCGCACAGCACCGCCGCCCTCGCGCTGCTCGCGCACGACTACGTGACGCTGAACCCGACCCTCTTCACGCGCGTGCAGCCGAGCGACGACGCCGTTCTCGAAGCGGACCAGCACTCGCCGGGCGAGGATCCCAGCCAGTCGCACTACTCGATTCCGCAGAGCGGCTATATGGACGTGAGCTTGCAGAATGCCGGCCTCATGGACGGGAGCGACGGGCTGCCGGCGGCGTACTTGCTGCACCTGCAGCAGACCGCGCAGGCGGAAGACAGCAATTCGCACACGGTGGTGCAGATGCGGCTCGGGCCGTCGCTGAACCAGCTGGCACCTTGGCCGGATCCGCTGCAGGCGGTGCCCCTCAGCAACGACCCGTGGAACTATCACTTCTTCTTCTTCCCGCCGCAGTTCAACAACTACAACTTCTCGAACGCGCAGTCCGCCCCGGGCGGCACGGTGAACTACGAGCGGAAGTCGTTCCGGCTGGCGGCTGACGGGCAGGGGATCGATCCGGCGGCGGGGGCGATGCAGTTCCTGCGCTTCTTCGTGCCGCCGCTCAACATGGGGGGTGGACAGGGGCAGGGCGTGGCGGGCTCAGTGCCGCCGGGCTCACAGGCGCAGCCGTGGTGGGTCTCACGGATCGCCGCGATACCGATGAACAAGCCGCTGCAGCTCGAAATCCACGCGGTGATGTACGCGCAGACCGGCAGCTGGTTCGTGATCCCGCCGCCCTGGTTCAATGAGCAGCCGGGGGATACGCGGGCAAACTTCACGGCGAGCGGCATCCGCGTCAACGGCACGCGGCCGGCGATTACGGGCTCCTATCCATTCTACCACGAGCCGCTGAACATGGATATCGCCGTCTACGGAGCGATCACGGAGAACACGACGGCTGAGTCGGCGGACCAGGTGACCTGGACGAAGCGGGTCTGGACCAAGGTGCCGGAGGTCGGTTCTCCCGACCGGCAGACCTGGGACAACCAGACGCCGGGCTTCCACCCGCGCATCCGTTATCTCTACGAGCCGGACCTGCGGCGCATCGTCCGCTACCGGATCCTCGCCACTGGCCAGGAAGGGGTCGCCTACTCCGCGCCCGCGAAGCGGACCTATCCGCAGATCATTACCGACCCGCCGGCCGGCGTTCCGACGGTGGATGAACTGATCACCGCCGCGAAAGGGAATAACAGCTACGTGGTGACACTTCCCCTCCTGCCGAAGCTGCCGGCCGGTCCGGTGCTCTTTGAGGGGGGCGTGGTGCAGTAGAGGCGGTGGGCCGCGTTGGGCGTTGGGCGTTGGGCCTTAGGTGTTGGGTATTGGGTGTCATGCCGGTGGCACAGGCATCTTGCCTGTGGGGCCGCCGGCAGTTGGAATTCGGATGGATTGAGGCGTAGACGAGATGGAACGCCATAGATTTGATGATCGCCGCGGTCGCTCCGCGAGCCGGATCGGCCCCCCGGCCCCCAATCCTGGGGGGGCGGATCGCCGCCGCAGCAGCTTCCAACGCACCCCGGAAGCGTCAGCCAACGTTCCCGCATCCGTTTCAGCGTGGGAAACTGCTATGGATTCAGTCATCTCCCCCAGGATTGGGGGCCAGGGGGCGGGGCGGCGGCGTACGGGGGCCGCCCGGGGCGCGACCCTCCGCCCCTTCCTCCTCGCCGGCCTCGCCGCCGCGCTCCTGCTAAGTATCGCCGGGCGGTTCGTGATGGCGGACCGGACGGTGGCGCGCGCGCGACGCATCAAGGCCTGCGTGCTGCTCGTTCCGCCGCCGACCGATCCGTCGGGGCTCAATTCCCCCCAGACGGCCCCGACCAACCCGTGGATCTTCTACGTCCTCAACGGCCGGACCGACGTGAAGCCGGATGGGTGGAGCTTCTACAACCCCGCGGCGGTGGGCGCTGTGACGCAGGCGCAGGTGGCGCGCTGGGACAACGTCGGCGGGGGACCCGGGAAGAGCGGGCTGACGCCGGGACAGCGCCTGCGCCCAAACGTCGCTCCTTACTGGGAGACGCCGCTGACGCCGGACAACTACCGGAGCCTGGCGCAGATGGACGTGATCTATCTGCCGGTGCCGCGGGCGCAGGGCGGGCTGCCCTTCACCGAAGAGCAGCGCAAGATGCTGATGCGGCTGGTGGATGGCGGCGTGCTCCTCTGGCTCGATTGGGGCGACCGGGCGTCCGGGCCGGCGAACGGTTCACTTGGGGGAGCGTTCCTGAGGAACCCGTTCTTCCTGCCGCTCGACTTCTCGAGCGCGGCGGCGAATAAGAACTCGCAGGCGCAGCACCCGCTGCTCGATGGCCTCTTCCGGCTGTCGGCGGCGAATCTGGGGCGGCCCGGCCTCAGTGAATCTCTGAACCTGGCGCCGGCGAGCGGATACCCGGGCACGCCGCTTTCACCCGTGGTTCCCGCGCCGGGCGCGGGCGGCGCGCCGGCGATTGCGGCCGGGCGGTATGGGAATGGGTTCGTGGTCGCCTCCGGGATCAACATCGGCGGTCAGATCTCCGGGGCCATTCCGCCGGCAGTGGCGGCGCCGAACCAGCCGGACCTGGGCGCCGCCGTCGTCTCGGACATGGAGTTCGCCTACAACGTCGCCTTCTGGCGCGGGGAGAGCAACCACCCGCAGAAGGGACCGCGCCACACGACTTCGGATGCGGAGGCGGCGCAGGGTCTCTTCACCCGCTGGCGGGCGCTGAATCCGGGGGCGCATCCATTCGCGGGGCCGCTCATCGCGAACGGGATGGTGGTTGCTCCGAACCTGAACGGGGTCCTTATCTACGGCACCGAACCGGCCGGGCCTCCGACGCAGTCACCCGGGAGGACGCTTGGCACGCCTCCTAGTTTCCTATGGGGCGCGCCGGGGATCGTGGGGGGTGTCGCGTACGGCGCGGTCGGCGATCCCAACTCACCGGTAGCCGGGCAGGGCCTGCTCTTCGTGTCGGTCTCGAGCGGTGGCGGCGCGACCGTCTCGGTGCTTGCGCCTCCCGTGCCGCCCGCCGTCGCCGTCCCGGCTCCCCTTCCGGGACCATTCGGCACGACCAACGCCTCTCTCGGAGTTCAGACCTGGTCCGCACCGGCCTACAGTGGGGACATTCTGGGTGCGGAGGCGGATAGTGGCGCGACCGGTCCTTCGGTGTTCCTGACCGGCGGTCAGAACGCCGGCCTGGGAAAGGTCGCCGGATACCGGCTGGCCGGTAATCAGCTGCTGGCGGACTGGCACTTTCCGCTGCAGCCGAGCGCGCCGATCGGCCCGATGGTCGCCAGCCCGGTCCCAGCCGTACTTGCCGATCCTTCCACGGGCGCGGTGGACCGGATGGTTTTCGTCACCCACCTGTCCACGACCGCCGCCGGCCAGCAGGCGACGGGCGCTCTGAATGCGATCGTCGTCTCGACTGCCAGCGAGCCGCTGGTGCTTTCGCGCACCGTTCCGGTGAACGGCGAGTTCCAGCTGCACCCGCTCCGGGACCTGCGGACGCAGCGCGGCGATTCGACCAAGCCGTTCGAATTGCGCATCATCGCCCCGAATGGCTACACCGTTACCCGGATCGCGGGCATCGCGAACGGGACCGCTGGGGTTCGCTTTACGCCGCTGGCGGGGCAGGCGGGACCGTTTCAGGTGTTCGTGCAGCAGAACAGGATCCCTGGGGGCGACCTCCGGCCGCTGGTGAACGCCGGCGACACGGTGGTCCTCGACTACTACGTCACGGATCAGAACCAGGACAACACGCAGCCGGGCCAGTACCTGGGCTCGCGCTACGACGTGCTGGCGTTCCCGCAGCAGGTCGGCGGCGTCCCGGTGATCACCGGCATCCCGGGCGGCGTTGCCGTCGGGACGGACGACCTGGTCTACTACGGCACGGGGCGCGGCTATCTCGTTGCCACGGGCTTCCAGTCCGTGGCGAAGCCCACCGTTCCGCAGCCGGCGGTCGCGCCGCTGCTGCCCGCGCCGCGCGTCCGCTGGAAGGCGCACATAATCGATCCACCGGCGAACTTCGATGGTTCGGGCACCGACCCCAGTCCCTTCAACGGGCTGAAGACGCATGCCGTCACCAACTCGCCGGCGGTCAGCAGCGACGTCGTGGCCTTCGCCAGCCGCGAGG
>Ga0170475_121224860_pt1 | contig 11105 bp, 11 predicted proteins | sample Soicark_Litter_5_FD_111474 | JGI IMG/M metagenome (GOLD analysis project Ga0170475, IMG submission 111474) | Avena fatua rhizosphere microbial communities from Hopland, California, USA. Combined Assembly of 48 SPs | reverse complement strand
GTACTGACCCGCGCAGAGAGCCAGCAATCGACTCATGAAAATCCACGAGTATCAGGCGAAGGCCATCCTGGCGCGCCATGGCGTGCCGGTGCCGCAGGGAGAAGTCGTATTCGCCGCCGCTGATGCGGGCGTCGCGGCGAAACAACTCGCCGGGGGCACCGTCGTCGTCAAGGCGCAGATTCACGCCGGCGGACGCGGCAAGGGTGGCGGCGTCAAGGTGGTCAAGGGGCCTGACGAGGCTGCGCGGGCGGCCGGCGACATGATCGGTATGCGCCTGGTGACTCATCAAACAGGCCCTTCCGGCCAGGTCGTGCAGCGTGTGCTCGTCGAGCAAGGTTTGAAGATCAAGCGCGAACTCTATCTTGGTATTGTCATCGACCGCTCGACCGAGCGCCCCGTGCTGATGGTCAGCCCCGATGGTGGTGTCGAGATAGAAAAAGTGGCGGAAGAAACACCGGAGCGGATCTTCAAGGAATACATCGATCCCGGTATCGGTCTCGCCGGATATCAGACACGAAAGCTCGCGTTTGCGCTCGGGCTCGAAGGCAGCCAAATCGGCCAGGCCGGCAAGCTGATGACCGCCGTGTATGACGCGTTCCGGAACACCGACGCTTCTCTGGTCGAGATCAATCCGCTGATCGTCACAGACGACGGCACGCTGCTCGCGCTCGACGCGAAGATGACCTTCGACGACAACGCGCTCTATCGCCATCCCGATATCAAGGAGCTGCGCGACGTCAGCGAAGAGGAGCCCTTGGAGGTCGAAGCCTCGAAGTACTCGCTGAACTACATCAAGCTCGATGGAACGATCGGCTGCATGGTGAATGGCGCGGGGCTGGCGATGGCGACCATGGACATCATCAAGCTTGCGGGCGGAGAGCCGGCGAACTTCCTCGATGTCGGCGGTGGCGCCAACGCCGAGCAGATCAGGAATGCGTTCCGGATTCTGATGTCCGACAAGAATGTGAAGGCCGTGTTGATCAACATCTTCGGCGGCATCCTGCGTTGCGATGTTCTCGCCGAAGGGGTGATCGTCGCGGTCAAGGATCTCGGCGTCAGAGTGCCGATCGTGATTCGGATGGAAGGCACCAACGTGGAACAGGGGAAGCAGATGTTGCGCGACAGCCACCTCAATTTCACGACCGCCGATACGATGTCGGAAGCCGCCGAGCGCGTCGTCGCGCTTGCCAAATAACATGGCCGTACTCATCGACAGAACTACACGCCTCATTGTCCAGGGCATCACTGGCAGGGAAGGAACGTTTCACGCGAAACAGGCCGCCGCTTACGGCACTAAAGTCGTCGGCGGGGTGACGCCCGGAAAGGGAGGCACCACGCACGAAGGGTGGCCGGTGTTCAACACGGTGGACGATGCAGTGCGCGCGACCGGCGCCAATGCGACGGTCATCTTCGTGCCGCCGCCATTTGCCGCCGACGCGATCCTCGAAGCCGCCGGTGCGGATCTTCCGCTCGCGGTCTGCATCACAGAAGGGATTCCGACGCTCGACATGATGCGTGTGCTCACCGTCATCCGGCGGTCGAAGACGCGCCTCATCGGGCCGAACTGTCCCGGACTCATTACCGCCGGCCAGGCCAAAGCAGGAATCATCCCGGGGCACATCTGCAAGGAAGGACGAGTCGGGATCGTATCCAAGAGCGGCACGCTGACCTACGAGGCCATTCACCAGCTCACCAACCTGGGCCTCGGGCAGACCACGTGCATCGGCATCGGCGGCGATCCGTTGATCGGCACGAGTTTCATCGATGCGTTGACGCTGTTTGCTGGCGATCCGGCGACCGAGGCGGTCGTCATGATTGGCGAGATCGGTGGAAACGCCGAGCAGGAAGCCGCGTCCTTTATCTCAGCCCATTTCAAGAAGCCGGTCGTCGGCTTCATCGCCGGCCAGACGGCACCGCCGGGGCGCCGGATGCGGCACGCCGGTGCGATCATCTCGGGCGGAAAAGGGACGGCGGGGGAAAAAATGGCAGCCTTGTCGGCCGCGGGGGTCCACGTCGTCAAAAGCCCCGCGGACTTGGGGGCGGCGGTCAGGAACGCGCTGCGGGGATAGGTTCGGCTCACGACGGCACCCTGGTCCACGTCGCCCGTCCGTTCAGGGCCGTTTTGCTATAATTTGCAGGATCGGTATTGCTCTGATCTTTATTGCCGCGGAAGGATCCCTGAATGGCTCCGACTGACGTCGCGGCCCATGAGGGGCCCGCACATCCGGTAGACCGGATCATCAACGACTTCAGCATCCAGGTCGCGACCGTCAACGGCTCTGGCAGCCAGACGGCCAACCTTGTCCTCCTACGTTCGCTCTTTCAGATGGGTGTGCCGGTTTCCGGCAAGAACATGTTCCCGTCGAACATCGCGGGCCTTCCCACCTGGTACACCATTCGGGCCAACAAGGACGGTTACGTCGGACGCAAAAAAGAGATCGACTTCCTCGTCGCGATGAACGTCGAGACAGCAAGGGAGGACGTGCTCTCGCTCGAATCGGGTGCCGCGGTTCTGTATGACGAGCCGTTGAAGCTGAGCGCCGTTCGTGACGATCTCGTGTATTACGCGGTGCCCTTCGACAAGATCGTCACCCAGGTCTGCCACGACGCGAAGCTTCGGCGACTCGTGAAGAACATGATCTACGACGGCGTCCTGTCGAAGCTGCTCAACATCGATCTTGGAGAGATGGAGCATGCGCTCCGTCGTCAGCTCGGAAAAAAGGCCAAGGCCATCGAGCTCAATCTCGCGGCGCTCGAGGCGGGGTCTGCCTTCGCCGAGGAGCATCTCGTCAAGCGGGATCCGTACTGGGTCGAGCGGCTGAACAAGACGGCCGGAATGATCCTCGTCGAGGGAAACGCCGCCGCCGCGATGGGCTGCATGATGGCCGGGGTGACGGTGATCTCCTGGTATCCGATCACGCCTTCATCGTCGCTGCCCGAAACGCTGATCTCCTACATGAGGAAGTATCGCGTGGAGAAGGAGAGCGGGAAGGCGACGTTCGCGATCGTCCAGGCGGAAGATGAAATTGCGGCGATCGGCATGGTCATCGGCGCCGGTTGGGCGGGCGCCCGCGCGATGACGTCCACGTCTGGGCCGGGTATTTCGTTGATGAGCGAGTTCGCCGGCCTGGCGTACTACGCCGAAGTACCGGGAGTCGTCTTCGACATCCAGCGGGTCGGGCCGTCGACCGGACTTCCGACGCGCACCGCCCAGGGCGACATCCTCAAGGTCGCGACACTGTCTCACGGCGACACGAAGCAGATCATGCTGATCCCGGCGTCGGTCGAGGAGTGCTACACGATGGCGATGGGCGCGTTCGATCTTGCCGAGCGCTTCCAGACGCTGGTTTTCGTGATGAGCGATCTCGATCTCGGAATGAATACCTGGATGGCGAATCCATTCACCTACCCGGAGACGCCGCTGGATCGCGGAAAGCTCCTGGACGACGCCGCGCTGCGGCGCGTCGGGGAGTGGGGACGGTATCGTGATGTCGATGGCGACGGCATTCCGTTCCGGACGATTCCTGGCACCGGCTCGCCCGCGTATTTCACGCGCGGATCGGGTCACAACGAGCGAGGCCAGTACAGCGAACGGCCCGACGATTACGTTCACAACATGGAACGGCTGGTTCGGAAATTCGAGACCGCCCGCGCCTACGTGCCGAAGCCCGTTTTGACCGGGGCGCTCGATTCTGACATCGCGATCGTGGGTTACGGCAGCAGTCACTGGGCGATCGAAGAGTGCCGGGATCAGCTCGCGCGCGAAGCCGGCGCGTCGACCGCCTACATGCGTCTGCGAGCGTATCCGTTCACGGAAGAGCTCGAGGCGTTCATCGATCACCACCAACGCATCTACGTGGTCGAACAAAATCGTGATGCGCAGATGTTGAGCCTGATGCGCCTTGCGCTGAGCGCTGAACGCGGCGCAAAGCTGCGGAAGGTGCTTCACTACAACGGGCTGCCGATCGACGCACGGTCAATCACGGACGAGATCCTCGCGCAGGAAGGCATTGCTCCGCAGAGACCGGCGGTCACAGCCGATTTAGTGGCGAAAAAATAACATGAGCGTCACCACACCACAGCCAGCCAAGAAGACCAACCGCATCGGACTCGAGCACACGATCTATCGCGGCGGAAAGACGACGCTGTGCGCCGGCTGCGGACACAACGCGATTTCCGAACGCATCATCGACGCGTTCTTCGAGATGGGCATCGATCCGAAACACGTGATCAAGCTGTCGGGGATCGGTTGTTCGAGCAAGAGTCCCGCGTATTTTCTCGGAACTTCGCACGGGTTCAACAGTGTTCACGGGCGCATGCCTTCGGTTGGCACCGGTGCCGTGCTCGCCAACCGGAAGCTCATCGCGATCGGGGTGAGCGGCGACGGCGACACCGGCGCGATTGGCATCGGGCAGTTCGTGCATCTCATGCGCCGAAATGTGCCGATGATTTACATCATCGAGGACAACGGCTGTTATGGGCTCACAAAAGGCCAGTTCTCTCCGACCGCCGACATTGGCTCGAAGCTGAAGACCGGGGTGGTCAACGATCTCACACCGATCGACACCTGCGCGCTGGCGATCGAGCTTGGGGCATCGTTTGTCGCGCGCTCGTTTTCAGGGGACAAAAAGCAGCTGCTTTCCATCCTAAAGGCTTCGCTGAGCCACCGCGGCACCGCGCTGGTCGACGTCATCTCTCCATGCGTGACGTTCAACGATCACGAGGGCTCGACGAAGAGTTATGCCTACGTGAAGGACCACGACGAACCGGTCGGGGAAGTCAGCTTCGTACCGTTTTTCGACGACATTTCCATCGAGTACGACGCCGGGACGACCAAGGAAGTGCAGCTGCACGACGGATCGAAGCTGTATCTGAAGAAGGTCGCCGAAGATTACGATCCAACCGACAAGATGAACGCCATTCGGACGGTTCGCGAAACGGCGCAGCGCGGTGAGTTTGCGACCGGCATTCTCTACGTTGAGCCCGAGAAGCCGGACTTTGTGAAGCTTCTCAATATCGTTGACGAGCCCCTCGCGCTATTGCCGACCGAGCGCGTCAGGCCCGGCCGCGAGGTACTCGCTGAACTGATGGACGGACTTCGGTGATTGGTGAATTGGTGAATTGGTGAATGTGCCTCGCGCGGCTACCGCCGCAGGTTCACGTCGCATGCGAAACGTTTCGACGACCTTGATGCTTTTGCTGCTCTCGCTCGGGGTCCACCCGTTGGCGCAGGGCAGACGTCCGCTGAATGCTGACGATCTATACAACCTCAAGGAAGTGCGCGATCCGCAGCGATCGCCGGACGGCAAGTGGGTCGCCTACACGGTGGCGCGTGCCATCAAGGAGACCGACAAGAACGACACCGACGTGTGGATGGTCAGCTGGGACGGCCAGCAGCAGGTGCAGGTGACGTCCTCGGCGGAAGGTGAATCGTCGCCTCGTTGGAGTCCCGACGGCAAGTACCTCGCGTTCTTGTCGTCCCGCCAGGGAGCGAAGAGCGCGCAGATCTGGCTGATGAATCGATCGGGCGGCGAAGCGGTCAAGCTGACCGACGTCAAGGGAGGCATTTCGGAGTATGCCTGGTCTCCCGACAGCAAGCGCTTCGTGCTGGCGGTGCAGGATCCCGATCCCAGCGATCCCGACAAAGACGCAGAGAAGAAAGAAGGCGAACCAAAAACGCCGAAGCCGATTGTGATCGATCGGTACTATTTCAAGGCCGATGTCAGCGGCTATCTGCGTGGCGAGCTACTCATCTTCAATTGTTCGACATCGCGGCGAAGAAGGCCGAGCCGCTGACGCCGGGAGCGTTCAACGAGGAATCGCCGGCGTGGTCCCCCGACGGCACGCAGATCGCGTTCGTTCGACGCCACGGTGAAGGTGACGTCGACAAGGCTCCAAATCACGATCTCTTCGTGATCGACGCTCGTGCCGGTGCGAAGGAAAAGCGCCTCACGACGACGACCGCCGACGAGAGCGGACGGCTGGCGTGGAGCCCGGATGGCCGCAGCATCGCGTATCTGCTCGGAGACGAGCTGAAATACTCCGCCTACGATCAGAATCGGCTCGCGGTGATCCCGGCCACCGGCGGCCAATCGCGGGTTCTGACGGAATCACTCGATCGTCCGGTGCGGTCGCCGCTGTGGACGTCCGACGGCTCGATCCTCGTGACGATCGCCGACGACCGAGCGGAGCACATCGCGAAAGTCACTCCCGCGGACGCGCGCCTCGAACGTCTCACCACCGGCCAGCGAGTCGTGAACGGCTTCACCGCAGGCAGCGACGGCGCTCTGGCGGTCATCGCGTCGGCGGCGAACGAGATCCCTGAGATCTACGCGCTCGAGGCGGGAAAGCTGCGCCGGCTTTCGCATCAGAACGACGAATGGGTCAAGACCCTGCAGCCATCCACCACTGAACCGTTCAGCGCGACAGCGAAAGATGGCACCGAAGTGCATGGCTTGATTACGAAGCCGAACACGTTCCTGCCAGGACGCCGGTATCCGGCGCTGCTTCGCATCCATGGCGGACCGAACGGCCAGGACGGATACGCGTGGAACTTCGAGCGCGAGCTCTTTGCGGCCAACGGCTACGTGGTCGTTGCGGTGAACTATCGCGGCAGCAACGGACGGGGCAGTGCGTATCAGAAGGCGATCTTTGCGGACTGGGGAAACAAAGAGGTCGTCGATCTGCTGGCCGCGATGGACTACGTGCAGTCGCTGGACTACGTCGACTCGTCGCGCCTCGGCATCGGCGGCTGGAGCTACGGTGGGATTCTCACGAATTACACGATCGCCACCGACAGCCGGTTCAAGGCCGCGATCAGCGGCGCTGGAAGTTCGAATCAGATTTCGATGTACGGCACCGACATGTACATCACCCAGTACGAGAACGAGCTTGGTCCGCCGTGGAAGAGCCAGGACCTCTGGATCAAGCTCTCATATCCGTTCTTTCACGCGGACCGGATTCACACGCCTACGTTGTTCATGGGCGGGGAAAAGGACTTCAACGTCCCGGTGCTCGGCGGGGAGCAGATGTATCAGGCGCTGCGCAGTCTCGGGGTCGACAGCCAGCTGGTGATCTATCCCAACCAGTACCACGGCATCACGACTCCGAGCTACAAGAAGGATCGGCTGGAGCGCTACGTCGCGTGGTACGACAAGTATTTGAAGACCACGGCCTCGACGACGGTTACGACTCGCTGATCGCTAGCCGCCTTCGCTCTCGTCGACGTTCGCCCCGATTGCGTCTTCGCAGGTCGCGATCGGATCGTTGGGCAGCCCTTCCTCGTCAACTCCCGACCCGTGCGGATTCCCCTGGTTCGGCGTGTCGGTCGGCCGATCTCCTTCGACCGCGCCGATGTGCTCTTCCGAGTCGGGATGAGTTTTTGGTGTGTTGTTCATGCGGTCCTCACGAATGTCAGCGCTAGGCGGCTCTCGTGTTTCTATGCCTATAATGATCGGATATGGAAATGACGTTTGCCATCATCAAGCCGGACGCCGTTCGCGGGCGCGTCGCTGGCCGAATCATTCAGCGCATCGAGAACGAGGGATTCCAGATTCGTGCCATGCGGCTGGTAAATTTGACGAAACGCGACGCCGAGGGGTTTTATGCCGTCCACCGCCAGCGCCCCTTTTTCACCGCTTTGACGACCTTCATGTCGTCCGGGCCGGCAATCGTGCTCGCGTTGGAAGCGCCAGATGCGATCAGGAAATGGCGCACCTTGATGGGTGCCACCGACCCGGGAAAGGCTGACGTGGGAACGCTGCGCAAGGAGTTTGGCTCCTCTATTGAGCACAATGCAACCCATGGGTCGGATGCGCCGGAGACGGCGGCGTTCGAGCTCGCGTATTTCTTTCCCGGTATTGAACTCGCGAAGTAACCGTGGGAAAAGTGCTCGTCATCGCGGGATTGCTGATCGCTGGCATCGGCCTGCTGATGATGGCGGGCATCCCGTTCGGCCGGCTGCCTGGCGATATCGTCGTCCGAAAGGGAAGCGGCACGTTCTACTTTCCGCTCGCCACCTCCATCCTGCTGAGTATCATCCTGACGCTGCTGTTGTCGTTCTTGCGGCGATAGAGGGAGCGAATGTCCATCAAGTCGGATCGCTGGATAAAGAAAATGGCGCTCGAGCACCGCATGATCGAGCCGTTCGAGGATCGTCAGGTTCGTGCGGGCGTGGTGTCGTTCGGGCTGTCCTCTTACGGCTATGACATTCGCGTCGCCGATGAATTCAAGATCTTCACCAACATCAACAACACGGTAATCGATCCGAAGAACTTCGACCCGCGATCGTTCGTCGACGTCAAGACCGACGTGTGCATCGTTCCCCCCAACTCGTTTGCACTGGCCCGGACGATCGAATATTTCCGGATTCCGCGCGATGTCCTGACGGTGTGTCTGGGCAAATCGACGTACGCACGCTGCGGGATCATCGTCAACGTCACCCCGTTCGAGCCTGAGTGGGAAGGGACAGTGACGCTCGAAATCTCCAACACGACGCCGTTGCCGGCGCGCATCTACGCAAACGAGGGCATCGCGCAGGTCCTCTTTTTCCAGAGCGACGAGCCCTGCGAGATTTCGTACGCGGACAAGAAAGGGAAGTACCTCAAGCAGACCGAGGTCACGCTGCCAAAAATTTAGGCTCGGATCCCGCACCCCGGATCCCGGATCCCGAGATGAGACAGGTGTTGAGCTGATAGCGTCATGTCACTGACCGAGCGTGTTCCTGTCGTCGCTGGCCTGGCGTATGTCGAAAACCTGCGGAGCCTTCCGCAGACATTCACCGTGGCCTTGTCGGCCGAAACTGATAACCGCTACTTCAGGCATGCGATCGCCGTTCTCGCGGGCACCGGGAAAATTGGCTTCGTCGCCGTTGAAGTCGCCCCGCACTACTATCAGTCCATCAAGGCATCGACCGCACCGATCACCTGCCAGGCGCGCCGCGCGTCTGTGTTCGACCATGAAACATCCGGGGTCGAGGTACTCCTCGATATGAGCGGTGTGCCGGCGGCCGAGCCGGACTGAGATGATCGCCCGCGCGGCCGTGATTGCATCGATCGCCGCTGTAGCTTCGGCCACCGCTCTCGATCAGTCTCCGTCCCGAACACGACCCGAGCTCCCGGCGACCGCCGAAAGCGCCTACCGCGCGGTCAGCACGCACTTCGACGAGCGCGATGCGCTTTCAATCGTCTCGTTCATGGACCAGTACTGGCGCCTTGCCGGCAATCCCGGATTCAACGCCTCGATCGATCACATTCGCAGTCGCCTCGAGTCGGCCGGGTACACGTCTGGTTCCACCGCCGGGCTTGCTCACGTTCATGTCGAGGAGTTTCCGAACTCCGCGCGCGGGTGGGACTATCGCGCAGGCACCGTTGAATTCGAGGGCGGGTCAGACGCCCCACCCTTGTCCCGCGAACAGGATCGCGTCTCGCTCGCGATTAACTCGTTCTCCACACCTGCCGCGGGGATCGTTGCCCCGCTGGTCGATGTCGGACCGGGGGCCGCGGCGGATTACGACGGAAAGGAATTGAAAGGCGCCGTGGTCCTTGGCGACGCACCGCTTGGTCGTCTCTGGCAGGAGGGTATGAGCCGCGGCGCCGCCGGCGTGATCTCGACCGAGATCGCTCCGTACATCCGCCCCGCCGATGCAGCGCGAATGTCCGAAGAACAAAAAGATGTGTTGCAGTGGGGGAACGTTCCCTACGACGCGACCGCGAAGGCGTTCGGATTCAAGGCCTCCTGGCGCGCCGCGAGCCGCATGCGCGAGCGGCTGAAGGGCGGACCAGTTCGCGTCCACGTCACCGTCGACTCTTCGTTCTACGACGGGCCAGACCGGACGTTGATTGCGGAGATCCCCGGCCGTTTGCGCCCCGAAGAACGCATCATCCTGGTTGCCCATGTTCAAGAGCCGGGTGCGAACGACAACGGAAGCGGGTGCGGAACACTTTACGGAATCGCGCGTGCGTTGCTGGCGGCAATCAAGGCAGGCGAGCTGCCCAATCCGGACCGAACGCTGACGTTCATGTGGGTCGACGAAGTGCGCGGAAGCCGCCAGTGGATCGAGTCGCATCCTTCCGACGCCCGGCGAGTGCAATACATGTTCGCGATGGATATGACGGGTGAGGACACGGCGAAAACCGGCGGCGCATTTCTCATTGAGAAGCAGGCCGATCCCTCGGCCGTCTGGTCTCGGCCCTCGGATCCGCACACAGAATGGGGCGCCGGGACCGTAAAGGAGCAGTCGCTGAAGGGAACCCTTTTAAACGATCTGCATCTGGCCGTTTGCCTTCGCCGTGCCCGTGACGCGAAATGGACCGTGCGGACGAATCCGTATGAGGGAGGCAGCGATCACACCGCCTTCGCCTCGAGCGGGATTCCCTCACTTCTGAACTGGCACTTCACCGATCGCTACTACCACACCAATCAGGATCGGCTCGACAAGGTGAGCGCTGGCGAAATGAAGAACGTCGGGGTCGCGGTGGCGACATCGGGCTGGCTCCTGGCATCCTCGACTGACGCGGACGCGTCAGTGGTGTTGACGATGATCGCGGATGCTGCGGCGCGTCGCCTTGCGCTGGAACGAGAGCAGGGCGCTGTGCTCGTCGCGCAGGCGGGGAACCGCGCCTCTGCCGAGCTGACGGAACAGCATGTGAGAGCGGCGTGGATCAAATGGTACGGAGAGGCGCTTGATTCTGTAGAGCGGTTGCCTGCTCGAGGAGCCAGTGATCCGCTGCGGCGCGCGGTGGCTGACGCGAAGGCGGCGCTTGCCGCCCCCGCGCCGCCTTTTTAGACCGTTACGCGTCCTGCGTTCGCTTCCGCCGATACGCAGCTGCTGCGCCGGCAAGCCCGGTCCCCAGCAGAATCATTGAAGCCGGTTCCGGAACCGGCGAGGCACTCGGCGCCGCCGCGCGCAGGAAATACTGCTCCCGCCCCGCGGTCGCGCGGCCGAAGGTCGTGGCGAACACGATCTTGTCTGTCGCAGCAAGACCGGCAAGACTGAATCCGACAATCGAGGCGTCGGAGTATCCGTTGCCCGGATTGGTCGGCATCAGCGTCCACATGTGCGGCGTGCTGAAGGAAACCGTCCCGTTCACCGACATCGTGAATCG
>Ga0170475_124040058_pt1 | contig 11106 bp, 4 predicted proteins | sample Soicark_Litter_5_FD_111474 | JGI IMG/M metagenome (GOLD analysis project Ga0170475, IMG submission 111474) | Avena fatua rhizosphere microbial communities from Hopland, California, USA. Combined Assembly of 48 SPs | reverse complement strand
TATCCATTACCGCTTTGATCGTCATCGGCACCGGACGTATGTCACTAGTATTCAGCAGCAGATAATGAGTCGCGCCTGCTTTGATGTATCGTCCCAGCTCGGACGTGATTCGCTCTACTGGTACCATCTCCGTGAGCTGGTTCGCGCGGAAGTTCATCATGGCGACGTGATAATACGCACCTTGCCCGGCAGCCACTGCTCCTTTGTCCTGGATGTATCCATAGCCATCGTCTGCCCACACTGTGCCCACTTCCGCTGGAATCTTTAGATCACCTTGCTGAACCAGCCTCGCGCCCTCTTGCCAAAGGTTGGTTATGAACTTCGCATCTGGACGAACGGAACGCACGATCCGGATCTGGTCGGCAATCGCTTTGCTGATGAGCTGACCGAGTGCTTTGCTGTCGCTTTGCACACTCGGATCCATTGACGCGTAAGAAACATCGGAAAGGCCGCGCAGGCCAACGGTCCAGAGCACCTCTTGATTTGGCAAATACGCCTCCACTGCATTTCGCCACGCGCGTTGGAGAATCTCGGCATGAGTGGTGTAGTTATACGGAACGTCTTTGGGCCAGCGCGCAACGTTCAATCCAAGCGGAATGGCGTGGTGCTGCGTGATGATGAGACCGCGTGTGGCCGCCAGTTTTACCTGCGGCTCGTTTGGAAAGATCCACGTGCCAGGCGCGACGATGTTTCCTTTTAGCCGGAGAATGGTCTCGAAAATCCGGTTCCAGACTTCGAGCGTGATGCCGGTGCGATCGCTTTTTTCTCCGGGTGCCCACCCCGTCAGCAGGTCTTCATCATTAATAAAGAAGCCTCGATATTTGAATACGGGCGCGGGAAATGTTTGCTGCAATGAAGCTGGAAGAGTAAGAGACGTCCGGCGGGGAGGGTCGTGGTCCGTCCAATAGTACAGTGGATCAATACCCAAGTACTGCTGGGAAAACTGATAAACCGCATAGATCGTGCCACGCACATCGGCACCAGCGAGCACCAGCGTCTCTTTTGCGCGGCCATTGTTCTGTTTTGAGTTTTCGACAGATATTGAAAAGGATTCCAACCCGCTGAGCCCCTGGGGACGTACCGATTCGGGAAGTTTGGATTGCTGTCCGATTACAATCGACGTTCGAGCGGAATCGTCCCGCTGACCGACAATCTTCGCCTTCGATCCAAACACTTTCTCGAAGTCGCTCGCCAGGTCCTTGGCGGCGTTCTGGACCGCAATCGGCTCGTCCGGGCTCACTACGATTTCAGCCGAAGCAGTGAGCGTAATCGTCGCGCCTGGAGAATTCTCGGTGGACAAGGCCAACGTTGATGTCGCTAATGTAAGCGTCGCGATAGTACAGCGTAGAATTCGAGTGGTAATAGAGTTCATATGTCCCTGCGTCGTGAAGGTCTTGCGTTTCTCATAACGCTTCAGCACTTGGCAAGCACGAAGAGCGACTATAGCTTTCCCCCGCGAAAAACCGGACTCGCGCGGCTCACCCAAGATTCCCGGCGCTTATCGCCTGCTCGCGCCTAAAAGAGCGTCGAGCACCGCACCATAAGCTGGTTTGGGACGGTACTCCTGATCGAAGAGCGTGCCCGCTCCATAGCCAGGAAAAAAGCGTGGAATCCACGACCGGACATCGCTGAAACCCCAAACTTGCACTGCAGTGCAGCCAGGAACAGCCAGGCAAACTCGGACTGCGCTGCCGTATTGTTGTGCCTGTCGCTCGAGATCCTGAGAATTGGCCTGACCTGCCCCGTCTAGCGGAAGGCGTACATCAAGTTCGGTGATCTGTACCTCCAGGCCCAGATCGGTAAAGGCCCGCATAGTTGTCTCGAGTGTCGCCGCTGAAAGCGAATTCAGCGTGAAGTGACACTGAAATCCAACGCCGTCGATGGGAACGCCGCGCTTTTTGAAGTCGCGGGCCATGGCCAGGATCGCTTCGAACTTCCGCCCACCACCTTCAAATGCATAATCGTTGTAGAAGAGCTTGGCCTGCGGATCGGCAGCATGGGCCAATACAAACGCACGTTCGATGTATCCGTACTGGCCCTCGGCGCCAATTCCTGGTGAGTCGTACCAGATTGTGGAGCGCAGACTACCATCGGGATGAAAGGCCTCGTTGACTACATCCCAGGCGTAAATCGATCCAGCGAAGTGTCGAACCACGGTCTGGATGTGCTGCGCCATGAGCTGCGACAGTTCGGCCCACGTCCAATGTCCATCCGCAAGCCATTTTGGAACTGCCTGATGCCATAAAAGTGTGTGACCGCGGACCGCCATCCCGTTCTGTTTCGCAAAACGCACGAGTTCGTCGGCTGGTACAAAGTCGAACTGTTCCCGCCTGGGACGCAACACTGCCCATTTCATCTCGTTCTCAGGCTCGAGCTGATCGAACTCACGGGCTAGCGTTGCCGCATAGCGGCTGTCTTCGGTGATAAATCCGGGCTTAGCGGCGGTGCCGATCCGTACCTTGCCATGAGCCGCGCTTCGCAGACTTTCAGCCGCGCACCAACTGCCCAGCAGAAGAAGGAGCGCAACTATTTTCAGCACCGTCATAGTACCTGTCCCCGAGATTTAGTTTGCAAGGCAAACTAAGTCTTGATCTCCGATGTGTCAAGGTGATTTACTTGACCGCCGAGTTGAAGTCTCTGGCAGCGACGCAGAATGCCGCGCCTTCGGTTATGACGAAAGGGTTTGCTTCACCCTCTGCTCGTCGATCATTCTGGTCAAGAAGCAACATCTCATGTCTCTACCAATTCGGAGGAATATAGCCAATCGTGAAAACCCGAGCACGCTCATCCGTTAGTCTTCAGCTCACCGGCTGCCTCTGGCGGAGTCTACTCTGTCTCGCACTCTGCTCGGCGCTTTCAGCCCAGCAATCAGCCTCCGGACCCGCTTACAAGAATCCTGATCTGCCCATCGGGCAGCGTGTCGACGATCTGATCTCGCAAATGACGCTGGAGGAGAAGGTCTCGCAGCTCGGCCACACGGCGGATGCCGTTCCCCGTTTGGGAGTTCCCGAATACAACTGGTGGAATGAAGGTTTACATGGTGTCGCGCGCGCGGGTAATGCCACGGTTTTTCCGCAGGCGATCGGCTTGGCAGCTACCTTCGACGAGCCGCTGATGCACCGCGTCGCGGACGTGATCAGCACGGAGTTCCGGGCAAAGTATTATCACGATCTCCACCCGGATGGTGCAAGCGAGTGGTATCGCGGTCTCACGATTTGGTCTCCGAACATCAACATCTTTCGCGATCCACGGTGGGGACGCGGTCAGGAGACCTATGGCGAAGATCCATATCTGACCTCTCGCATGGGGGTGGCATTCATCACGGGTTTGCAGGGGAATGATCCTCGATATCTGAAGACTGTTGCCACGTCCAAGCATTTCGCCGTGCACAGCGGTCCGGAACCGACGCGGCACAGCGTCGATGTGAAAGCCTCGCGTCAGGATATGGAAGATACCTATCTTCCCGCGTTTCGAGCGACGATCATGGAGGGGAAAGCGGAGTCGGTGATGTGTGCTTACAACTCCGTCAATGGCCAGCCGGCGTGTGCTAACTCCGCGTTGCTCGAAGAGCATCTGCGCCGCGACTGGAAGTTTCAAGGCTATGTAGTCTCCGATTGCGCCGCGGTCAACGTCATCTTCACCGGACATCACTTCACGAAGTCCATGGAAGAAGGAGTGAGCGCCGCTCTCAAAACGGGAACCGATCTTATCTGCGGAGATCCCCGCACGCGCGTCAAGACTGAACGCGAAGCGATCCTCCGGGCAGTTCAGCAAGGATTGCTCACTCAAGCCGATCTCGATCGACCACTGCGAAGGTTGTTCAGTGCGCGCTTTCGGCTCGGCATGTTCGATCCTCCTACGTTGGTGCCGTACTCAAAAATCGCTTTCGAAGAAAATGACAGTGAGCCCCATCGTCTACTGGCGCTTCAGACCGCGCGGGAGTCATTGGTCTTGCTGAAGAATCACAACAATCTTCTACCTCTGAAGCGGCAATACTCGACGATTGCGGTGATTGGACCGGATGCCGATAACCTCGACGCGCTAGTCGGCAACTACAACGGAACACCATCGAAGCCGGTCACGATTCTCGAAGGCATTCGCCGGCGTTTTTCGCAATCCAAAGTGATCTACGCCGAGGGCACCGGTCTCATCGGTCCGGTCATGCATGCCATTCCCTCAGACGATCTCTTCACCGATGATTCCCGGACGGAACACGGCCTTAAGGGCGAGTACTTCGGGAACGTCGATCTCAAGGATGCACCGGTACTTACGCGAACCGACGCGATCGTCAATTTCGCGTGGGGGGATCAGGGCATCTCTCCGAAACTGTTGAAGAATTATTCCGTGCGCTGGACCGGGGTCCTCGTTCCACCAGAAACCGGCGACTACCTGATCGGCTTCACCGGTCAGGATGGATTCCGCCTTTGGGTCAATGACAATTTGATCGCCGAAGAATGGACGATCCATCATCCCGCAGACACGCTGACCAAGCTTATGCATCTCGAGCAAGGTCGCGCTTACAAGGTCAAGATCGAATTCTTCCAGACCATCCGCAGTGCCGAAGCCCGTCTGGTCTGGAGCATGCCCGGCCAGGACGGAAAGGACGCGGTTGACGCCGCCCGGCAGGCCGATCTCGTCATCATGGTGCTCGGTCTCTCCCCGCGCATCGAGGGCGAAGAGATGAACGTTCACACTGAAGGTTTCGCCGGCGGCGATCGCACCAGCATCGATCTGCCTGCGCCACAGCAAAAGCTTTTGGAGCGGGTTCACGCCATCGGTAAACCAGTCGTTCTCGTGCTCACCAGCGGAAGCGCTGTTGCTGTGAACTGGGCTGATCATTATGTCCCTGCGATTATTGAAGCCTGGTATCCGGGCGGGGAAGGTGGAACCGCGGTTGCAGAGGCGATCGCAGGCGACTTCAGTCCGAGCGGCCGGTTACCAGTGACGTTCTACAAGTCGGTCTTGCAACTCCCGGCATTCGAGGACTACTCGATGGCGAATCGAACGTACCGCTACTTCAGGGGCGACGCTCTCTATCCATTTGGCTATGGGCTGAGCTACACCACGTTCGCGTATCGCAACCTGCAAGTCGACAATCAGAACGTGCCTGCCGACGGATCAGTCACGATTTCCGTCGACGTGGCCAACACCGGTCGCACTGCTGGAGACGAAGTAGCGCAGCTTTATCTGACCCACGACGGGATTGCCGGAGCGCCTCTACGCGCACTGCAGGCCGTGCAGCGCGTGCACCTGAATCCGGGTGAGCAGAAGAGAATCTCGTTCACGCTTCACGATCGCGAGCTGAGCATTGTTGACCAGGACGGAAAACGACGGATCGTCGCCGGAAAGGTTACTGCCTGGGTGGGCGGAGGCCAGCCGCTACAGATACCAGATCGCCCAGCAACGGCGGGAGCAAAGACCCAGTTCACGATCACGAGCGAGGCGACGCTTCCCGATTAGCGGATAAGTCTCAGCCCAACCTGTTGAGACGCAGCATGCGGCGTCTCTACGTCTGAACGTCCATCGCGCAAACAGCGAATTTAACAGTGAATTTAACAGTGAATTTTCCAAAATGGACGTGAGAACGACGGATGATTTTCACGCAACTCCTGAGAACCGAAGCGGTTGCCGCGGTTCGCGTAGTCCAGCTCACTGGTCGGAACAGTGAATAACAGTGAATAAGCAGTGAATTTTCCAATTTGCGATCCGTTGCTCGTCTTAAAGCTTCCTGTCCCCTGCTACCATCTCGATTCGGTAACGAGATTCTTCCAGTCTTGTCCACCTCGCGCCCTCGCTTGCGTCACTTCCGTGGTACTGCGAATTACAAGTTAAAGTCAACAAGAATCGAGATCGCAATCCGTCGTTCTAATTCGGGAACGGGATCAAGAAAACAAACGAGTTGCGCAGCGGCAAAATCGAACCGCAGTGGCAACGATCCACATTTGCTTGAATCACAGGAACTTACGGTTGCCGTGGAGAACGACGGAATTCCATCCGTTGCTCTAAAAACATTGTGGATAAAAAAATGAGGAGCTGCGAGCAGGTTTGCTCTGCAACTCCTCGGGTAAGGGGTGCGTGTGAGGCCCCTAAGGTTAGGACATCACTTTCGTCGCTTGCCAGGTTCGACGTGCTCGCGTCACAAAGACTTAGCCATTAGAAGATCACTCTTGCGGCGAGCCAGACTTGCCGAGCACCGTGATCTGGACCAAAGAAACCGCCAGGCTGCAGACCGCCCGTTATTGCGCCGAACGTCGATGTTACCGAGCCAGTGTTGCACACTCCCCCTACAGTCGCGTTAGCGGGACAATTGTTGCTCGCCGGGTTGGCGAAGTGAGGCGTGTTCGTGAAGTTGATCGCATCCGCTCGGAGTTGCAGGCCGAACCGTTCGGTCAACTTGATCTGACGGGCCAGGCTCAGGTTCATGCCGAAATAACCCGGGCCCCGGAACTCGTTACGGTTAGTGTTTCCGAAGTGAGCGTTCGCGTTGCTGGTAATAAGCGGGGCTGCGAAGGAGCTCGGGTCGAAGTACTTGCAACTCATGTCGTTCAAGGCGCAGATGCTGTCGCGGTTGGGCCTGCCATTCAGAACATGGAAGGGCGCGACAAGATCGCATGTCTGACTGGATCCGATAGCATTCAAAGCGCCCGGGCAGTTGACGGTGAAGGGCAGACCGGTGAGGTAGTTGATCAGCGGGCTGATCTGCCAACCGCCGAGGATAGCGTTGCCGATGCCTGTCTGCGCCCACCGCTCTCCTTTCCCGAACGGCAATTGCATGACGCCGTAGATGGAGATGTTGTGGGTACGGTCGTATCCGGCTACTGCGCGCCCCTTCTCCCAGTAGGCAGGAAACGCGAAAGCGACGCTGCCCAAATCATCGTTGTCGGCGTAGTCAGTTGTCTTCGACCACGTCCAGGAGAGTCCGGCCATTGAGCCATCATGGAAGCGCCGTGTGAGTTTGGTCTGCATGGAGTCGTAGTAGTTGTTCTTGAAGGGAACAAGCCCGGTGATGCCTCCGGTGATAGTTTTGCCTAGCGCCTGGCTCAACAACCCACCTGCGGCTCCTGTGCCAACGGGCGAGGCATTCATATTCAGTTGCGCCAGAGGCCGGATGCCACGCGCCCCAACGTAGCCGGTGTCGAGCACGAACCCCTTCCACTCCTGCTGCACGGTAAAGTTGAAGTTGTGGATGTATCCGCGACGGAAGGGCTGCGGGATTGTGGTCGTACCGACATTGAGAGGTAACGGGATGACACCGTTGCTGAGATCGGGAAGGGGCGTCAGCACGACACCGGTAGGAAGTGTCTTGGCGCCGCTCGCGACTGTGGCATTCAACCCGGTAAGGCTTGCCACCGCGATGGCGTTGCTATTCCCGGTGGTGTTATCTACAAAGAGGTTTGCGGGATACGCGTTGCGGAAATCGCGCCAGTTATTGGAATCGGCATTCATGCCGTAACCAGCACGGACCACTGTGGAAGACGTGACGCGATAGGCGAAGCCGACACGAGGCAGGAACTGCCCGCTGCCAACATCAACACCGTCGTCCCGCGGAATATTGCCGTAGCCCCCGATCAGCACGTTCCCGGTCTTCAGATCGAGATAACGCAGACCCTTCCCATTATCGCTGTATCCGAAGGGGTAGGCCTCCCAGCGGAGTCCGAGAGTCGCTGTCAGCTTCGGCGTCACCTGCCACTGGTCCCGGAGGTACCAGGCCCATTGAGACCATCGAAGCGCGTTCGGATTCTGTAGTGCAATCGCCTTTCCGCTACGGTCCGACAGGCCTAGCATAAAATCGGCCCACTGGTTGAACCAAGTTGCGGTGGTTCCGAATAGGGAAGTGGAACTGCCGTTGAAGTCAAAAGCTCCACGAGGCGTATTGAACGTGCCGACCTGCGGCTGGAAGTGATTCATCTGAGAGTGGTTCCACTCGATGCCGCCGCGGAATCCGTGGCTGCCACGTGTCCAACTCAGGTTGGCGCCGGTAACATAGCTGCCATCGCGGAAGACGAACGGGTTGGCAGGTTGCGCATTGCCCAGATTCAGTCCAACTGGAAAGATGAACCCTGGAAGGCCGTAATAAAGGCTTGGATCACCCGTCGTTCCCGCATTGTTCGTGCCGGGGATCTTCAGGTCGTTCAGACCCTTTGCCGAGGTGAGGTCAAAGGTTGAACCCAGCCGCAGACGCGTGAAACCGAAGTTCCAGTCCAGCAGCATGTTCGGATTAAACGTGTGCGTCGCGCCCAAACCTACGCTTTGCACCAAGCCCGGCGCATCGCCGAGTTGTCCACCGTTCGTGGCATCCCCGACCGCTTCTCCCAGAAGAGGGGGATCAAAAACGAGGGTCTTCGAGAAACTGTACCGGCCAAAGACGTTTGTCCTATCGCTCACAACATAGTTGATTTTTCCATCGGCACTATCGCGATTGAAGAGCGCCGTGCTGCTGCCGACGAAGTTGTTCGTGAGAGTCGCTGTCGTGAACTCCTTCGCAATCGATGGTTGCAACAGCTTGATCATCGCCGATGCAGCGGGGTCAATGCGATTCGGACAGATCATGTTCAAGACGCCGTTGCAGGAGATCTGCTGTTTTCCTGCGCCAGTCGCGTCGCCGGTGGCGGGGTCGTAAATAGTCGGATTCCCAGGAAGATTGCGGAAGTCACCGGTTGCCATTGCAGCGGTCGGCAGAGTCCGCGTATCCGGCCCAGCCAACTGCCGCTGCGTGGTGCGCTCGTAATCGCCAAAGAAGAACAGCTTATCTTTCTTGATGGGCCCGCCGAAGGTGCCGCCAAACTGGTTCTGGTTGTTCCTGTTCTTGTGTGGGAACCTTGTGGTGTTCGTCTGGAAGTAATCCCGCGCCGCAAAATTCTGGTCAAAATGGAACCAGTGGGCTCTGCCGTGAAATGAGTTCGTGCCCGACTTCACTTGCACGTTCATGGCGGCCCCGCCTGCCTGACCCTGCTCGGCATCGAACGAGTTAGTCACCACATTCACAGTCTCAATCGCGTCTGCGGGCGGGACATAGGCCACATTCGATGGAAGCCACGGATAGATGTCCTGGGCGCCGTCAATGCGAGTGTTGTTCGCCGTCTGGGATTGCCCGTTTACGTTAGCGAAGATCGAGCGCTGAGGGTTGCCGGCGAGCGAGTTCGTCTCGGCGGGTAATGCTGCGCCGGGAATAATGCGCAGCAGCGTCTGGAAGTTCCTTCCCTGTGAACCGGCGATCGGGAGGCTGTCAATCTGCTGAGCTGTGAGGTCGGTATGCACGTCGGCCTTGTCGGTCTGCAGAACCTGCTGCTGCGCGTTGACCTCTACGACAGTCTGCGCCTGGGCAACATTCAGCTGAGCGTCAGCGCGCTTGACGTTGTTTACCGTGACGCCGACGTTCTGCAGAACAACCGTGGCGAAACCGGCGGATGAAATCGATACCTTGTAGTTGCCCGGCTGCAAATCCGGGAAACGATAGACACCGTTTGCATCGGTCGTCGCGGTTCGCATGACGCCCGTCTGCGTGTTCAGCGCCTCTACTTTCACATTCGGCACGACGGCGCCGGAAGGATCGGTCACATTGCCGGTGAGTGTCCCGTAGAGCACCTGCCCCCAGGCAGCGGAGGAGATTGCCAGGCATACAAGTACCAAAAAGAAACCGACTACAACTGCCCGATTGTAAGTTGTTGAAGGCCGATACTTCTCAGGCGTTACACTTCGCGTCGTCATGGAAATCTCCTCTTTCGTTCGATACGGCTGAATTACTCCCATCAAAAAGCGCGGCCGAACTCCGTTATCCCACCGCTTTTCTCCTGGCCAGGAAAACGGGCTCGCTGGCTGCCGAGCGCGCCGATGCGCCAAAGTGTTTTTGCAGCACGAGTGCGACAGTCCCTCGCAGACGCGCCATATTTCCCTCCGCCGGGCGAATGCGCGGCGGCTTTCCGAACAAAACTCCGCTCTTGACTTCGGCTTCTACCACCGGACCGAAGCGCGCCCACTGCGTAGTACATTCTCCGACCACCACGATCTCCTCAGGGGCCAGGCCGGCGACGAGCATTTGCATACCGCGGCCAATGCCGCGCGCCATTTGCTCCAGAGCTGTAATGGCCAGTGCGTCTCCCGCGCCAGCTAAAGCGAGAAGGTCGGTAAAGCTCAGCTCCTCAGAGGCTCTGCCCGAGACGTGGTAGTAGCGCAGCGCAGCACGGTTTGAGCCGTAAACTTCCCAACATCCCCGGCCGCCGCAGGTGCAAGGAGGCCCGGTAGGATCAAGTGCTACGTGGCCAAACTCGCCGGTCATGCCGTGAGTTCCGCGCATGAGTTGCCCATTGAGGAAAATGCCAGTGCCAATGCCTTCTGAGACCGTCACCACCACCATGTCGCGAATCTTCCCGGCATGCCCAAACCAAACTTCGGCGAGCACGCACTCATTGGCGGCGTTCTCCAGCTCCACTGAGAGTCCGGTGGTCTTCTCGATGGAGCTCTTCAAATCGAATTCCTTCCATTTCAGGTTAGGAGCAAAGATCACCCGCTTCGTGGATTCGTCGTATCGGCCAGGTAAGCTAATTCCGATTCCCTGAAAGACGAGTTTGGGATGCGCTTGAATCAATTCGTGAATGCGCGTGGCGATCTGCTTCGCTCCCGCAGCGGCATCAGATGGAGTCGCGAATGCCACCTGCGATAGAAACCGGCCATTCACGTCGGCAAGCGCGACTGTGGTCTGCGCAGGCCGAATATCGGCGACAAGAATTGCTCGCCCCTCGTTCAATCGTAAAAACGTAGGACGGCGGCCTCTCGGCAAGCGTCCGGTAGGCCCATTGATCACCCACTTCTCTTCAATCAGTTGTTCCGTGATCAAGGACACTGTGCTGCGCTGTAACCCCGAGACTCGAGCCAGATCGGCTCGCGAGATGGGTTGCCGGTGGCGAATCAAGTTCAGTACGACACTACGATTAATGTCGCGCGCCGTCTCACTGGACGCTACCTGCGTGTTGGTGAAGTCAAGTCGCCGCATTCAAGAGCTAACTTCGTGGCCGGAGCACTGCATTGCCCACGAGATATTTAGTTCGCGTCACGAACTTTATGGAGATTTGAATAGCGTTGTCAAGACACGCATCAAGGAACTTCTCC
>Ga0170475_100817551_pt1 | contig 11106 bp, 7 predicted proteins | sample Soicark_Litter_5_FD_111474 | JGI IMG/M metagenome (GOLD analysis project Ga0170475, IMG submission 111474) | Avena fatua rhizosphere microbial communities from Hopland, California, USA. Combined Assembly of 48 SPs | reverse complement strand
TTCACATCTTTACCGCTCCGGTTAATCTGTGGCTTCGCCGTCGTTCCCCGCCAGGCAAGCTTGCTCCGCTGGATCTGGAGGACGAGAACGCCGAATCCTTCGGTGTCGGTGCTATTGAGCAGTTTACGCAGAAGCAGCTTCTTGATCTCTACGCCTGCGTCGAGTGCGGCCGCTGCACGAATGTATGTCCGGCATCGAATACCGGCAAGCTGCTCTCGCCCATGCATCTGATCATGAAGCTTCGGGACCATTTGACCGAGAAGGGCGCAGCTATAACGTCACGATCACCATGGGTTCCTGCATTCGCTGCCGCTTCTTCCGGCCAAACACAAGGGAGCGCACATGTGATGGGAGGCGCTATGCCGGTCTGGGTGAATCATCATAATCAGGAAGATGCTGGAAAACAGGGAGAACAGACCTCAATTGAACCGACCATGACGGCCCAGAAGCATGCCTGGCATGTGCAAAAGGATACCTCTATTCACGATACAGCATTGATCGGCGATGTAATGACGGAGTCTGAGCTGTGGGCATGCACGACATGCCGCAGCTGTGAGGAGCAATGTCCAGTCGGTAATGAGCATGTCGACAAAATCATTGATATGCGGCGGTACTTGGTTCTAACCGAAGGTCGGCTGCCAGCGGAGGGACAGCGTGCCCTGCAAAATATCGAGCGGCAGGGAAACCCTTGGGGATTGCCGCGAGCCGAGCGTGCCGCGTGGTTATCTGCCTATGAGACTTCAACTGCCGGCTATCGGTCAGATGGTCAGGCAAAGCCCATTCGAACGGTGCAGGAAGCGGCACGCCAAGGCGAGAAACCGGAGCTGCTGCTGTGGGCTGGAACGATGGGGACGTATGATCAGCGAAGCCGGCGCGTCTTGTTTGCTCTGGTTCGATTGCTTCAGCAGGCTGGCGTGCCGTTCGCCGTTCTAGGCGGGGAGGAGCGCAACTCCGGGGATACGGCCAGAAGGATGGGCAACGAGCTGCTTTTTCAGACGTTATGTGCAGAAAACATCGCCACCTTGCAGCGTTACGGCATACGCCGAATCGTCACGATTTGTCCCCATACCTTTAATGCGCTGAAGAATGAATATCCGGACTTTGGCCTTGATCGTTCTGTCGTTACGGTAGAGCATCATACGACTTTACTCGATCGGCTTGTTGCTGAGGGGAAGCTTTTGCCGATTCACCGCGTTGAGGAACGTGTGGTGTATCACGATTCCTGTTACCTTGGCCGGTACAATGGCATTTACGATGCGCCGCGTAATCTGCTTCGATCCATTCCGGGCGTTAAGCTGCTGGAGATGGAGCGATCCCGGCAAAATGGGATGTGCTGCGGGGCAGGCGGCGGCCTAATGTGGATGGAGGAGCGGAGCGGCATGCGTGTGAATGAAGCGAGAGTATCGCAGGCGTTGGCGGTTGCGCCAACTGTCATTGGCTCTGCCTGCCCGTACTGCCTAACGATGATGGAGGACGGGGTTAAGCTTCATGAAGCAGAAGCAGCTGTACGAGCAAGAGATGTTGCAGAGCTGCTGGCGGAAAGTGTATTTGGCCGAAACGAATCTGCTTTGCAGGAAAAGGAGTGAATGAAATCGTGGGAGCAAATACGCCAATTGCACCGGTTCGCCGCGCTGCAGTCATCGGTTCAGGGGTAATGGGAGCAGGCATTGCCGCTCATCTGGCTAATGCGGGCATGCAGGTTCTGCTGCTGGATGTCATACCGGACGCGCTGACAGCTGAAGAAATCAAGCAAGGGCTGACGCTTGAAAATGTTAAGGTCCGTAACCGCTTGACGCTTGGAAGCCTCGCTCGTTTGGCGGTGCAGCAGCCTCCAGCGCTGTATGAATCAGGGTTTGCGAAGCGGATTACAGCAGGCAATCTGGAGGATGATCTCGCCAGGCTGGGGCAGGTCGACTGGATAGTGGAAGTCGTAGTCGAGCGGCTTGATGTGAAGCGCCAGGTGCTTGCCCGTATTGAGTCCGTGTGGAGGCCAGGGACACTCGTGACAACGAACACATCCGGTCTCTCGGTTGCGGCGATGGCTGAGGGGCGGGGCGAAGCGTTCCGCAAACATTTTGCAGCTGCGCATTTCTTCAATCCTCCCAGACATATGAAGCTGGTCGAGCTGGTGCCTGGACCCGATACCGATCCAGACGTACTGGCAAGGCTGACGGCTGTCTGCGAGCAGCAGCTGGGCAAAGGCGTCGTCGTTGCGAAGGATACGCCGAATTTTATCGCCAACCGAATTGGCACTTACGGGATGCTCGTCACCATTGAGGCCATGCGGCAGCACGGATTGACTGTCGATGAGGTTGATGCGTTAACGGGTCCGGCGATGGGCCGTCCGAAGACAGCTACCTTTCGCATGCTGGATTTGATTGGGCTCGATACGCTCCTGCATGTCGTGGATAACGTCCGGGAGCGAAGTGAGGATGCGGCAGAGCAGCTGGCTTTTGCAAGGCCGCCGGAGCTTGAGCTGCTGGTGAACCGCAAGTGGCTTGGCGAGAAGAGCGGGCAGGGCTTTTATCGCAAAATAAAACGTCCGGGCGGAGGCAGCGATATTGAGACGCTGGATCTGAAGTCGATGTCCTATGCACCCAAACAAAGCGTATCTTCTCCGGTTATTGAAGCTGCTAAGGCAGCTAAGGGAGCAGCAGGCAAGGTGAAGGCGCTGCTGTTTACCGATGTGAACGACCGCTGCGCGAAGTTTGCCTGGTCGACGCTCAAAGCTGTTTTTCTCTATTCAGCAAGGCAGCTTGGCGTCATTGCCGATACGACGCTGGATATCGACCGGGCGCTCGTATGGGGCTTCAACTGGGAGCTTGGGCCGTTCGAGCTGTGGGATGCCATAGGGCTTGAACGCTCGGTTCAGCGGATGAAATCCGAGGGCGAGATCATTCCGGAATGGGTCGACGCATGGCTTGCGGCAGGCAACACCTCCTTCTATCGAAGTGAGGGAGAACGGCGCTATTACGCCTATCGCGGTGAATATGTGGAGCAGGAGGTCCAGCCAGAGATTATTTCCCTTGCGGCGCTTAAGAATGCAGGTAAGAAGGTGCTCGGGAATACAGGAGCTACGCTGATCGACATTGGCGGGGACATCGCGTGTCTGGAATTTCATTCTCCTAACAACGCGATAGGCGGAGATATCTTGGCGGTCATCCGGCAAAGCACCGAGGAGGTCAGCCGTAATTGGCGGGGCCTGGTTATCGCGAACGAAGGGCGTCATTTCTGTGTGGGAGCTAATTTACTTATGCTGCTAATGGAAGCGCAAAATGGGGATTTCGATGAGATTGACGACATTATACGGCTGTTCCAAAACAGTATGCTGCAGCTCAAAAAGCTCGACCGGCCCGTCGTTGCGGCGCCTCACCGGATGACGCTCGGCGGAGGCGTCGAGGCTTGCTTGCCTGCCGACCGCATTATCTTCTCGGCGGAAACCTACTACGGCCTTGTCGAGACCGGTGTCGGATTAATTCCGGCAGGCGGCGGGTGCAAGGAGGCAGCGGCGCTCGCGGCGGATCGAACGGCGGCAGGCGGAGATATTCAGCCGCAGCTGAATGCCTTATTCGAGACGATTGCGATGGCCAAAACATCGACGAGCGGTTATGACGTACAGCGCATCGGCTTTATGCGTCCGCAGGATTGCGCCATTATTCGCGGCGAATCACGTATCGCGGCAGCGAAGCGCCTCGCGCTTGAGCTCGATCTTGCCGGGTATGTCCCGCCGCCGGCAGAGGTTCGTATCCGCGTGGCGGGACGCGAAGGGCGCGCCGTGCTGCAGCTTGGGGTGGAGGCGATGCGCCTGAGCGGACAGATCAGCGCGCATGATGTGCGTATTGGCCGCAAGCTGGCGCATGTTTTGGCTGGAGGCGATGCGCCGCCGGGGGCGGAGGTAAGTGAGCAGTATTTGCTGGATTTGGAGCGCGAAGCCTTCCTAAGCCTGTGCGGCGAACCGCTCACCCAGGCGCGCATGCGTCATATGCTCACTACCGGCAAGCCGCTGCGCAACTAGCTGCAGGAAGCAGTCCAGCTCGATTCGATTCGGTTCGTATCCAGCTTGTTGTGATTTGCAATTCAGGGTTTTCTGCTTATCAATCAGTCATTCGCATAGCCCAACCATTAAAAGGAGGTGATCGCTTATGGCAACAACAAGCAGTGAACGCGATGCTGTCATTGTAGCAGCAGTAAGAACGGCTGTCGGCAAGGCTAAGAAAGGAAGCCTTGCCGACACGCGCGCGGAGGATCTTGGCCGCGCGGTGTTTCGCGCAGCAATCGAGCGCGTGCCGGGCCTCAAGCTGGAAGACGTTGAAGATGTCATCATTGGATGCGCGATGCCAGAGGGCGAACAAGGGCTTAACTTCGCCCGCATTATGACCTTATATGCGGGCTTTCCGGTTACGACGCCAGCCGTAACCGTTAACCGATTCTGTGCTTCAGGGCTGCAGGCTATTGCCTACGCAGCAGAACGAATTCGCCTAGGTGAAGCAGACGTTGTGCTCGCAGGAGGTGTCGAGAGCATGAGCCATGTGCCTATGACAGGCTTCAAGCTGTCGCCGCATCCGGGTATTGCCGACTCTATGCCCGAGGTATATATGGGGATGGGCCACACAGCGGAAGAAGTGGCGAGACGTTACGACATCAGCCGCGAGGCACAGGATGCGTTCGCCGCCCAAAGCCATATCAAAGCAGCGGAAGCGATCGCATCAGGCAGGTTCAAAGACGAAATCGTACCGATTCAAGTAAGCCGTGAAGGTGTCGACGATAACGGCAGACCTTGGGCGCGCAGCATTATTTTTGATACGGATGAGGGGGTCAGGGCCGATACAACGGCGGATATCCTAGCAAAGCTGAAGCCCTCCTTCGCTCGCGAAGGAACCGTCACAGCAGGCAATACATCACAGATGAGCGACGGAGCAGCGGCCGTTATTGTGATGAGCCGCGCTCGTGCCGAGCAGCTCGGAGTCAAGCCGCTAGCCGTTTTCCGTTCCTACAGCGTAGCTGGCGTAGCGCCTGAGGTGATGGGAATTGGCCCAATAGAAGCGATCCCCAAAGCGTTGAAATGCGCAGGCATTACGCAGGACCAAGTGGATATATTTGAGCTAAATGAAGCCTTCGCCGCCCAATGTCTACCCATTATTAACGAGCTCCGAATAGACCCGTCACGGGTAAACGTCAACGGCGGCGCGATCGCACTAGGTCACCCGCTTGGCTGCACAGGAGCGAAATTAACCGTCTCACTTATCCATGAACTAAAACGGCGCGGCGGCGGCACAGGCGTAGTCTCCATGTGCGTAGGCGGCGGGATGGGAGCAGCCGGTGTGTTTGAAGTTCTGTAGAACCAAAGTAGCGATAGAGCGACTTAGGTACGCAGAACAGCGGAGCGTGAAACGCCAGGCTTTGAAGAGGTTTCAGCGCATTGGAGCGACTCATGTACTTAGTACACCGGAGCGAGAATCGCCAGGCATTGAAGAGGTTTCGGAGCATTAGAGCGACTCATGTACGATGTACGCAGTACACCGGAGCGAGAATTGCCAGGCATTGAAGAGGTTTCAGCGCATTAAAGCGAGTCATGTACGGAGTACACCGGAGCGCGAATCGCCAGGCATTGAAGAGGTTTCAGCGATTAAAGCGAGTCATGTGCGCAGTACACCGGAGCGAGAATAGCCAGGTATTGAAGAGGTTTCAGCGCATTAGAGCGACTCATGTACGTAGTACACCGGAGCGAAAATCGCCAGGCATTGAAGAGGTTTCAGCGCATTAAAGCGACTTTGGTACACGGTACCACGGAGCGCGAATCGCCGGCCTTTGAAGTGACGGTTTCGGCGCATTAGAGCGACTTTGGTACACGGTACCACGGAGCGCGAATCGCCTGCTTTTGAAGTGACGGTTTCGGCGCATTAGAGCGACTTTGGTACACGGTACCACGGAGCGCGAATCGCCGGCCTTTGAAGTGATGGTTTCGGCGCATTAGAGCGACTTTGGTACACGGTACCACGGAGCGCGAATCGCCTGCTTTTGAAGTGATGGTTTCATCGCATTAGAGCGGCACAGGTTCGCACTACCAATAAGCGCGAATCGCTTGGTTTTTTGAAGTGATGGTTTCAGCGCATTAAAGCGAGCGACAGAGGTACACGGTACCAAAAAGCGCTAATCGCTATTAATTCTTTTACTGCTGCGAAGGTTTTGCGAATTTGAGCGACTTTGGTACGGAGTACCACGAGAGCTCAAATCGCAAAACCGGAGCCTGAGGAGGAGACCAACCAATGACACAACACAGATGGGGCGGCAGGTTTGTAGTTGAGGATATGTCGCCGGAAGCCATAGTCACGCCAGAGGATTTCACCGAAGAACAGCGGATGATTGAGAGCGCGGCGCGGGCTTTTCTAGCGGGTGAGATTCGTCCTCGCGATGCTGAGATCGAATCGCTGAATTATGAACTGACCGTTGAGCTAATGCGCAGCGCGGGAGAGCTCGGCCTGCTTGGTGCCGATGTCCCCGAGGCATACGGAGGGCTAGGGCTTGATAAAGTTAGTACGACCTTGCTGGCTGAAACGCTTGCCGAGGCATCCTCCTTCGCGCTGTCCGTGGGCGCCCATGTTGGAATCGGCACGCTGCCGATCGTATTCTTCGGAACGCCGGAGCAGAAGCAGCGTTACTTGCCGGATCTTGCTACCGGTCAGCGTATTGCCGCTTATTGCTTGACGGAGCCGGCATCAGGCTCTGACGCATTAGGCGCGAAAACGACAGCCAGACTGTCCCCGGACGGTAAGCATTACGTCCTCAGCGGCTCCAAAATATATATTACCAACGCGGGCTTTGCGGATGTGTTTATTGTCTATGCCAAAGTAGACGGAGAGCATTTTACGGCATTTATCGTTGAACGGGATTCGAAGGGGTTCAGCATCGGACCTGAGGAGCACAAGATGGGCATCAAAGGCTCGTCGACTTGCCCGCTTTATTTTGACGAGACCAAAGTTCCGGCAGAGAACGTCCTTGGCCAAGTCGGCAAAGGGCATCTCATCGCGTTTAACATCCTTAACATTGGCCGTTTCAAGCTGGCCGCAGCTTGTGTTGGCAGCGCCAAAGAAACGATTGCCCTAGCATCGAAATATGGCAATACGCGCAAGCAGTTTGGCCGTGCGATCTCCTCGTTCCCGCTCATTGGAGCGAAGCTGGCGGATATGAACATCGTGACTTATGTGATGGAGAGTATGGTATACCGAACTGCAGGATGGATCGATGATATGCTGCGGGACGTTGAGGTGGAGGCGGGGAGCGCTGATTCGAGCGCGGCCAAAGCAATCAGCGAGTATGCGCTGGAATGCTCGATTCTCAAAGTATTCGCGACCGAAGCGCTCTCCTTCGTAGCCGATGAAGGTGTTCAAATTCATGGAGGCTACGGATATATCCGAGAGTACAAAATCGAACGTATTTACCGCGACTGCCGCATTAATCGGATTTTTGAAGGAACGAATGAGATTAACCGGCTGCTTATTCCCGGGACCCTGATGAAAAAAGCGCTCAAGGGGGAGCTCCCTCTCCTTCGCAAAGCGCGCGCTCTGCAGGCTGAATTGCTGCAGCCGCTGCCGCTCCCTTCATTCGATGAACAGCTGAGCAAGGAAACGTTCCGGATTCAGCAGAGCAAGAAAATTTTCCTTGCTGTCGGCGGCCTGGCTGTTCAGAAATATGGTCTCGCACTCGAGCAGCAGCAGGAGGTTCTAGCTCTGCTGGCCGATATGATGATACAGATTTTCGCAATGGAAAGCGCCAACCTTCGTACGCGTAAAATGCTGATGAATGCCTCTTCTGCCTCCCAGGCGAAGACGCAGAATGCGGTCGAAATGACCGCCATTTTTGTTCAGGAAGCGATGGAACGGGTGGAGCGTTATGCGAAAACAGCGCTGGCAGCCATTGAAGAAGGAGACTCGCTGCAAACCCAATTATCGATCCTCAAGAAGCTGACCCGCTCACCCTTAGTTGATACGGTGGCCCTCAAACGAAGCGTCGCCGCACGAATCATCCGCAGCGAGCAGTACAGCTTATAGCAGGCCGCAGTAACACGGCTAATAGAAGCAATCGTCATACGCGGCAGCGGGTACCGTTACACTGACAACCGGGCCGTCCCATACCACGCGTCCAGAGGTTACCGTAGAGGAGTTGAGGAGATGGAACAAGCGCAGGAAAGTCCTTGGCATCGCCATTACCCGCTAGAGGTTGCTCCCTCAATCGATGTTCCGAACCACAACGTGGCAGACTATTTGCTTCAATCGGCAGCACGCTACCCGGGCAATACCGCGCTGCTCTTCTTTGGCAAAAAAACGACATACCGCCAGCTGCTCGCCGCCGCTCAGCGTATGGCTGGAGGACTGCAGGCTGCTGGCATTGGCAGGGGAGACCGGGTTGCGATTATGCTGCCGAACTGTCCGCAGGCCGTTATTGCTTTCTATGGTGTGCTGCTTGCCGGGGGCATTGTCGTCATGACGAATCCGCTTTATGTAGAGCGTGAGCTCGAGCATCAGCTTCGCGACAGCGGTGCGCGTGCCATTATTACGCTTGATTTGCTCTATCCGCGTCTTGCCAGGGTAAGGGGGGAATTACCGGAGAAAGGCCCGCTGCCTTTGCTGCAGCAGGTCATTATCACTTCGGTGCAGGATGAGCTGCCTTTTCCGAAAAATCTGCTTTATCCCATTAAACAGCGCCGCGCTGGACATCATCCTGCTGTTCCCTATGGTCCTCATGGCGTCTTGTCCCTTCATACCTTTCTGGCGAAGGCTCCGGCTTTGCCTGCGGAGGTCGCGATCGATCCTGCTAAAGATGTAGCCCTGCTGCAGTATACAGGCGGCACAACCGGACTGCCTAAGGGCGTCATGCTCACGCACCGTAACCTCGTTGCCAATGCGGTACAAATGGCTGCCTGGTGCTACAAAATGAAGGATGGCGCGGAGCGTTTCTTGGCTGCTTTGCCGCTGTTTCATGTCTTTGGCCTGACCGTGCTTATGAATCAGTCCGTTATGCGCGCAGGCACGTTAATTTTACTGCCGCGCTTTGAGGTGCTTACCGTGCTGCAGGCCATTCGGAAGCAGAAGCCGACTGTTTTTCCTGGAGCGCCAACGATGTATATTGCGCTTTTGAATCATCCGGATGTGAATAAATACGACCTATCCTCCATAAATATTTGTGTTAGCGGTTCGGCACCGCTCCCCCTGGACGTACAGACGAGATTCGAAGCATTGACAGGCGGACGCCTCATCGAAGGCTACGGTCTGACGGAGGCCGCTCCCGTTGCCCATGCGAATCCGATATGGGCCAAACGTAAAATCGGTTCGATCGGCATCCCGCTGCCCGGCACGGAGGCGCGTATTCTTGAATTGGAGACAGGAGATCCACTCCCGCCCGGGAAGGTTGGCGAGCTTCAAATCCGCGGGCCTCAGGTGATGGCAGGCTATTGGAATCGACCGGAGGAAACGGAGGCTGTGCTTCAGGACGGCTGGCTGAGTACTGGTGATTTGGCCGTTATGGATCAGGATGGATTCTTCAAGATCGTGGACCGGATAAAAGATGTTATTATCGCAGGCGGCTATAATGTGTATCCGCGCGAGATCGAGGAGGTGCTTTACGAGCATCCGGCGATTCGCGAGGCGTCTGTCATTGGCGTGAAGGATCCTTATCGGGGGGAGACGGTCAAAGCGTTCATTGTGCTGCGCAAGGAATGGAGCATCTCCTCCATGCAGCTTGATGTCTGGTGCCGCGCAAGACTAGCTGCTTATAAAGTGCCGCATCTGTATGAGTATCGCGATGAACTGCCCATGTCGATGATCGGCAAGGTGCTTCGCCGCAAGCTTCAGGAGGAGGAGGCAGCCAAAGAGGCCGATAAGGAGGAGCAGACTTAAGACAAAGGAGGAGAAACCATGACGGAGGAATGGTCAAACCAGCAAAGGCGTTCACAGTCAGAAGCTTTATCGAAGCTGGCTGAAGCGGCCAAATCGACGTTTTGGGGCCACTTAGGCTGTGAGGTCGTCCATTTGGATGAGGGGAAGGTGACCATTTCACTGGATGCGAAGCCGCATCACTTGAATTTGCTCAAGCTCATCCATGGAGGCGTGCTGGCATCCTTGTTGGATAATGCGATGGGACTTGTCGCCTTGCAGGTATGCCCCGAGGAGAAGACGGTGACAGCCTATATGAACATTCATTATTTGAAAAGCAGCGGAGTTGGCGTTGTGACCTGTGATGCGGAGCTCGTACACCGGTCGAAGCGAACACTCACTATTCAAAGCTGCATCTATGACGATACTGGAGAGCTTTTGGCACTAGGAAGCGGGTCTTACCGATTGGTAAACTAAATGTAACATGTTACATTTTAACAGCTTTATGTCCATCGCATTGAAAGCGTTCTCTGTTTCACCTATAATTAGCCTATATATGGGAAATCATGCCGGGTGAAGGGAGAGCGTTAAATGTGGTAAATCCGTGGATTACGACTGTAGTGATTGTTTTTGGCATTATCGTCGCAATTGTTGGCGTTATTGCCTATTTACGGATGTATAAAAACAGTGCGTGGTCTGCTACCCGTCCTGAACATGATGAGCCTCCGTTACTGGAGCTTTTTTCTTCTAAGAAGCAGACTTCGGCAGGGTTGAATTCGACAGATGACGACAAAAAATGACCTTGTAGTAAAATATAGGCGGTGTTCGCTTTTATATCGTTGTCAGAAATGTTATAATTGATTGACAAATGAAACAATTTGATTTCATACGTACCATGAGTTCGCCTTAAATCAGCCGGATCGTTCGATACAGATGGGTACCAGCCACGGTTAATCCATTGCCGTGTGCATTCTCGTACATGAGTTGTTAGAACCACCAACCGATGATATGGAGGGGAATTTCATGGCGAAACGCAGCCACAATGAAGTCAAAGAAAGCCTCAGGGAACTAACTAGAATCTTTCAACCCAAAGACTCCCGGAAGTTCGTCAAGGATTATATCCGTAAATACAGAATTATGGGCGGGTATGAGGACGAGCTCACGAGGGTAGTCGAGCACGAGATGGGAAGATTACGTTCTTCAGTTAGTTAACATCGAATAATATGTTGCCTTGTCC
>Ga0170475_100175640_pt1 | contig 11107 bp, 1 predicted proteins | sample Soicark_Litter_5_FD_111474 | JGI IMG/M metagenome (GOLD analysis project Ga0170475, IMG submission 111474) | Avena fatua rhizosphere microbial communities from Hopland, California, USA. Combined Assembly of 48 SPs | reverse complement strand
TAAGGACTTCTACTCCTACCACTACTACTACTTCTAGAACTACTACTACGAAAGAGGAGCTCCTTATGCTTGGCTGGATCTAAGTCCTTTCTACGACACGCTTTTCCTTTTTTTGCAATCGCACCTCAATGAAGCTGACCATGCTCAGATGGCCGCTCAACACATATCTCCTCCTTCTTTACTTCTCTCTTCTGCTGATTGAACCCGGAATCTTACAACAAACAAAACAACCGAACTCTGATGGAGGAGATCCTCATCATAAATGCAGCTTTGAAGAATTGCCAACACATTTGAATTCTCTAGCATATCTAACACTAGATGAAGAAGTCCATCTCCATGGAGAATACCGAGTTAATATTTCAGAATGGGAGAAACAAACCTACTTTGAATTACAACGAGAGAGTGTCTTTAGAGTCTATGTTGCTCCTCATGCATCAGATGTTGATCTATGGTTGTATAATATTACTGGTGAGGAAGCACCGCCGAATATTGGTCACTCCTCTCTCAACATTGGTACCGAAGAAGTAATTCGAAAGACATTACCTGCAGGAAATTATTCTATTCGTTTTGCTTTCTTTGGTGTTTGGATTGGAAATTATGATCCCCAAGAATGCGATACATTAGTGCTAGAGTTAGAGATTGTACCCAAAGACAGGCTTTTATCTAGAACCAACCCATATCGCTGTCCCAGCCAGCAGACATTACCGGACATATCAATGCAACCTCTCGAGACAGGACAATCGGTCACTTATAATTCTGATACCAATGCACCCACCACTATAATGAATGTTAGGCTTGCTTCCTCCACTGATCCTTCCGCAGTAACGTTTGTGAAAGGATACAATTTTACGATTCCATCAATGCAAGACCGGCCTCTTTGGAAACTAGAAGCAACACTTGGAACAGAGTTTATTCTTGGAGGGTCCCTCAGCATGCTCCTTCATTTGCAAAAGGAAGCCCCAATTATTGACTGCACTTGGCTGGGAAACTGTACAGTAGGAGAAAGACACAAAATCAACGAGAACATTTTGCGTACAGTCCTCACACCAGGAGACTACACGTTGTGGATTATTGATTCCATTGGCGAGAAGGACAGTTCCTTAATCCCAGGAGGCTGTGTTCCCTTTTCTTTCTCATTTAGTCTCACTACGGAAGCGATGCGAGAGAGTTTCCTGACTTGTGAGGCTCCCCATTTGCCTGATTCTCTGCTCCCTGGACTATTTGATTACCCTCCTGGCTATTTCCACTATCGAGAATCTGTATTGCTAGATTTGAGTGAACGTGAGCACGAAATGAACTTAGTGGTGGATACACCAAGCTACTTCCGAGTTTTAACTGCCGAACACCGAGTAGATATCGACCTGGAATTGAAGAATATTGGTACCGGAGAAACGGAAGGAAGTTACAAATTCGAAGGAGAAGAATCTATTATTGCGAAACTCCAACCTGGCAACTATAATTTGACTATCTCCTACTTTGGCAACTACGATTTACGTTTCTGTGAGACTTTTGACCTGGAAATTGCCCTCTCCCCCATTTCACTTTATTCTCGGCTTCCTCAAACCTGCACCACCAGCCCACCTGACTTGAGCACTTTGCAATCATTGTTAGACAGAAATGGTACTTATCGCTTAGATCCAAGCAAAGCCATCTATACCTTCAACTTTGAAGCCAACTATGAGAAGAGAAATATTGCCAGTTATAACTTCACGGTTGGGACCCAAACGGCATTCAAGGGGATCTTAGGAGACGACTTTCTTACTGGTGATCTTGAAATGCAGTTAATCAATTACAACGATCAAATGCAAATGACAAGAAGATTTAGCAAGCACAGAAGGAATATGGAGGTCCTCACTGAGATTTTAGAGGCTGGCAGCTATACTTTAGTCATATCCACTGGACCTTCTCAGAAGAGCGGTATTCAAGGTTTTCCTGCTTGTGCCACGTACTCCCTGGAACTGGATATCAAACCGCTTTCCACTGCTTCCACATGTTGGCCTTACTTGAGTTTGCCAAAAGACTTGAACAATGTGCAGTATCTGGGAGTAAATGGCATTGTTCATGTCCAAGACCAATTCTTAGCCCCCTTTACTCGTGGTTCCACAGCATGGATTCGCTCTGAACGAGTTCGATTCAAAGTGGTTGATCCCTCTTTCTTCCGTATCTGGACAGAAGTAAACCACATTGATGTAGACTTTTATCTTTACGAAACTGGAAGGCTATCTCCAGTGGCATCAACTATTGGTGTGAATGAAGAAGAAGAGATTCTCTACAAACTCGAAGCTAACAAACAATACGAGCTCTTGGTAAATTACTATCACTACTCCCACAGTGCAGCAGAGAATTTCGTGGACCCTGACTGCTTCTTGGTCAACCTACAGTTTGCAATTGTTCCTCTAGCTGATTACTTGGCTCGTATCTCTACTTGTGAAGATAGTTTACCTGGACAAGATTTGATTCCACCTTATTCCCCAACACAAACTACTTTCTTCTCAGAAAACCAATATTTCTTCACCCAAACTTCTGCCGCTCTTCTGGTTGAACTTCCTTTTACCGTGGCTCCTGGAGACTTTTTATTATTCCGTGCGGATTTGCGATACAACTTCCTTTGGTCTGATTTGGATTTGCGACTGGTAATGGGAAACGATACTCTAGCTTATGCCAAAGGCGAATTTGATCACATGGATTTAGAAACAACCCTTCTCAATCCTGGAGATTATATCCTTCAAATTTACGAAGTAGCAGACTTTGAGTTGGTTGAGCTTCACTCCTGCCAATCTTTCTATTTGATGATCGGTTATGAAGTACAATCTCGAGGTACCCCATCATTCAGTAGCCTCGCTGGATGCCCCAGTTATCCACTTCCCGCTTCATTGAACTCCATTGGGCAGTTGTCTGCATTAACTGGATACAAGAGCCACTTTGTTCGTAACGCTTTGGTGGATGTTTCAGCTCGGAGGTCATTCATCGAGTTTAACCTGGATAAACCTTCCCTCTTTTCTATGTTCATTCCTCGCCATCCTGTAATCGATGTGGATATAACCTTGAGAAGCGGAAAAAGAAGCGATTCTACCACATGGCGCGTGATCAAAGTCAATAATGGAGTGATTGAAGAATCGATGATCAACAAATTAGATGTTGGTCCCTATTTCCTTGAATTCAAATTTTATGGACAAGATTTCGCTCCTCTTCCCAATCCTTCAGATTGCGTCTATTTCCCGATAGAATTCTCCATTGTCCCTACTTTGGACTATTTGGATAGAATCAACAATCTGACCACAGCTTGCTCTACTACTTTCCCGACTTCTATTGTTACAAATGTTGCCTCTCACAACATGTACCAGAGAAACATGACGCAACTCACGCCCTCCTTTGAAAAAACTCTTTCTTTTGCTCTTGAAGAACCAGCATTGTTTCATTTTGTGATAGAGTTTCCTTTTGTTGCCGGTGCTGGACTTTCTCTTGATTTGGTTGGTAATGTGGACGAAGGCCTTTCAGTGCCAGTTACTCGCACTTATTACTCAGAGCTTGGCTATAACAGAGCATATTTCGGGCGAATCTTGGAGAAAGGAACATACAACTTGACTATTCATGATCCCTTCCCCACCGACGCTGCGTCTTCAAGAGATAACAAAGTGGTGTGTTCTCCATACATGGTGCACTATAATATCAAAACCACTGATCTTCCCGTCAACTTCTGTGATGACACTCAGTTATTACCAACGGATCTCTTTACTACTAATGGAGGCTCAATCCCTTATGGTGGTCCTCAGGACTCTTCTGATGGAACTGTGCATATTTGGGGAGAACAATTCTTGGAGGACGATTCAAATGGAAGAGACCACGACATTCTCTTCAAAATTATGGTTCCTTCTTATGTTAGACTATTTGCCAAAATGGGAGCAGATGATGATATCGATTTTTGGCTTTACAAGAATGCTAGCCGAGCTCCGGAAGACTATATCTTTGGCTCTGTTGGCACTGATGTAATAGAGAGCGCCCTTACTCAACTCCAACCACAACAGAATCCTTACCTCTTGGACGTTTATATGTTCCGTATAAACGAGGAAGAGTGTCCCACTTTCCATTTTGAGTTCGCAATCAAACCAGTTACCGTTGTGAGGAATCAGCTTTTGTGTCCAAGAACTCTTCCCTCTCCAGAGGTTCCTGCTCCTGTTGTCGACTTGACGAGTGATGTCTGGATCTACAACGACAATTTAATCTTTACCAAACAACGAATCGAGGGAAACACAATCAATCACCAGTTCCGCTACCGCATTACTCTGAATGTGGCTGGTAACACCACTCTTTTTGCAAGTGTTGGCTTTGATTTCTTGGCAAATGATTTCCGCTTAGAATTGGTTGACCAGAGTGGCGTTTTACCTATTGTTAAAGGAGACCCAGCTGGTGCAGAAGATCGGAACGAAGCCTATAACTTCTACAATATTCTCTATGCTGAACTGCCTGTTGGAACGTATTATTTGGATATCAAGGAAGACCTGCGAAACAACAACTTCAACTTGACCAATTATTGCCATAAGTTTTCTTTCTTCATACTTGGTTTCGTTACCACTGAACCAATGATTACAACTATCACTCCTCCCAGTGGTGCTCGGCTCGATCCCACTCAAGATCTTACTGTTACAATCACCTTCAGCGAGGCAGTCTCTATTCCAAGAGGAATTAGTCTGGATACTTATATTAGAACCAACAGATCTATCTATCTCTTCGACGTAAGCAATCCCTCAGTCAAATTTGAACCTTCAGATGCCAGACTTGAGTCAACCAACTCAGTGTTGAATGTTATCTTCAGTCATACTCAATTTGTGGTGGGCAAATCTTACCGCTTATTCGTCAATCCGGCTGCTTTCAAAACCGTGAGTGGAACTCCATTTTCTTGGGGAAACCGTACCCAACATGACTTCACCTATACAATGACAACCTGCGACTGCGGTCGTCATGGAACTTGTATAACTACTGCAAGTGGAATGAGATGTGACTGCGATGAAGGATATGCTGGTACCGATTGCGGATCCTGCGCTGTTGGCTACCATGGTGTAGGTTTGACTTGTGAGCCTAATGACCAATGCAAAACCAACACTTGCAATTCTCATGGTAGTTGCGATGATACTCTTGGGTATGTACGATGTCTTTGCGATACGGGTTACGCCACAAAAGGAGATCAATTCTGCAGTGTTTGTGCTGTTGGTTTCACTGGTTATCCTAATTGTACTGCCCGAGCTGACCCCAATGAACGATCAACTCGTTGTACTGCTCCTTTGCTCCCCCACAGTTTAGACACTCCTGCTTACCTTGGAGGTTATAACAATGGTGAAGTGCACATGCGTGACAACTACTACATTGATGTGGATCACTACAAACACGAGATTGAATTTTCACTCATGGAAGATAGTGTTTTCCGAGTTTATGTGGCTCCTCACTGGGTTGATATTGATGTGTGGCTCTATCTTCTGAAGGATGATGGAACTGTTGATAGATACATTGATAATGGTATCTCTATTGGCAAAGAAGAGGCATTGTACCAAACCCTCAAAGGCAACCCTTCAGTTTCTAAACCACAAAAGTACATGATAAGATTCAGATACTTCGTTTGGGATAGAGATCACACTGCAAACTGTGAAACTTTCAGTATGGAATTAGCTATTGCACCTGTTTCGAGAGTTCTACACGAAGGACAAAAGATTACCGACCTTACTCCTTGTCCAGCAGCATCAAACGACAAACTACCACAGATTCCCACTTTCGATCGTGTTTCTGGTAAACTTTCCTATACCCCAGACAACCTTTTCTTCGTAAAGGCCCGACCTTCCTCGAATACACCTCCATCTCCTTTTGCTGGTGGCGACAAAGCAAATTACTTCTTCAACTACACATTTGAGTTGAAACCTCCCGCTGGATATGCAGCCCAGTTCACTGCTGTGATCGGGTCTCGCTTTTTGCCTGGTCATATTACTGCTCTCTTAGAACCTGGCAATGCTAAGACTCACTGTAGTGGAAGAGCTACTGGTCCCAAGTGTATAACTGCATCAAACACTTACAACCGAGTGTTTTTGAGTCAAGTTCTGTTTGGTGGAAACTACACTTTTTGGATCTACGAACCTGCCCCTCAGAACAACACAATAGCTCAGTGTTCTCCCTTTACTTTGTCCTTGAAGATTGAGTATGTCGATTTGCTGACCTACAATCAGAATGCATTCACTTGCGACGCAGAACTTTTACCATTCACTCTGAACCAACCTGGTTATTTCTCATCTGATGGATCCTTGCATGTGCGGAATGAATTCCTCATTGCACAGAATGACATGGCGTTCATTATTTCTCGGGAATCTGTATTACGTGTGCATGGAAAATCTGAAGCCAACACCATTGCTTGGAAGATTACTGATAACGCTCGTGGAGGAATAACCGTGAAAGCTTCTTCCTACAGTAATGATCCGGAACTCTTTGCTATATTGGGTGCAGGAAACTACACGCTCTCTCTTCTTGCACCTTCTATCAGTCGTGGTTGTCCTGTAGTGAATGTTGAACTTGCCATAAGCCCAAATATTGCCACTTCTGTGAGATGTCCTCCATCAGACACGCTTCCTAATATCCCATCACTTCAAGGCCTTCCTTTAGTGTTCAACCAGCCTAATGAATCTTCCCCAGTTCCAATTCGATACTATGCTTTCCTCAACAATCGAGTCATTCGGCAATACACATTCACAATTGTTGAACCCGCAGTCATTGAGGCTATCATCGATAGTGACTTTGTCACAGCTGCATTACAATTGATGTTGGAGTATACAGTCAACGATCAATCAAGAGCCACCACTATCCAATTATATGGAACTCATCAGTACAACAGAAATTATTTGCGAGAAACAATGGACCCTGGAGATTATACTCTGAAACTAATGCGTGCTGATTCCACAGACCGTTCACCTAATACCTTCCCAGCCTGTGCTGAGTTCAATTTCCAACTTTTTATCCGTAGCAAGACTGAAATGGATCAAAAGTACAAGTGCATTCTCGGTGAAGGTGGTGATTCCGCATCCAACAGTTATTCTGAGAGACTTCCAACCTCTTTCGAATCTATCCGCTTCCTTGGTTTTGATGGCAAATTTGATTACCAAAGCAACAATTTCCGAGTGCCCAGTGACTTCCAAGGCTTTACCAGTCAAATCACCACATTTTCTGTCACAAAACCTTCTGTATTCCGTGTCTACACCGAACCTCATATCGTAGATATTGATCTAGCTCTTTACCAAGCTGGTACCACTTCTCCTCTAGTAGATGGTGGTTATGGATTCAACAATGAAGAGTCTTTGGTCTATGTTGTTTCACCAGGAGTACAATACCAACTGGAATTACTTTACTGGAAGTGGAGTGCTGATATCCCAGCTTGCACGCAATTCAATATGCAAGTCTCAATCTTGCCTCTTCCAACTGCACAAAATACCAAGTTACTTCCTGCGACTTGCCCAAGGAGTGGTTCTGATCACTGGCCTCCACTTCCTCCAAAGACTGGTATGCCAGGAACCGCTTATGAATACTCCAGTAGCGCAGTCGGAGAGAGTCTCTATTTCCAACAGCAAGTAAATCCGAAAACCTCTCCACCAATGAACTTTATTCTAAATGCTATTACCAACTTGCACGCTACTGTTGGCTATGACTTTGCCACTGGTGATTTAGTAGTCCGATTGGATCATCAAGAGACTGGAAACAAGTATTATGGTCGTAACACATTGAACGGCAATCGATTATCTCTTGTAGAACTCCCTGCTGGCAATTACACTCTCTATATCTATGAACCAATCACGTTCCTTTCCGATCAATTGGGTTGCTCTCAATTCACTTTCGAATTGATAATTGAGCCTTCTCCTACTGAACATGCAGTTGGTGCTCCTCCATTACCTGCCACTTTAGATGACATCTCATACCTGAAGTTTACAGGAAACACTTATATCCAGCAAAACTTCAATTTATTTGAAGGAGGTGATCAAACTGAAACTGTGTCTTTTACAATTGCAGTCGAATCACTGTTGCGTGTCAGCACCAATCATTACATCAACCAGTTGGCGGGCATCTTTTTGACAATTTACGACGGAACTGATCAACCCTATGCAGCGGCTATGGAATCTCTAATTGAAAGACTACCTGCGGACCGTTACAAGATCGTGTTTTCCCGACCTGTTGGTAGCAATGTGACAATTTCCAATATCGTAGCAGAAATCGAAATTGCTATCCAAACAACCGCATCAATAACCGAGGCTATTAGTTCCTATAGAACTCTCCATCCAATTGAAGAAACCTCCTGTAAGGACCTCCTCCCTGATCCTATCCGCCCGGACGTACGCTCAGGATACTATCGATATCGAGGACCTCTGTTGAATGTTAGCCCTGATACACTAAAGACAAAGGATACAGTGGTCACCTTACCTTTCGTTCTCACCAATACCAGCGTATTCTACTCCAAAATTGGCTTCAATTACTTGTTGGATGCTCTTGAATTAGAAATTCTTGGTGTGCAGGCAACATCTGGAGACCAGATCCAGTTTTATGGAAGAAATAACCGCGATACAAATGAAATCAATGAACTCTTACCTCCTGGGCGGTATTCCCTAACCATTTCACAACCTACAAAATTCAACACTGATCAAGTCTCTCTTGCGTTTATCCACTGTGGCCTCTATGATTTGACAATTATTATTGAAGACCCGAATTCAGAAGCAGGTCACACAGACTGCTCTTCTTTTGATTCATTACCTTGGGATCTCTCATCGAACGAAGGCGGATCGAAAAAGTATGGTGGCCCTGTTGATGGTAGTGGCTCTTTATTGATGTTTGGCGAATCCTTCTTGATGCCAAGCAGCAGTAATCAAGTCGATACTATGGTTGTAACAATCAAAACGCCTTCAATCTTGAGCCTTAACACTCGTGAGGAGTACCTCGGAGAGATCACCTATCTAGTTCAAAGAAGTGGCAAAATGAAGTTGTTGATCCCAGGAAATGCCAGTCTCAGCGAAACCTATCAAAGATCCGAAGTATTTGTGTTGGATGGTTCACACGAAAAACCTGCCCAGTATGAAATCCAGTTACATTACCAACGACCAAAGACGACTGCTTGTCCTTACTTCGGATTACAAGTAGCTTTGCAACCTATCGACCGAGTTAACACATCTGTTGCTTGCCCCACTATTTCTCCTTCTCTACCTCGTCAAACAGTGGTTCCAAAGACTGACGGCACTTATAGTGAATATGTGAATTCCTTTTTCAACACCAATTTAATGCATCAATCTGTTGATTCCACCGGCGCATTCCTCTACCAAACCAATATCACCTTGTTGAAGTCCAGTACCATTGTGGCAACTCTCCAATACAACAGTCTAGTGTCCATGATGCAATTGGAATTGTACCGACAAAGCACAACCAATCCTGCGAACAAGTATCTCAGTTCGAAGGGAGTATGGAAGATGAACAGAATGTCCAGCCAAACCAATATGAACAAGATCATATCGCTGTCAGTGACTACGGGAACATACTACTTACAAATCAAACAACCCAATGGTCGAATGCCGTTCTCTACTACTGCTTCCTGTTTGCCTTTCATTTACGACTTGATGATAGTTCCCTCTAGTAATCTACCGTATATTCCAAGTGTTTCTCCTCCTAATGCCGAAAGCCTCAATCCTCACAACTCAATCAGTTTGGAAGTAATGTTCAGCAGTGAACTTTATAGCAACAACGCTCCAATCTCTCCTGACAACGGAGAACCTCTCAAACAAGCCCTGAGCCTTTATAGTAATTCTGATGGAACCGTTGTTCGAGCTTCCTTTGCCCAAAGCGATTATTCTCACAGTAGATATTGGCATTTGAGCTTCCCTGCCTTAAATCCAACCAGCGGTCAATTTAACTTCCAATCCAACACAATCTACACCCTGAATTTGACCGAAGGTATCCTCACTGACAGTTCAGGAACACCTATTCGATTGTTATCTCGTAACGTTTATCGTACCATCGATACCTCTTGCAGTGGCAATGGTGTTTTCGGTGACAAAGCTGGTGGATACTGCTTCTGTAACTCGGGTTATGCCGGCATTGAATGCCAATATTGCGCCATTGGTTTCGATAACTTGGCTCCTGCTGGAAAACCGTACATTTGCAAAGAAAAACTCAGTGAAGGATGTTACATTGATACTTGTGGCTGTGATCCTTCATCACCAAGTAGTTGTCGCCCATTAGGTACCTGCAATAAGGGAAAATGCAGCTGCCAGAAACAATATGGTGGTCCCAATTGTAACGAATGTGCTGCAGGTTTCACTGACTATCCTAAATGCACCAAGATCAAAGGTTGTCCTTTTGATTACACTTGCGTCAATGGAAAATGCGAAGGAACTAAATGTGTTTGTGATACTCGGTGGGCTGGCAACTCTTGTGATGAATGTGCTGAAGGTTGGACTGGCGAGAAATGCCAAACTGCAGTAGAAGGACAAAAACCTCCCGCTACAGGAGGAAGCAACGAATATAATAGATTATTCAAGAATATCAGGATTTTGGGTATTGTATTGGCTTGCTTGGCAATCTTGGCAACTGTAGCTTTCCTAGTTTACCGAAGAGTTACTGGACAACACAAACGATTACCTTCGAATTACTTTGCATTGGATGATGAAGATGCCGCTGCTGAACTGACTGACTTGGATGATGGAGGCAATGACGACGGCCTTCCTACCCTCTCATCAAAAGACTCTGATAAAAAAGAAGAAGTTGAATATCCACCCAAACCAAAGAAGACTACCTCTCAACTCAAAGAGGAACTATTTTCCATCTCAGATGAAAACGAAGAAGAAGAAGAAAAAAAGAATCCAAGCAGTGAGGAAAAGTTGATACCTGTGTAGTAGTAGTAGTAGCAGCAGCCAACCACCAATCTTCTCCTAAGGACTCTCTCTCTCTTTCCAAGTAGCAACAACAAACTTCTCTTGGATATCCTTGTACCTTTACCATCACCAACGAACGAACGACAACCACAAAAAAACAACAACACCAGTTGATAAGATCTCTCTCTCTCTACTATCAATACTAGTAAGAACATGTAAATACACGATAC
>Ga0170475_121724929_pt1 | contig 11111 bp, 14 predicted proteins | sample Soicark_Litter_5_FD_111474 | JGI IMG/M metagenome (GOLD analysis project Ga0170475, IMG submission 111474) | Avena fatua rhizosphere microbial communities from Hopland, California, USA. Combined Assembly of 48 SPs | reverse complement strand
CGCGGTGTTACACTTGGAGTTCGTCGGCTCGCCGGACAGCCACTGATCATCAAGTGGGCGACTAGCTCAGCTGGGAGAGCGCCGCGTTCGCAACGCGGAGGTCAGGAGTTCGATCCTCCTGTCGTCCACCACCTCACCTACTTCGCCAGCGCAAAATAGATCATAGGGAACCCTCGCGTTCTATCGCCGCGCAACGGCCGGAACAGGTATGGATTCCGCGGCACGGCTCGTCGACGTGACGGGTGCCGGCGCCTCGGGCGAAGACGGCGGGCGCGAGGCGACGTACGCCGCGATGGCGACCATGTCGTCCTCGGTGAGATTCGCGACCACGAGCTTCATCAGCTGCGCCTGCGCACCATTGCGCGTGCCCTGCTGAATGTCCCACATCTGCCGGACCATGTAGCTTGGCGATCTTCCCGCGATCGGGGGCACGTCGGCGACGCCTGTCAGGTTCGGGCCGTGGCAGGTGCCGCACGCCGTCGTCTTGCCCTGGACGATCTTGTTGCCGACGATCCGCATGCCGCCGGTGGTGACCAGATCCTGTCCCTTCTTGATGCTGCCGACCGGAACGTATGCGACAAACCCCGAGCGCGGATTGCGCAGCGTCTCGGCCTGTTCCTCGTCTTCAGGCGTCTCGATGATCCGCCCCGCGATGGGCTCGGTCGCCGGGGGCGTTGCCCGAAGGAACAGATTGCCGACAATGCGGGTCTTGGGCACTGTCTTCGTCTCGACGACGCGGATCCACGGTGTCCACTTGATAGCCGAGAAATACTCGGCTGCGGCCTTCATCTCCTCGTCTGTCATCGCCCTGGCGAGATCGATCATCGTGTTCGTATTCGGTTTCCGCGGATCGGCCGTATGCCGCAGGCCGTTCCGGAAATCCTGAATCTGCCGGACGAAATAGGCGACCGGCAGTCCGGAGGGCGGCGCGTTCTCCGGGCGCCCCTTTCCGTTCGGCAGGTGACAGGAACCACAGCCGCGAGTGGACGCCGCGAGTTTCACGGGGCCGTGCGCGACGACGTTGGGCATCGCCGGATGGTCGCCGGGAAACCAGTCGATGACGTTTTGACCATCCCGCACGTCCACCAGCGAATACGCGGCGGTGCTTCCGATGATTTGCCGCGGCTTGGTCTGTTCGGCCTCGTCCTGATTCGGCCGGAGCTTGCGCGACGGCGGTGCCTGCGGCTGTGCTTTGTCGCCAGTTTTTGGCGGCGCCTCAAACCCGTATGCCCAGAGCGGCTCGTGCTCGAAGTTGATTGAGGCGACGTTCACACTCGAGCTTTCTGCCGGGCGAGACTGAACGTCTGGTTGCTTCGCGACCGGCGTCACCTGCCGGCCGCCCGCTGCCCTCCGCGCATCGTAAAGCCGCTGCGCGACGATGCCGAGCGCGAAGCTCAGGATGCAGACGAAAACGACACCGCCAATGCCGAGACGCTGCTTCAAGATGCCTCCTCCACGCGTCTGAAAGATAACGCTACAATGGAACCGTGCACACCGTACCAGTGTCGAGCGGGTTGCGTTGATGTCCGACCAGGCTCCTCGAAGCGCGCTCGAAATTGCGATGGAGCGCCTGCGCGAGAAGGACGCGCGGGACGGCGTGGACCGTCAGCCGCGGACCGACGAGCAGAAGGCCGCCATCGCGGAAGTCCGCAGCCTGTACGATGCGAAGATCGCACAGGCGGAGGTCCTCTACCGCTCGGCTGTCGTCGGTATTCTAGATGAAACGGCCCGGGCCCGGCTGGATGAGGAGTATCAGCGGGATCGGGCGAGGCTCCAGTCCGAACGGGACGCCAGAGTCGAGAAAATCCGGCGAGGCGACAGTCGTCCCTGAACCCAAGCGAGTGCCATGAAATCCATCGAGGTCGAGGTCAACCTGCGGATTCCCCGGATGAAAGTTCCGTCGCTGGACGAACGGGGCTATCCGATCGACAACAGCCTGATCAGGTTCACCAAGAAGATCACCGTGCCGGCCATTCCCAAGCCCGGAGAGATGCTGCAGCTCACGATGAGCGACGGCAGGCCGTTCGACTGCGAAGTGACGCGCGCCGACTGGAACGACGACCGGGCGCTGTTCATCCTCGGGTGCAAGTACGCGAAGCGATCGATTTCACCCGAAGAATGTACCGCGCTGCTGAACGACGCCGAATGGCAGGTGAAGCCGCTGCTCTAGCAGGCTGCCATGAACGCATCCGGCGTCACTTCGTCATCGCAAAGCCGGTGACGATCGCCTCGACGTTGTGCGTGAAGCGCAGGCCATACACGCCGTCGGTGGATTGCAGCTTCCCCGGCGACACCAGCTGCGCTTTGTCGTATCCGGCCACGACGCTTCCGTTAATCGAACACTCGGCACGGCCACCCTTGACGCTCCAGCCGATCTCCTGCGTCACGGGCTGCCCCACGCCCGCGGCCTTGTGCACGGCTGCATTCGGCGACGTCCCGAGCAGCGTGAAAACGGCGGGACCGAACCCACGCACCAGTGCGTTGCCATCGCCATATGCGACGCAGTACACATAGCTCATCTGATCGGTGCCCATGTTGTTGCCGCCGATCACGATCCCGTACGAGTGAGGGTGGCTGTTCAACTCCATGAATTTCGGTTCGAGGAAGGTCGCCTTGACCGTATAGTCGCCGCTCGCGGTGTTCGCGGGATTCCAGAACGTGGTCGCAGGGCCGGTGGTCACGTGCAGGGCGTTGCCTTCCTGGGCGAACTTCGCGTCGTTCAACGTGCGCCCCTGCCGGACCGATCCCGCGTCGATTTTCCCGGTCCATCCCTGGACGAAAATCCCGCCTCCGGGGATCACGCGGTCCCGATCGAACTGCGCACCGAGCAGAACAGCACCGACGGCAGCCACGCCGGCAAATACCAGAATCTTTTTCATAGTCCAACCATTCGTCACGAAGCCACGAAGATCACGAACATCGCAACAGGAACAACGATGCGACCTTCGTGTCTTCGTGATTTCCCGTCGTTCGGCCCTATCGCCCCAGCGACTTGGTGATATCCGATTTCGTCGCGAGGCGATCCGGGTTCAGCGTGTGAACCGACAGGAGGCGCTCCGGCTCCAGGTTCAGGCGCTCCATGTTCGCGAGAAACACCTGCGTGCCGACAACCGGCGGGTTCGGCACGGGGCTGTCCGCCGGGGGCAGGTTGAACATGTCGGCGTAGGCCAGGATCTTTTCTTTGGGCAGGTAGATCATCAGCATGCCATCCGCGTGCGGCAGCCCCACGACGTGATGGATTTCCACCGTGCGCATGTCGTCCTGCAGCACGCGCTTTTCGATGACCGACTCGACCTTCGGCTTCTTCCCCGACTTCGACATCACGTCAGGGGCAAGCGTCCGCGGGGCGCTCAGGGTTTTCAGCAGGAATGCCTTGTTCACGTCGTGCGTGATGATCGTCGCGCCCTCGGCGACGATGGCCGGCAGGCCGCTCGAGTGATCGAAGTGATGGTCCGTCAGAATCGAATAGCGAATGGGCTTGTTCGGGATGACCCTTTTCGCTTCGGCAATGATCGCGAGAGACCGCGCTTCGTTCTGCGACCCGCCCTCGAACAGGACGATGTGATCCCTGAACTCGATCGCGAGGGCGTTATACGCGCCGTTGATGCGGTACACGCCGTCAGCCAGCTTTTCGGAGGCGGGACCCGCCCCAGCCGCGGGCGGAGCACCGCCGGGCGCACCGCCGCGACCGCCGCCCGCCGGGGGTGTGACGAGCTCGGCGATATTGGAGGGATTTGCCCGGATCCCGAGAATCTGCGCGTCGAACGTCGGCTGTCCGCCGCGCTTCTGGACGATGGCCGACGGATATTTCACGCCGTTCGCGTCCCGGTACTCGCTGTACGTCGTGTCGATCAACATGTCGCCGAAAATGGGATTCTCGAGCCAGGTCTGTACCCGCTCGACGAGGTTTCGGTTGTTGATGTAGCCGACGACTTTGTAAGGGATGCCTGAGGGCGCCTTCTGCGGGGTGGACCACGTCACGACGGTATAGGGTTTCGTGGCGACGATCTGCGGTGCGGCGATCGCATTGTTCGCCGCGGCGCCCTTGAGAAACCCCCAGGGCGTGATCCAGATCTCCAGCTGCTGCGCCCACGTGGTGTTGGCCGGCGTGATGTTCTGCTGAAACGCGGCCTGGACCGCCGGGCCGCCGGTGACCGGCGCCGCGAACGTCACACCCGTCGCGCGCGAGGCCGGCTGCGCGAAGTCGATTGAGCGGACGTAGTCGCTGACGTTGGTCCTGGGCCAGGCGCCGTTCGCGTTGTTCGATTGCCCGAGATTGAAGTTCGACGCGGATCCGTAATACGAGATGCTGGTCAGGGTGTCCGCACCCATCGCCTTGGCGGCGGCCGCGATGGCGGCGGTCCCGTCCTGGGCGCCGGCCGGCGCGCTCAGCGCCGCCAGCAATGCCATCACACCGACGGTTGTCTTGGTCATATCCTCGCCCTTCTGAGAATTGTGAAGGTGCCAGTCTACGGCGGTCCGGAGCCTTGCGAATAAGAAAAGGCCGGATCGGCCTATACTAGGCTGACCTCCTGAGGCGCTTAGACGCCGGAAGGTCCCGTCGTGGTGCAGAAGGCTGGTGTCATCCGCTATGGAAACGGTCTTGAGGAAAACGCGCCGGCGAGCCGGGACCTTCGTTCTCGCGCTGTCGATTGCCGCCTCACTCGCCGGCGTCCCGGTCGCCGCGCAGGAAGGACATCCACTCAAAGGCTCCTGGATCGGCACGTGGGGGCCGAATCGCAACCAGGGAAACGACCTGCTCGTCGTCCTGAACTGGGACGGTAAGAACATAACCGGGACCATCAATCCCGGCACGGACAATATCCCCGTCAAGAACGCGACCCTTCAGCCCGAAGGCTGGGTCGTCCGATTCGAGGCTGACGCCAAAGATAAGGCGGGCAAACCCATCACCTACGTCCTCGAAGGCAAGCTGGGTAACCTGCCGCTTCCCAACCGCACGCTGACTGGTACGTGGAAAAACCAGGAAGAGAGCGGTGTGTTCAAGCTCGCCCGGCAGTAGGAGAAATGCCATGACATCCGGCCGGGCGCGTCTTTTCGGCATGACCCTGACGGCGGTGCTGATGGTGGCCGCGCGACTCGCGGCGCACCACGAGATTCTCGCGAAGTTCGACGACCACAAGCCGGTGGCCCTCAACGGAATCGTCACGCTGGTGGACTGGCGGAATCCGCACCTGCACGTGTTTGTCAACGTGCCGGCCGCCGCGGGAGTCGTCAACTGGGCGATCGAGCTCGAAGGGCCGATCGACCTGCAGCGCAGCGGGTGGTCGCGCGATTCGCTGCGGCCCGGCGACAGGATTCATGTCGAAGGCATCGCCGCCCGCAACGGCAGCCACCAGGCGTGGGGCAACTCCGTGGTGCTGCGGGCGACGGGCAAGAGCGTCTACGCCATGACGCTTGCGCCTCCCGCTCCCCCGCTCGAACAGCGGCCCACGCCACGATGGCCGGATCGCCAGCCGCACCTCGGCGCTTCCCAAGGCGGATCGCAAGGATACTGGGCGTTCCCCAGCGTCACGGCCCTCGCCGAAGGCAACAGCGCCGGGAAGATCGCCGTCCCGATGGATACCTGGGGGCTGCTGCGCAACATTGCCGACGCGCCGAAAGTTGCGCCGATGCAGCCATGGGCGCTCCAGCTCTATAGGGAGCGCCAGAAGAGATTCCTTCGGGACGATCCGATGTACTTGAACTGCAAACCGCCGGGCGGCCCGCGCCAGTTTCAGCTGGCGTACGGCGTCCAGTTCGTCGAGGATCGCGATCGCCGGCGCATTTTCGTCCTGATGGGAAGCGGCAACAACAACTACCGGATCATCAACACCGACGGCCGCGGCCACGCGGGCCAGGTGGGCGGCGACGACGACAACCCGCTGTACTACGGCCGCGCTGTGGGCAAGTGGGAAGGCGACACGCTCGTGGTCGATACGAGGGGCTTCAACGAGGACTTCTGGTTCACTAACGGCGGACTGCCCCATACCGACCAGCTGCGGCTGCTCGAACGTTTCACCCGCACCGACTTCGATACGCTCAAGTACGATGTGACCGTCGAAGATGCTGGCGCTTACACCAGGCCGTGGTCGAGCAGCTCCACGCTTCGCTGGGTGGCAGGCGAAGAAATGCCCCGGCACCTGTGCCAGGACAACCGATCCTGAGGTAACGAAACGAACGGAGGACGAACGATGAAAACGAACATCCTCGGCGGTCTGGTCGCATTCGGCCTGCTCCTGGCAACGGGACCGGTTGCCGCACATCACTCCTTTGCCGCTGAATTCGACGCTGACAAGCCCATCACGCTCAAGGGCATCGTCACCAAGGTCGAGTGGACGAACCCCCACGTGTGGTTCTACGTGAACGTCAAGGATGACAAGACCGGCGAGGTGACGAACTGGGGCGCCGAGATGGGGCCGCCGCACGGCCTCCAGCGGCGCGGCTGGCGGCACGACACGCTGAAGATCGGCGAAGAGGTCACCGTCGCCGGCTCGCTGGCGAAAAACGGCACCAAGCGGATCAACGCCAGCAAGGTCACGATGACGTCCACCGGCGCGCGTCCAGGTGAGACGCTCGACGCGGCGTCGAGCGGCAGCACCGAGAAGGTGGACTGACGTGCGCCGTCTGGTGTCGGCCGCTGCCATTGCGCTGTTCTGCGCCGGGTCGATCGAACTGGCCGCCGGCCAGGATGCGGGTCGAAGCGCGAACCCGGCACCTGGAGGCGTCCAGGTCGGCGTTCCGCAGGGGCGCGGCGGCGCGCCCGCCGGGCGCGGACGCCAGACCGGTCCGCCACCGGGCCCGGCGCCACGGTCGGCGGACGGCCGAATCCTGCTGGGCGGCGCCACGCCGGCGCAGAAGGGTGTGTGGCTGCCGGGAGGCGGCGGCTTCCAGACGACCGCGGATCAGAACGCGATTCCGTTTCAGCCGTGGGCGCTCGCGCTGTTGAAGAACCGCGGGGTGAATCAGCTCGAGCCGCATACGCGGTGCAAGCCTTCGGGCTTTGTCAGGCAGTTCCTGACGCCGTACGGCGTCGAGTTCGTCGATCTGCCGGAGATTCAGCGCGTCTACATCTTCGACATCGGCGGCCCGCACACATACCGGACGATCTACACCGACGGGCGCACGCATCCCGCGAACCTCCAGCCCACGTACTACGGTCATTCCATTGGCTGGTGGGAGGGCGACACGCTCGTCGTCGACACTGTCGGCTTCAACGAAAGCTTCTGGATGGACCGCCGGGGCTCGCCGCATACCGACAAGCTGCACACGGTCGAGCGATTCACCCGCACTGACTCGAACACCATCAAGTACGAAGTGACAGTCGACGACCCGGGCGCCTATACGTCGGTGTGGAACAGCAGCTTCAATCTCAGGTGGGAAGACGGCACCGAGCTGTTCGAATACGTCTGCCAGCAGGCAAACTACGCACCCGAGCTCATGGTCGGCGGCGAAAAATCGGTCGACCGCACGAGCTCGATCGTGCCCTAGAGAGGTTCCAAGGGTTCAACTCTGAACCCTTGGACATTCCATCCGTGCGGCCGGTGCGGCCTTCCGCATCGAACTGCCGCTTAAACTCGATCTGTCAATCGGCGAGACTTGACGACTCCGTGGACGTTTCCGCGTGCCGGACGCGGTGAACGCGCAGATCTGAGTTCAGACGCGGGGTGCGCCGGACAAGTCGACGCAGACCACACCCAGTCTGTAGTAAAGGGGCGCCAGGAACGCGCCGCGCTCGACGAGCGTCCAGACGTCGTGCTGACCGCTGGTCGAGATGACCTGTACGTTTCGGCGCCGCGTGTTCACCCAGTCGAGCAGTCGTTGTTGTTGTTCGCCAGCCAGACCGGCAAGGTCCCGCACGATCAGCGTACCCGCTGTCAGACCGGGCGGTTCGGAGGCTTCTGCAGGCGTCCAGGAGACAACCGGCTGCCGGAGACCGCCCTCGAGCGCGGCCAGCGCCACGTCGACGGCACAGGCCGGCCCGACGAGCAGCGCGTGGGCTCCTGTCGCGCCAACGAGCGCGAGATCCTGAGTCGCTTCAGCGTCGTGAGCGGCCTGATGCATAACTTCGATGGCTCTGAACTCTATGGCAGTCGCCCAAATATGCCGTCACGGACGTGCGTTATGTGCGAAGCCTATCACGCCGTGCCGAAATCGCATGGCGGGCGCGGCGAAACTATGCAAATAAGCATTAGACACGGATGAGGTCCCTGCTTAATATCTCCCGCGTGACGTTGTCGTGCATGGGCATTTGCGCGGTGGTTACACAATGACGAGAAGCAGGGGCACACGCGCGGCGAAGCGTGTGCTGGTCGTCGATCCCGATCCCGCATTTGCGAGCGATCTGGCCGGCCGTCTGCGTCCGTATGCAGAAGTGACGACCTGTTCCGCGTTTCCGCGCGCACGCGCGCAGCTGAGCAGCCTGAAGCCGCAATTCCTCGTCACGGCGCTGGCGCTGCGCGAATACAACGGCCTTCACCTCGTCTATCTGGCCAGCGCGGCCGACCTGTACACGCGCAGCATCGTCTACTGCAACAAGCTCGACGTCGGCCTTGCCGCCGACGTGCAGGCGGCGGGCGCCTTCTTCGAACTGCAGCATCGATTGATCGCCGCGCTGCCCTTGTATGCGGCCGCGATGGCCCTTCCGCCGTCCGACAGGCGCGCAGTCACACGCTTCGACCGGCGAACCGCGGCGCGCGGCGGACGCCGCGCCAACGATCTGCAGATCGCCGGCAGCGCCTGAAAATCGGCGCGCGTGCCGCGGGATGTAGACTAACCCGGTGAGCGTGCGCCGTTATCGTCTGGCGATCGGGTTCCTGATCGCCGTCTCAATCGCCACCGCCGTCAGCGCACAGTTCCGAGGACGATTCCGCGGGCCTGCGGCGAAGATGGCGACGCCGGAAGACTTCGACGGAAATTTTCTGTTCTGCCGCATCCTGTTCCGGAACGCGCCGTACGGCGACGGCGGCGGGTGGGGCGTCGATTATCCGCGCGCGGACATCAACCTGACGTTCCGGTTGTCCGAGCTGACCAGCACCACGGTCACTCGCCACGCGAGCGACGGGTACAACCACGTCGTCGTGCGCCTGACCGATCCGCTGCTCTATCACTGCCCGTTCGTCATGATGACCGAGCCGGGCGGCGCGTACCTGGACGAAGACGAGGCGGCGCACCTCCGCGACTACGTGCTCAAGGGCGGCTTTCTCTGGGCCGACGATTTCTGGGGTGAATATGCGTTCGGCGTCTGGTCGAATGAGCTGGCGAAGGCGCTGCCCCCCGAACGGTATCCGATCGTCGACATCCCGCTCGAGCACACACTCTTCCACACGCTCTACGACATCCGCCGGATTCCACAGATCCCGTCGATTGGATTCTGGGGCGGGCCCGGCGCGTCAACATCAGAACGGGGGCGCGACAGCGCAGTGCCGCACGTCCGTGGAATCCTGGACGAGAACGGCCGGATCATGGTGCTGATGACGCACAACACCGATTTCGGGGACGCGTTCGAGCGCGAAGGCGACGATCACCAGTATTTCCTGCAGTTCGCGCCTGAAGGCTATGCCTTCGGCGTCAACGCCATCGTATATTCGATGACGCACTGACCATCGTCAGGACTGCGGCAGCCGCAGCAGGCGCCGCAGCTTCCGCTCGGCCGAGTCATCGGCGGCCGTCCGCGTCTCGTCTGACGCTTCGATGCCGATTTCGTCGGCCTCGCCGCCGTCGTGCAGCTCGATGACCCTGGCCTTCCAGCCTTCGCCATGCGGGTCGGAAATGATCCAGTAGCGGCGGCCGCCGAGCTCGAGCTCTCTTGCCATCCTGTGAATGTGCCCGCGCCATGTTGTTACAGAACTGTGTTCAAAGCCAGCGGCTATGTCGCTTAACGGCACAACCCGTTGCAAATCTTCTCAGGGTCCTTCACAGATACTTTTCGTAAACCCAATGGGTTCAGGATCTTCTCCCGATATCCACCATGCGGGCGCCCGTTGGCTGCCCTCTTGCCTGCCCTCTGCGCAGAGACGCAGATTTCGAACGAGGTCGGTCGTATGTGGAAGTGGTTCAATTGTTATCTCTCCGGCCGGCACAGCTTCGGCGTCTCCTGCGAACCAGGGGCGATCTTTCTTCGGTGTTCGCAATGCGGCCGCCGGTCCCCCGGATGGGCGGTGGACAGCAAACCCAATGCTCCAGCGGTGACGCGTCCGGCTGAACGTACTGCATCGCTCGTCGCGTCGACCCAGCAGACCTCGATCAACCGACACGCCCTGCCAATCACCAGCGTAGCCGCCAGCTGAAGCGAAGTTGACACTGCGCGCGCGGGCCGGGGACAATACAGTCTCATGGCGGTCCCACGCATCACCAAGGAAGATCTCAAACAGCAACTCGAGGCCGGCGCCGCACCCGTTCTGGTCGACGCCCGCCTGAAGTACCCGTACGAGCACAGCACGGTACGTCTGCCCGGGGCGATCAGGTATCAGCCCGATGCCGCCGCGCCGTCGATTCCGCGCGATCGCCAGGTGGTCGTCTACGACTCGGATCCCGGCGAGCTCTCCAGTTCCGACGTGGCGGCCGTGCTGATCCGCCAGGGGTATCGCGCGGTCGCGCTCAAGGGCGGCATCGTCGAATGGCTCGAGGCGAAGCTGCCGACCGAAACGAAGCACGCGCCGCAGATGGCTCCTCCTGCTCCCGGCGCGTTGAAAGGCTAGCCCGCCGATTCCTGCCGATTCACACGCTCCCCTTCATCGGACGCTGACCGAGCTGGCCCTGCTGGCGAAGATTCGCGGGGATGTCCGCGAAGCGTCGATGCTGGAGGCTGGCGCCGCCCTCGTTCGATCCCGCGGGATCGAATCTGATGCCGATCTCGGGCCTCTCGTCGATCCTGCCCTTGCCTTCGAGGGCGATCCGCAGCTTCGTCATCGGTTCCAGCACATGTACGAAGCGGGCGCATGGGTGCTGCTCGAATCCGCCGTCGCCGACCTGCCTGCCGACTTGCGCTGGCTGTTTGAATCGGGGGCCGTGACCATTCCGCAGCTTGCCTCCATATACGAGCACCTCGGAGCAACCAGCGCGGCCGACCTGGGCGACGCCGTCGCGCACCGCTCGATTCGCTTGCTTCCCGG
>Ga0170475_100252619_pt1 | contig 11112 bp, 13 predicted proteins | sample Soicark_Litter_5_FD_111474 | JGI IMG/M metagenome (GOLD analysis project Ga0170475, IMG submission 111474) | Avena fatua rhizosphere microbial communities from Hopland, California, USA. Combined Assembly of 48 SPs | reverse complement strand
CAACTGACCTATAATCCGAAGCTCGACGCCTACGAGCTCGACATCACCGAGGAGCAGCTGCGCAAGGCGCCGAAATTCGCCAAGGGCGCGGTGCCGGACTGGTCGGCCGCGGAAGGCAAGCGCATCCGCGACTATTACAATCTGCCGATGAGCGGCATGTAACCGAAATCAGACGCTCGGTTTTGGCGGATTGGTCGGGTTCGGCGCCGGCCCGCCGGGATCGATCACATCGGGATCGCGCAATGGCGGGATCGGCTCGTCGCCGGGCGCATCGACGGGATAGGGCGAAGGATCGGGATCGGGAATGATCGAGGGCGAGGGCGGCGGCACTTCGCCGCCCGGATTGGGTGTTTGACCTGGCATGGCGACCTCATCTCACGAATGGAGGTAACCCGGCCGCGCCGATTGCGGTTCCCGCGATGCCGGGACACTATTCCTCGTTGAGCCGGCGCTTCTCACGCAGACAAGACCGGGCCATCTCGCCGAGGTGCTTGCGCTCCGCGGTCTGCAACTGGTTGGCGATCGTGCGCGCCCACAGCGCTTGTTCGCGAAGCTCGTCGGCAAGACAGGTGCAAGCCGCGCTGCATACTGGGTTGGGCTGGCCTGCACCTTCGCACTGCGCCTGACACGAGGAGAAGAAGCGCGCATCGCCGGATTCGCCTTGCGGCGGCGCGATCGTCGCCAGGAGAGAAACCAGACCGAATAAAATCGGCTGGTGCACGAGATAAATTGCGAGACTGTGCCGGCCGCCGAAGACGATACCTCGCGAAAAAAAACTCCGCGGCTGCCAGCGCGCCAAAAGCTCGCGCAAGGCGAGGCGGTCGCCGATTTTCATCAGCGCGAGCCCGCAAAGCAGCACGCCGAGCCAGGGCAGCATCGGGCGATAATCGTTGGTGTGTGGCTCGAAGGTCGAGAGGCCGGTCCACCACCACATCGGCGCATCAAATGTCGGTGAGACAAAGAGGCGAGGCGCGGCGATCGCGAGCACCGCGGCGAGCGCCGCCGCCCACCAATGCAGGAAAAGAAACGGCAGCGCGATTAGGCTACCAAGCGCAATGCAGTGCAGGATGCCGAAGAAGATAAATCCATCCGGGATAAAGACGTAGGTGGCGAGGCTGACCGCCGCCGCCGCGACAACGATAGTTGCGAGATGCCGCCAATAGGCGCGTGGGCGGAATTTTGGCGCATGCGCGAGAACGAGACTTGCGCCGACAATACCGAGAAAGCTCGAGCCGATCGTATCGCCAAAAATCCCAAAACCGCGTTCGAAGACGATGTGCGAATCGAGATAGCCGAAATACGAAAAGTCCCACGTCAGGTGGAACACGAACATCGCGAGGAGAGCGGCGCCACGCACCGCATCGATAAGCGGAATGCGGCCTGCGCGCCTGCGGCGCAGAAGGGATACGTTCAGCACGCCTCTAGGTCGGCCGAGATGATGCGGCCGAAGCGAAATGGCTGAAAATCATGTCAGGCGCGCTGAGATTGTGCCGCGACTGCGCGCGGCGGCCGGCCCAAAGCTCGGTCACGGCAGGCGCACCGGAGAAGCTCATGACCGGAGCTTCGTCCCAAGCGGACGCACCCGGAGCCCGCCAGGCAACGCGTGCCACGTCTGCGACGCGCTCGCTTGCATACATGGAGCGCAGCGAGGCGAAGGCTCGCTTCTCCGGCATTGCGGCGGAATAGGTGACATCGAGCTTGATCTCGCTCTGATCGATTGCCGCGAACGCAATGCGCGCCGATCCGCCGCGCGTGAAAGCAAGATCGAAGCTCAACGTCTTTGGATCGAACATAACTTCTTTGAAGGCGACGAGCGGGCGTTCCTGAATTTCCACGGGGCCGATCAGGAACGACGAGCCATAGGCAGTCCAGCGCAAATTGCCGAAGGGCAACGGCCGAGCGCGCCAGTAACCGTCGCGCGGGTAGAAGACCAGCACTTCGGCGGGCTGCCCGCCATAATTCATCCACAGCTGGACGAGGTGGAAGCCGCGTTCGACGCGCTCGCCTATGCGGACGGGTACGTCCTGCTCTCGCCAAAAACTCGGATATGTCCATCCGACAAGCCAGAAATCCGGGCTCGACCAGAGCCGCGCCTCACGCTCGGGAGTCGGGAACGACGCGTCGCCCGACATATCGCATGAGGTCCAATCCGGCTCGGCCCGATCAACCCCAACAGCGCCGATGTAAGCCGGATGCACGGCGCGCACGCGCATGCGGCGAACGTCCGGGGAGATGAAGTCGATCTGGACGTTATCTTTCTCGGCGCAGACTTCCGGCTCGCTATGATTCGTCACGGAGACGGCGAGATCGTCGTGCTCCGCAAACGCGCGGCCTGCCGAAACCAACGACGCCGCACCGAGTACCATAGTAAACGCGCGACGTGTTAGCTTCACTTCATTCTCCGAGCGGCTTCTGCCGGATAAAGACCACGGGGCGCGTATTAAGGATAGAGCCTCCTTCGACGAAATTGTCAGGCCTTATGCCGCGGACTCGTCGGATAAGGTGAGTGCTTCTTTTGCGATGTCCGGCCGGCGGTACAAAATTGTGAGCAGCGCCTGCGCCGCTTGATCAGGCTTAACCCGCCCTTGTTCCCAATTGCGCAGCGTTGCGACAGGGATGCGCGGCAACGCCGCCATCTGCTCTTGGGTCATATTGAGCTTCTGTCGCGCAGCGCGCGCGGGCACTTTCCGGGTGAACCCCGCGAGCGGCGCATCCGGGTCCGACCCGTCCTCGATCTGATGCCTGCGGGGTCGTGCTCGGTCGTGGCATCGAACTTGGCGCGGTTCAGGCGCGGCTTACCGGCGCGCATCTGCTCTATCGATTTGCGAACGACAACCATAACTCACGTTCCTTCTTGTTGGCGCGAGCGCCGAGATGATCCGGCGTATGTCGCCGCGATCGGTGCAGACAACGAAAAGAATGGCTCCCTCCGCCGATCCAATCGCTTGGATGCGTTTCTCGCCATAGACGCTCCGGTTATCGAGCCACACTCTAGGACAGGAGCATCGAAGATGCGTGCGGCGAGATCGAAATCGAAGCCTGGGCCGGCGTGAGCGCTGCGCTCAACAACAGAAACAGCGAAAGGGCACGGCCGATCATGCGCATGCAAGGCCCTTGAAGACAGCGAATGGTCATTGTTCGAATTCGCTTTGGATTCGCAACTGCTGCGTTGAGACAAGCCGCGCGCCGATGTGCTTTGCCGCACCGACATCCAAGATGACGCGGGGGTTCGGGGTTGCGACGCGTGCAGGGCAGCGCCCTAGACTTGCCCAGCTCCATGCCTAAATTCGCCGGGCGCCGGGAGCCCGTGCGGCCGCGTAGACATTGATGAACGGAATGGCTGCCGAACCCACGCGAAAACCCGGGCGCGACGCCGAAGTTGCCTCAATCACGGCTCCCCCGGTGCCCCAGCCGGTGCTCGCGCCGGCGATCGCCGGCGCTGCCGCAGATGCGGTGTCGAAGCGCCGGCGCCGGATTGCCCGGATCGCCGGGGTTGTGGCGAGCATCGTTATTTTCGCCCTCTCCCTGTTCGTGCTCGCCCGGACGCTGACAAAGATCAACTTTGCCGAGGTTCGCGGCGCCATCGCCGCCACGACCGCCGAGCAGATCGTCGGCGCATGCCTCCTGACCTGCATCTCCTATCTGGCGCTCACCGGCTATGACGCGGTGGCGCTGCGCCAGCTCAAGGCCAAGGTTCGCTACCGGACGACGGCGCTCGCCTCATTCACGAGCTACGCGATCTCCTTCACGTTGGGTTTCCCGCTGATCACCGGCGGAACGGTGCGCTACTGGCTCTATTCCCGCGCCGGGCTTCGCGCCGGCGCCGTCGCCAGCCTTACGATCATCGCCGGCGTCACCTTCTGGCTCGGCATGGCGCTGATCGTCGGGGTCGGGCTCATCTTTCGTGCGGAGGCCATTAGCGGGCTCGATTATCTTAGCCCGGCAGTCAATATGGCGCTCGGCTCCGGCGTTCTCGGCCTCCTCGCGGCCTATCTCATCTGGGTATCGGCGGCGCCGCGACGGCGCAAAATCCAAGGTTTCCGGCTCGAATTGCCCGGCTTCGGACTGACCAGCCGGCAGGTGTTGCTCGGGCTCGCAGATTTAGGCGCTGCGTCGGGCACACTGTTCGTGCTGCTGCCGCCGCATCATGGGCTCGACTACTTCACCTTCGCCTCGGTCTACTCCTTCGCCACCATTCTCGGCATTGCCAGCAATGCGCCAGGGGGGATCGGCGTCTTCGAGGCGACTATGCTGAAAATCGTCCCTAGGCCGACCGACGAGGCGTTGCTCGCCTCGCTTCTGCTTTTCCGGGTGATCTACTACATCGCGCCGTTCGTGCTGGCGCTGGCTTTCCTTGGTGCCAACGAAAGCTTCCGCCGCTGGCAGAGCCTGCGCGAGGCGATGCTGCGGAGCCAGGAACTGGAAGGCGATTGAGCCGGGCGGCCAAAGCTCGTTCGCCGAGCTTCAGTTCGCTTTAGCCTCAGTTCATTTGGGCGAAACGGACTTTGATGTTGCGGCCGGCCTCAGGCGAGGCGACGAGACGCGTCTCGAATGCGATCGACTCGTTTGGGCCGAGCTTCGGCTTCGACGCCGATGCCGAGCCCGGGGCGGAGATTGGCGATTTCTCCCTGCACTTTGAGCAGGCGCTGCGCGCTTTCCCCGCTCACCTCGAAGTGACGCCGCGAAATTCCAGTCCGCGCAGATTCACCGGAAGGCCCGCGGCCGCATAGAGCGCACTGGTCGCAGGCACTGCCCGCACGATCTGTTTCCTAACGCCGGCGAGCGACATCGAGCCGACGATTACGGCGACGGGGAAAGGCACACTCCGCTGCGGCCCGACGCGCGAAACGGCTCATGATGCGGCTGGCGCCAGGTGCTGCCCCAAAGTTCTTCGTATGTCGGTTGTCGTGCGCGGCCGCTCACCGCCTCGGTCGACAAGTCCATGGCGCGCCTGAGCTGATGGGCGGCAAAGCCCGAGGGGGTGGAGGGCAGGCTAAGCCCGGAAGACGGACGAGCATGGGACAGAACTCGTTCGAACTGTCCCCGCCGGCAACATCGCCCAGGAGAGGACACCCGATTAGACACTTGTTAGGGTTAAGGAGGCGTAAAAAGCCCGATTCGGCCGCTAATCAGCCGGCGCGGCGACGAGGAATCCTGCTTGGTCCGTTTCGAAAATGTCGGGTTACGCTACGGGATGGGCGACGAGATCCTGCACGATCTCTCCTTCTCCATCGAGCCGCAGAGCTTTCAGTTTCTGACCGGCCCGTCCGGCGCCGGCAAGACGACCCTGCTCAAGCTGATCCTGCTCTCGCTCAAACCCACGCGCGGCTTGATCACCCTGTTCGATCAGGACGCGATGACGCTCGAGAAAAACGAGGTGACGCGGCTGCGGCGCCGCATCGGCGTCGTCTTCCAGGATTTCCGTCTCCTCGATCACCTCACCACTTACGAGAATGTCGCGCTGCCCCTGCGTGTTCTCGGGCGGGACGATTTCTCCTATCGCGGCGAGGTCGTCGAGCTTCTGCGCTGGGTAGGCCTCGGCGATCGCATGCATGTTCTGCCGCCCGTTTTGTCGGGCGGCGAGAAGCAGCGCGCGGCAATCGCGCGGGCGCTGATCGCGCGGCCGGAACTGCTGCTTGCCGACGAGCCGACCGGCAATGTCGACCCGACGCTCGCGCGCCGATTGCTGCGGCTCTTCGTCGAGTTGAACAAGTCCGGCACTTCCATCGTCATCGCCACGCATGATCTCGCCTTGATGGATCAGTTCGAGGACGCCCGCCGGCTTGTTCTCGGCGATGGCCGTTTGCACATCTTCGATTGACGCGCATGATCGTAAGGGCGCGAAAATGACGGTTCTCATGTCGCACGCGGCGCGGCGCAATCGGGACGCCGATCCCAACGCGATCGGCACTGACGCGGCGCCTCTCCGTCGCGAGATGCCGCTCGTCCCGGCCGCCTCGATCGCCGGGCGCGCGCTCGTCACCGTCATCGCCATCATGACATTCCTCGCCTCGCTCGCGGCGGGGACGGCGATCCTTATCAGCGACGCCTCGCGCGGCTGGCAAAACACCGTCGCGCAGGAAGCGACGATCCAGGTCCGCCCGATCGCCGGACACGATCTGGAGGCCGACACGCGCAAAGCCGCCGAGATCGCGGCGCAAAGTCCGGGCGTCGGCGACGTGCGGACCTTCTCGGCGGCGGAATCGGCGCGTTTGCTCGAACCGTGGCTCGGCGGCGGGCTCGATCTCAGCGAGCTGCCGGTGCCGCGCATGATCGTCGTCAGGAAGACCGGCGCTTCTTTCAATCCGGAGGCGCTGCGCGCCAATCTCGCGAAGGCCGTGCCCGCGGCGATTTTCGACGATCACAGCCAATGGCTGTCGCGCTTGACCGTGATGACGCGCACCGTCGTCGGCGCGGCGATCGTCTTGTTCGCGCTGGTCTTGACGACCATGCTGCTTGCCGTCGCCTTCGCCACGCGCGGCGCGATGGCCGGGAACAGCGAGATCATCAACGTGCTGCATTTCGTCGGCGCCGAGGACCGGTTCATCGCGCGCGAATTCCAGCGCCATTTTTTGCGTCTCGGCCTGCGCGGCGGATTGATCGGCGCCGCCTGCGCCGCGCTGACGTTCTTTGTGCTTGGCCGGCTGGCGCCGTTCTGGACGGCGACGGCAAGCGGCGACCAGATGGAGGCTTTGTTCGGCGGCTTCGCGCTGAACCTGCAAGGCTATTTCGCCATTGCCGCGATCTGCATCGGCATCGCGCTTCTGACCGGGCTGATCTCGCGCACCATCGTGTACCGGCATTTGCGGGGGTTGGGGTAGAGGGGGTGGAGATTGCAAGAATCCGATCGCCTGATGCGTTAGCATCATGGCGGAGAAAGCCACCAATAGCGTCTTACGCGGCCCGAGCGCGTTGCGTTTTTATGGTCGCGATCTCGGCAGCAAGTTCAGTGCGCCACAGATCGTGAGCCGCCTGCATGCGAAGCCAGACATCGCCGCCATTGCCGCAGAGCTTTCCGATGCGCAATGCCATTTCAGACGACACTCCGGCTGTTCCGGCGAGCACACGACGCAGCGCCTGACGCTTGACATGCATCTCAGCCGCGGCGTCTGTAACCGACATGTTAAGTCCGGCAAAAATATTTTCTCGCAGGATTTCGGCGGGATGAATGGGCGGACGGTTCTTGCCTTTAGTTGCCGTGGTAGTCGCTTTTAAGGGAGCGGCGGAGTTCGCGGCGCTTCTCGATAACTGATAACGAAATCAGTGTAGCGACGGGCAAAACTCCGATCGCGGCGAACGCCGCAGACATAACGCCGAGCGCGATCGCGCGTCCATAGAGCACAGACGCGTAACCGGATGTGCCGATTCCGATGCCGCCGCCGCTGGGTCCGAGCGTAGCCAAGCTCCAATTGAGCTCTGCCCATGCAAGCGCCAAAGCCGTTATCAGGAAGAGAAGCGCAAAGGGAAACCAGGCAGTTCCAGGTCGATTTAGAAGGTGCTTGGTATTTAGGGTGACCTGATAATGCAGCCATTCGGACGCGTTTTCTCCCCACGCCCGCCGCCTAGCCGCCGCCCGGATTCGCGCGTATTCTCAACTCCCGATGGGGATCACCAAGCTGACGCAAGGCGTCCGGGCGCTCAGATGAATGCTCGCGGGAGCACCCGCTCCTGGCGGACCTTTGGCCGCCGGATGTTCCTGATTTGCCTGGCGGTCGGCCTTGCCGGCCTCGGCATCGGCTTCGTCGCCTTTGCCCGCCTTGTCCACTACCAGGAGCCGAATGCGGCGCTTGCTCCCGCCGACGGCGTCGTCGCGCTGACCGGCGGCTCGGACCGCATCATCGACGCGGTCGAGCTGCTCGCCAAAGGCAGGGCGAAGCGGCTGCTCATCACCGGCGTCAACCAGCAGACCTCGCGACACGAGATGGCGCGGCTCATGCCGCGCTTTCAGCAGCTTTTCGATTGCTGCATCGATCTCGGCCGCGCCGCCCTCAATACCGCCGGCAATGCCGACGAGACCCGCCACTGGGTCGAGCAGAACGCCATCCGCTCGAGCCTGATCGTCGTCACCTCGAACTACCACATGCCGCGCGCGCTCGTGGAATTGCGCAGCGCCTTGCCGCAGCTCGATCTCATCCCCTATCCGGTCATCAGCGATCGCCTGCGCAACAGCGATTGGCGCAGCGATACCCAGGTCGCGCGTCTGCTTGCGATCGAATATGTGAAGTTTCTCGCGGCTCTTGTGCGCACCAAATTCATGCCCCCGGCGCTGGCGCGTTCCGCCGATGTGATGACGGCGGGGCGGGCAACGGCGCTATCTCCGGATGTTCCCGGCGTCGTCAACGCCCGTCGCTGAAGTGCCGCGACACTCCGCATGATTTTTGTCCGGTCGGCTCTGTTCAATTTTCTGTTTTATGCAAACACCATCGTTCTGATGATCGTCGGGCTGCCGACGCTGATCTTCGGACGGCGCGCGGTTTTAGCGCTGGCGCGGCTGTGGAGCCGCTCTTCGCTATGGCTTTTGCGGGTGATCTGCGGAACCTCGGCCGAGTTCCGCGGCGTCGAAAACATACCCAAAGGCGCTTTCCTCATCGCACCAAAGCATCAATCGTTCTGGGAGACGTTCGCGCTCGTCGTTCATTTCGATGACTTCGCCTTCGTGCTGAAGCGCGAGCTGACCTTCATTCCGTTCTTCGGCTGGTATCTCTTGCGTGCCGAGCAGATCGCGATCGACAGAACAAATGCGCAGACCGCATTGCGCCAGCTCACCACGAAGGCGAAAGCGCTGTTCGCGCAGGGGCGGCAATTGTTCATCTTCCCGGAAGGCACGCGCCGTGCGCCCGGCGCACCGCCCGCCTACAAAGCCGGCGTCGCCTATGTCTATGACAAGACCGGCGTGCCCTGCCTGCCGGTGGCGCTGAACGCGGGGCTGTTCTGGCCGCGCCGGCGCTTCCTGCGTTTTCCCGGCGCCATCCTCGTCGAGTTCCTGCCGGCGATCCCGCCCGGCATGGAGCGGGGCGCGTTCTTGCAGGAGCTGCAGCGGCGCATAGAGACCGCCACGGATAGACTTATCGCAGAAGCCGCGCGACGACCGTCGGGAGCAGCGGCGATCGCGACATCCAGACCCACGCCGCCCGGTCCGGTTTAGAGCCGCATGGAACGGCGGCCGGCCGCGTTTGTTTCCCTCCGGCTTTGAGGCAGGGCGAGAGCGTGACGGTCCCGCAGGTCGAAATCTTCGTGATCGTCGCGGTGATGCTCATCCTCTTCATGTGGGATCGCCTGCGCCACGATCTCGTCGCCTGCCTCGCGCTCGTGGCAACGATCATCACGGGAATCATACCGCCGGAGAAAACTTTCTCCGGCTTTTCTAATCCGGTCATCATCCTGATTGCGGCGACGCTCGTCCTCGGGCGGGCGATCGGCAATTCCGGCATCCTCAACGGCGTGCTCCGGGCGTTCCTGAAGCGCGTTCAGTCGCCGTCGCTCCAGATCGGTGCGCTTTGCTTTTCCGTCGGCCTCCTGTCGGCATTCATGAAGAATGTCGGCGCGCTCGGCATATTCATCCCGCTGTCGCTGGAGGCGGCGCGACGGATCAAGCAGCCGCCGTCGATTTATTTGATGCCGCTCGCTTTCGCCTCCCTGATCGGCGGCACCGCGACGCTCATCGGCACCGGTCCGAACCTGCTGATCTCGACGGTTCGGTCGGACGTGAGTGGCAAGCCGTTTCTTTTTTTTGATTTCACCTCAGTCGGACTGCCGCTCGCTTTGATGGCGCTGGTTTTCCTCAGCTTTGGATGGCGCCTCTTGCCGCGGCGGCAAACCGGCGCCAAGACCACGGGACAAGTCTTCAATCTCGAGCGCTACACGACCGAACTTGTCGTGCCGGAGGACTCCCCTTCCGTCGGCGCCACGGTCGCCGAGCTCGAGGCGCTCGGCGAAGGCGAATTGTCGGTGAGTTCGCTCGTCCGCGCTTCGGAGGAAGACGAACGCCATTTCGTGCCCTCCTATCGCACCCGGCTTGCAAGCGGCGACATCCTCACCGTCCATGCAGATCCCGCAACCGTGAAAGCGGTGACCGACAGCGCCGGCTTGGAGCTCGCCGCCTCGAAAGAGCTGAAGGCCCCGGAACGCGCCAGCGATGATCTCGAAATCGTCGAAGCGGTGGTGATGCCGGGCTCGCAGCTCGTCGGGCGAACCGCCCAGAGGCTGCAATTGCGCCGTCGCTTCGAGGTCAGTCTTTTGGCGGTCAGCCGCGCCGGCCGCCCCGTTCACAGCCGCCTGATGGAGCACGTCCTGCAGCCGGGCGATATCATCGCCCTGCAGGGTTGGGGCAACACCATATACGACACCCTCTCCGATCTCGGCTGTCTGCCGCTCGCGGACCGCAGCATCGCACTGGCGCGCCGGCGATGGCGGTTAATCCCTTTGCTGCTGCTGCTCGCGGCGATGGCAATCGTCATCTTGCGCTTGCGCAGCGTCGAGCAAACCTTCTTCGGCGCCGCCGTGCTTTGCATCGTGCTTCGGCAGATCAGCCTGAAGGAGGCCTACGACTCGATCGACTGGCCGATCATCGTAATGCTCGGCGCGCTTATTCCGGTCGGCGAGGCGCTCAACGACACCGGAGCCGCCAATCTGATCGCCAATATGCTCGGTCACGCGGCTCAGCACGTTCCTGGGCTCATGGCGATAGGCCTTGTGCTTGTCACTGCCATGCTTGCCGCGCCGCTTTTGCATCACGCGGCGGCCGTCCTGGTCATGGGTCCGATCGCCGCCGCGGTCGCGGCCAAGCTCGGATATAATCCCGAACCGTTTTTGCTTGCCGTCGCCTTTGGCGCCGCCTGCGATTTCCTGACGCCGATCGGGCACCAGAACAACATGCTGGTCATGGGACCGGGCGGATACCGGTTCGGCGATTATTGGAAGCTTGGACTGCCGTTATCGCTGCTCGTCGTGCTGGTCGGCACCCCGCTCATTGCATTCTTCTGGCCGTTACACTGATCGCGCGATCGAGTTGGCCCCGCCGGAACGAAATGTTCAGGCTTGGGTTTCGGACTCATTCCGACCCCACCGAAAGGAGTGCTGGCCCGTGAGAAAGATAACGGTCGTGTCCGCGGT
>Ga0170475_118152029_pt1 | contig 11115 bp, 9 predicted proteins | sample Soicark_Litter_5_FD_111474 | JGI IMG/M metagenome (GOLD analysis project Ga0170475, IMG submission 111474) | Avena fatua rhizosphere microbial communities from Hopland, California, USA. Combined Assembly of 48 SPs | reverse complement strand
CAACTGATAGATTAGGTTAGTGATGCACCGGTGCTTAAAACACGCATCGGAATATAAATAAACTCGGCTGATTTTACAGGTTTAATCGCAACATCCAAATACATTTCGTTATTGTCGATACGATCTGGAGTGTTGTTTGATTCATCGCATAGAGTAGCGAAGTCATAGAGACCGCGTTTAGCCATAACATCATTTAGTAGACCATCTGCTGCAGACTTCAGATTGTCACGAGTAATCTTATCGTTAGGCTCGAAGACGAATGGGAATGCGCCTTTGCGCAAAGCACGCTTCAGGTACATAACAAGACGGACAACGTTCACGCGATCCAACGCTGAAGCTGCTGGAGCGGAAGTTTTTTGACCCCAAATGAGTAGACCTTGTCCCGGGAAGAACACGATTGGGTTAACGTTCTTACCAAATTCATAGAGATTATCGCGCTGTCCTTGGCTTAGGTTAGCTTCTAAGAACGTAGTTGCCTGACCTAAAGTACCAGTCACAAATCCAACGGTCTGTACGCCTGAAACAACACCGCGGCGAGCGCCAGCTGGGGCAAACCACACGTACGATTGGTTGTCACTAAATGCATAAGTGCGAAGTGCAATACCAGAAGGAGCACAAACAACTCTACGTCCATCAAGATTTGACGCCATACCCCATGGGTAGTAGTATGCAACGTTATTAGATCCTACCCGCTCAGATGACATTGACCACACTGCTGCTTGCTCTGGCGATTTATTGACTGGAGTGTCAGCAATTACAAATGCTTCTTCATTGACATCAACTGACAACGCAACTAAATCATCTACTAGCTCTGGATATCCAGGAGCAACGATAAGGTTGTATTCGTACATTTCTGAACGAACTTCAGTATTTGAATTGATTTCTGCGGCGATAGCAGTAGCAATAGCTATTCGCTTAGCAGCATCATTTGCTCCTAATGGATTAAACAGATTTACCGGGTTTAGAGTAAATCTAAATTTATCACCAGTGACAAAAGCCACATTTCCGGGGGTAATCATGAAGTTGACGTAATTATTATCATACGCCGCGCTTACAAAACCATTTGCGGTTTGCCCGCTTACTGAACCACTAACAGTGAATTCAGTTGGAGAAATGAAAGTAATAGTCCACGTTTCATTTGCAGTTGGTGATGATGGAAGAAGCGAAGAATCAGGACGCAGATTTACTATCTTACCAGTACCAGTACGTGAAATAGCGTCAGAGGTATAAACTAGATCAAATTGGAAATAGTCATCTTCATTAAATGGTACTGAACCTGGAGTAATGGTGAAGTTGACTTTCGTCGACACGAAAGCAGAACCTGTGCTACCATTACCAATGATACCAGATGTAGAACCGACAACTGTAAAGTTTGTCGAGCTAGTGAAAACAACACTAATCGTTTCTGGCTTAACGAATGCAGAAGCCGCAGTAATGCTACCAATAGTACCATTACCAATACCAAACAGAACTGCATTAGCAGCTACTGGGACGCCAATACCTACGAATTGATCAGCTGCATCAGTTAGATCGACGTTTGCACGAACCACATATGCGCGGTTGCCAACGCTAATGAACTGATTCAAAGCCATCAAACCATATTCATTACGTGCATCACCATGGAATTCATTGCCACCAGAATCTTTCCAGAAGTATGGAACACCATACAGCGAAACAGATTGACCGAGCGAGGTCACGGTGCGAACTACAGAATGCTCATTAGTACCAGCCGCAGGTGTTAAACCATTTGGCTGGAGCTTGCCCGAACGAGACGCGATAAAGAAAAGCGGTACAGTCGGTGCAGAGGCTGGAATGTAAAACGATTCGTCGGTGACGGTGACGCTTACACCTGGGCTAACTAGCGAAGCCATTAATATTCTCCTTGTCTTAAGATGGGCCGGTTCTAAATTGTCAAGCCGGCTGATGACCTTCCTATTTATGAAAAGGAAGGCTTTTCGTCCAGAAAATTATAAACTTGCCATCGCCTTGACAATGCTAGCGATCTTTTCACCATGCTTACGAACATCCCAAATATCAGTCAATGTCTTATTCACTTCTCTAGAATTCATCTTGTGATATTTGTCGCCCAACATTCTTCTTAGAGGCATTGTTATCTGCTTTGCTTCTGTTGGCAAGTAATAACCCAGCTGATCTAATCCGTAAATGTCAAATTCATCCAACTTTTCGACATTTGGATGCTTCATAACCTGATCAATCTTGTCCTTGGCGCCAATTGCAATTTCTTTAATCTGTCTAATGATTTGTTTTTGCAGCGGTTCAGAACATTTCGCAAATAAAAACTGATTGACGGGCACATGAACTTGAAGTCTTAGTAGATGATCACCATGTCTCCACGAGGTATCTTCAATCGTAAAATCAGAATACTTTTCACGAAGAGTCTCTTTATCCATCTTTAAGAATTTCACCAATTGGTATTTCATCATGATATCTGCATCGGCGGCATCTAGTTTATCAAGCCAAGACTTCATTAAGAATTCCATCATCTTATCATGGTCATCATCTTTCTCTTTTGCTTTCTTTAACTCTTTCAAATATTCTCTAACGCGCTCAATGTTGTTAAACTTCCGCTTAAACGGCTCTATGAGCTTTTCTATCTTTACTTGATATGTCCCCTCGGGAAGAATAACTTCATCTTCTTTGGCGTAGGATGTTTTCCTAACGTCGATACCTACATCTTTACTGACGGTAGTAGAGATAACAATACCTCCATACCCACTCATATGCTCACCTTCTTTTCGCATCTTATCGTGCGCCATCATGATTGACATTGTTGGAAAGTAAGTTTTCTTAGAGTGCGCAAAATCTTCAGCTGTTGCTTCATAGGTAGTCCATGAAGAGAAATGCTTCGACTCTAATTCTCCATTTGTAATCGTTGCGAGGAACGCATCATGCTCTTCTTGATCATCAAAATGCAATCCTCTGTAAAGAGTACCGCCGTCAAAGGGATATCTTTTCGATAACCTATCGATAGTATCTCCACCCAAATAAGTTTGGCCGTCAGCAGTGTATTTGTACAGTGCCTTATCATCCCTATCCATTCGATTGTATTTGTCCTGATTGACAAGTGACCCATAATGAGTAGGGGCTTCTTTTAAGAAAGTTTTGAATCTCATTTAATCCTCGTTGTCGATTACATCTAACACGATAACTGGATAGGAACCTTCATCCACCATTACTTCTTTCTGAACTTCTAAGTAAATGTGTTCTCTATCTTTCTTTGACAGATCGTCAGTGTTCAAAATAATTGATTTACCAGGAACTATAGCTTTCAAAATCACTGAGTAATTACCGATATCAAAATTTTCAACAGCTAATTCTTCTACTAAGGATTTGCTGTAAGACCAGCTAGAAATTCGTTTAGCATGATGAACACCTTTTGCTCCAACTTCCACGCTCGCCATATCTAAAGATTTAGCCAACTGTTCAAGGTCATCTATGAACAAAACTCTATAAAGCGTCATGTCCTTGTAGTTAGCTTTACTCTTTAAGTACGCAACAGTTTCTGGCTTCAATGTCAGTCTAGGAGATGCTGTGAAGTTGTCAATATCGCGCATTAAGTTATGGTGGATGTTGGAGGAGTGATCAAACATATCCTCATTTAAAAAGTCTTTGAATCTCATTCTTCAGTTCCATCGATAACAACTTCGCCGTATTTAGTCGTGAACGGGATCATATCTCCGTTTTCGTCAAATTCTCCAACACTAAATCCTTTCAAATCGCCAATGGAAATGATAATCTTTTTGACCATATCCTCTTTAACGTCAACAGGTCCAGCAATAAAGATCGGAATTTCAAACGACAGAGTCCATGAAATGATTCTTCTTTCAGTTCCTGCTGGATAATTCTCTTCATTGCTGATACCGATCAACTCGACACGCGTTAGTTTAGTCCAATCGAATGCAGCATCAGAGGTTTGAATCTGTAAATCTGGATCAAACAACATGAGAATTTGCTCAAGGATTTGATGTGATTGCTGAGTGTTGCTTGCACAAATAGTTAAATCAACTTGCATAATGTACTGAATTGGCATTACGCGAGTAACCACTTTCAAATCCTGCGGATAGACTCCCCCGGCTGGTAGGTAAGTCTTCTTATCTACGACGCCAATACCTTTACGAGTAGGCGATAAAGACAGCCCCATCATATTAGCGGCCATTGCTGGCAAGGAGAACGGTTTGTTTTGTGTGTTGCCCGCGTTAATTGCTGCAACAACTCTATCTCTACTACCAATAACGATAGGTACGGTGATGAACTCAACGTCATCGCACTCGCCCTTGCCAGTTTGAACCCTCATTCCCGCAAAGATGTTGCAGAACTGTAGGAGATAGCTGCGAATCTGTCCGTCATAAAAATAGAAGTCTATCAATTTGCGTCCCTCATTAGTCTTTCTAGCGCGGTCTTAGACATTCGTGCTTCGCTCCATGCCTGCCCAAAGTTAGTGTAGCGATTCAAACTATCGTCTCCCGATGACCAATACTGCTCATCGCTCCATTTTTTAATATCTCCTAACCCTTTGATTAGTTCATCAATAATCAACTCAACATCTTGTCCATGCGCTCTTACAAAATCCAGCATTATTTCTCTATCTTCGTATTTGAATCCAACAGAGCTTAAAAAATCCGGATCTTCAAATGCACCAAAAAGATCAAGAATAGAATGATCTTTTGGATACTCTTTTAAAATTGGAGCCAGCATTAATCTATACTTCCGCATCTTCGTGTTAGCATGATTTTTAAGCTTGACAATTTCATTATTGACATGCGCTTCTTGTTGATCTTGTTTGAAGAAGGTATTAGGGAGATTTAATGCAACACCATTGACCCTCTTTTCAAAATTGTCAACTTGCTTTTTCTTAAATTTTTCAGAAGCCTCAAGAACGTTTTCTAAGAATGTTTTGAATCTCATGATTTCTTTCCGATACTTTGTTTAGTTGAAGAATTCAGAATGTTGTGTAATGATGGTTTAGCCGAAGTATACTCCACTCTACGATCTTGCTCGACAAAAATCCAACGGTTTTTCACAGCACTAAAACGGTGTAAACGCGGTGCAATCTTTGTATCATCTGGATAGTATAGACGGAAGTACTCACCGTCTTTGCTGGTAGTGGGATCGGGCAATGAATAACCCTCACCATATGGTTCACCATTTTTAGGCAGACCATCTTCAATGTAAATGTTTGGTTTCTGCTTTCCACTTACAGGAGCGGGTTGGCCTTTCACATTCACATTCGGCTGTGGAGGCTGTTGAATAATCATTTCAACACTTAGTCCATCGTCTGATCCACGTTCTGGAACTGCAGCACTCGCGTCTTTGATGGTTTCTTCAGTCACGGTCAACACTGAAGTATCGATATGACCGACGCCATCCGCTAAAATGGAATCGGCTGTTAGATATTTTTGCGTATCAAAGGTTCCGAAAATGTCTCTTGTCTCTTGCGAAGGAATTGCTTCTTGTGCTTGAAATCTATACAATGTTGGCTTCCATCCAGTCGTATAACCTGCGCTAGCCCAACCAGTGTCAGTAACTTCTAGGAACTTTTTAACAGGGCGAAGGTTATGATCATACTGCAGTTCTGGAATAACTTCGATAATGTCTCCAGTTACAATAGGACGACCCAATAAGCCTACCATCACTGCGAACGATACAGTAAATGAGTATTGATCTAAAATGTTCAGTCCAAATTTCGACAGATCAGAGATTGAATCATTAATGCTGTATTGGGCTTTGATAGGTAGGGGAGTTTTAGCGTAATCGCGATCTCTATTTTCTTGGAAGAATAGATCTTGCACATTATTGATGTCTGTTGGGGGACTATCTAATACGTCAAATTGCAATACTTCCCAATGATCTGTTCCCGTAAACATTGTAGGGACAACTCTTGCCGCTTTAGCAGATAGGGCGGATTGTAGATTTAAAGTTGTTGCATTTGACGTTTGTGTTAGATTGAAAACTCCTACTCTTTTCCAATCATAAGTAACTACAACGCTAAACGAATCGCCCGCGTTAAAAGAGCCGACTATTTTAAAGTTGAGAATTGTAGATTCAAATTTAGCCCCTACTGTTATAGTGCCCAAGTTTACCAAGCTGCCAACTACTGGACGCCAAACGACATCAAAAGTAGTAGGGCTGGTTGCCATGATAGTAGCAACCCCAGCCACCGCATTAGGTCCAACTGATAGATTTAAAATGGTACCGCTCCCAGTACCATTAAAAATGGAAGATTGCACTTGCGTCTTACCATCTGCAATTTCAACCTTAACCTGCTTAGCATAGTTGAAAGCAGTGTTGCCCTGCTTAATAACGACTGCTCCTACCTTTTGGAGTTTTGGTTTAACTGGTGCATTAGATGGCTGATTATTAATTTGGTTGATGCCAAAATCAACTCCAATGAATGCGTTACCTACCACAGCTGAACCAACCTGAATAGAATGCCAAACCCCATTATTTAGGTTTGATAGAGGGTAACCTGGTTCAGCAATAGACGCAAATAGTTTGCCGTTGTTTAGAGTTGAACCATCACCTTGTTCATGAACGCCCAACAGTTTGTAGATGTTTAGCGGAGCACCATTAATGTTTAGATTTTCTGCTGCATATGATTCTTGGAGTGACGCTTCATTCCGCGCGCAGATGTCATCCTCACCAGATATTTCCCACTCTCCGACACAGGGAGTAGTAGGAGTATAATTTGGCAAGTTATCGTGTTGGGTGTTTAGGCTGCCAGCCGCGTCTTCACAAGGAAACGTCATTTGAAATATTCTTCTAGAAAGTCTTTTAATTCAGCCTCATTAACAAAGAGAACCTTTCCTTCAACCCATGCTTCAACACCAGGTTTGGAAGGTACACTTGCCTTATCAGCGATAGATGTCGTGAAGTTATTTATTTTAGGGTCAAGACAATATTCCAGCAATTGTTCAAAGTTTGCAAAACCCTTGCTAACCATGGTCTTAATAGCCACTTCCAGCTGCTCGGCATTTTGGTGATTTAGTTTTGGTTTACCATTATCATCAACCAAATCATATAGCTTCTTCAACGTCCATCCTCTCAACGTTTCCCTAATTTCTGACGCGTCAGTATCTGGAGTTATCTTGCCATCTAACGCCTTCATCAATGCGATAAGGAATACGTTTAGTGAATTTAGACCTGGAACACCAATAGATTTTTCTAGAACGGGAAATGAACGCCAAATATCGTGGCTGTCGCACTTACCAACTTTCGCGTTATCCGCGGGTATTACGTAAAAGATATCACCATATCCTGAAGCAATTCTATTATTTGACGCGCAGATGTATGCACTTTCACGTGAAGGAAATTCTTTCCATTTTGACGAAGTGGAGATGAATTTCGTATAGTAGTTGTAAGTGTTCTTACTTACCCTTTTAAAGGTAGAAGTGTCGCCAAATTGATAATTACCCTTGGAACCATCAACTCCTCTAAGCAGACTAATCTCGCCTGATTTTATACGCTTCATCACATTTGGCGCATTCTCTCTAGCCCATTTAATAGCCTTGTCTAAGCTTGTAGGTGTCGATGTCGGAACTCTGGGTAAGTCTTCTAGAAGGTATTGTTTAAATCTCATTTAGCCACTCTTTTAATTTTGATTCGATATCATTAAAGCCTTCCTCGTCACCACTTATTTCTAACGCGGAAATGAAAGCACACTCGCCGCCAATCCACAGCTCATGGCTACCATCCACATTAATTGTGTGCCCCATGGTGTGTTTTAAACCAGATTCTTTTGGATCCAAAATATTTTCTAAAAACGAATATAGCGTTTCACCTTTGCTCATTTTATCAGCAATCATCTGAATTTTCTTGCTGTACGAATTATGGAAATCAACCTCTATCTTGTGAGACAGGTCTCTAAAACCATCACCTGTATTAGGATGGGCGCCGGACATTTCTTCCAAATCTTCACGTGAAATGTTGCTTAGAGTTTTACGAAGGTCATCATAGCCAATTTCGTTAGTTAGGGGAGTTTTTGCGCGAACGCAAATAGTTGCAACTATTTCATTCATCGTCTCAACTCCTCCACCTTGGAACATACGATCCATTTCTTTAAAGCCGTACCAAAAATCGAATGTTGGAACGATACCAACATTCGCATTGTCAGCAGGTATCACCAAATATGGTGCGCCGAAATTAACCGCATTATGAAAATCAGTGGTGCAAATATACGCGCTTTCACGTTTAGGATAGTCTTTCCATTTGGTGGAGTTTGACACGATCAAGTTAATGTAGTTGAAAGTGTTCGCTGCTTTCCTAACGAATTTGTTAGAATCTCCAACTCCATATGCATGATCTTCTCTACCAAATGATAGACCGCGCCAGATTGGCGTTTCGCCGCGCTTTAATCCAATAAGATGAATCCTAGCATGCTTCTTAATCCACTCACAAGCAACTTCTTTACTTGTAGGTGAAATATGCGGATAATTGAATTTGTCCTGTTCTAACAGGTATTGTTTAAATCTCATACTAACCCTTTGACTTTGAAACCATTCACATATTTACCATTTACCTTTGTTTTGTAGAACATGGATTCTGGTAACTTGTTATCAGCAGCGAAACGACGGAGATTTGTCACAATAAGTTCTTCACCATCTTCCTTCATAACGACCCACGTTTTTGACTTTGCTTTAGACATGTTCGCGGCCATTTCTTTTTTCTTCTCATCCGTTAAAGATGCCCAATAAACATCTTGTGCTTCCCGCATTTTCTTTTTAGTCTCTTCACTACGTTTCTTACCAGTATTCTTTGCCACCCGATTTGCAATCTGTTCAGCAGTTTGTTTTGGCTTCTGATATCCGCTCGCCTTTAAATCTGCCCACATCTTCTTTAATGACACTGACATCTTTGCTTTAGTCTCTTCTTTTAAAGCTTTACCAGGTTGATTACCGGTGCCGCCAGTGCGAATGTTCATGCACATCGGGTTTGCTCTTAATTCTTCAGTGATTAATTCTTCTTCACGTAACCCAAGAGATTTTCTATCGGGCAAAAATTCAAGAACCTCATAAGTGTGCTTATCCTTTCCATACTTCTTTACTGACCTGGAAAGGATAGAACCACTACCTAAATATCCATCATTAATATCATCTGTGGAATGCATACCGATGTAGAACTTACCAGTTACAGTGCATGTCGTTTTGTAGATGATGTGGTATTTTCTAAATTCTGCGCGTGCCATAAGGCCTCCATAAATTGATTTCTTATTTATGGAGGCCAGCAAAAGTGTGTTCTAGCTTATAAAAAATGCAGTATTCCCAAAGTTAACTCCACCATTACCGACCTCGTAGTCAGTGATTTGGCGAAGTAAATCTTCAAAATCTTGTCTAGCTTCAGAGATCAGCATATCACCATTCAGTGTCAAGCCACCATTTGGACCTGCAACAGAACTGTATTTTGAACGAATCATCCCCAACATTTGTTTCAGTTCAGCAGCAGCCCAACCCTGAATCCACTGGGTGGACCATCTATCAGTGATAAGCTCTTGCTCTGATCTTTCAGCAACAACTTCCAAAACTACTCTCTCAGAGTTAGTTTGAATGTCACGGTACAGGATGAGCTGTCTGCTCGATTCATCCCAAGTAAACATGATGTTACCCGCAAATACCTTCTCAAACAATTCTGCCATCTGCGCGACTAAGTGGATAGACACCAAGTCGATGTTTTGGCCGTTATAGAACTGTTCAATAAATGGCTGCGAGTAAATGTTTGCGCCGCCGAAAGCGTTCATCGAAGATTGGGAAACGCGGTGAATCTTCAACACGTTAACGATCTTATCTGTACCAATACGAGGATCATTTAGATAGTAAGTCGATTGATTGTTTTTTGCGGTGAATAGAACGTGACGATGCTGATACGCATTATCCGCACGACGTCTAAATTCCTGCAGTGCATTATCGACTGCAACGTTGAATTGTTCTTCTGCTAATTCTACACAGACTTGCGGCCAGCCAAGCTGTGCTTTCAAAATCTTGATAAGACGAAGTCTCTCGTTATAGCTACCGTCAGTGCCAATACCTACTTTATCAGTAGTCGGGGAACCTTCGCTCTCAGTATCAGCTTTAATCCAATCATCACCATTCCAAACCAACAGATCACGACCGGCGGTTTGATAGAAAAAATCTCCAATGGTAGGAACAGAAGGTAGAGTGTCGCCGCATATCTCATCACCACTGATAGCATTAGTCCACACATTTGGTGCAGTTTCGAACTGAATTAGATTACCAGTTAAAGGTAACCATTGTCCTAACGTGAATGCCCACATCGATGGAACTGCCATGGCTCCTAATGGATCTTGTCCTACATTATAGGAGATATCTCCAGGTTGGGCGTCTGATGGCGTTTCACGCAGTATGTTGCCAAGTGGAACATAACCGCTACCGTACTTAACACGCGCGTTTGCGCTGTTGCATTCTACCCAATTACCACCGATGAAGAACATCAGCTTACGTGAAATAGTGTTGTAGTAAATCTTATTAGGACCGACAGCCGGGTTCGTGCCTACTGGAACAGTGTCGTTGTTAGCTTGCAGCCAAGTGCTACTAGTTGCGTTCCATACCAAAACCTTATTTGTTGAATGATCATAGTAGGCTTGGCCATTCTTAGGGTTGCTTGGCGGCGTGGATCTAGCTGGAATTGAACCTGCGTAAGTGTCAATACCTTTTTCGCTTACGGTCGTTTCAATTGGATATGATTGAACACCAACGGTGTAGTATTGGAGAATATTAGAAGCGGCGTGGACAGATGCAAAGTAAACCGTATTAGGATCAACGTTACTTACATCTACACTGCCAATCGTTGTATCGTCTCCAAAGTATCCATAAACGGCCGCCACTACCTGTGCATTGCCTACCTTGTCGGCAGGCGCAGTAAAGTTTGTAGATGGAACGTAACGTTTACCATCCTCAGGATACTCATCGGAAGTAAATTTGGAGTCGGATAGAAGGACTAAGAATCCATCTATCGTTGAAGTGGTTGCGGGTTTTGTCCAGGTAATTCTTAATTGATTACCTGGAAGCTGTTGGACTTTGATGGTCATTTTACGACCATCAATCCATAAATCGTGGGAAGTATTCTGTAGATAATCTGACATGT
>Ga0170475_100410558_pt1 | contig 11115 bp, 22 predicted proteins | sample Soicark_Litter_5_FD_111474 | JGI IMG/M metagenome (GOLD analysis project Ga0170475, IMG submission 111474) | Avena fatua rhizosphere microbial communities from Hopland, California, USA. Combined Assembly of 48 SPs | reverse complement strand
CCGAGACAGCCGCGCCCGAGGCAGCGGCGCCCGAGACCGCTGCACCCGAGACCGCTGCACCGGAGACGGCTGCCAGTGAGGAGCCCGCCGGCGAAGGGACCGAGAGCTGATGCTGCTCCCCAAGCGAACCAAGTACCGCAAGGTGCATCGCGGCCGCCGCACCGGCATGGCCAAGGGCGGCACGCGCGTCCAGTTCGGCGAGTACGGGCTCAAGGCCATGGAGGAGGGCTGGGTGACCAACCGCCAGATCGAGGCCGCCCGTATCGCCATGACCCGCAAGATCAAGCGCGGCGGGAAGGTCTGGATCACCATCTTCCCCGACAAGTCGGTGACGAAGAAGCCGGCTGAGACGCGCATGGGCTCCGGCAAGGGATCGCCGGAGTTCTGGGTGGCGGTCGTGAAGCCCGGCCGGGTGATGTTCGAGCTGGCGGGCGTCCCCGAACCGCTCGCCCGCGAGGCGCTGCGGCTGGCGGCGATGAAGCTCCCGATCAAGTCGAAGTACGTGACACGGGAGGGGGACCCCTTTGAAGGCCAATGATCTGCGCGAGATGACCGACGACGAGCTGGTCCGCCGGCTCGACGAGACGCGTCAGGAGCTGTTCAACCTGCGCTTCCGGCACGCCACCGGCGCGCTGGAGGATCCGGCCGCCCTCGGCCGCGTGAAGCGCGACATCGCGCGGCTCCTCACCATCAGTCACGAACGGGCCTCGGCGGCCCAGAAGGTATAGACGTCATGAGCAGCAACGAGACCGTCGAGACGGCCGCCGAGCGCGGTCGCCGCAAGGAGCGGCGTGGGATCGTGGTCTCGGACGCGATGGACAAGACCGTCGTCGTCCGGGTCGACATCCTGAAGCCGCACCCGAAATACAAGAAGATGATGCGCCGCTCCGTGCGGCTGCACTGTCACGACGAGGAGAACCAGGCGAAGCAGGGCGACACCGTCCGCGTCGTCGAGACGCGCCCGCTCAGCAAGACCAAGCGCTGGCGCGTCGCGGAGATCGTCGAGGTGGCCAAGTGATCCAGGTCGAGTCCCGCCTGCGCGTCGCCGACAACACCGGCGCCCGCGAGCTGCTCTGCATCCGCATCATGGGCGGGAGCCGGCGCCGGTATGCCGGCGTCGGGGATATCATCGTGGGTACCGTCAAGCAGGCGACCCCGAACGGCAGCGTCAAGAAGGGCGAGGTCGTGAAGGCGGTCGTGGTGCGCACCAAGAAGCAGCACCCGCGCGAGGACGGCACCTACATCGCGTTCGACGAGAACGCGGCGGTGATCATCGACAACCAGCGCAATCCCCGCGGCACCCGCATCTTCGGCCCGGTGGCCCGCGAGCTGCGGGAGCGCAACTTCATGAAGATCGTCTCACTCGCACCAGAGGTGCTCTGAACCAGATGGCAGTCAAGATCAAGATACGCAAGGGCGACAACGTCGAGATCATCGCCGGCAAGGACTCCGGCAAGCGCGGCAGCGTGCTGCGCGTGCTGCCCACGGAGGGCCGCGTGGTCGTCGACAAGCTGAACATGGTCAAGCGCCACACCAAGCCGCGACCGGCTCCGCGCAGCTCCGGGTCGCAGCAGGTGATCCCCGGCGGTGTGATCGAGCGGGAGGCACCGCTGAACATCTCGAACGTGCAGCTCGTGTGCCCGAACTGCGGTAAGCCGTCGCGTGTCGGGTACCGCGAGAACGCCGACGGCAACAAGGTGCGGTTCTGCCGGGCATGCGACAAGGACATCGACAAGTGAGCACCGTCGAAGTCCCCACACCACGGCTGCGTGAGCGGTATGACTACGAGGTCCGCGAGGCGCTCAAGGAGCGTTTCGGCCTCAGCTCGGTGATGGCCGTGCCGCGGCTCGACAAGATCACCCTCAACATGGGGGTCGGCGAGGCGAAGACGAACGCCAAGTCGCTCGACGACGCAGTCGAGCAGCTCGCGATCATCTCCGGCCAGCGGCCGATGGTCACCCGGGCGCGCAACTCGATCGCCGGCTTCAAGATCCGCGAGGGCATGCCCATCGGATGCAAAGTGACGCTGCGCGGCAACCGGATGTACGAGTTCCTCGACCGGCTGCTCACGATCGCCCTTCCCCGCATCCGCGACTTCCGCGGCATCAACCCGAACTCGTTCGACGGCCGCGGCAACTTCTCGATGGGCGTCCGCGAGCAGATCATCTTCCCGGAGATCGACTACGACGACGTCCAGGAAGTGCGCGGCCTGAACATCACGATCACGACGACGGCCCCCGACGACGACCAGGCACGCGAGCTGTTGCGGCAGCTCGGCATGCCATTCGCGAGTTAGGACGAGAGCAGAGATGGCGAGAGAATCGCAAGTAGTCAAGGCGCACCGCCCCTCGAAGCACCCGACGCAGGCCCACCACCGCTGCCACCGATGCGGCCGGGCGCGGGCGTACTACCGCAAGTTCGGGGTGTGCAGGATCTGCCTTCGGGACCTCGCCCACCAGGGCGTCATCCCCGGCATGACCAAGAGCAGCTGGTGAGAGAGACATGATCACTGATCCGATCGCAGACATGCTGACCCGCATTCGCAACGCCAACCTGGCGCTGCACGAGAAGGTCGAGATGCCCATGTCCGGCATGCGCAAGGAGATCGCGCGCATCCTGCTCGAGGAGGGCTACATCGAGGGCTATACGATCGACAAGGGCGAGACATTCGACACCCTGGTCGTGACCCTCAAGTACGGCCCGAACCGCGAGCGGGTGATCAGCGGGCTGAAGCGCGTCTCGAAGCCCGGGCGCCGCATCTATGCCAAGAAGGACCGGCCCCACAAGGTGCTGGGCGGCATGGGCGTCGCAATCCTGTCAACGTCGAACGGTGTGGTCACCGGCCGCCAGGCCCAGGAGAGGGGCGTCGGCGGCGAGGTGATGTGCTACGTCTGGTGAGCGATGAGTCGAATCGGTAAGAAACCCATCCCCGTGCCGTCCGGCGTCGAGGTCGACGTGCGGCCTGGCACCGTCACGGTCAAGGGCCCGAAGGGCTCGCTGTCCGAGCGGGTCAGCCCGGACATGCGGGTGACTGTCGAGGACGGCACGCTCACCGTCGAGCGGCCGACCGACCGCGGCGAGCACCGGGCGCTGCACGGCCTGACCCGGTCGCTGGTCGCGAACATGGTCACCGGGGTCACAAACGGCTTCGAGAAGCGGCTCGAGATCCAGGGCGTCGGCTACCGTGCGGCATTGCGGGGTCCGGACCTGGAGCTGCAGCTGGGCTTCAGCCACCCGGTCAACGTCAAGGCACCGGAGGGGATCACCTTCGAGGTGCCGCAGCCGACGCAGATCCTGGTGCGCGGAATCTCGAAGCAGCAGGTCGGCGAGATCGCGGCCCAGATCCGCAAGTGGCGGCCACCTGAGCCGTACAAGGGCAAGGGCATCCGCTACGCGGACGAGCACGTGACGAGGAAAGTCGGAAAGAGGGCGTAGGGCCAGATGGCAGTCAAGACGAAGGAACAGGGCCGGCTGCGCCGTCACAGGCGCGTCCGGAGCAAGGTCAGCGGCACCGCCGCGCGGCCCCGCCTGGCGGTGTATCGCTCGAACCTGCGCATCTACGCCCAGCTGATCGACGACGAGGCGGGCGTCACGCTGGCGTCCGCGTCGAGTCTCGACAAGGACGTCGCCGGCACGAAGCGTTCGGAGCAGGCTGCCCTGGTGGGCAGGCTCGTCGCCGAACGGGCGAAGGCGGCCGGCGTGGGACGGGTTGTCTTCGATCGCGGCGGCTACCTGTACCACGGGCGCGTGAAGTCGATCGCCGACGCGGCCCGCGAGAACGGACTGGAGTTCTAGAAAGGTGGCCATGGCATCAAGGGAACGAGGCGACGGCCGGGAGCTTCAGGAGCGGGTCGTCAAGATCAACCGCGTGGCGAAGGTCGTCAAGGGCGGCAGGCGCTTCTCCTTCACGGCGCTGGTCGTCGTGGGGGACGAGGTCGACCGCGTCGGCGTCGGCTACGGCAAGGCGAACGAGGTGCCCTCGGCGATCTCCAAGGCCGTCGAGGACGCGAAGAAGAACATGTTCCAGATCCCCAAGTACAAGACGACCATCACACATCAGACCACCGGCCGCTACGGCGCCGGCCGGGTGATGCTGAAGCCGGCCGCCGAGGGCACGGGCGTCATCGCCGGTGCGGGGGTGCGGGCGGTGCTCGAGCTCGGGGGCGTGCGCGACATCCTGGCGAAGTCGCTGGGGACGTCGAATCCGATCAACCTGCTGATGGCAACGGTCGACGGCCTCAAGGGCCTCAAGCGCCCCGAGGAGGTGGCCAAGCTGCGCGGCAAGGAGGTGCGCGAGGTCATCAAGCCGCATTCCGAGGTCGTCGCCGAAGCCGAGGCAGCGGCTGAGGCCCAGGCCGCCGCGGCCGCCGGGAGCAAGGCCTGATGGCGAGCCTGCGCATCACCCAGGTGCGAAGCACGATCCGCACCCGTCCCGAGCACCGCGGCACGCTCCGTGCGCTGGGCCTGCGGCGGATCAACCAGTCCGTCGTTCGGGAGGACTCCGCCGTTCTCCAGGGGATGCTGCGCAAGGTGAGCTCGCTGGTGCGCGTCGAGGAGGAGTCGTAGGCGATGTCTGACGAGCTGAATCTGCACAATCTGAGACCCGCCGAGGGCAGCCACCGCGAGCGCAAGCGCGTCGGCCGCGGCCCGGGGTCCGGCACCGGCAAGACGTCCGGCCGCGGGCACAAGGGCCAGAAGGCGCGGTCCGGCAGCCATGCCATGAGGCCCGGCTTCGAGGGCGGGCAGATGCCGATCTACATGCGGCTCGGCAAGCTGCGCGGCCCCAATCACAAGAAGTCGATGCCGATGGGCCCGTTCCGGACTCACACCATCCCGGTGAACGTGCGCGACCTCGAGCGGTTCGACGAGGGCATCGAGGTGACGCCGGAGCTCCTGAAGAATGCCGGCATCGTCCGGCACCTCCGCCACCCGGTGAAGATCCTCGGCGCCGGTGAGCTCTCGAAGAAGCTGACCGTGCATGCGCACGGCTTCTCCTCGAAGGCGCGCGAGCTGATCGAGGCCGCCGGCGGAACCGTCGTGGTGCTGGGCGTTTCGGACGGCGGGGCGGAGCCGACTCCCGCCGCCGAGCCGACTCCCGCCGCCGAGCCGACCGCTTCGGCGGACTCCGGCGACGACGCGCCCGAGGCGCCGGCCCGTACCCCCGCGGCAGAGGACGTCGACGAGGCCGTGGCCGAGGCCACCGACACCGACGCCGAGGCCGGTCAAACGAGCTAGCCGAGCAAACGTTGCTGCAGAACTTCCTCAACGCGTGGCGCGTCCCCGAGCTTCGAACGAAGCTCCTGTTCACCGCAGCCATGCTGGCGGTCTACCGGCTCGGTTCCTACCTGCCGGCGCCCGGCGTCGACTCGCAGCGGATCAGCGACCTGATCTCGGGTCAGGGCGGCGTGCTCAGCCTGCTGACGCTGTTCTCAGGCGGCGGCCTGCAGCGCCTCTCCATCTTCGCGCTCGGGATCATGCCCTACATCACGGCGTCGATCATCCTCCAGGTCCTGACGCCGGTCTTTCCGAACCTCCAGGCGCTGCAGAAGGAGGGCGAGCTGGGACAGCGGAGGATCACGCAGTACACCCGCTACCTGACGGTCGGCCTGGCCTTCGCGCAGGCCGCCGGGTATGCGTACCTGTTCTCGCACCCGGGCGCCATCAGCGGCGCCTCCAGCTCGCTGATCTCGACGGACTTCCGCAGCGTCGCCCTGATCATCACGACGCTCACGGCCGGCGCGACGCTCCTGATGTGGATCGGCGAGCTGATCACCCAGCGCGGCATCGGCAACGGCATGTCGCTCCTCATCTTCGCGTCGATCCTGACCAGCGCCCCCGCCGGCATCTCGGCATGGTGGAACGGCTCCTCGTTCGAGAAGCTGTCCCTGCCGCTCGTGGTGGTCGCCGTGATCTTCTCGGTCGTGTACGTGCAGGAGGGGATTCGCAAGATCCCGATCCAGTACGCCAAGCGGATGGTCGGCCGGCGGATGACGTCCGGCGGCTCGACCTACCTGCCGCTGCGGGTCAACATGGCCGGCGTGATCCCGGTCATCTTCGCCGCCGCGATCATGGCGTTCCCGGCGACGGTGTTCCAGCTCCTGCCGTCCGGGTTCACCCGTGATCTGGCGGGCTTCCTGGGCTACGGAAGCTGGGCGTACATCATCGGCGAGGGTGTGCTGACCTTCCTGTTCACGTTCTTCTACGTGGCGGTGATCTTCAACTCGATCGAGCAGGCCGACAACCTGAAGAAGTACGGCGGGTTCATCCCCGGCGTCCGGCCGGGCCGCCCGACGGCGATGTACCTGGAGCGCGTGCTGGTGAGGCTCACCGTCGCCGGGGCGCTGTTCCTCGCGCTCGTCGCCGAGCTGCCGACGCTGTTCATCAAGTTCGCCGACTTCAGCCCGGCCACCGCCCGCGCGCTCGGCGGCACGTCGGTGCTGATCGTCGTCGGCGTCGCCATCGACACCATGCGTCAGATCGAGTCGCAGCTCTCGATGCGCGCGTACAAGGGCTTCCTCCGCTAGCCATGGACCTGGTCTTCATGGGGCCGCCGGGCGCCGGCAAGGGCACGCAGGCCGCACGCATCGCGAGCGAGCGGGGGCTCGCCCACATCTCCACGGGCGACATGCTCCGCGCCGCCGTCGACGCGGGCACACCGCTGGGACTGCAGGCAAAGGAGATCATGGCGCGCGGCGACCTCGTGCCGGACGACGTGATGATCGGCCTGATCCGGGAGCGGCTGGCGATGCCCGACACCGCCGGAGGCTTCCTGCTCGACGGTTTTCCCCGCACGATCGCTCAGGCCGAGGCCCTCGACGCCATGCTGAGCGAGATCGGCCGCGACATCGATCTCGTGCCCGTGTTCGACGTCGACGAGGAGACGCTGGTCACGCGGCTCGGCGGCCGGCGCATCTGCCGTTCCGGTCAGCACGTCTACCACGTCGACTACAAGCCGCCCCGGGTGACGGGAGTGTGCGACGTCGACGGCTCCGAGCTCTATCAGCGCGAGGACGACCAGCCGGACGTCGTCCGGGCGCGGTACCGCAAGCAGTGGGTCGAGGCCGCCACACCGGTGCGCGACTATTACGCGGACCGCGGGCTCACCGTGTCCATCGACGCCGCCGCCGCCCCCGACGACGTCGCCGCCGACCTCGACCGGCACCTGGGCGAGCCCGCCGGGGAGCCGGCGTGATCGTCCGCAAGACACCCGCGGAGGTCGACACGATGGCCCGCGCGGGCCGGGTGGTCGCGTCGACCCTCGACCTGATGCGTGCGCAGGCCCGCCCCGGCGTCACGCTGGCCGAGCTCGACCGCATGGCCGAGGAGCACATCCGGGCGCACGGCGGTGTGCCGACGTTCAAGGGCTACCGCGGTTTCCCGGGCTCGATCTGCGCCTCGCCCAACGACATGGTCGTGCACGGGATCCCGGGCCGTTATGCGCTCGAGGAAGGCGACCTGCTGTCCGTCGACGTCGGCGTCACGCTCGACGGCTACGTGGCCGACTCGGCGACGACGCTGCCGATCGGGCGCGTCGGGGAGCGCGCGCACGAGCTGATCGACGTCTGCGAGGCGTCGCTGGACGCCGCCATCGCCCAGTGCAGGGCGGGGAACCGGCTGGGCGACATCTCGCACGCGGTTCAGGAGGTCGTGGAGGCGCACGGTTTCGGGGTCGTGCGCTCCCTGGTCGGCCACGGTGTCGGCCGCGACATGCACGAGGATCCGCAGATCCCCAACTACGGGCCGGCGGGGCGGGGGCCGAAGCTCCAGCCCGGCATGGTGTTCGCGATCGAGCCGATGATCACGGCCGGCGACTGGCAGGTGCGAAGCGGCGACGACGGCTGGGCGATCTACACCACCGACGGGAGCCTCGCTGCTCACTGCGAGCACACCGTCGCGGTGACCGAAAATGGGCCCAGGATTTTAACGCTCCCCGCTCCTGCGGCCATGGCAGAGACGGGATGATAGAGTTCTTGGTCGCCCGGTCGGGGGCATGCGCCTGCGTGCGGCATCGTGCGGCCCGTTTCGACCATTGTCTCGTAGGAGTCTCTCAGTGAAGGTTCGTCCCAGCGTGAAGCCCATGTGTGAGAAGTGCCGGATCATCCGACGGCACGGCAACGTGCTGGTCATCTGCACGAACCCACGCCACAAGCAGCGGCAGGGATAGAGGAGAACGGCTCAGATGGCTCGTATCGCAGGTGTCAACATTCCGCGCGAGAAGCGCGTCGAGATCGGCCTCACCTACATCTTCGGGATCGGCAGGTCGACCTCGCAAAAGGTGCTCGGGGACGTCTCGCTCGACCCGGACACGAAGGTGCGCGACCTGACCGACGAAGAGGTCACGCGCCTCCGCAACTACATCGACCAGAACCTGACCGTCGAGGGCGACCTTCGCCGCGAGCGGTCGCAGAACATCAAGCGACTGATGGAGATCGGCTGCTACCGCGGCCTGCGGCATCGCCGTGGTCTTCCGGTCCACGGCCAGCGGACGCGCACCAACGCCCGCACGCGCAAGGGCCCGAAGAAGACGGTCGGCAAGCAGCGCAAGAAGTGATGAGCAACGGGACGCGAGAGCGCTCTCGAGGAAAGGACTGAATGCCTCCTGCACCACGTAGAGGCGGCACACGTGGCCGCGTCCGCCGGAAGGCCCGCAAGAACATCGCCGTGGGCCAGGCGCACATCAAGACCTCGTTCAACAACACGCTGGTCGCACTGACCGACAAGGACGGAAACGTCATTGCCTGGAAGAGCGCCGGCGCCGTGGGCTTCAAGGGCTCGCGCAAGTCGACGCCGTTCGCCGCCCAGGTGACGGCCGACGCCGCCGCGCGCGAGGGCATGGAGCACGGGCTGCAGAAGGTCGAGGTGTTCGTCAAGGGGCCGGGCTCGGGTCGCGAGACCGCCATCCGGTCGCTGCAGGCTGCGGGCCTCGAGGTGCTGGGCGTCAAGGACGTCTCGCCGCAGGCGCACAACGGCGTCCGCCAGCGGAAGCGGAGGCGAGTGTAGTGGCCCGCATGATCGCTCCCAAGTGCAAGCAGTGCCGGCGAGAGAACATGAAGCTCTTCCTGAAGGGTGAGCGGTGCCTGACCGAGAAATGCGCCATCGAGCGGCGGGCGTACCCGCCGGGCGAGCATGGCCGCGGCCGGATCAAGCAGTCCGAGTACCTGCTGCAGCTGCGCGAGAAGCAGAAGGCGCGCCGGTATTACGGCGTTCTGGAGGCGCAGTTCCGCACGTACTACGCCAAGGCGAGCCGCAAGACCGGCATCACCGGCGAGAACCTGCTGCGGATGCTCGAGCTGCGCCTCGACAACGTCGTGTACCGGCTCGGGTTCGCCGCCTCGCGCTCGCAGGCCCGGCAGCTGGTGCGGCACGGCCACTTCGAGGTCAACGGCCGGCGCGTGAACATCCCGTCCTACCAGGTGAGCCCCGACGACGTCGTCTCGCTGCGGGACGGCTCGGCGGCCAAGGCCGTCGTCGCTGATGCGACCGACCTGACCGCTTCCGTCGCTTCCTGGCTGCAGGCCGACCACGACAATCTGACGGGCAAGGTGCTCCGCATCCCCGACCGGGTCGACATCGACACGCCGGTCCAGGAGCAGCTGATCGTCGAGCTCTACTCCAAGTAACCCATAAGGGGCGATTCCACCTGATGCTTGATTACATTCCGAAGATCACGTCCGAAGACGTCGGCGACCAGAGCGGCACGTTCGTTGTCGAGCCGCTCGACCGCGGCTTCGGCTACACGTTCGGCAACAGCCTCCGGCGCGTACTGCTGTCGTCGCTGGAGGGCGCCGCCGTCACCTCGGTGAAGATCGAGGGCGTGGCGCACGAGTTCACCTCGGTGCCGGGTGTGCGCGAGGACGTGACCGACATCATCCTCAACTTGAAGAGCCTCATCTGCAGGCTCCACGGCGAGTCCGGCGAGGTCGAGGTGCAGGTTCAGAAGGACGGTCCCGGCGTCGTCAAGGCGAAGGACATCGAGGCGCCCGCCGACCTCGAGATCCTGAACCCCGACCTCGAGATCTGTCACCTGACCGAGAACGCGCCTTCGAGATGACCCTCACCATCGCGCGTGGCCGCGGCTACGTGCCTGCGGAGGGCAACAAGGGGCCGGAGACCACCATCGGCGTGATCCCGGTGGACTCCATCTTCTCGCCGGTGCGCCGGGTCTCGTACGACGTCGACGCGGCTCGCGTCGGCCAGCGCACCGACTTCGACAAGCTGCGGCTGGAGGTGACCACCGACGGCTCCATGTCCCCGAAGGACGCCGTCAAGGACGCCGCCGAGATCCTGATCAAGTACCTCTCGATCTTCACCGACATCGATGCGTCCGAGCTGGCGCTGCGGCCGGAGGGCGTAGCCGCGGAGGTTGCGGCCCCGAGCGCGCACGGGATGGAGAACATCCTGATCGAGGAGCTCGAGCTGGGCGTGCGCAGCTACAACTGCCTGAAGCGCGTCGGCATCGAGACGATCGGCGATCTGATCGGCAAGACCGAGGCCGAGCTGGCCGCCATCCCCAACTTCGGCAAGAAGTCGATCGAAGAGGTCAAGGAGACGCTGGCGGCGCAGGGACTGGGGCTCCGGGGGTCGGAGTGAGGCACCAGCGCAAGGGACGCAAGCTCGGCCGCGACTCGTCGCATCGCAAGGCGCTGTTCTCCAACCTCGCCGGACAGCTGTTCGAGCACGGCCGGATCCAGACGACCGAGGCCAAGGCCAAGGAGCTGCGGCCGATCGCCGAGCGTCTGATCACGCTGGCGCGGAAGGACCCCGTCGACACCGCGGCCCAGCGCCAGGCCGTCGCCTACCTGCGCAGCAAGGATGCCGTCCACCGCCTCTTCCACGAGGTCGCTCCCCGGTACACCGACCGACCGGGCGGCTACACGCGGATCATCAAGCTCGGCCCGCGCCAGGGCGACGCCGCCCCGATGGCCTACATCGAGCTGGTGGACTGACGACGAGCGGAACAGAGGGGTCAGACCCTCTCGTTCCGCGCGGCATCGTGCTTTCGCCCGAAGAGCCGCGTCCGATGAACCTTCGCCTTGAGCTGCCGCAGCACTGGGTGGATCGGACAGTGCTGACCTACGTCGGCCCTGACAGCGGCTCGGGGTCGCCGTCGATCGT
>Ga0170475_115730191_pt1 | contig 11117 bp, 5 predicted proteins | sample Soicark_Litter_5_FD_111474 | JGI IMG/M metagenome (GOLD analysis project Ga0170475, IMG submission 111474) | Avena fatua rhizosphere microbial communities from Hopland, California, USA. Combined Assembly of 48 SPs | reverse complement strand
GTAAACCACATGCAGTATGCAACGTGCAGCGTGGCTGCAGATTCCCGGGCTCTGGCGACTGAGGCGTTGGAGCAGAATGGCGTGCAATGGCTCAGGTTTGGCCGTGACTATTTCTGCCACGCCGTACCCTCGGCATCGACCAATTGGAGCCGCCTCAAAGGCTTGAACTTGGAAACGAGGGAATTGGAAGGCGGCCTTCTCTACCTGGTCACGCAGGAAGGCAGCAGTTTCCAACAAGCCCATCCCGAGGTGCCGGTGCTGTTTGACAGAGGCCGTCACATCGTGGTGTGGCTTGATCAACGTCAGGCCAACGAGATCTCCGGGCACAAAGCACGCTTTTCAATTCGACCGGTCGAAAGGAACGCGGTCGTATTCGACACTCTAATGCGCCCGACTACGCCGCTCCGGGTCGATCCCCAGATCAAGAGCATCACGGACTCGGTCAGCCCGTCCGATTTTTCAGCGGTGCTGGGAGAGCTCGTGGCACATCCGACCCGCCACTCGCTGACCAGCCATTTCACGAATGCCGCGCAACAGTGCCGCGACCGACTGCAGTCGTTCGGCTATCAGGTCACCTTTCAGGAGGTCCGGATTCCAGGCGGTAACACGCTGAATATCATCGCCGACAAGCCGGGATCCGGCGGCGAGCCACGATCCGTCGCGCTGGTCTGTGCGCATCTCGACTCCATCAACCAACCCGATCCATCAGCGCCTGAGGATCCCGTGGCACCTGCGCCCGGGGCAGACGACAACGGCAGCGGCAGCGCCGGACTGCTCGAAATCGCCCGGGTGCTGAAGGATAAGACGATTGCACAGGATCTGCGGCTAATCCTGTTCGGTGGCGAAGAGGAGGGCATGCTTGGAAGCATTCACTATGTAGACCAACTACCCGCCTCTGAGCGCGCACGGATAAAGTCGGTGGTCAACATGGACATGATCGGCACCCTCAATCACACCAGCGGCCCGACAGTGCTGCTGGAGGGTGGCGATCCGGTCTCGAAGCGGATGGTCGAGGGATTGGCAACAGCGGCCCACACCTACACGCAGCTCACGGTCGAGACATCGTTTCACCCACATGACAGCGATCACTGTTCCTTCATCGATGCGCGTGTGCCGGCAGTGCTCACTATCGAAGGCAACGATAAGGGCAATCACAATATGCACACTGACAGGGACACGCTGGCCCACATCGACCGCAATCTCCCAATGGAAGTTCTTCGCATGAATGCCGCTTTCGTGGCTGCGGAGCTCGGACTACAGACGCCATCCGTGGCATGACGTAGCTACCGCAGCGCCGCTTCGACTTGGGCAGGAGAGCGCCATGAGCGAGACCGAAAACATCAATCTGACACGCCGCGCGGTCCTCAAGGGCGCTGGCGCCGCCGGCGTCGCCGCTGGAATGGATACCATGATCGGGGCCAGCCGAGCGCAATCTGGCAAGCCCCCTCATGTTATCATTGTTGGCGCCGGCCTAGCTGGGCTGTGTGCGGCCTATCTGCTGCAGCAAAAGGACTGGACATACACGCTGCTGGAAGGAGAGCGGAACCACATCGGCGGACGCGTCCGTACGATGCCGATCGGAGATAGAGGTAGCGGCTTGTACTGGGAAGCCGGCGCGATGCGCATCCCGAAAGAGCACCACATCGTCCGCAAGTACATCTCCATGTTCAGCGAGCTCGAGTTGCGGCCCTTTGTGATGTACAGCTCCAAGACGTTCCTGTTTGCGCGCGGCAAAAGAGCGACCGCGGAGGCCGACATCAAGACCCAGTTCAGCTTGACGCTGGAGGAAGCGGCGCTTTCATCCGGGGAGCTTTGGGACATCAGCGTCAAGAATGTGGCTCGCGGCGTAAGAACGCAGGGGGTTTCTCATCCCCTTTCCACTGCCGAACTCAAGCAACTCAGAACGGAGAATATCTTCACGTACGACAAACTGATCAATTTGGATCGCCAGTCGCTGCGACAGCTGATTCAAGCCGCGAGATTGCCTGTCGATCCGGTGCCGGAGACGTTTGTTCGGCCATTCTCCGACGAGGCGATCGAGTTCCTTCTGTTTGCTTACGGCAACTTGGCTATCCAGCATGGCGCCGCAACGGAGTTCCTCCGCGAAGAGAATGTCGGCGTCTGGGATCCGGGGTTCTCGGAAATCAAGGGTGGCACGTCGCGCCTGCCTGGCGCATTTCTGGATCGTCTGACCACGAAGCCCAAGATGGGATGCGAGGTCGTCCGGTTTGAGCAGGACGAGGCGCACGGCCGCGTGACGGCGGTCTGTCAGACCGTAAACGGCGAGTACCGAGAGAGCGCAGACTTCTTGCTTTGCACGATCCCGCTTCCCATCCTGGCACGCATCGATGTCGATCCGCCGTTTTCAGACAAGAAACAGCGCGCGATCATCGAGGTCGGCTACGATTCCGGCACGAAGGTTGCCCTGCTGACGAAAAGCCGATTCTGGGAGAAGGAGCACTCCATCTACGGGGGCGCCAGCACCACCGATTTGATGACCGGCGCGATCGTCTATCCGTCCGACAACGCATTGAATCAAGACGGCACTGAGCTACGGGATCCTGACGTGTCAAATCGTCCCGGTGTTTTCATCCCCTGTTACACTTGGGGGCAGGACGCTCGTCGGCTCGGCGCAATGCCGGCCAGCGAACGCGAGGAATTTGTGATCCGCCTGGTATCGAAGGTTCATCCCCAACTGAAGGAGCCCGGCATGATACTCGGTCAGGCTAGTTGGGCATGGGATACCTACCGATGGTGCGGCGGAACGTTTGCCTTCTACCAGCCCGGCCAGTTCACGCGCCTCCACCGGCACGTCGTTAAGCCCGAAGGGCGCATCTACTTTGCCGGCGAACATTGCTCGCACAGCCACAGCTGGATGGAAGGGGCATTGGAATCGGCGGAAAGTGCCGTCAACGCGCTGCTCGATCGCGGATGATGAGCACGTGCTTGCGAGAGGCGCGAGTTAATGCGCGTGAGTCTGCCAGTGCATTGAATACGTCATTTCCTGTCGGCGCTTCACCCGAGGCCCCCCTTGGGCAAGGAGGAAAAAATGCCGGACCTGTCAATTGCCGAAAAAATGGCCGATGTCATCGATCGTTGGCGCGCGGTCGCGATTCATGTCGCTAGCCACGCGCATCGACAGGTAGCGGCTCGCCCAGTTGCTTGGTGGTTTAATACAAAGAACGCCTCTACGAGAGAGTTCATGGAGGCTCTGGCTGGCGATCCGCTGCTTGTCGTATCCGGAGCGCCAAATGAGAGCAAGTTAGTCACCCAGTTTCTGCAGCCATCGCGCCCAATGGGGAACACACTTGCTTCCGATGCGACCATCATCAAGGAATGGATCACCGCGAAGTGTCCGATTCCCGCTGCGATCTCGAAGCAGAGAGATTCCGGTGACACAAGCGACTTCTCCCGGATGCCGACGACCGATGAAGAACGCGAAGCGTTTTACAAGCTAAACAATATAGAGAGCTTTCCCGAATTCCGCGAGACGGCGAGGCAACTCGCGCGTGTCTATTTGGCGCATGCCGATTACAGCCCGAAATATCACGCTAAGTTCGAATATTCGGAGGAGCGCCTCGATGAGCGCATGACGGCCATTTACGACGCGTATGTCAACAATGTCATGTATCAGGTGCATGCCTATGACAATCCGATCTTTGAGCATATCGATAGCGGCAAGAAATTTCGTGTTGGAAAGGCGTCGGACAAGGTCGTTGTCGATAATCTGATTCAGAAGGCGCCCTTCAATTTCATTGACGGCGTCTGGCTCGAGGGGATCATGACCGCAAGACCTTCCGATGAGGTCGTAAACAAACTGTTTGATATCTGGGCTGATGAAGCGGGGAATGGCGAGACCGCGCAGAATCACCCAAACGTTTATGACAGTCTTCTAAGGAGCAAAGGGGTTTACTTGCCCCCCATCAGTTCACGGAAGTTCATCGAATATCCGTTCACTCCCAGCTGCTGGCGTACAGCCGTCTTCCAACTTTGCGTCGGGCTCTTCCCGCACGATTTTTTTCCCGAATTGCTCGGAATGACGTTGTACCTCGAATATGAAGCTACGCCTACATTGATGCCAATTGTCAGGATGCTGAGGGGTCGACGAATCGATCCACTTTTCTATCAACTGCATGCGGCGATTGACAACATCAGCGAGGGCCACGGAGCTATTGCGCTCCAAGCCGTCAAGACTTTCCTCAACGAGCAACGACAGCAAGGCGGCGAAGACGCGGTGCAAGAAAACTGGACTCGAATCTGGAACGGCTACGTCGGTTGGAAAACCATCGGATTTTTGGGAGCGGAGGCGGCAATGCGCCGGCTGACTATCGACAAGAAGAGGATCAATATCGGAACTCCCGCGGCGCCAAATTGCATTCCAGACCTTACCTCTTACTACAAGGAACGAATGCTTGCACTGATCAGCAGAAAGGCGCCAGTAGCGCGGAAGGTGCACGGCGGAGTGGCGATCGGCGGGACGGCCTTGAGCACCTTATTCGACAGACCGGCGGAACTGCTCGAATTGCTGATTAAAGAGAAGTTGGTTGACCCCAATCACCCGCGCGACAGCAGGCTGTTCGCACTGAGGCAATTTGAGGGCCCCATGTATCGGGTCTTCTCGGAAGAAGAACAATCAGTAATTATGGATTGGATCGAATCCCTGGAGGGTAACGCGTACGAGTGCCTAGAACCTTTACCGGATGAGACAGGAGACGATCCGGCCGCCAGAATGGCGGAGATTATCGTTGATCGTGCGAGCCAAGCGCAGACTGCTCACGCCGGGATCACACTGACGACTCAGGGCGGAGAACACAGGCTTCTCGCCGAATTGTTCGACAATCCGGGCGAACTGATGGGCGCGCTGACTGTGTCGGGCTGGGTTTCCCCGAGAGAACCGGAACGAAGTTTTTTCCTGACACGAATTTTGCAAAACGGCGGTCCAATGGATGCAGTTTTTACCCCTGATGAGATCGCGACCGTCACGGCATGGATCCGAGCCGGTGCCGAGATGCCGCACGACCTGGATCGCCTAATGGCCAGGAGAATTACGGCGCTATCGCCATCGGAAGCTGCCACAGTCAAGGCAGGACAGGACTGTGCACGCGAGCGGCCGATGATCGGAATGGGTTCCGTACACTAAACTGCGATTCCCTTGGGGATAGGTCTTGGACGTGTGGACTTTGCCGAATTCAAAAGCTGTCGGACCTTCCGACCGAGCGGTCGTCGCCTCAGCCATTTGTCCCTACATCAAACGCGCGTTTCCCTAAGGAGGAGTTCATCCCTATCCAGTCAGTGTGCCACAAGTCTTCAACGCCCTCGTGTGAAGCACTCTCACGCAGCCGCAGCCATGGAAGCATAGTACGGAAGCTATTCCGAGGTCAGGAATCGAAGCCGCCCGCTAGCGTTTGGTCGCCGTGCGCCACAGAATCCGCTTGCGTCCGGGCCCTTCAGTGTGGATCGTGAGATGTCCGCAAAGCCGCGTCATGCCGCCTCAGCCCGAGGGGCAGTCAAAGTCGATCCGCGCAAGATATACTGTGTGTTGGTGGGTATCGGCCCGCAAGAAACGGTTGGCAACCTCCGCGAGGTAGATCTCGATCACGCCTGCATGCCGCAACCTCCGAGAGACGCCCGCTCCCGTTATGCTCTGACATGATTTTCACAGCCCCCTCAGCCACGGAGGGGTGCGTCTACTTTGCCGCCGAACATTGCTCGCACGGCCACAGGTGGATGGAAGGGGCCTTGGAATCGGCGAGCCGGATAAGGCGCTCGATCGCGCATTCGTGGGTGGATGAGCCGTGGGCATGCGCTGAGTTCATTGGTAGATCAAGCCCACGATGACGTCGCCAGGGCTTTGATCGAGTTGCCGACGACAATTTCGCCGCCCGCCGCGACTACACCATAGACGCCGAAATGGTTGTTTCCGTACGTTCGCAACAGAGCCTTGGGAATATCGAGGTCGCGCATGCCGCTGTCGGGATTGACCTCGGTCGCGGCGCATCGGGTAATTCGCTGCGTGATCCTCAGGCGGGCCGACGTCCCAATGGCAATTTCACGGCCGACGAGGTCGAACTCGTGCCATGCGGGCCAGCTCTCGATGTGAATATTGGCGCGGAACCGAAGCGGATTGACCCTTGCACCGATCGCCCTCTCGAGTGCGGCGATCGAAGCCAAGTTGATCAAGGAGACGACCTTATCCGGCGTGTCCGAAAAGCTATGGCTAGGCGCATTCAACAGCTTCGGCGGACCTCTCAGCTCGTCGCGACAATAACCTGCTATGAAGGCTTCTATCTTGGCGCGGCCCTCCGCTGTTGTCAGGCTGGCGCTAACCGCCTTTTTCCCTTTAATGTACACTGTGAGAACATGCGTCGCACCGTCAAAGCGCGTCTTAAGTGCGCCAAGCCGGTTGCTGTGCATCAACATGAGAAACCGGGACTTTTGCAAATATGCCGGCGCTGCCGGATTGAAGCCCGACGGCCCGCTTTCGATGGCGTAAGCACGATCGCAAGGAAGCGCTTCTCCGGCAGTGAGCACGATCCGCGCGAGGCTTTCGGGTGAAAGTCCTTTTACCGGATAGCGATAGATCGAGTGAATAGTTGGGCCTGAGTGGATCACAGCTTGCTTCGTTACTGCGTTTAATTGGGAAGAGCTCGCGCACCGGATCGAGCATGCATCTTTCCAGATCGCGCTCCACCGCTATGTGAACTAGTTCACTGGTCTCCGCGAGGAACTGATAGTATTATTGCTGCCACACGTTCCTGACGTCGAAGCCGTTCGCCATCTAACCGGTGGGCCCGATGATGGATATTGTTGTTTCCGGCAACGAAATCAACGAATGGCTGGACACGCTTGGTCTCCGGCAATATCAGCCGGCGTTCGAGCAAAACGCGATTACCTGGGAGTTGGTGCCAGAACTCACCGATCAAGACCTGCGTGAGTTGGGCGTATCCGCTCTCGGTCATCGCAAGCAGTTGCTGAGAACGATCCGTGCACGGCATGCAGAAGAGCTACAGGTATCTACCGGACTTGAGCCGCAAGCTTTGACATCGCAAGCGCACGGCGAGCGTCGTCAGCTCACCGTTCTGACCTGCGATCTGGTGAATTCCGTTACGCTATCAGCGCGCTTTGACCCGGAGGATCTCGCTGAAATCATAGCGACCTATCAGTCCTGCTGTGAAGGGGTCGTTCGGCAGTTCGACGGTTACGTCGCCCGATTCACTGGCGATGGCCTAAAGGCATATTTCGGCTATCCCCAGGCCAACGAATACGATCCGGAACGCGCGGTCCGCGCCGGGCTCGCTATCGCAACCGAGGTTAAGCGACTGGAACTCCACCCCGGCCTCGTGCTTTCCACGCGTGTTGGGATTGCCACAGGCGATGTCGTTGTCGGCGACATCATCGGGGTGGGTGAAGCGCAGGAGCGCACTGTGGCCGGCGAGACACCCAACTTGGCCGCACGCCTGCAACAGCTCGGGGAACCTGATACCGTCGTCATCTCTGACACGACGCAACGCCTAATTGGACGCCTATTCGAATATTTGGACTTGGGCCGCAACCTGCTCAAGGGCTTCGCCGAACCGGTGCAGGCCTGGCGGGTGCTGACCGAAGGCACAGCTAGCCACTTCGAGGCGGTACGTACCGAGATCAACCTCACGCCGCTGACGGGCCGTGACGAAGAATTGGCGCTGCTTCGCCACTGTTGGTTTCAGGCAAAATCTCGCAAAGGGCAGATCATCCACCTGTCCGGCGAGGGCGGCGTCGGGAAATCGCGGCTCTTACTGGCGCTGAGGCACATGTTAGCGACGGACTCGTTCCGCAGCATGCAGCACCATTGCTCGCCGTATCGCCAGAACAGCGCCTTTTATCCGATCATTAGCCAGATCGAGCACGATGCACGATTCTCCTCCACCGACCCCGCCGAAATGAAGCTCGACAAACTCGAAGAAGTGCTGTCAGAGTTTGGATTCGACACGTCCTACGCTGTACCGCTGTTTGCTTCGTTGCTGTCTATCCCGACTAAGTCGAGCTACCTTCCGCTGAGCTTCAGTCCACGGCAGCAGAAGCGCGTCATTTTGCATGCGCTCGAGACGAGGCTCACCAAGATCACGGAAGATGCGCCAACGCTCATCACGTTCGAAGATGTACACTGGATCGATCCAAGCACGCGAGAGTTTCTCGATCGGCTGGTAAAGCGAGTGCCGGCACTCCCGATCCTACTTGTGATAACGTGCCGGCCGGATTTCCAGCCTACTTGGGAAAATTACGTTAAGGTGACACCCTGTGTCCTGGATCGGCTACCTCGCCATGAGAGCGAGCGCATTGTTAAAGCGCTTGACCCTTGCTCTACCCTTTCTCCAACGACTCTTGATCAGATCTTGGATTACTCCGATGGTTTGCCGCTGTTCTTGGAGGAATTGACCAAAGCTGCGCTTGAAGCCAAGCACGAATACGACAAGGGGCGCGCCCCTGCAGCGGTGGTGTCGACCTCCAACATTCGCGTTCCTCGGACGCTACATGATTCCCTGTTGGCGCGCTTGGACCGGCTGGGACCACAAAAGCAAGTCGCACAGGTCGCTGCGGTAATCGGTCGATGTTTCACATTCAAGCTTCTTGCAGCACTCTTTCCGCATGATCCGGCAGGGCTCGAGGAAGCATTGCAGGGACTGGCGAAGGCCAAGTTGATCATTCAGCACGGCAAGGAACAGGAATCCACCTACACCTTCACGCATGCCTTACTCCAGGAAGCCGCGGTCTCCTGTTTGCTTTATGCGGACCGGCGTTCGATCCATCGGCGCATAGCCCGGACACTAGAGAAGGACTTTCCAGAGACTGCCAAAGCCGAGCCGGAGTTGCTGGCCCTGCACTATTCAGGGGCCGGGCTTGCCGAGCCAGCGATCAGGTATTGGGAGGCGGCTGCAGAAAAGGCGCTTCAGCGATCCGCAAATATTGAGGCGGCCAATCATCTCGGAAAGGCCCTGGCGTTGCTTGATTCTCTTCCGCAAGGCCAGGATCGCAACGAACGTGAACTCGATTTGCAAACCAGGCTTGGCGCGACCCTGACAACCATCAAGGGCTTCGCGGCGCCGGAAGTCGCAGCCGCGTATGATCGCGCGAGAATCTTGTGCCAGGGATCACAAGCTCCTGCGCAGCGGTTCTCAGTCCTACGGGGGCTGTGGGTGTACGATCTCGTTCGTGCCGAATGGCAGACCGCCGGCAACCTCGCCGAGGAAATGTTTGCCCTCGCCCGCAACCAGCAGAACGTCGGATACGAGCTGGAATCCCGGCGGGCGCTCGGCATGACAATGCTCTGGCGCGGCATGCTTGTTCCGGCACGCGAGCAACTGGAGGAGGGCCGCCGCCTTTACGACCCGAAACAACACCGTATTCACGCTGTCCGCTACGGAAACGATCCCGGCATCGCCTGCATGGTCCATGAGGCGTTCGCGCTATGGATGCTGGGCTACGCTGATCGGGCTCTGGCAACTAGCCGCGAGGCGGTAACCCTCGCGCGCCATTTAGATCACCCGTTCAGTCTCGTTCAGGCGCTTGTCTATTCCACGTTTATCCATCAATCGCGCGGAGAACTGCAAGTCATAAGAAGGCTGACTGACGAAGCGAAGTCACTGGCCGTCGAACACGGCTTTCCGTTCTGGCAGGCGGAAGCAAGCATGATGGCAGGATGGGCTATGGCCGTGCAGGATGAAGGCAAGGAAGGGCTCGCCCGGCTACGCGGGGGGATGACTGATTTCCTGGCGACGGGAGCGAGGATGGATCGGCCGCGCTGGCTCGCGATTCTGGCCGAAGCATGCCGGATCAACCAACAGATCGACGAAGGCCTCAAGGCCGTCGAGGAGGCGTTGAAGATTGTAGAAGAGACCAAAGAGTGTTTCTTTCAAGCCCGGCTGTGCCAGCTCAAGGCTGAGTTACTCTTAGAGCAGGATCCGCTCCAAAACGGCCTCGCCGCTGAGGCACTCCTGCGGGAGGCGTTGGTTATTGCCCAACAACAGCGAGCGAAGTCTTGGGAACTCCGCGCAGCGACCAGCCTGGCGCGCCTGTGGAGCGCCCAATGCAGACGGCGCGAAGCCCACGATCTCCTCGCACCGATACTTGACTGGTTCACGGAGGGTTTTGACACAGCGCCTCTCAAGGATGCGCGGGAGCTATTGGACACCCTGCGTGTCACTCGCCGAGTCGGATCGGGCCAGCGCCGCCGCGGAGCAGGCCGGCCTTCCGGCAAAGACCGTGAGCAAAGCAAGTTCGCACAGCAGTAGCGGTAGACCTCTTCTCCATCGTGGGACAGCTTGAAGCCAGCAAAGTGCCAGAAGCCACATCTCGGAAGTGGCTCCGATTGCTTCAATCGAAGTTGCATTTCGCAAATCAGTTGTTATGGAATAAGCAGGCCATTGGCCGAGACGCAACAAAACGTAGCCCACATGCTCTGTGCTCGCAACATCCATACACGAAGAAATTGAAACAGCAACTCCGCGTTGCACAACGCACGCTGCGACCGGATGAAGGCAACCTTGAATCATAATTTTGAGGAGGGTGTTTGGGATCTTTTGCAGCCATTTTGCTTAAGGCCAACGATGCAGCGGCCGTACTTTGGCTTCGGCACTTTATGACCCATAGGATCGTCGATCATCGATTCCAGCACTTCAGCGGAAATCAGTCGATCTTTGAAAACTATGTCGAAGCAGGTAGCCGAGTGGCCGGCGCGCGCTCGATATGGCAAATTCGAAACCGGATGTTCTTGCCTGCCCAAGAGGATTTGCAGAACCCCCGTTTTGTAAGAATTCGTAAGCTGCTCGAAACACTCGAATTTCAAGAACCGCACTGAACCCGCGGAGTCCAGAGCTCTGGAGAGAATTTGAGCCATTCGGAGAGGAATGGACACTTCTCTCCCGATTAGAGGTCCGGAGCTCAAATGAGAAATTGCTGCTAATACTGGGCTCAATTGCCAACATCCCCCCGCGGAGAAATTGAGGCTTTGGCCAAGCTGGCGGAGAGAGTGGGATTCGAACCCACGGTACGGTTTCCCGCACACACGCTTTCCAAGCGTGCGCCTTAAGCCACTCGGCCATCTCTCCGGAGGCCTTCTCTTGAAGGGGCAGGACTGATTT
>Ga0170475_111466043_pt1 | contig 11119 bp, 6 predicted proteins | sample Soicark_Litter_5_FD_111474 | JGI IMG/M metagenome (GOLD analysis project Ga0170475, IMG submission 111474) | Avena fatua rhizosphere microbial communities from Hopland, California, USA. Combined Assembly of 48 SPs | reverse complement strand
GTGCCGTTGGTGCTCCCCAAATCCCTCAAGGCCAGCTGTCCGTCCTGAATCTCGAGCACGGCGTGGAATTGCGAAACGAAGTTGTGCTCGAGTAGCAGGTCATTCAGCGCATTGCGCCCAATACGCACCGGCAACCGCGGAAATACGCGATCGAACACCTGGTTGTTTTGTGAGTCCTGTACGCGGACCCCGACCGCCAATGTCACCCGTTTGAGGGTACACCTTCCGGGCCTCCGCGGCGAATTTGGAACGAACTTGCCTGGAGCATGGGTCGAACGACTAACCTATGCCTGCTCTGCCTACTCCGGCCGGCGTGTGACGTGTTTTCACTTCGCATTCCGTCGGCTAGGCTGACGGCCTGGCACCACATCGGCACACATGGTCGTCGTGGTACGGGGCATTCGGGTACTCTGCTCAAACACTCAGATAGCGCGGGCCGCAGCCTCCAACGCGGGCCGCAAGTTCGGGGGACGAAGAAGAACTCATGTTGTCAGTCGAGCCGCGCAGCTTGCTTCGAAAACTCAACCCGAGCACCACGCGCGCCTTGGAGGCCGCCGCCAGCGCGTGCGTCAGCTCGCGTCACTACGAGGTCACGGTCGAGCACTTGCTGGCTAGCCTGCTCGACGACTCGCAGTCCGACGTGGCCAAGATCTGCCTGCACTTCGGCGTGGCTCCGGACGTCGTGCGCGCCGGTCTGCTGCGAGAAGTCGCGGGGTTCCGCAAAGGCAACGCCGGCAAACCCGTGTTCAGCAGTCTGCTGCTGGAATGGATTCAAGACGCTTGGATCTTGGCCTCGGCCGAACGCAACGAGAGCAGCATCCGCTCGGGGCACCTGTTCATCCGCTTGTTGCTCACGCCGGAGCGTTACACCCCCTCCGACTTGCCGGACTTGCGCGCGCTACCGCGCGAAGAAGTTCGCCAAAGGTTCGAGGCATTTGCGGCGGACAGCGTGGAACAAGGACAGCCCGTCGAAACGGGCGAAGCGGCGGCCCCCGGTCAGCCCGCTCGCATGCCCGTCGCAGGTGACGGCGCGCTCGACAAGTTCACAACCGACCTGACCGAACGGGCCCGGAGCGGCGCGCTCGACCCGATTTTCGGTCGCGAGCACGAAATCCGCCAGGTGATCGAAATTCTGGTGCGCAAGCGCAAGAACAATCCCATCATCGTCGGTGAAGCGGGCGTCGGAAAGACGGCGCTCGTCGAAGGTCTCGCGTTGCGCATTGCCGAAGGCACGGTGCCCGACCAGCTGAAGCAGGTCCGCGTGCTCACGCTCGATCTGGGGTCCTTGCAGGCGGGGTCTGGCGTGCGCGGCGAGTTCGAAAGCCGACTCAAGGGCGTGATCGACGAGGTGAAAGCTTCTCCCCAGCCGATCGTGTTGTTCATCGACGAAGCGCACACGCTGATCGGCGCGGGCGGGCCGCAGGGCGGGGGCGATGCCGCCAATCTGCTGAAGCCCGCGCTCGCGCGCGGTGAACTGCGCACGGTTGCTGCCACGACGTACGCCGAGTTCAAGCGCTACTTCGAAAAGGATGCCGCGCTCGAACGCCGCTTCCAGCCGGTGCGCGTCGAGGAGCCTTCGCAAGACGTCGCGATCTTGATGATGCGCGGACTCGCGCGCCGGTTCGAGGCCGCCCACGGAGTGCTGATCCGCGACGAAGCGGTGCGCGCCGCGGTCAGCTTGTCGAGCCGCTACATTTCGGGCCGCCAGTTGCCAGACAAGGCGGTCGACGTGCTCGACACGAGCGCCGCCTACGTGAACCTCTTGCGCAATGCGCCGCCTGCCGTGGTCGAGGACACGCGCGCCGAACTGGAGGCGGTGCGTCGTGAACTCGAAGCGCTCGATCGCGACTCTGCGGCTGGCATCGCCACGGACGCGGATGCTCGAACCACGGCCCAGGGCCGACAGAGCGATCTGCAGCAAACCTTGCAAGAGTTCGAGCAAAAGCTGGCTCTGCAACGAGCGATCGTCGACCGCATCATCGGCCTCCGGAAGGAAGCCGCCAGCGACGGGGCCGCCGAGGACACGCGCGCTCGACTGAGCGCTGCCTTGGCCGAGCTGCACGCCATCCCCGTTGCCGACCGGCTGGTCGCCGCCGACGTCGACGAGGCCATCGTGTCCTCCGTTGTCGCTGACTGGACCGGCGTTCCGGTCGGGAAAATGGTCGCCGACGACGTGCAGGGGATTCTGGCCTTGGAGGAGCGCCTCACCGAGCGGGTCAAAGGCCAGAGCGCCGCGCTCACGCAAATTGCGGTGGAATTGCGCTCGGCGCGCTCCGGCTTGAAGCCGCCCAATACGCCGCTCGGTGTCTTCCTTCTGGTCGGCCCGAGCGGCGTCGGCAAGACCGAAACGGCGCTCAGTTTGGCCGACCTGATGTTCGGTGGTGAGCGCTTCATGGTCACCATCAACATGAGCGAGTTCCAGGAACGGCACACCGTGTCTCGTCTGATCGGATCTCCCCCCGGCTATGTGGGTTTCGGCGAGGGCGGCGTGTTGACCGAAGCCGTGCGCCACCGGCCTTACTCCGTGGTGCTGCTGGACGAAGTCGAAAAGGCAGACAAGGAAGTGTTGAACCTGTTCTACCAGGTGTTCGACAAGGGTATGTTGTCGGACGGGGAGGGCCGGCTCATCGACTTCAAGAACACGGTGATCGTGCTGACCTCGAATTTGGCGACGGATCTCATCACACAGGCGGCGATGCCCGATCGACCGCCTCCGGACTACGAGCAATTGGTATCGCTGGTCAAACCCACGCTCAGCGCCTATTTCAAGCCCGCGCTTTTGGCGCGCATGACGGTCATCCCGTACGTGCCGATTCGCCCCGAGGCGCTGCGCGAAATCGCGCGGCACAAACTCTCGGCCGTGGTCCGACGCGCCTGGGACAGTCATCGAATCACACTGCGCGTCAGCCCCGCCGTGATCGATGCCGTGGCCGACCGCTGTCGCGAGGTGGAAAGCGGCGCACGCAACATCGACCATATCTTGCGCGGCTCGGTGCTGCCCCTCCTGTCGAGCACGATCTTGCGGGGAATGATGGACGAGCAGCCGGCGTCGGTGCTGGAGCTGGAGCTGGCCGCCGACGGAGCCATTGTGTGCGTGAAAGGTGCTGCGCCGTGATTGGTAGACGCAAGCTAGGGTCGCTCGTTCTTCTGCTTTCTGCGTCGTTTGCTGCGTGCAGCATCAGCGGCTGCTCGACGCCGCAACCGCCCGCGAAGGAAGCGGGCAAGTGCACGCTTCAAATCGTCACCGCGTCGATCATCTCTTCACCCCACATCAACCCCACCGAGCTCGGTGAACCACGGCCAGTTCAGGTGCGCATCTACCAGCTCAAGGGCGATACCCGCTTTCAGAACGCTTCGTTCGAAGAGATCTGGAAGCAGGACAAAGAGACCCTGCAAGACGACTTGGTGAAGGTCGACGAGCTCTCCGTCTATCCGAACACCCGGACTCAAGCGAAATTCGAACGCGACGAGTCGGCTCAGTTCATGGTCGTCGCGGGGCTGTTCCGCAGCCCCAAAGGCAAGAGCTGGTTCACCTCGTTCGAGTATCCACCTTCGCCCGCCAAAGGCGACTGTGGCGCGCCAGCGTGTACCACGGGTGAATGTGACGCAGCGGCGGGCCCAGTGTCCAAGCCTCAGTTCTTCATTTGGATCGACGACACGCGCGTGGAAGACGGCATCGAGCACGCCGGGGACATTCCCGAAGGCGGAGTGACGAACGTTCCACTGTCTTCGTCGGGCGGCTCGTCTGTGGGCGACGCCGTGAAAAACGGAGTCCAGGTTCCGAACGCGCCCAACGCGCCCAACGCGCCCAACGCGCCCAACGCACCCAGCGTCCCCAATGGGCCGAGTGCACCGAATGCGCCGAGCGCACCGCAGGTTCCGAAGGGGCTGCCGTGAAGCTGCGCAAACCAGTGTGGACGGAGGGGCTGTTCCTCACCCAGCACCACTTTCAGTCGCAGGATCGGTACCACGAGGACTACGTCAACGAGCGGTTCCAGTCCGTGTTGCCTCACAGTTGGGGCGTCATTCAAGTCGATATCGACGAGCGGGCACTCAGCGCGGGCTTGTTCAAGGTCACCCAGGTCGTGGGCATCCTCCCGGACGGCACCCCGATTTCATGTGGGGCCGAGCTCGACGATGCGCCGCCCCCTCGCCAACTCGAGGCCGCGTTCGCTCCCCACATGGCTACCCTGCCGGTGTATTTGGTTTTGCCGCACGAGTCGGACGCGACCGCCAATGTCGACCTCGAAGGCAAGCCCGGCTCGATGGCTCGGCACGTGCGCCAGCAAGCGCGGGTGATGGACAGCAACACCGGAGTCGCTCAACAGGACATCCCCTGGGCGCGGCCCAACCTGAGGTTGTTGCTGGGGGACGAGCGTCGTGAAACCTTCGAATCGCTGCAAATTGCCGAGCTGATTCGCGGTCCAGGCGGCACCATCGCCTTGCGTGACACGTTCGTGCCGCCGGTCCTGCGCATCCGAGCTTCGTCCTTTCTCTCGGTCGGCTTCGCGCGCGTATTGCGCGCGATGACCACGCGCCAACGCAGCCTGGCCGCATCTCGGCGCCAACGCTCGGCCGCGGCCATCGATTTCCAGGCCAGCGACGCCGCTAAATTTTGGCTGCTGAACGCGCTGAACGAGAGCATTCCGGCGTTCTCCCACCTCGTCGACCACGGCGACGCGCACCCGGAAGAAGCGTACCTGACGCTCGCAGAGCTGATCGGCAAGCTGTGCACGTTTGCCACCGACGGCGATCCGACCACCATTCCCAAATTCAATTTCCTGAACCTGGGGGACGTGTTCGAGCCGATTTTTGCTCGTGCCTTGTCGCTGCTGAGCGCGGTCATCGCCGAGCGCTACGTGGAGATCCCACTCGAGCGACGCGACGACGGCATGCACCTCGGCAAGATCGAGGACCCGAGCGTCCTTCGCTACGAGTTCTTCGTCGCGGTGACAGGGACGATGCCCGAGGCCGACGTTCGAGACCGCTTGCCGAAGTTGGCTAAAGTCGCTTCTTGGCGGCAAATCGGCGCGCTGCTCAACTCCGCCGTGAACGGCGTGCGCATCGAGCTGGAATACCGGCCCCCGGGCGCGCTCCCCGCGAAGCCAGGGATGATGTTCTTCCGCATGCAAAAGACTGCTGACTATTGGCCTGACATCCAGGGCACTGGCACGATCGCGCTCTATCATCCGTTGCCGCGCGAGGCGCTGAACCTGGTGCTCTACGGCGTCGATCCAGAAAACCTATGACGGGAACGCGCGATGCTTGAGCAGATGTATTGGGTTTGTTCCGATTGCCTCACCTTGGCCATGCAGCTCGGGTCGGCGCAAGACTTGCCGGCGCCGCAGGTGCTGCGACAGCGCATCACTGGCTTGCTCGAGGCGATGAACGCTCGCGCTGCCGAAGCCGGCATCCCACAGGGCGATTTGAGTGAAGCGCTATATGCCATCGTCGCCTTCATGGACGAGCAGATCTTGCGCTCACAGTGGTCCGGTCGTCAGCAGTGGATGAGTCAGCCGCTGCAGCTCACTTACTTCAACGAGAACACCGCCGGCGAGGGCTTCTTCCAGCGCATGCAGATGATCGAGCAGCGGCCGAATCAGGCCCACGTCCTCGAGATTTACTACCTGTGCCTGGCGCTCGGCTTTCGCGGCAAGTACGCGCTCCAGGCCGCCGGGGATCTGGACGCAGTCGAGGAACGCGTGGGCAGCGCGCTCAATCGCCAGCTGCGCTCGAGCGACGAGATCAGCCCGCACGGCTACCAGAGCGAGAACGTGCGCGGTTTCAGTCGGCGCCCGGCGCCGCTGGTGCTCGCTGGCGCCGCCTTCTTTGGCCTTTCATTGATCGTGTTCATCGTGCTGAAGGTGGTCAACGCGATGAATGCTTCGGCGGGGGCGGAAGAAATTCGGCATTCGGCGCCTGGGGCGGTGCCAGCGCCGGTGTCGCTGCTGCTACCGCACGTGACAAGCACGGGACGAGGGTGAAGCGATGTGGCTCTGGGTAGTTTCGGTTCTGCTGCTAATCGTCATTTGGGCGGGTTCCTTCGCGCTCTCCGTGCTCGGCGTGGACGTCGCGATTTGGATTCGCGTGTGCGCCTCGCTTTCGGTGGTGCTGATGGTGGTGGGGGTGCTCGTGTATCGGCGCGTGCGCGCCGGAGCACGCGCTCGCGCCCTCGAGCGTGAAATCATCAAGCAAAGCCAGGCGCAGGCCGCGATTGCCAAGCCGGATCGCCGCGCCGAGATCTTGGAGCTACAGCGTCAGATCGAGCAAGGCATCACGGCGCTGCAAAAGACCAAGGTCGGCAAGGCCCACGGCTCGCGCGCTCTCTATATCTTGCCTTGGTACGCGATCATCGGTCCGCCTGGAGCCGGTAAAACCACCGCGCTCCGCCACTCGGGCTTGGTATTTCCGTTTCTCGACGCCAACAGCGGAGGCGGCCTCAAGGGCGTCGGTGGCACGCGTAATTGCGATTGGTGGTTCACCAACGAAGCCATCATTCTCGACACCGCCGGTCGCTACGCTACCCAAGAAGACGACAACGAAGAGTGGCTGGGCTTCCTCGGGCTACTACGCAAATTTCGTCCGGAAAAACCGCTGAACGGCTTGCTGGTCGCCATCTCCGTCAAAGATTTGATGGAGGCGAGCGAAGAGCAAATCGCCGTCTACGCGCAGAAGCTGCGTTCACGCATCGACGAGATCATGACGCGACTAGACATGGTGTTGCCGGTCTACGTCGTGTTTACCAAGGTCGACTTGGTGGCAGGCTTCGTCGAATTCTGGGAAGATTTGCGGAAGAGCGAGCGCGATCAGATCTTCGGTGCGACCTTCCCGATTCAATTCGCGGACTCAGCCGACCCGCGCGCTTCGTTCGCGCGTGAATTCGAGACCTTGAGCTCGACCTTGCATGCGCGGGCGCTGCGCACGATTCGCACTCAGCGGCATCCCGAAGCGCGCCAGAAAGTCTTTCAGTTTCCGCTCGAATTCCGCGGTCTGAAAGGGGATTTGGAGCAGTTCATCGGGCTCTTGTTCCAGCGCAACACGTACCAAGAAAACCCGGTATTTCGCGGTTTTTATCTGACGAGCGGTACGCAAGAAGGCATCCCGATCGACCGCGTCTTGGGCGGCATGGCGCGCGCGTTCGGCTTGCGGCGGCCCCAAGCGGTCGGCGGGCAAGCGCAATCGAAGAGCTACTTCGTCACTGATTTGTTCCGGCGCGTGATTTTCCCGGACCAAGATCTGGCTGGGCGAACCAGCTCGGAGTTGCGCCGTCAGCGCCTGGTGCGCATCGCGATCGCTGCGACGGCGGTTTTCTTCGGGTTGATCTTGGTGGCGCCTGCGCTCGTCTCTTTTGCCAAGAATCAAACGCTGATTCAGACCAGCGCCAGCACCGCCAAGGCGTCTTTCACCGCCAATTGGAAGGACCAGCAGCCCGTGTTGCCCAAGGTGCGCAACCTGGCCCCGGCGCTAGTTCAGCTGAAACAGCTCGACACCTGGGAGTCCGAGGGCGCGCCGCTCGGCATGCGTTGGGGCATGTACGCCGGCGACACGATCTACCCGGCATTTCGCGATGCGTACCTATCGACGGTCGACACTGGCATCGTTCAGCCGGCCAAGGCGCAAATCGAGCGCAAGCTCAGCGGGCTCGTGAGCATGGGCACGCTGCCCCCCGCGCTGTTCGCCGAGTACTACAACCAACTCAAGCTGTACATCATGCTCGGCGGCCTCGAGCACCTCGATATCGATTGGGCCACGCCCCGCCTGACCGCAAATTTCGCCGACGCCATCCATCAGAGCGACCCCGCCCTGACCGAGGCGACGCTCCCGCTCGTTCGCTACTACCTCGAGTTCGTCAAGCGCAAGGCGATTCTGCCCTGGACGACCACGCCCCCGTTGATCGCCAAGACTCGCGGCGTGCTGCTGCAAGCGCCGCAGATCGACCGCATGTACGAGGTGCTCGTGCGCGACCCGAACGCGGAGATCCCCGCGATTCGCATGCAGACCATCTTCTACGGATCGGTCGCGCCCTTCGTGACCGCGAAAGAGGGCCTGCAAGTCGACGGCGCGTACACCCAGGCGGGCTGGACGCGGATCAAGGCGCTGCTCGGCGCCCAGCAATCGAAGCTCGCGGACGAAAGTTGGGTGCTCGGCGAATCCACGGGCAAGGCGAGCGACAGCGTCGACAAACAGATCGCTAAGCTGCGCGAACTCTACTTTCAGCGTTTCAACGCTGCCTGGACCAAGTTCCTGGGCGACATGGTGATGACGAAGCCGGACAACGCCGGCTCTGCTTTGGATGAGCTGAACGCGCTCAGTGAGCCAGAGTGGCCGTATTTGCGGCTGCTTCGCACGCTGCACGAAAATGTGGCGCTCGACGTCAGCGAAGAGAAGACCGCGGACACGGTGGTCGCCGATCTCGTCGAGCGGGCAAAAGAGAAGGTCGAGCGACGCTTCACGGATGCCGGCGCACCGGTTGCGGCGCCCGAACGGCCGATCTCGCCGGTGGAGCGCGCGTTCAAACCCATGAGCGACTTCGCCGGCCAAGGCGCAGACCCGAAAGCGGACAAGTCCGTGCCCTCGGGCCTCGCCCAGTACCAGGCATTGATCGCCAAACTGGTCGGTGTGTTGACCGATCTGCGCGATTCGCAAGCCCCGCAAGATCCCAAGGCGATCGCCAGCCAGTTCGAGGAAGCGTTCCGCACGACCAGCGCGCTGCTGGCGGGTCAGGATGGCTTCACCCGGCCTCTGCTCTCGCCCTATCTGATGCGTCCGATCACCGGCGCTTGGAGCGGCGTGGTCAACGATTCTGGCGGAGCCGCCAGCGGCCTGTGGGAAATGAGCGTGTGGGACAAGTGGCGTACGCTCGAGCCGCTGTATCCGTTCACCAACTCGTCGAAGGACGTCAAGCTCGAAGACTTCACCGCGTTTTTCAAACCCAAGACCGGGCTGCTGTGGGGCTTCTTGAATGAAAATCTGCAAGGCTCGCTGGAGAAGACGGGCGGCACGTTCCGTCCGACGCGACGCTTTCAGTCGACCACCAACTTCGTCGGCGAGTTCCTGAGCAATTGTCTCAAGCGCGGTGACGAGATCACGAACACCGTATTCCCGGGGCAGTCCGAAACGCCGAACGTCGAATTCGACGTCAATTTGCACTCGGTGAGCCCGGACGTCGCCGAAGTTCGACTCGAGATCGACGGCGTGGTGCACGTCTACAAGAACACGCCCGAGGAATGGCTGAAGGCGAGCTGGCCCGCGAAGGACGCGAAGTCGCACGGCGCCCGGGTGCACGTCCGAGGCTCATCGGGGCTGGACGAGGAGATCATTCGCATGGGCGACTTCGGCTTCTTCCGTCTGCTCGACGGTGCCAACGAGATCAGCGCCGGTACGGCGGGCGGTCGTCCCGATGGCGCGCAGACTTTGGTCGCCACCTGGAAGCTGCGCTCACCCGGTGCCTTTTTCAAGCTCGACGTCCGCCCGGTACATTCCGACGCCAAGCTGTCGTCGCTCTTGTTCAAGAACTACAAGTGTCCGCGCGTCATCGCTACGGCATCGAAATGACGATGTCGGTCGGCGGTCATGCTTCTGCTCTTGCCGCGCGCGTCGGCGCGTTCGGCAAGACCCCGCGCGCGGCTGATTTCTTGTATTACGGACCGGCCGACGCGGACATCCAAGCGTTCCGGGCTTGGCTCGAGGACGGCGTTTCATGGGCGGCAGCGCGAACGCCGGAGCTCTGGCAGCTGCTTCGAGCCGAGCCGCCGGTGTGCGGATTCGTCTTTCGAGCCCCGGGCGGCAACCTGCTCGCCGGCGCCTTGCGACCGAGCTCCGATTCCGTAGGTCGCGACTTCCCGATCAGCGCATATGCCGTACTGCCGGTTGCTGGGCTCGCCAATCAGCCGCACGTGCTGCCCTTGTGGCTGGGGGAACTCATGCAGCACGCCGCGGGTGCGGTGCTCGCGGATGACGTGCAGGGCGCCCTTAGCCAATTCGAGGCGACGCTGACGAGCGGCACGCTGCTGCCGCTGTCGGGGTTACAGCAAGACGCACGCGACTATTGGGATTGGGCAAACGCGACGGAACTCACCGTCGCGCTCGATACGCTTTTCGGCGAAGGGCTCGGCGCGAGCGCGATCGTCGCCGTGCACACGATTCACGAAGCGATCGCGCCGTTTCACGGGAAGGAACGGCCGAAGACCCCGCTCTCGGTACGCGTGCCACTGGGGGCCGCGGGCGCCGGCGCCGCTGCGTTTTGGATTGACGTGGTGCGTCGCGCGGCCGCGTGGCGGGACACCGTGCCGACGTTCTTTTGGTCGTCTCGAGAGGACGCGGGCGAGGCCATCGTGCAACTCGGCGACGTCCCGGCGAGTTCACTGTCGGCGCTCTGGGACGCCCAAGCCGGCAGCGAGCACGTGTGTGACCTCACGCACCTGGCCGCGGACGAAGCGGCCAAGTTCTTACCGCTTCTTTCGCCTTCATTGGCATCGGCTCTGACGCGCCAAGACGCGCGCGTCATCGATTTTTTGAACGCTCTCCACAGCTGACCGAGGCTTCGACCATGGCCTTACTCGATGAACTCACCGAAAACGCCGCGCAGTTCTTGACGCCGATTGCAGGCGCCAAGCCCACCGGCAGCGATCCTTCGTACGAACCGGAATTCGAGCGCGTCAAAGCCGAGATCGACAAGCTCACGGCGATGAGCGGCGGTACGCCCGCTTGGGACGAAGTGGTCGCGGGCAGTGAGCGACTGCTCCAAGGAAAAGCCAAAGATCTGCGGTTGTGCGTTTGGGGCAACGTGGCTCAATTCAAGCGCTCCGGCGTGGCCGGCTTTGCCCGCGGCTTCGTGATCACGAGCAAGCTGTGCGCGCAGTTCTGGGAGGGCATGTATCCCGATCGCCCGCGCGCCCGCGCGAATCTGGTGAGTTGGCTCAGCGAGCAAGCTGCTGCCGAGCTCATGGCCATCGATCCAAAAGCGGCCGACCGCGCGCCGCTCGAAGTCATCGAAACCGTCTACGCCGAACTCGACACGCTGCTGTCGGAAAAGCTCGGTCAAACTTACCCCGGCATGGGCGGCCTTCGCTCGGCAGTGCGTGAGAAATTACGCCAGGTTCCAGCAGACGCTCCTCCC
>Ga0170475_119518167_pt1 | contig 11123 bp, 3 predicted proteins | sample Soicark_Litter_5_FD_111474 | JGI IMG/M metagenome (GOLD analysis project Ga0170475, IMG submission 111474) | Avena fatua rhizosphere microbial communities from Hopland, California, USA. Combined Assembly of 48 SPs | reverse complement strand
CGGGCGGAGCCGATGGTGCGGGGCTGGCGATACAAGCGAGGACATAAAATGTTTTCTCTTAACAACCCTTAATTTCTCTTAATTCGTATCGCTTCGCGGACGAAGAGTAATTCTTATGATTTTGGCGCATAGGGTGTGCCGTGATTTTCACTTTCAGATTCTCGCTTTTTGATTGCCACCAGGGGGAAGCCCCGGGCTGCACTGAGACCACATGGGCCTCTATTATATATGGAACGTCAGGCTCAAAATTTGCCGTCGTTTCGATTTCAGATTTTGGATTGCCGGAAAGGCCGAAGGCCAACTTTAATGCGTGGCGAACGGCGCCACGGTGGAGGGAGTAATGCCCCTCTACTTATATAGGTAGTCGAGAAATCGTTTTCCGCCATAGTGGCGAAAGATTTTTTAAACTTTTTTGACCAGGCAGGCTTTCTCGACAACCTGCCAGCGGCGGCGGAGGCGTTTTTGCAGGTTTTCCAACATCCAAGACATCGCGGAGGAATTCCTCGAATGTGCCTCCTTAGAATGAAGAAAGAATTGCAGAAAGGCCTGCGCAGCGATTGAGGAAGCGTCGTAGCCGTCCGGGAGAACTCCGGTGCGGGAACTCCGCCAAAAGAAACGGCGTAGCTGACTGTGCGCAAAGGCGATGGCGGATCGAAGGAGCCGGGGCAAGTCGGGAGCGGGGCAGGGTGGTCGCCGAGTGCGGCGGCTGCTTGAGGAAACCGTCGCATGCGGACTGACTTGTTTGCCCAGGGCTGGAGGCCTTGATATTTTTGCGGCAGAATGCGAGGACGACACCGCAATAAGGCGGTCCGGAGCGCACAATTCTTGTCGCAAATACAGCCCGGCTGTGCTATAGACACCCGACTCCATTCGATGAAATTGCCTTATCAAGAAAAGCGAACTTGGCGCTTCCCCATGCTTCAGAAGTCACAAGTAAATACCAATATCCTTTTCTCATGCCTGCAGTACGCGACATGTCTCGCGCTTGGAGGAATGACACTGTTCCCCTCCGCTCACGCTGAGGCTTCCGTAGAAGAAATTTCCAAAATACGGGTTTTTGAGGAACCGTTAGTGCCGGTGGGAGGAACGCCGAGCTACAACGAAAACACTGCGCTTGCCACAGCGTTGAAGGGCTACGGTAAACGGAGCGGACCAGACGACTTTTCGAGCCTTACCGGGTTCCTTTCGCAGCACCCTAAGTCTCCGTGGACCGCCTCGTTGCTCACTGGCCTCGGGATCGAATACTATAATACCGCGCACTACACGCTGGCCCTGGACGCCTGGTCCCAGGCATGGTCGCATGCGAAGGAGGCCGAAGACGCCGCCGGCTACTCCGTCCTGAACCGGGCTGCGTCAGAATTGGCCTATCTCTATTCGAGGTTAGGTCGAATGACAGAACTTGAAACCCTTCTGAAGTCTGTGGAAGGCCGGCCTTTCGCGGGTGGCAGCAAGGAGCGGCTAAGTGGCGCCCGCGAGGCCCTGTGGATGATGCAGAATCACCCCGAAACGGCCTTCCGCTGCGGGCCGTTGGCGCTTCATCGGATAAAACTAGCCACAGATCCTGAACACGCTTGCACTGAAATCATTCATGCGTCGGCGTCGACCCAAAAGGGACTTTCGATGCCCCAGGTCGTCGAACTCTCCCGGAAAGTTGGATTGAACTATCAAATGGCGTTCAGAGAGAAGAACGGAGAGTTCATAGTGCCTTCGGTGGTGCATTGGAAAGCGGGCCATTATGCGGCGATTATTCGAAAGAGCGGGGATCGTTACCTGGTGGAAGATCCGACCTTCGGCAACAGCGTGTGGCCGACGCGACAAGCGTTAGAGACGGAAACGAGCGGTTACTTTCTGATCCCTTCCGGGGCGTTACCGGCGGGATGGCGAAAGGTGGACGCGACAGAAGGCGAGCGCGTCTGGGGCAAAGGTAATACAGCAGCAAACGATGGCGAAGTATACGCGTGCACTGATGCGCAGACCATGCCATGCGGCGCCGAGGGGTGTACCGGGATGGCAGTGTCGAGTGTTCATTTGATGGCGGTAAATGTTCAAATCCGCGATAACCCGGTCGGATACGCGCCGCCTTTCGGCCCTCCGGTCCGTTTCCTGGTGCGCTTCAATTCGCGCGATTTGGTTAATACCTACGGTGTTATTGCCGACCTGAGCCCGCTTGGGTTGAATTGGACTCACGATTGGGCAGCCTGGATCAAGGACCAACCGCAAAGTCCAATGGCGGATGTAAAGTATTATGTCGGCGGCGGAGGGGTGCGGACCTTCACCGGTTTTAATCCCACCACGCAAAGCTTCGATTTTCAGCAGTATGACCAAACTCTCCTGACGCGAACGGGTACCAATAGCTACGAGATGGTTTGGCCCGACGGCTCGAAAAAGGTTTTCGCCCAGCCCGATGGATCCGTCGGATCTACACGGAGGGTTTACCTGTCGCAAATCGTCGATAGCGCTGGAAACGCATTGTCGCTGACCTACCAAAACTACAATAATGGATTTGGCCCGGATCTTCGACTGGTGGCAGTCACGGACGCATTGGGCCAGGTCACCACGCTTAGTTACGATCTGGCGGCGGATCCAACGAAAATCACGAAGGTGACAGATCCGTTTGGTCGCTTCGCCACGCTAAGTTACCTCTCGGTTAAGATCGGCACTGTCGTCTCAGGCTCTCCGCCAGTATCTCATGATGTATTTGGTTACGCGGTGGGGAGCATCACCGATGTTATTGGCCTCACCTCACAGGTAACTTATCAGAACAATATCGCGGGTCAGGTTAACTCGTTGATCACACCGTACGGGACCAACACGTTTACGTATGGCGGCAGCGGCACCACACGTTTCGCGGAGATGGTGTACCCGGACGGCAGCCGCGAGCGCGTCGAATATAACCAGACCGTCAATATACCCAGTGAGCCCGCATCGCAGGTCCCCCAGGGCATGGCGACCGTGAACCAGTACCTTAATTACCGAAACACGTTCTACTGGAATCGCAATGCATGCGCCACGGGCTATGGTGATTATTCCAAAGCTCAAGTGTATCACTGGCTTCACACTGCGGATATGAACACCACGTCGGGGATCCTGGAGAGCACCCGGCAACCGCTCGAAGGACGGGTCTGGAGGGATTATGCCGGGCAGTCCAGTTCCATTGTCGTGGGCCGGACTGATCAGCCTGCCCACATCGGCCGGGTGCTGGACGATGGCTCCACGCAATTGTACACCTATCTTCGTAACGGTTTCGGTCACATTACTAATTTCGTGGATCCTGTCGGCCGGACTTTCTCCTACGTTTATGCAACGAACGGCATCGATTTGCTCGAGGTGCGGCAGACCCGAGCCTCCAAAAATGAACTACTGTTTCGCAAAACCTACGACGCCGGTCATCGTCCGTTAACGGTAATCGATGCCTCGGGCCGGACGAACATCTTCACCTGGAACTCTCGCGGCCAACTCCTGACTGAAACCGATCCCAAGGGAGAGACCACCACCTTCTCCTACGACACAAACGGATATCTGCTTGCTGTGGACGGTCCGTTGCCGGGAACCAATGATTCCGTCGCCTTCACGTACGATTCCTTCCGTCGGCCGCGCACCGTCACAGGCCTGGGCGGCTACAGCCTCACGTTTGATTATGACGGCATGGACCGGGTTACTCAGATCACGAACCCGGATGGGACCTACACCCACGCCACGTACGACCGGCTAGCCTTGGCCGCCATCCGAGACCGCGCGGGACGAACGAACTTTTTCGACCATAATAATATGCGCCAACTGACCCGAACGACTGACCCGTTGGGGCGCATGACGTATTTCGATTGGTGTACTTGCGGCTCCTTAAAAAGCTTGACCGATCCGCTGGGCCGCATGACCACCTGGATCACAGACGTTCAAGGACGTCTCGTCCGGAAACAGTACGCCGACGGGTCTCAGGTGAACTATAATTACGAAACCACAGCGAGCCGGCTCCGGTTGGTCACCGATGAGTTGCTGCAAGCCACGACATTTCTTTATAATCGCGATAACACCCTCCGTTCAACCAGCTACGGCAACACGACCGTTGCAACGCCGACCGTCCAGCTTTCCTATGATCCGGATTACCAGCGCATTTCGTCCGTGACGGATGGCCGGGGGACCACTGTTTATGGCTATAACCCGATCACCACAAACACCCCGTCGTTGGGCGCCGGTCGACTGGCAAGCGAAGACGGGCCACTTGCCCAGGACACCGTCACCTTCGCCTACGACGAGCTTGGACGGGCTGTGCAGTGGGCCATAAATGGAGTGGAAGAGTCGGTCAGCTATAATGCGGCCGGCAGGAGGATTGGCCAAACGAACGCGTTAGGCGCTTTCGGCTATGCCTATGATGCAGATTCCTTGCGTCTGTTGTCTCAATCATTCCCCAATGGGTTGATCGGAGCGATCACCTATGGCGATAGCCTGCAGGACTTTGCCGTGCAGCAACTCAGCTACTCCATAATCAATATCCCCATCGCACAATTTGACTACGGGTACGACATCGCGAAATCGCGCATTACGACCTGGTCCCAACGGGCGGGCGTGCAGTCGCCATCGGTCTTCACGTTCAACTACGATCTGGCCAGCCAATTGACCTCGGCCGTTTTGACTAACGGTGGAGTGCAGGTCAACGCGTTCGCTTACGGTTACGATCCCGCTGGAAACCGGCTGAGCGAGCAGGCAAACGCGGCGAGCTACAGCGCTAGCTTCAATTCCTTGAACCAGATCAGCACAACCACGGCGCCCGCCTCTTCGCGAACTAATGAGTGGGATGCGGCGCATCGCCTGGCGTCGGTGACCACTGGCAACCAGAGGACCGAGTTCACCTATGATGGCAGGAGCCGTCTGGCAGGAATTCGCCAACTCATCAATGGGCTTGAAGTTTCGCATCGCTTGCTCGTTTGGACTGGAGAAAAAATCAGGGAAGAGCGCGACACAAACGGGGTGGTCACGAAGCGCTATTTTAGTCAAGGGTTCCAACTCCTGAATGGCACCAACGCCGGGATTTACTACTACACGCGGGACCACCTCGGATCCGTTCGCGAACTCATCGATACAAATGGCGTCGTCCGCGCCCGTTATCTCTATGATCCGTATGGCCGCCGGACCAGGCTCAGCGGTAATCTGGACGCAGACTTCGGCTTTGCGGGCATGTTCTGGTGTGCAGAGGCAAACCTGGCGTTTACACATTTTCGGGCTTACGACCCGGAGCTCGGACGCTGGCTTTCACGGGATCCTCTAACCAAAGCCGAGGTCAGCCAGGGGCCCAACCTTTACTCATACGTTCGCAACGATCCAATTAACCGCACGGATTTCCTGGGTCTCTGCGCAGGCACACCCTGCATGTGCGCCCGTGAACCCGGGCTTTGTGCTGCAATCGCAACAGCCGGCGCAGGAGGCGGCGCTGCTGTAGAAGAAGCTGGAGAGGCCTTGCCGGTCGCTGCAGAAACCCTGCCGGGATATGCTTCCGGAGCGCCGGAAGCCATGGAGTGTGCTCCGGGCTTTGCCGATACGCTTCCTCCAGCCTTCGCCCAAACAGCACCACAAATCAGCAACGTCCCCGCCCAAGTACTTCAGAACGGAGAAAAGCTTCTGAACTGGGACGATTACGCCTATGCCAGTATTAGACTGAACTTCAACGAGCCCTATTGGTCCGATCTAGAAGGCAATGAAATCTTTGGTGAGGAAGCAGAATTACTCACGGAAAACTCAGGATGGGCGAACCTATACTTTGATGCTGCCATGGACTACCTGGCTAAGTTCGGGCCACCTGCCGGGTCACAGACAGAAGAGATAGATAACATCATGAGCGTAACATCCTTCCTCAGGGGTTACATTCTTCCCTGACCTTTTCTCATGAAGCTTTTCATCCTAGCCCTGAGCTCAGCTCTGCTGACAACGCCGTCAATCGCCCAGGTGGCACAGTGTTACTTTGACCCGTGTGGCAATTTGCAAGCGGAAGCGGTGGAAAATTCGATGTTGCCGCTCATTGTGGGGCAGCCCTACCGCCAGGTTGTTGCACCGGGCAAAAGCGCGTCATTTTCTGTGGTCGCTTCGGACACGCGCAATGTTTCCTATCAATGGCGTTTCAACGGCACCGATCGGCCGGGAGCCACGGCCGATTCACTGTTCGTCACAAACGTCACCGCTGGCGATGAGGGACTGTATTCGGTCCTGTTGGCGAACAGTTCCGGCAGCGTCACCAGTGCCCCCGCGATGCTATTCATTGACGCCGATCGCGACGGTTTGCCTGATTCATGGGAGCAGAGCTTTTTTGGCAATTTGAACCAATATCCCACCGGAGATTTCGACGGCGACGGTATTTCGAACCTGGATGAATTCAACGACGGAACGAATCCGACCAATGCCGCCTCCGTTTCGTTTCGCTTGGTCGTCCAGAAGGACGGCGGCGCAATAAACGTCAATCCGTCAAAGCTGACCTACACCAACGGTGAAATCGTCACCTTGACTGCCAGCGCCATTTTGCCCGTCGACTTCTTTCGCGGCTGGACCGGCGATACCAACAGCACCAATGCCACGATCTCCCTGGCGATGACAACCAACCGCACTGTGTTTGCCCACCTCGGTTTCTATGACATCACTTGGACCAATGCCGCGAGTGGGAACTGGGATGTTGGTGCCAACTGGTCTCCCAACTTCATTCCCACTACCAACGATACGATCGCCATCGGTGGCTCGATCACAGTCACTCTCAATCGTGACAACGACTGCGCGGCGCTGACCCTCGGCACTTCTGGTTCGCCAACTCTCTCCGGAACCGGAACGCTAACACTTCACCATGACTCCTCCTGGTCGCGGGGAACGATGAGCGGCACGGGCAGGACGGTTATATCCCCGGGCGCCACCCTCGCAATCAACAATTCCGCAAACCTCGTTCTCAACACTCGCACGCTCGATAATGCCGGAACGGTTCTCTGGACTGGAACGGACATTTACTTTTCCAATGGAGTGCTCACGAATCGGCCGGGCTCGCTCTTCCTGGTGCAAAGCTCGGGAGCAATGCAGCTTAATAGCGGTAACAATCGGCTGGATAATGCAGGCACCTTCCGCAAGACCAGCTCCGGCACAACTATCTTCGTAAGCAATGTCGCACTGAACAATTACGGCAACGTGGATATCCAGGCCGGCACCTTGTTCCTGGATGGCGGCGGTCTCAACAACTCCAACATCATCGTAGCCGCCGGTGCCACCCTGGACCTTTCTGGTGGAACGTATACTGGCAGCGCCGGTTCGAGCATAACCGGTCTGGGAAACTTTCGTGAGAGCGGCGCGGTCACCACTTTGAATGGCTTGCTGAACTTGAGCGGAACCCACACGTTCGTCAGCGGCACGGCGAACCTTAACGGCACGTGTTTTTGCACCAACAATACGCTTTCGATTTCCGGGGGCACCGCCAACTTTAACGGCGTGGGAATAGTGGCCCCCACCAACCTGCTCCTCAGCAGCGGCAGCCTGGGCGGCACCAACCTCGTCACCATCCTCGGCCAGGGAACCTGGAGCGGTGGTTCGATGATCGGCGCGGGGCGCACCGTTATTCCTTCGGGGGTAACGCTCACTGTAAACAATTCGCCCACTGTCGGCCTGACTTCGCGCACGCTGGATAATGCCGGGACGGTTCTCTGGAGTGGAGCGGACATTTCCTTTTCCAATGGAGTAATCACGAATCGGCCGGGAGCGCTCTTTCAAGTGCAGGGCGCAGGCTCTGTTCGTTTGAATAGCGGAGTCAACCGGGTGGACAATGCCGGTACCTTCCGGAAGACCAGCTCCGGCACGACCACCTTTGAAGGCAATATAGCACTGAACAATTACGACACCGTCGAGATCCAGGCGGGCACCTTATTCCTCGATGGCGGCGGTCTGAATAACTCCAACATCATGGTAGCCGCGGGTGCCACCCTGGACCTTTCTGGCGGAACGTATACTGGCAGCGTCAGTTCAAGCATAACCGGTCCTGGAAGCTTTCGTGAGAGCGGCGCTGTCACCACTTTGAATGGCCTGCTGAACCTGAGCGGAACCCACACCTTCGTCAGCGGCACGGCGAACCTTAACGGCACGTGTTTTTGCACCAACAATACGCTTTCGATTTCCGGTGGCACCGCGAACTTTAACGGCACCGGTCTAGTCGCTCCAACGAACATCACCCTTAGCGGGGGAAGCCTTGGCGGGACCAGCCTCGTCACCGCTCTGGGTCAAATGACCTGGAGTGGCGGTTCGATGATTGGGGCCGGGCGCACTTTCGTTCCCTCTGGCGTAACTCTAACTATCAACAACTCAGCCGCTATCGGCCTCACCACCCGAACCCTGGAAAACGCCGGCACTGCCCTTTGGAGCGGAACCGACATTTCTTTTTCCAATGGTGTCATCACGAATCGGGCGGGAGCACTTTTTCAAGTACAGGGCGCAGGCTCTCTTCGTTTGAATAGTGGGCTCAACCGCATAGAGAATGCCGGTACATTCCGTAAAACCAGTTCCGGCACGACCACCTTTGAAAGTAATATAGCGCTGAATAATTACGGCACTGTCGACACTCAGGCGGGCACTTTGTTCCTCGATGGCGGCGGTCTGAATTCTTCAGCCATCACCGTGGCGACGGGTGCGACGCTCGACCTCTCTGGTGGCACTTACACCGATACGGCGGCCGCCAGCATAACCGGAGGTGGAAACCTCCGCGAGAGTGGCGCGGTCACCACGTTGGCCGGATTGGTGAATCTCGCTGGCACCAACTCCTTTGTCAGTGGCACGGCAAACCTGAACGGAAACTACATTTGCACTAATAATCTCCTGCTCATTTCCGGGGGCAATGTGAATGTTGATAGTACGGGCACCGTATCGCCCAACACCTTCAACCTGAGCGGTGGAAACCTGGGTGGCTCTGGCCTTATCACGGTCCTGTCTCAAATGACATGGTCGGGCGGAAACCATAGCGGCACTGGTCGTACCACCATTGCTCGGGGAGCAATTCTTAACCTGACGACCGTAGGTTCGGTCAATATGACCTCCCGCACCCTGGACAACGCTGGCACTGTTATTTGGAGTGGCTCGGGCACCATTTTCTTTTCCAACGCGGTGGTCACCAATCGGCCCGGCGCCCTTTTTCAGATGCAAGGCTCAGGCACTTTCCAGACTGGCGGCGGCTCAAGTCGTGTGGATAACGCCGGGACTTTCCGAAAAACCAGTTCTGGAACTACTACCTTGCTCAGCCCCGTTAAATTTAACAATTACGGAACTTTGGACCTGCGAAATGGAATCCTCGCTGCCGGCGGTGGCTATTCCACCATCACCACCAATGCCACGCTCGCCGTCGTGATTGGCGGAACCACCCTTGGTTCCGGCTATTCCCAACTGAATGCGCTGGGTACCGTGAGTCTCAGCGGGACGCTTGACGTCACGTTCACTAACGCTTTTGTTCCCTCGCTTTCGAATACTTTTACCGTGCTGACCATGGGAACCAGAAGCGGCACGTTCTCTTCCTTTTCCTATCCCTCCAACCTCGTGACCCTGCAACTGAGCAATTCACCAACCGCGGTCATTCTCACCGTGACCGGCGTGACTGCGCCATTTTCCATGCTCCCGCCTCGCGTGCTCGGCACCAACGTGGAACTGAGTTGGACCTCGGTTTCCAATGTTGCTTACCGCGTGGAATTCAACGGCCCCAGCCTGGATCCATCTAATTGGAATGCTCTGCCAGGAGACATTACAGCGACCAACAGCACCGCCAGCAAAACTGACCCGCTCACCGCCGACCGCCGTTTCTACCGTGTGCGGAGGCTACCTTAGAGGAGGCTATGTGGCCTGGCTTGCAGAGGGACCGCGCGTGCCCTGGGCGCTTAAGTAGTGGCGTGCTTGGTGGCTTATCGGGGACTTACTTCACGAGCAACACCCGATCAAAAGTGCCACCGCGAGGTTACATAAATGGATAATGCGAAACATCATAAAGGTTGTTCGGAATGCGCTTTTGGTGGCTTTATATGTGGTGAGTATGACGAAGATTAACCACTGCTCGGGTGGTTTGTCGGATTTTTAACTTGGCGGGGATATTGATAGCGAATGAATCCTGCAAATTACGAATCGAAGTCTGGCTACTGCAGGGGCTTGGTTGCTTTGGCGGCTTTTGCCCTTTTTATTAGTGTCTATGCCGCCACTGCCGGGGTGGCGCCTTTCTTTTTCAGTCAGCCCCAAAGCCTTTCGGTTTTAGTTAGTTCGAACGCTGCTTTCAATCCCGCAGTTGGCGGTGATCCTCCGTTTACCTATGGATGGTTGAAAAACGGACAGCCGATGACAGGAGCGACCGGGTTGTCTTTGGCTATAACCAACGCCCAGTCAAGTGATGCCGGAACTTATGCGCTGGCGGTCACAAACGACTTTGGCTTTGCGCTTAGCTCAAATGCGACATTGACGGTGATCGATGTTGGTGCGGCTTTGAACGCGAGCAGCCTCATATGGACATCGTATCCCACATGGTTTCCGCAGACGAATGTGACGCACGATGGAATGTTTGCGGCGAGCAGTGGGCCGTTAGGAGTTGGCCAGGCGAGCTTCCTGCGGACAACTGTGGAGGGGCCATGCACGATGAGCTTTTGGTGGAAGTCAGCCGGAACGATCATCCCTGCGACTGTTACCATCGATCATAAGTCGCCTGTTTATACTGATGGCACGGCAGCATGGCAAAAAACAACCCTGTATGTGGGGAGTGATGACCACCTTGTGGAATGGAATCCGGCGACGTCCGCGGCATCTACCATGTATGTGGATGAAGTTGCGGTGACCCCAGGAGCAACGCCGCCGCTCTTTCAGTCCAATCTGCCCAGCGTGGTTGCCCTCGCAGGGACTAACATCTCCTTCGCCATGCAGGCTGTAGGGACGCCGCCGCTGGCATATGGCTGGTCATTCCAGGGTTCGCCGGTCGCGGGTGGCACCAATACGATTCTAAGCCTCACCAATATTCAGGCGAGCCAGGCCGGGACCTACACGCTTGGGGTCACGAATGATTACGGTTTTACCAACCTGAGTTTTACGTTGAGCGTGACTCCTTCCGCTCCATGGTTTTTGATTCAGCCTCTGAGCCAGCGCACGGTCCCGGG
>Ga0170475_117725667_pt1 | contig 11125 bp, 10 predicted proteins | sample Soicark_Litter_5_FD_111474 | JGI IMG/M metagenome (GOLD analysis project Ga0170475, IMG submission 111474) | Avena fatua rhizosphere microbial communities from Hopland, California, USA. Combined Assembly of 48 SPs | reverse complement strand
TCTCGATCTGCTCCGAAAAGGTGTGCAGGCTTTCATGGAAGTCATGCGACCGCTCCGCTTGGCGCAACGTCACCGCCGCGATGAACACCGCCAGAAACCCATAGCCATGAACCAGTTCGGTCACGCCATAGGCCACCAGCGTGATTCCCAGCGCCGCCAGCCCCTCGCGCGTATCGGCTATCCGCGTCTCCGCAGGCAACCGGAATGCCAGCCAACCCAGCAGCCAACCGACCGCCCAGCCCACCACCAGACCGGCCGCCAGTTTCCAGACCACATCGACCGCCAGCCACTCCAGCATCCACCAGTCCGGCCCCCAACTTCCGGGCACCACCCCGGCGGCGGCCATCGCAATGGCGAGGTTGGTGAAAGGAAATGCCAGCCCGTCGTTCAGCCCCGCTTCCGAGGTCAGGCTGAACCGTACCTCGTCCTCCTCGCCCGAGCGCGGCGGCCCGACCTGGATGTCCGATGCCAGCACCGGATCGGTCGGCGCCAGCACCGCCCCCAGCAGGATCGCCGCCGGTAACGGCAATTCCAGTATCCACATGCTCAGCAACGCGATGCCCAGGATTGACAACGGCATCGTGACTCCCAGCAGCAGCCACGTCGTGCGCCAGCGCTTCCAACCCACCGGCCGGTCCAGCTTCAGCCCGGCACCCAGCAGGGCGATGATGACCACCAGTTCGGTGATGCGCTCGACAAAGTTCGACTGCATCAGGAAATCCGGGTCCGGACCCGTCCCCGGCACCATGAAAAGTCCGATCCCGAGCAGCACGCAGAAGATCGGCAGCGACAGCGGGGCGTTCCTCAGCAGCATGGGAAGCCATGCGATTGCCAGGATGACCATACCCAGGCCGGTCAAAAGAACGATGTAAGGGTCCATGAAGCCTTCTGAAGTTCCGGCGAAATGCCGTTCCCCTTCAACACCGCCGCTTGGCCGATGTGCCGGAACTCCGTACCCGCACCAGTGAGTCCCACGGCTCTACTACCCAGCGGTTACCAACAAAAGGTAGTGTACCACAACCTTGGATCATACTATGTTCATGGAACGTTACCAAAACCTCGATACCTGCACCCAGCTTCCCTCCACCGAGTTTTACTCTCCACCTCCCTCCCACTGCCCCCGCACGGAGCGCATGACCCGGCCCTTTCGCCGACATCAGGAGATGGTCAACAACATCGTGGGCGCGATCGCCCGGCGTGAAACCGACGTGCGCGACATCCTCGCCGCCGTGACCCCCGGCGGCGGCAAGAGCCTTCTCCCCGTGATCGCCGCCGCCCGCCTGATCCAGGCTGGGATAGCGGAGCGCGTCTGCTGGATCGTCCCGCGCGACAGCTTGCGCCTTCAGGCGGAGGAAGCATTTGTCGATCCTCACTGGCGTACGACCCTGGGCCACAACCTGACCGTTCGTGCCTCGGAAAACGCCCCCGACCTGTGCCGGGGGCTGCAAGGTTATGTGACGACTTACCAGGCCGTGGCGGCAGCCCCCGAACTTCATCTGGCCGAGTTCCAGCGCCACAAATACCTGATCGCAATCGACGAACTCCACCACCTGCCCGCCCTCTCCGACCTCGACGCGCTGACCGCCGCCGCTGATGAGACCGCCTGGAGCCGCACCATCGTGCCGCTGCTGGAGCTTTCATCGGTACGCCTGCTAATGTCCGGCACGTTGCAGCGAACCGATGGAAAGGCGATCCTTTGGTTGCCGTACAGGAAGCCACGCGGCACACGGCGCATCCGCGAAATCGACTTCACCGCCGACAACTGGGCCATCGTCGGCTATAGCCGCCGGCAGGCCCTTGCCGAGCGGGCAGTGCTGCCGGTGACATTCGGAGCGCTCGATGGAGAGGCCGAATGGCGCGACCAACTGGCGCAGGAGCGCAACGTCGAAAGTCTGTCTCAAGCTGGGGAACTGGCCCACGACGCCCTATTCACCGTCCTGCGAACGGAATTCGCCGACGCCATGCTCCGTGTCGCCTACAACGCTTGCCGCGACCACCGCACCGCCCGCCGCAAGGCATTGGGAGCCAAGCCCGGCGACGAAGTCCGGGGCCTCGGTAAGCTGCTGGTGGTCGCTCCCGATCAGACGACCGCGTGGCGCTATGTCGAGCATCTGCGGAAGCCCTTCCCCGACGATCTCAAGCAACTCATGGTGCGCGCCGCCATGAGCGATGTCGCCGACGCCCAGGAAGCCATCGCCGAGTTCCGCATGCGCCCTTTTCCGGCCATTCTCGTGACGGTCTCGATGGCCTACGAAGGGATGGACTGCCCGGAAATTTCCCACATTGCCTGCCTGACCCATATCCGCTCCCGCCCCTGGCTGGAGCAGATGATCGCCCGAGCGACCCGCGTCGATCCCCATGCCGGCGATTACGATGGCCAGTCGGCGCTGGTCTACCACCCCGACGACCCGATGTTCCGGGCCTTCCGCCACGACATTGAAACCGAACAGGGCACCAAAGCCCGCATCGTCCGCCGCCGCGCCCAGCAAAGCCTTCCGCTGGAGGAGGTCGAGCACAACCGCCCGCCAGCCATCACGCCGCTGCACAGCAACGCCACCGCCCTGCGGTTCGACACGGTCGCCCCCGGCCCGGATTTCGGCATAACAGCCGCTGCAAACGCGAGCCCCAGCACATTGCCCCTGTTCGACCCACCCTCCGTCGCCGAACACCGCCTGCGCCAGCGCATCGGTCAGATGGTCGCGGCCCAAGTGATCGAGGACGAAGACGCCCACCTGATCCGCCGCAACTCCGGTTACCACGCCTACAACGCGATCCTGAAACGCGTACTCGGCAAGAGCCGCGCCGAAATGAGCCTCGCCGAACTTGAAGCCGCTGTAGGCTGGCTGGAGCGCAACCGCCTGAGCGACCACGCCGGGCTGATCGAAAACGATCCCCAATACCGCTGGTCCGCCACCCGCCGCACCGGCTCCATCCGGCTGGGACCGCACAAGTTATGATGGTTGGCGTCAGCGGCGGCTAGGGAGACCGCGCCGATCTTCCTGCCGCTCCCGGCACCAGTCGGCAATCTCATCGGCCAAGGCCAGAACCTCCTTCAGGCCACGCTCCAGGTCGGCATCCTCCGGTTCGGATGGCATGCCCCCTCCGGGCGTCGGATAGCGGAATTGGGTGGCATAACTGGTGAATTCATCGAACGCCATCAGATCAGCGCGCCAGACATGATCCACCGGCAGCAATTGAGCCAGCGCCCCCAGTTGATGATGGCTCGTAGGGAAGTGGATACCTTGCACCGTCAGCACCGCCTTCAGCAGCTTTTCCGCCGCCTGCTCAATGTTGAACGCGCAATGCCTTGGGTGCTGATCCATCAACTTGCCGGCAACCACCAGATCCTCACGGGCGAGCTTAATGAAGCTGGCAACCTTCTTGACGGCGGTCATTGTGCCGCCGCATCCCGTGCCCTGGCGAGCGCCCGATCCTGGTAAAGAACGCGCCCCTCACAGGTCGCGCGGTTCACGAGACTGCCAGCCTCATCCCGTTCAGCCAGGAAATCCGACCACGCACAAGGCACCACATCATAGGCCAGACCGCAGGCGATAAGGGGCTCGGCCACTGCGAAACTACTATAGGCTGCCTCAGGAAGACCGTCGGGCAGGACGACCAGCAGATCGAAATCACTGTCCTCCCGCCCATCGCCCCGCGCCCTGCTACCGAACAGCCAGATCATGCGCGGCCGCAGTCGCGCCACCAGCCTGTCGCGCAGGAATGCCAAGGCAGCCGCCTCGTCCCGAAACGGGCCAACCGGTCCTGATTCAAGCCCCCTAAGCAGGCGGCGGACAGTCTCAGCCTTCCCTTCTTTGAGAAGTTCGGCAACCGACTGGAGAATATCACGATGTTCAGGAGCGGCCCGAACCGACTGCACAGGGAGAGCCATAGCAATCTCCGTATTACGAATTCACCCTACCGTAATACGGTGCGCCTTCCTGGGGCAAATGGGAAGGCCAAAATCAGAGCCGCATAAACTCCGGTTCGCGCTGTTGATGGTAAATAATACCAAGAGCCGAAGACGTTGACCAGTCGGGAGCGCTGTAGGTTGAGCCGTGGCCCAATATTTCCGGAGCGCCGGTCAATCTCTTCGGCTTCTGGTACAACTGGACACTTTGCCCAAGGAAGCGATACATGACCGACGAAGCACAGGCCGCCGCCAAGGATCACGAACGCCTCAAGGGTGACAACACCATTCCGCAAGGAGGTGGAGAGGGTGGGAAGAAGGACACCACCACATCCGGCGGCAAGGGCAGCGCCCAAGGCCCCGCCTCGGATGCCGCTCCCAACCTGAAGCCGCGCAAGTCGGGCGACAGCTAAATCACACCGCCGAAACCGCCTTCAGGGCGGTTTCCAGATCCGCCCGCAGGTCCGACACGTCCTCCACCCCGACCGACAGCCGGATCAGCCCATCGCTGATGCCCAGCGCTTGTCGCTGATCCGGTGGAATGGTCGCGTGAGTCATGATCGCCGGATGTTCGATCAGGCTTTCCACCCCGCCCAGACTTTCCGCCAGCGAGAACAACTGCGTCCGCTCCAGCATCCGCTTGGTCTCAGCCAGCCCGGCATTCAGCTCGACCGTCACGATACCGCCGAAGCCGTTCATCTGACGCCGTGCCAACTCGTGCTGCGGATGGCTCTTCAGCCCCGGATAGATCACGCGGCGAACCTCAGGCCGGGTTTCCAGCCATTGCGCCAGCTCCAGGGCATTGCCGCAGTGACGCTCCATCCTCAGCGCCAGCGTCTTCAATCCGCGCAGCGCCAGAAAGCTGTCAAAAGGGCCAGAAATCGCCCCGACTGCGTTCTGGAGGAACTTCACCTGGTCGCGAAGCTCAGTATTCTCACCCACCACCACCGTCCCGCCAACCATGTCGGAGTGGCCGTTCAGGTACTTCGTAGTGCTGTGGACCACCGCATCGATCCCCAACTCGATCGGCCGCTGAACCCACGGGCTGGCGAAGGTGTTGTCCGCCACCGTCCGGATGCCGTGCTCCTTCGCGAACCGCGCGAGGGCCTCCAGATCGACCAGCTTAAGCATCGGGTTGGTGGGCGTCTCGATCCAGATCAGCTTGGTCTCAGGCCGAACCGCCGCCGCCACGGCGTCCAAATCCGCCAGATCGACATAGTCTATTCGCAGGCCTGCCGAGCGCTTCCGCACCCGCTCGAACAGCCGGAAGCTCCCGCCGTAAAGATCGTCCGACGCCACCACATGGGCGCCGGCGTCCAGCGTCTCCAGCAGCGTTGATATCCCCGCCAGCCCCGACGCAAAGGCGAAGCCCGCTGTGCCGCTCTCCAGATCGGCGATGCAGCGCTCGAACGCCATACGGGTCGGGTTCTGGCTCCGCGCGTACTCATATCCCTTATGAACGCCAGGGCTTTCCTGCACGAAGGTAGAGGTGGCGTAGATCGGCATCATGACCGCCCCGGTCGATGGATCGGGGTACTGCCCGGCATGGATCACGCGGGTGGAGAATGCCAGCCGGTTCGCGGAATTTGATGTCATCATTGCCCCAGGCGGAAGTGGTTGATCATATCGACCCGCGTCACCAACCCGATGAAGCGGTCATTCTCGGTGATGATCGCGACCCGGTCGGCGGCGAAGATCGGAAACAGCGCGTCGATGGGCGAGCGCGCATCCAGCGTCTGGAGCAATCCGGTCATGGCGTCCCGCACGCTCCGCTGAAAAGCCTTCGGCCCGCCATGCCCTGAGATATCCCGAAGCAGATCGCTCTCATCCACCAGCCCGACCAGCTTACCGTCCTCCAGAACCGGCAACTGCGAGACATCAGCCGCCCGCATGCGGCTATAGGCGGTTCGCAGCGTATCGTCAGGCCCTACCGAGATCGTACCGCCCTGATCGTACCGCCGCGTCACCAGATCACGGACATCGCCATAATGCGGCCGGTCGGTGAAGCCCTGTTCCAGCAGCCAGAAGTCGTTGAACATCTTGGACAGGTACTTATTGCCGCTGTCGCAGATGAAAGTGATCACCCGCTTCGGCACAGTCTGATCCCGGCAATAGCGAAGCGCCGCCGACACCAGCGTGCCCGAGGACGACCCGGCCAGAATGCCTTCCAGCACCAGCAGATCGCGCGCCGTCTCGAAGCTTTCGCGGTCCGGGATGGTATAAGCCGACTTCACCAGCGACATATCAGCGACAGGCGGCACGAAGTCCTCACCGATGCCCTCAACCGCCCAGGAACCCGCCTCCACGAGTTCCCCAGTCTTGACGTAATGGGCCAGCACCGACCCTTCCGGATCGGCCAGCACCATCTCCGTCTCCGGCGAAACCCGCTTGAAGAACCGTCCAAGACCCGTAAGCGTCCCGCCCGACCCGACGCCGCACACTACGGCATCGACCTGACCCTCCATCTGCCGCCAGATCTCCGGCGCTGTCGTGGTCTCATGGGCCAGCGGGTTGGCCTCGTTCCCGAACTGGTTGACGAAGAAAGCGTTATCCAACCCGGCGGTGATTTCCTGAGCCAGATCCTGATAGTATTCGGGATGTCCCTTACCCACGTCCGAGCGGGTGATCCGAACATCGGCACCCAGCGCCCGCAGGTTCAGGATCTTCTCCCGAGCCATCTTGTCCGGAACCACCAGGATCAGCTTATAGCCCTTGCGCGCCGCGACCAGAGCCAGCCCCAGCCCCGTGTTGCCCGCTGTAGCCTCGATGATGGTGGCTCCCGGCGTCAGCCGTCCATCGCGCTCCGCCGTCTCGATCATCGACAGGGCGATGCGGTCCTTGATTGACCCGCCCGGGTTCTGGCTTTCCAGCTTCACGAACAGCCGGCACGGCCCGGTGTCGAAGCGGGTTATCTCAACCACGGGCGTGTCACCGATCAGGCCGAGAACACCCGGCCGGGGTGGCGCCGATATCTGAGTAGCTGGCATTTCACAAACTCACTGTGATGTCGAGTTGCAAAAGATATGAACGCAGAAAACCACCAGTCACTCTATACCAACGTCATCCCCCGTCCGGTGCAAGTGCCAATTCAGTGCTATCCGACCGAACTTTCCAGCATTTCGATATCCGTTGGAACTACAAACACCCCATCCGCGCTTTCTTTCCATCGCGCTCCGTTCCATGGCCCCAGGATACCCAGATGCCAGCAACCCGCCTTCTCATCGCCGCCATCCTGTGGCTCACCCTTCCAGCATTCGCGATGGCTCAATCCCCCACTGAGCGCGTCAACGCCCTCAACCAAGGCATCCTCGCCCTGATGAAATCAGCCGAGCAGAAGGTCCCCGCGCGCACCCGGCTGCAACAGTTCGAACCCGTGGTCCGTGAAAACTACGACCTGGAAACCTCGCTCCGCGTCGCAGCATCCCCCGACTACGACCGCGCTTCACCCGACCAGCGACAAGCGCTCCTGGAAGCCTTCGCCCGCCGAAGTGTCGCCCAATACGTCCAGCGCTTCACCGGCTACAGCGGCGAGAGGTTTGAAACCGTCGGCGACCGCCCCGGCCCCCGAGGCACCACCCTGGTCGAAACCCGACTGATCCGCCCGTCAGACAAACCGGTGACGCTGACTTACGTGCTCCGCCAGCGCGACGGCAAATGGGGCATCGTCGATGTCCTGCTCGACGGCAACATCAGCCAGCTCGCGGTCCAGCGCTCCGATTACGCGAACACATTACGCAACGGCGGCGTCCCGGCCCTGACGAAGGAGTTGAACAGCTACGCCGACGGCGTGGCAGGGGCGAAATGACCTCCGCTGTTTTACGACGCGGTCGAAGTCGTGCCTCGTGAGAACAATGGCCGCAGGCTTGATCTGTGACGTTCACGTAAGTCAGCATTGACCTCGTGCATTCATAAAGATAAAAATAATTGTGAGTTTTCAAAAATCATTAGGCTTAAAACCATGGATACGTACAGAAAGAACTATCGACAACTTCCGGACACGGAATGCCTAGAACATGTGCGGATGAACAATGCAAGCTCTGCTCTGGATTATGACAAAATCAGTGAGCGGATGACAGCGGCGGAAGATCACATCCTCGCACGCACCAGGATAATGTTGCAGCGCATTCTAGGTCAAGTTGAGGAATGATGAGCGAGTCAATTTCAGTTGAATTAAAGCGCCGAGGAATGTTGATTGAAGCAGGAAAGAGAACAGAATCTGTTTATGAAAAATTAGGATACTCCATCTCTTTCCTAAGTGACAGTATTGCAATTAATGAAGTCTTAGAAAATTACTTAAAACTACGATCTCAATTTTCCAAATTACAGGGAACAGGCGATAACATTTTGGCAAATCACAAAGTTGCCGCCTTGTACATTTGGACGCTAACAGACTACAAAGCTAACCAATTTTTCCTATTTGAGGGTGACACGCTGATAAACGGCAAGCGTGCGCCTCTCGTGACCTTTATGTATTTTGTGATCTATGGAATTTTAGCAATAGACCCTCATGACATGGACGATTCGATACAGAAGGACCTCGAATATTGCCTCTTGAGGGAAGCCCCTGAAAACCTTGAGTGGCTTTGTTTGACCATGCATGCAATCTGCCGGTACCGGGGCGACCCTACCAACATTGCCGAATAAGTTCAGCTAACGCGGTTCTCGATCCGGACGAGAGCCCAACGGTAGCAGGTTCAGAATGACCACCGGCTGCCAAGCCGCTGTTTTCTCGGCAAATCCCACTCCGTGCCACGCAATCGACGCTCAACCCGGAACCTCAGCCCGCGCCAGTCGTTCCCGAACCAGGAAAAATCAACGGGAAGGCGGGCGCAATGGCATGGAAAAACGGCTGGAAAGCAGCCTGCGGCGCGCTTCTGATGCTTGCCGCAACTGGCATCTCACCCGCCCCGGCGCAGGTTCCCGACGATATCCTTCTCGTCGGTCAGATCGCCGAACCGAAGTCGCTGGACCCCCACGCGGTCACCGCGACCAACGATTTCCGTATCCTGATGAACCTCTATGATGGTCTCGTCCGGTTCCGCAGCGGCACGCTGGAGATCGAACCGGCGCTAGCCGAGAAATGGGAGATTTCCCCGGACGGCAAGACCTACACCTTCACACTCCGCCAGGGCGTCAAGTTCCACGACGGCACGCCGTTCAATGCCGAAGCAGTCAAGTTCAACTTCGACCGCATGCTGGACGACAAGCATCCCCAGCACGACACCGGCCCTTTCCCGCTGGCCTTCTTTTTCAGTGCGATCGAGCGGACCGAAGCGCGGGACCCACGAACGGTCGTTTTCCACCTGACGGAGCCCTACGCCCCACTCCTGTCCAATTTGGCCTATCCGACCGGCCTGATCGTATCCCCCGAAGCCGTCCGCAAGGACGGCAAAGACTTTGGTCGGAAGCCCACAGGCACAGGCGCCTACCGCTTCAAGGAATGGCAGAGCAACACCAAAGTCGTGGTCGAGCGCAATCCCGACTACTGGGACGGCGCCCCCAAACTCCAGGCTGTAATTTTCCGCCCCCTGACCGACGCCAATACCCGCCTGACCGAGCTGCTGGCCGGCGGCCTCGACCTGATGGTCGAAGTTCCGCCCGACGTCGTGGACCTGCTGAGCAAGGCCGGCGGCATCAAGCTCTACGAACAGACCGGCCCACATCTGTGGTTCCTGATCCTGAACACCCGCGAAGGCCCGTTCAAGGACCAGCGGGTGCGGCAGGCGATAAACTACGCCATCGACAAGGAAGCGCTGGTCAAGGGCGTCCTACAGGGAACCGCCACGGTAGCGGACAGCATCGTTCCATCAGCGTTCGAGTGGGCGCACGATGATAAGATCCAGCCCTACCCCCACGATCCCGAACGCGCCCGTGCACTTCTGCGCGAAGCCGGCGCCGAAGGTGCTGAACTGAAGTTCCTGGTGGCGGAAGGCGGTTCCGGCATGCTGGCCCCCATCCCCATGGCGACCGCGATTCAGGCCGACCTCGCCAAAGTAGGCCTCAAGGTCATGATCCAGACCTACGAATGGAACACCTATCTGGGGCTGGTCAACCAAGGCCTAGCCGGCAAAGGCGACATGGCCGAAATGGCCTGGATGACCAACGACCCGGATACCCTGCCCTTCCTGACGCTCCGCACCGACGCGCTGCCGGAAAGCGGCGGCTTCAATTCCGGCTACTATTCCAACCCTGAAATCGATCGCCTGTTGCTGCAAGCCCGCCAAGCGACCAACCGCGACACCCGCGCCGATCTTTACCGCCAAATCCAGCGCGTCGTCCGCGAAGACGCCCCCTGGGCCTTCGTCGCCAATTGGAAGCAGAACGCCGTCACGACAGACCGCGTCAAGGGTTTCGAACTTCAACCCTCTTTCCTTCTCAACCTCGCCCATGTCTTCAAATCAGCCCCATGACGGAGGCGTGAGCGATGCTGTCCTACGCGCTCCGCCGTCTGGCGATGATCATCCCTGTCCTGCTCGGTATCTCCGTGATCGTCTTCCTGATCATGGCGATGATCCCCGGAGACCCGGCGCTCGCCATCCTGGGGAGCTTCGCGACACCCGAGAACACCGCCCAACTGCGTCAGGACCTGGGCCTCGACCGTTCCCTGTTCCAGCAATACTTCATCTGGCTCGGCAACCTGCTTTATGGCGATTTCGGCCGCTCCTACAGCCTCAACCGCCCCGTCATCGACGAAGTCCTTGAACGCCTCGGCCCCACGCTGCTGTTGGCGGGAGCGTCGCTGATCCTCTGCACCATCCTGGGGCTGGCGACAGGCATTGTCTCCGCCGTGCTCCAGTACGGCTGGCAGGACAAGGCGCTGACCCTAGCCGTTCTGGTCGGGCTTTCGACCCCGTCTTTCTGGCTCGGTCTGATCCTCGTTCTGATCTTTTCCGTCAGCCTGCGCTGGTTTCCGGTCAGTGGAATGTACGCAATCTACGGCGGCGGCGGTCTGGCCGACTTACTTCACCATCTGGTCCTGCCCGCAATCACCCTCGCCGTAGTCGCTACCGGAGTCATCGCTCGCCTGACCCGCTCCACCATGCTGGAAGTGCTGCGGCAGGATTTTGTCCGCACAGCCCGCGCCAAGGGCCTGACCGAGCGGACGGTGATCCTCCGCCACGCGCTCCGCAACGCGCTGGTCAATATCGTGCCCATCATTGGCATCCAGACCGGCTTCGTGCTTGGTGGTGCCGTCTATATCGAAACCGTCTTCCAGTG
>Ga0170475_100612189_pt1 | contig 11125 bp, 11 predicted proteins | sample Soicark_Litter_5_FD_111474 | JGI IMG/M metagenome (GOLD analysis project Ga0170475, IMG submission 111474) | Avena fatua rhizosphere microbial communities from Hopland, California, USA. Combined Assembly of 48 SPs | reverse complement strand
TGCAGCCACAACGAGAACGGTCAAGGTCCAGATAACCAGCGAAGGGATCGACAGCTTCAACTCGGCACCTCCGGCGGCTGCAAGCAGCACGAGGCGGGCCAGTGAGTGGATCAGCTTCGAAAAAAATCTGCCGCCGCTGCGAACGCTATTCTGACTATTGGATCGCTACTTCGGATCCATCCCGAGCTTGCGGCTGCGGTCGGCGCGAATCCCGTAGAGCTCCTCGAGCCGCCGATCGAGCTTCTTCAGCAGCTCGCCTTCGCCGGGGTACCAGTAGGCGACGTGACAGCTCTCGCACGCCTGATCGAGGTTGTCGGCGGCGTCCCACAGTTCCTTCGCGTCCTTGCGTTTGACGATGTCCAGCACTTCGAGTCCGACGTTTCGCAGCGCTTCGATCTTCGCGTTCCACAGCACCGGATCCTTCTCGAGCTTCGCTTTGATCTGCGCCGGCGACAACTCCTCCGGATCAGGGCCGGTGCTGTTGTTCTCGTCACCCGGCGGCGCGAAGGGGCGCGGTACCTTGAGGAGGTAGGCGCCTTCGGCCAGCATCACTGCACCGGTGCGAATCTTGTCCCAGTCGGCGTCCGACTTCGGCGCGGTTTCGACGACACTCTTGTGTGTGCTGACGATGCCGACGGCGTCGAAGACATAATCGGACGCCGGATCGATGAAGTCGCGCATCAGCTCCTTGACGGAGACGACCGGTTTCATCGTTCCCCAGAGCTCCTGGGCCGGAGCCGGGGGCGGCGTCGGCTTCTGCGTGGAGCACGCCGACGCGATGGCGCCGGCGAGAAGTCCGGAGGCGATGGTGGCGGCGACCCAGGCTGCACGTCTCATGTGGCCGGAGTGTACTGCAGGAGCGGCCGGGACCGGAACAGCGGCAATAGGGAATCTCCTGACGCCGTTACAGGGATCCCCTACTGGCGGCACTCGCGCGAGTGCGGGATGCTCGCGTGTGGCTTTCAAACAGTGGCTCCGCATCCCGCCAACCTGTCCGCACTGCGGCGTCGCCGGCCGCGTCAAATTCGAATGCACGGTCCGCGGATTTACAGCCGACTTGATCTGGCGCTGCAGCTGGTGCGCCCACGAGTGGCCGGTTCTTTGCGGGCTGACGAAACAGCGCGGTTCGCGCGCTGCCGGGTAGGGCGACTGACGTGCTCACAACGTCTTCACCGCGTCCGCCTCGCGCCAATCAGCAACGTGTTTCCTCGCGGGCTCAGCGTTGCGCGGCGGTTCCGAATCGCCCGCTTATCCGAGCTCTGCCACCGAATTCGCGCCGCTGCATCCAATTGATTAGATGCGGCAGTTTCGGATTGTTGTGTTCGCCGTGGTCGTGCTCGTCGTTCTTGTCGCCGGCGTGGTCTACGCCGTCGTCCGTAAGGACGGTCTGGCGGCAGACCGCGCACCCGGCGCCGTCGAAACCGCCATCGCCCGCCGCTTGGTGCTGTTGTCGATTCCAGCGGCGGCACGCGGCCTGATCAACCCGAATGCGTCGAACGCCGACGCCTGGCGCGCGGCGAGCGATCACTTTGCGGCGCATTGTGCCGGCTGTCACGGTCCGGACGGGCGTGGACACACCGAGTTTGCCGCACACATGTATCCGCCGGTGCCGGATCTCGCCGACCCGGCGATCCAGGCGTTCAGCGATGGCGCCCTGTTCTCGATCGTTCAACACGGCGTGCGCTGGACCGGGATGCCCGCGTTCCAGGCCGATCACACCGCGGACGATACATGGAAGCTGGTGTCGTTCATCCGGCAGGTGCCGAGAATGCCGCCGGCCGACAGGAGCGGTCATGCCGCGCACGCCGCCGCGGATGGCACTCACACCAACATCGTCTCGATGGACGGAACGGCGTTCGAGCCGCGTGAGCTCGAAGTCAAAGCCGGCGAGACCGTGGTGTGGATCAACAAGGATCCGTTTCCCCACAACGTCTCGTCAGTGTCGGGAGGCATCCATTCGGGCGATCTCGATCCGGACCGGCAGTGGCAGTTCCGGCCCACGCTTCCCGGCACCTATTCGTATGTCTGCACGCTGCACCCTGGAATGAACGGACGACTAATCGTCACCAAGTGACTCGTTGAGGAGGATTCTGATGAAAGTACGAATGCTGATGATTGCGGCGACGCTCGTGGGTCTGCCGATCGCCGCGGCGGCGCAGGCGCCGAACGATGCGCAGATTGCGGCGATTGTGGTGACCGCGAACCAGGTCGACATCGATGCCGGCCGGCTGGCGGAGACCAGGGGCGGAAGCGCAGAGGTGAAGGCGTTCGGCAAGCAGATGGTCACCGACCACACCGGCGTCAACAAGCAGGCGACCGAACTGGTGACCAAACTCGGCGTCAAGCCGGAAGACAATCCGACGGCACAGAGCCTGAAGTCCGGCGGCAGCGAAAATGTGAATCAGTTGAAAAAGCTGAAAGGCACCGCGTTCGACAAGGCCTACGTCGAACATGAAGTGGCGTATCACCAGCAGGTGCTCGACGCGGTCGACAAGACGCTGATCCCGAGCGCGAAGAACGCCGAGCTCAAGGCGCTCCTCGTGAAGGTTCGTCCGGCGTTCGTCGCGCATCTGGAACACGCGAAGCATCTGCAGGCATCGGTCGGCAAGTAGGTCGACCGCGACCCACCGCGCTCCGGGGTTTGCGAAGCAGTCGCCATTGCTTCGCAAACCTCGGTCCCACTCGGCGTGCCCACCAACTGACCAGTTCACCATTCACCGAGTAGCTGGAACTTCGCGTCTACGCGGCACATATTCCTTGACCGGCATCGAACGAACGCGTATCCTGTAGCTCCCCCACACCGCTGACAAGCTCCCCAGCCTTTGTCGCGGGACGATTGTTTTTCGTGACACGACTTCACGCTGCGGCAGGAGCACATGAATCAGAAGTTTCTTCTCTTGTGGAGCGCGCTAGCACTGCTTGTGACAACCGGCTGTACCCAGCCGAGTCCGACGCGGCCTTCGGAGGTGAGCGCGACCGGAACGACGGCGATTTCTTTGGACGCCGTGACCGGTGTGACGTTGACGGTGCCGTCGGCGGTCTCGCCGACCGTCAATCAGCTGTTCAAATACGCGGAGCAACCGTTGACGCTGACCGTCAAGAACGCGGTGTCGACCGGCACCGCCGCACGGACGTACCGATTCGAGGTGGCGTCCGACGCTGCGTTTGCGAACAAGGTCTACGAGAAGGACGGCGTAGCGGAGAGTAGCGGACAGACGTCGGTGAAGATCGACGTGCTGCCGGGCCCGGCGGCCAAGATATATTTCTGGCGTGCGCGCGCGATCGTCGGATCGCACACCGGACCCTATGCCCCGACGCGGTCATTCGGTGTCGGCGCGGCGGTCACCCTCGCGACACCGGTGGTGGCGTCGCCGGGGGCAGGCGCGACAGTCGGCGGTCAACCGACGCTGACGGTCAACAACGTGGCGCGCACCGGCCAGCCGGGGCAGATCGTCTACCGCTTCGAAGTGTCCGCGTCGAGCGCGTTCTCCAGTGTGGTGGCCGCGGCGACCGTCAACGAGCAGGGTGGCGGCACGACATCGGCGACCATCAACGCCAGCCTCGGCAACGGCAACTACTTCTGGCGGGTCCAGGCCAGCGACCCCGCCAATTCGGTCACGACCGCGTTCTCCGCCGCGTCGCCATTCACCATACAGCTGTTCGACCTTCAGCAAGCGAACATCTGGGACAACCCGGCGGATTTCAAGAGCTGGGCGGAGACCTCCGCGATCACCAGCGTCGAGTTCACGGACGACGCGATCCTCGTCGATTTCGACAAGCGTGACGGCCCCAACCGTTGGCCCGACGTCGGTTTCGGCAGCGGCGCCCTCGAGTACACGCTCGGTATGTGTGTCAACATCCAGGGCACGTGGAATTGCTCGGCCACGGTTCAGTTCTGGTACGGACGCGATCTCGCCGCATCCGGTCTGCCCTCGTATATCGCCGCGAACTGGTGGTACGACACCCGGTGGGGCGCGCTGCAGGGTTATCAACCAACCTGCGGCGAGACCGTCGGGATTTACGCCGCGGCCGGCAACCTGCGCGATAGCGGCAACGTGATTGCGAAAGAACGCACCAACATCGTGTTGATGCCGTTCTGCGGCCAATACCGCATCGGCGCGGGCGTAATCGGCGTTCGCACGAAGAAGTAGGCTCGCCATCGGTCGAGCGCCGGCCGCGCTCGCGCTCGACCGCCCTCTCTTGCTTACACGGTCCGAACTTTGCAGTTCAGGCCGAGATGCGCATTCTTTCAGGTATCTCCTCCCCCCGCGTCGCCGCTTTTTCCCGCATTGCTGCCGCGTCTGTCTTTGTCCTCGCCGCCTGGGGTTGCGGGTCGACATCGCCCGCATCGCCGACAACGACTGGCGTCAACGTGTCGACCATTACGCTCGGCGCGACCGCCATCGGCGTCGGCGGCACTGTACAAGGTACCGTGACGCTGGCCTCGTCGACGGCGGCCGCAGTCAGTGTCACGGTCACCAGCAGCAATGCAGCCGTCGCGACCGTCACGTCACCGGTGACGGTGGCCGCTGGCGCTTCGACCGGAACGTTTACCGTGACCGGTGTCTCGGCGGGAACGGCGACGTTCTCCGCGTCGAGCGGCGGCGCGACCGCGCAATCGCCGACGCTGACCGTGGCGAGCGTCGCATTGAAGTCCGTGGCCCTGAGCAGCAGCACCGTCGTAGGCGGGGTGTCGCTGACCGGGACCATCGTGCTGACGGCCCCCGCTCCCGCGGAAGGGGCGGTCGTCGCCTTGACCGCGAACGATCCGCTGTCGGCGCCCGCGACGGTAACGGTGCCGGCGGGCGCGACGACGGCGACCTTCACGGTCGCCACCAGGCTGGTCGGCGGGACGATCGTCGGAACCGTTAGCGCGAGCTACGGCGGCGCGTCGTCGTCGGCGACGGTCTCGGTGACCAAGGTGACGGTCGCGACCGCGAACTTCGGCATCACCGGTCCGACGGAAAGCGACACCTGCACGATGTCGAACGGACCCGTGATGATTGCACCTTCAATGCGACCACGTCGACGGCGCCAGGCGCGATCGTCGGCTACGACTGGTCGTTCCAGGCCGGCACGGCGCCGGCGGTGACTCAGACCACGACCGGCCCGGTGCTGACTGCGGTGGCGGTGAGCTGTGCGTGGCTCCCGCCGCCGCCGCTGCCGGCCGGTGGTCCAACATGGCTGCCGCTGACGGTGACGCTGAAGATCCGCGACGATCAAGGCAACGTGAGCGCCGAGGCGAGCAACAACGGCGGCGCGCGCATCTTTCCGCAGGGTGTCTGCGGCTACTGACGATCAGTCCAACGATGCGGCGACGATCCGCGCGCGCTTCACGCTCTCGTAGAGGCGCAGTGTTCCGTCGCCGCTCCCTTCGTATTCGACGGTAAAGTCTCCGGTGTAGCCAGCGCGCACCGCGGCCGCGAGGAGCGGCGTCAGATCGACGTCGCCGGCACCGAACTCGCAGAACGCTGCGCCATCCAGCCCCTTCAGGTGCATGTGCGACATGAACGGCTGTAGCAACGTGCGTGCGGTCACGGGATCGACGCCGGCCTTGGCGAAATTGATCGGGTCGAAGTTCATCCGCAGGTTCGGCCGGTCGGCGCCGGCGAGCACCTCGCGGCAGATCTCGGGCACCAGCGACGCGCCATCATGGTTTTCGAAAACAAACGTCGTGCCCGGATGGCCGTCCGCCAGGCGCCGGAGGTTGCCGACGATGACCGCGGCCGCCGAGGCGTCGTAGGCGGCGGGCGACAGCCGGCCGAAGAACAGGCGCAACATCGACGCGCCAAGGATGGCGGCGATCTCCACCTGGCGCTGGACCGAGCGGAACGTGTCCTCGACCTGCGGCGCGCGATGGAAGAAGTCGCACCATCCGCCGGAGACGACCCGCACGTGCTGATCGTTGGCGCGCGCGGCCGACGCCACCGTTGCCGCGGCGAGGCCGCCCTCGATGATGTGATGCAGGTTCAGATCGAGGTCGCGCAGCCCGAGCCGCGCGAAGACCTCCAGCGTCTCGAGCAGCGGCTCCTGCTTGTGCGAGGTGGTCGAGGCGAGGATGCGACGGCTCACACCGGCTCGAAGGCCAGCGCCTTCTGATAGGCGGCGTTCACCGTCTCCGGCATGCCCCAGTACTTGAATTCGGCATGGCGGCCAACGTAGCGGAGGTTCGCAATCTTCGCGCCGCGATCGACGTAGCCCTGGTAGGTGGCGAACGCCTGCCCGGACTGCTGGGGGTAGGCCTTCTCGGCGAAGAGGTTGTGCTCGAGCGCGTGCGCGATCGCATTGCGGGGAAACGCGTGCGCCGCGCCGGGCAGGACCGGCACCTCGATCAGGATCAGCGTGTCCGGACTGTCGTGTTGGGTGATCACTTTCATTTCGGTGACCCGCGTCTGAAATTCGCACGACGAATAGTGAAGCGACTCGGCGCCCTCAGGGAACGCGCTCTTCAGTCCGGGAATCAGCAGCGGGATCATCATGCGTCCGGTGTAGGGCAGCGTGTTTTCGCCCCACAATTCATCGATGTCGATCGAGCAGAACACCGTGTGGTAGTCGGCGAAGAAGTACTTGTCGCCGCGCTCGGTCAGCACGTGCGGCCGCTTGTGCTCGTCGCGGATGCCGACAATCCGGTCGCGGATCACCGTCGCGTTCGCGACCATCGCGTTCCAGACGGCGTTCCATCCGTGCTTCGGGTAGACCTGAAAGGCGATACCCTTGCCCAGGGTGTGGTCCTTGAACTTCAAGGGATCGTAACCGCGCAGGCCGCGCGCCGGTGTCGACTCGTCGCTGCGGCTGTAGGCATGACGGAACCGATCGGCCCAGACCATCGAGGTTTCGAGCTGATCGCCCGGGATGTTCCACATCTTCCAGGTGTAGTTCGCCATGAACTTCTGATACAGCGTCGGCCCGAGCGCGGCGCCGAAATACTCGGCGAACTTGCAGTGTCCCAGCTCCGGCAGCTGTGCCTCGATCAGTTTCAGCTGATCGTCGCGATGCCGGCGCACCTCCTCGTGGATCGCCGCCCGCTCCGGCATCTGATCGATGTCCTCGAAGTGGACGGGATAGCGGTACTTGCGCCGGTCGGCCTCGATGTAGGTGAAGAGACGGCGGTCGATATGGAGCAGCCCGCCTTTGGCGAGGTCCGCCACGGTCCGATTGATCGGATCGGTCTCGCCACCCGGCCAGAACCAGATATGCGGCCCGAACTCGTACGGGTGACCGCTGTAGTAGCAGGTCCGGGCCAGGCCGCCGACGCCACTGTTCTTCTCGAGGACGGTGACGTCGTAGCCCTTCTCGCTCAGGTAATACGTGATCGACGAGCCGGCGACGCCGCCGCCGAGCACCAGAATTTTCTTGTTCACGCGACCTCAGGACAGATTGTGCTGCTTCATCCAGCTGACGTTGTGGGTCCACGGCTCATCGCGCAGCTTGCCGGCGGCGTGCAGCGCGGCGAGCTCCTCGATGGCGGTGCCGACCCCCTTGGCCGGCGTGAAGCCCGCCGCGATCAGCGCGTCCGAACACTGGCGATACGAACGCGGATCGTTGGACGCCTCGATGGTGATCTCGGCGGGCACGCGCGCCGCCACCTGCTCCGCAATCTCCAGCACCGAGAGATTCTCGAAGCCGGCGTTGTAGACGCCGCGCAGCCGGCGATCGAGCGTGAACAGGTAGACGCTCACGAGATCGTCGATGTGAATATTCGGGCGGATCTGGGAGCCGCCGAACACCCGCATCGCTCCGCGGTTGAGGGCCTGCAGGGTCAGCAGGTTCACGGTGAGATCGAAGCGCATGCGCGGGGACGGACCGCACACCGTCGCCGGACGCACGATCGTGACGATCGTCGAACCGACGTAGCTGAGAAGAACACGCTCGGCGACCATCTTGGTCTTGTTGTACTCGGAGATCGGGTTCAGGACCGTGTTCTCGGTGACGCGCGGCTCGTCGCTGACGCCGTAGACGCTGCCGGACGAGGCGTAGACCACCTGCTGGACCCCCTGCCGCGCCGCCCGGTCGGCGAGGCGCATCGTTGCCAGCACGTTGACGTCCCACGATGCATAGGGATTGAGCTCGACGGCGGGATCATTGGCGATGTTGGCGAGGTGAAAAATCGTATCGAAGGGGGACAGATCGACGGCGTCGATCTGCCGCATGTCCTGCGCGATCACGGTCAGGGACGGATGCGGCGGAAGGAAGTTGCCGAACCACATGGCGTCCAGCACCGTGACGTCATGGCCGCGCGCCAGCAGCGCCAGCGTCAGCGCCGTGCCGACATAGCCGCAGCCGCCGGTGACGAGCATCGGCCGATTAGATGGCGCCGTCGGCATGAACGTTCAGATACTGATCGAGCCAGTAGTGCAGCATCAGCTGGTGGGCGCACTCGATCCAGCCGTAGCGCCGCGAGGGGACGTAGAAGTTCAGATCGCCGAGCGCACGCGCGCAGTTGTTCTCGGCCATGCCGGTCAACGTCACGGCCCGGAGCGCCATCGATTTCGCGGTTTCGAGCGCCCGCACAATATTGGCCGAGTTACCCGAGCTGCTGATCGCGATCAACATGTCGCCGCGGCGGGCGAGCCGTTTCAGCGGCAGCGCGAACACCTGATCGAACGCGACGTCGTTGGCCGTGGCGGTCAGCAGCGCCGGATCGTTGAACGCCATCGCGCTGAGCGTGGCGTTCTTGCACGCATCGGCGGCGAAATGGCTCGCCATCATCGCGCTGGCGCCGTTGCCGATCAGGTAGAGATGCTGGCCGTGCGCCTGGCCGTCGTGCGTCCATTGCGTCCACCGGCCGAACCCGTCGCACGCCGCCAGCCGCCGGCGGTCCGCGTCGGTCACGATCATCTCGCGCAGTCCGGTCGCGGCCGCTGACAGGTAGTCGGGCCAGGGCTCGACGTCAGATGACGATCTTGCCAATGGTCAGGAACTCCTGGTCGCAGGTTGACGCCGCGTTGCCTCGCCGCTGCGCGACGGCGGCCGCACCGATGCTCCCGGCGACGGCGATGATGCCGGGCGGGCAGTGCAGCGCCGCCGCGAGGCTGCTCAGCGCGAAGTAGGCGTCGCCGCAGCCGATCGTGTCCACCACGTTGGTGCTCACGGTCGGGATCGTGAATTGCTCGCCGCGACAGGCGACCATCGCGCCCTGTTCGCCGTCAGTGACCGACAGCGCCGACACCTGCAGCAGGTCGGCCATGCGCTCGACCAGGAGCGGCAGCGGCAGGCCGCGATCGCGGAGACACAACTCTGCCTCGGTCCGATTCAGGCTGCAGTAGTCGACGCCGCGGAATTTGGTCGGCAGGTTGTAGCCGTAATTGGTCGAGTTCACCTGCGCCATGGCCGTGACGAACGCCGTCGAGCGGGCGGCGATCCGCCGGTTGATCGTCGGCGCGTCGATCAGTCCGTGGCCGAAGTCGGAGATCAACACGACGTCGTACGCGTCGAAATCGGGCAGGGCATCGTGCCGGCTGCGGCGAAGATCCGGGCTCTTGCTCTCGAAGATCCGAAACCCGGTATCGCAGTCGACGAACCGCGACTTGACCAGCTGATCGTCGGCGATCGAAGTCGACGTCACGTTCGCGCCGAGCGCGCTGACCGGACCGTTGGTGAAGCAGTCGACGTGGGCGACGAACGTGGACAGATGGCCGGCAATGGCGCCGGTGCCGCCGATCTGCCGGCTCCGGGCGATTTCGAGGCCCGCCATGCAGCGGGATTTCTGCGACAGGTTCGTCAGCCGGACGTCAACCCATTCGTCGATGATGGTTTCGCCGATCAGGCAGACGCGTAGCCTGCTCGCGCCGGCCAGGAATCCCTTGAGCTGATCGAGCGTGAAGCCGAAGGCCGACAGATCGCGGAACAGGACCCGATCGTTGGCCAGCAACGGATCGCCCTGGGACGCTTCCGGAGCGGCCAGCAGAAAATGGGCCAGCTTGGTGGATGAGAATGTCGCGCCGTTGGTAAAGTGGAGCGACCCGCCGTGCGCCTCCACCAGCGCCTTCTCGCGAACGATGTTCGCGGTCTTGTCGAGCAGCAGGTTGGCGTACTCCGGCCCTTTGACGTAGACGTCGGGCCGCAATCGTTCGATCGGCGTGATCGCTGACGGCTCGTCGACGATCGCCACGTAATCGACGATCTCGAGGGCGGCCAGTTGGCGCGCCCGGTAGTCCTGACTGAATGACACCGATCGTTTCTTGGTGATGTGGCGATCCGCGGTGATCGTCACCACCAGCAGATCGCCCAACGCCCGGGCCTCCTCGAAATGAATCAGGTGGCCCATGTGGACCAGATCGAAGGCGCCGTGACAGAGCACGATGCGCCGGCCAGGAGACTGCTCGCGCACCGCGGACAGTCCGTCAACGGTCACGATCTTGTGCGCGGTGCGAAACGAGGCGGTGATCGCCGAGGTGGTGATCATCGGCTGGTCGCACCCGCGACGCCGGCCGGCGCGACTCTCGGCAGCAGCGCGAGCCGGCGCAGCGTGCGCGCAACGTCGACGACATTCTTCACCCGGAAGGCATGACTGTCGCCGTGCACACGTTCGATCAGATCCATCGGCACCTCGAGACAGCCAGCCGACGCGCGCAACGCCTTCACCAGGACCTCAGCCTGAAACCCGTACCCGCTCGATTCGATCTGCAGGCGTTTCAGGGTCGCGGTCCGGTGAATTTGCAGGCCGTTGTAGTAGGTCAGCCGGTATCCGGTCATCAGGTTCACGAGCCGTGTGTATAGCTTCGAGATCAAGGCGCGCCGCCACGTCCGGCTGCGCCACATGTTCCGCGTATAGCCGACGATGATATCGGACTCGCCGACGTGGCTGAAAAATTCACGCAGCGTCTCGTGTCCCCAGGCGTTGTCGCCGTGGACCATGACGATGTGATCGAGCGTCGCCGCGTCGACGCCGCGGCGGTACGAGGCGCCGAATCCAACATTGCGCTCGTTCGTCAGCAGCCGGACGCCGGGAAAGCGGGACAGGTTGGCCCTGACCAGCTCGCCCGTTCCGTCCGGGCTGCCGTCGTCGATCACGATGATCTCGGACGTCAACGCCAGGGGGGCCAGCGCGCGGGTCACGTTCTCGAGCGTGGCGATGATGTTATCCGCTTCACAATACGCAGGAACGATGATCGCGAGGGATGGG
>Ga0170475_118495972_pt1 | contig 11130 bp, 11 predicted proteins | sample Soicark_Litter_5_FD_111474 | JGI IMG/M metagenome (GOLD analysis project Ga0170475, IMG submission 111474) | Avena fatua rhizosphere microbial communities from Hopland, California, USA. Combined Assembly of 48 SPs | reverse complement strand
GGCAGGATTGTGCGTTCTTACGAGTGACGTTCCGGAGAACCGGGAGGCGATCGACGGGGCAGGATTCAGCTTCAAGAGTGGGGACGCATCCGATCTTGCAGACAGGCTTCGGTTCCTGATTGCAAATCCAGCAGTTCGAGAAGCCGCTGGACGAAACGCTCGCAAGCGTATCGAAGAGCAGTATCAGTGGCAGCACATTGCCGAGGAGATTGAGCACGTCTATACGCGTGTGCTGGGGCGGAACCGGACCGCGAGAGCGCCCAAGAAGCCGAGTGCGCGGGTGGAATCGGCGATGGCCGGATCGAAGCGCAAAGTAGGATGATTCGGACACTAGCGGCTCACATTCCAAAGCCCTCAACCTGCCTTTCCTTACCCAGTGACGACTGCGCTTACATTCATTCTTCGCTGCTCTTGATCTTCTAGTCGGCCATTTTCTATTCTCCGCGTGCGTTATTTTCGAGCACGCGTTTGTTGAAGCGCGGCGGAGTTCTGGCACAAGAGCGTGAATTGCTAATAATCGATATCATTGACTGATAAATGACCATGGTTCAGCCATTCCGCTATATGAGGTGAATGGGGGCCCGCACCTCCGATTCTCATGTACACGTTGGACAAGCAAGATTGAGCACTTTGCCAGCGGCGGTTTGCTGCGTCAAGCAGCAATTTGCGTTACACGGCGGCCCTGACCAAACACAAGGAGAATAGAAACATGAAGCCAAAGAACACAATTTGCCTCTGGTTCGACAAGGATGCGCTTGACGCGGCGCGCTTCTACGCCGCCACGTTCCCGGACAGTAAAGTAGTCGCTGTGCACGATGCGCCCGGTGACTATCCGAGTGGCAAGAAGGGCGACGTGCTGACGGTGGAGTTCACCGTTGTTGGTATTCCGTGTCTAGGTCTGAATGGCGGTCCGGCCTTCAGGCACAGTGAAGCCTTTTCGTTCCAGATCGCGACCGAGAATCAGGAAGAAACGGATCGTTACTGGAACGCGATCGTCGGCAATGGCGGCGCGGAAAGCGCGTGCGGTTGGTGCAAGGACCGCTGGGGTCTCTCCTGGCAGATCACCCCGCGCGTGCTAACGGATGCGCTCGCGGTCGGCGGCGGTGAGGCAAAACGCGCGTTCGAGGCGATGATGAACATGAAGAAGATTGACGTCGCCGCAATCGAGGCAGCGCGCCGAGGTTGACGTGCACACGCCGAAACGTCGTCCCTAATTCTGGGTCACGGGCCTACTCGGAACTCATCATTTCTTAGCTGCCATGACCGCATGCCACTTCGAGCCCCAATCCCCATACGCTCACGTGCGTTGCGGCAATTGGCGGCTTGTAAGTCGGAATTCTCGCTGCCACTCCGAATATTGTAGCGGTAGGATTATTCTGTGCTGTAGCGGGTGAGGACGGGCGAATCCCGTCCTTTTTTATTACAATCGAGGGTCCCATTGGGTTGGAGTTTCAGCGCGCTGTACGGCGCTTGAGGTGCGACATCTCTTACATGCACAATCGGATTCTCGTCACTGGTGGCGCCGGATTTATCGGATCGAATTTTATCCTGCAGGAAATGCGGGAAGGTACTGCATCGATTCTCAATTTCGACAAACTCACCTATGCCGGCAACCTGCACAACCTGGAGAGTATCGCCGACGATCCCCGATATCGATTTGTACAAGGGGATATTGGAAACCGGGCCGAGATAAAGAACGTTCTGCAAACACTTCGCCCGACCGCGATCGTGCATTTTGCTGCGGAAAGCCATGTGGACCGGTCGATTCGCGGTCCGGAAGACTTCATTCAGACGAATATCAACGGAACGTTTGCTCTGTTGGAAGAAACTCGGGCGTACTGGTCTGGACTCGAGGAGCAAGAGCGTAAAGAATTTCGATTTCTTCACGTTTCGACCGACGAAGTATACGGTTCGCTCGGACCGAACGATCCGCCATTTTCTGAAACGACGCCGTATGCTCCGAACAGTCCGTACGCGGCGTCGAAGGCAGCGTCAGATCATCTGGTCCGCGCCTATCACCACACCTATGAATTCCCGACGCTTACGACGAACTGTTCCAATAATTATGGACGGTTTCAGTTTCCCGAGAAACTAATCGCCTTGATGATTCTGAATGCGCGCGATGGCAAGCCGCTGCCTGTCTATGGAGACGGGAAAAATGTGCGGGACTGGCTGTACGTAGAAGATCATTGCACGGCGATCAGGACAGTGTTGGCGCGAGGCGGGCAGGAGAGACTTACAACGTCGGCGGATGGAACGAAAAGCCGAACATCGAAATCGTGGAGAGAGTGTGCGAGCTGGTGGATGAGATGCTTCCCAGCCCCGGGAACTCGCGGAAGAATTTGATCACGTATGTGAAAGACCGTCCGGGGCACGACCGCCGCTATGCGATTGATGCGCGCAAGATCGAGCGCGAGCTTGGATGGCGGCCGAAGGAGACATTCGAGAGCGGGTTGCGTAAGACGGTTCAGTGGTATTTGCAAAACGAGAAATGGGTGCTCGACGTGACCAGCGGAAGTTACCGCCAATGGATCGCAACCCACTACTCCGTGTAACTCGGATCGCATCAGATGATGAAAGAAAAATTGCGGTGCAAAGGCATTATTCTCGCGGGTGGATCTGGCACACGGCTCTATCCTGTGACGCAGGCTATGGGGAAGAGTCTGCTTCCGGTGTACAACAAGCCCATGGTGTATTACCCGCTGTGCACGCTGATGCTGGCGGGCATTCGGGAAATACTGATCATCTCGACTCCGGAGGATCTGCCGAATTTTCAGAACCTGCTGCGGGATGGCAGCCAATATGGAATCTCGTTGCATTATCGGGCGCAGGCGCGGCCCGAAGGCATTGCGCAGGCGTTTCTGTTGGGAGAGGAGTTCATCGGAGGCTCACCCTGTGCCTTGGTTTTGGGGGATAACATCTTCTACGGGCATGATCTGGCGAAGGACCTGCGAGGGTCGTCCGAGCGTGCGAGCGGTGCAAAAGTGTTTGCTTATCCTGTACACGATCCCGAGCGTTACGGTGTGGTCGAATTTGATGAGCATGGGCGGGCGTTGAGTATTGAAGAGAAGCCGAAACAGCCCAAGTCGCGGTATGCGATCACCGGACTATATTTCTACGACGATCAGGTTGTGGAAATCGCCAAGACGCTCAAGCCGAGTGCACGCGGAGAACTTGAAATTACCGACGTAAATCAGGCGTATCTCAACAAGGGCCAATTGGAAGTCGTCGTGATGGGGCGCGGCATGGCTTGGCTCGACACCGGCACTCATGAATCCCTGATGGACGCGGCGATGTATATCCAAGCCATTGAGAAGAGACAGGGATTGATGGTGGCGTGTCCGGAGGAGATCGCATACCGGTCCGGCTATATCACTTCAGAACAAGTCGAGCAGATCGCGACTCCGATGAGGAACAGCAGCTATGGAAGTTACCTGCTGCAACTGCTGCGCGAAAAGGTGTTCTGAGCGGTCCCATTCTCCATGGAAGCAATCAAGAAAATATCGACGTCTTTGCCGGATGTATTTGTCCTGGAGCCGCGCGTGTTCGGCGACGAGCGTGGATTCTTTTTGGAGTGTTACAGCGAGCGGGTGTTCGCCAGTGTTGGAATCGCCGAGCGGTTTGTGCAGGACAATCATTCTTTTTCTACCAGGAATGTGTTGCGCGGACTGCACTACCAGATTCAGCAGGCCCAGGGGAAACTGGTGCGCGTGGCGGAAGGCGAGATCCTCGATGTGGCGGTGGACTTGAGAAGGAATTCGCCGACGTTTGCGAAGTGGGAGGCTGTGCAGTTGTCGGGCGACAATAAACGAATGTTGTGGATTCCGGCGGGGTTCGCGCATGGATTCCGCGTAGTTTCCGACACAGCGCATGTTCTTTATAAGTCTACGGCCTACTATGCTCCAGAATTTGAACGTACGCTCGCGTGGAACGATCCGGATTTGAAAATTAAGTGGGACTTAGAAGGCGAGCCGATCGTCTCGGCGAAGGATCAGCGCGGGCGTCCGCTGCGCGAGGCGGAGACCTTCGCATAGGTCAGACTGCAAAATTACAGACATGAGAGTGCTGATATTAGGATCCACGGGACTGCTGGGCAAAGACCTGATGCGCCAGTGGAGCGGGGACGATGTTGTGGGTTTTGGCTCGCGCGACCTGGACATTCAGGATGCTGTCGCGGTTCGAAAGATCGTGAGTGAAAAGCGTCCTGACTGGATTGTGCTTGCCGCTGCTTACACCGACGTCGATGGTTGCGAGAGCAATCAGGAGCGTGCATTCTCGGTGAATAGGGATGGTGCGCTGCACGTCGCCGAAGCGGCCAGAGATGCGGGTGCGAAGCTGCTGTTTGTGAGTTCCGATTACGTGTTCGACGGGAGGAAGGGATCTCATTACGAAGCCGATGACGTGCGGAATCCACAAAGCGTTTATGGGCGGACGAAGGCCGAGGCGGAGGTTCGGTTGCTCGAAGTACTGCCGCAATGCTGCATCGCACGGACTTCGTGGCTGTTCGGTTCGGGCGGAAAGTGCTTTCCGATGACGATTTTGAAATTGGCGGCGACGCGTCCGGCGCTGGACGTTGTGGATGATCAGCGGGGATCGCCAACCTACTCCGTCGATCTCGCTCGAGCGATCATGGAACTCTGCCGCAAGGGCGCGCGCGGAATTGTGCACGTTACGAATGCTGGCGAGTGTTCATGGTTCGAATTCGCGCGCGAGATTATCAAGACAGCAGGGCTACCAACTGAAGTACGACCTACGACGAGCGAGAAGATGGCGCGCCCGGCGCCACGCCCGGCGTATTCGGTTCTTTCGGCAACGAGTCTGCATTCCTATGGCATCGAAATGCCTGGGTGGCAGGACGCTTTGCGCCGATATCTGAAAGAGAGAAATACGTAAACTGGACGCCGTTGCTTCGCCAGAAGTGGCCTGATACGATTCCGCGGGGTTCACGCCAAGTGAAGTCAATCCAGAACTACATTGATGGAAAATTCGTGGGCGGAAGGCGCGAGTTCCCCGACGTGAATCCGGCGGATGGGAGTGTGATCGCGCAGGTCAGCGAAGCGGATCGAGATCTCGTCGATGCTGCCGTCCAGACTGCGCGGCGGGCATTGCGCGGCGAGTGGGGGCGACTCGGAGTGAGAGATCGCGCGGCGCGATTGCACAGAGTTGCGGATGCAATCGAGGCACGGTTCGACTGTTTCGTGGCCGCGGAAGTTGCTGATACGGGCAAGCCCGTTACGCTCGCCTCGCGGTTGGATGTTCCACGCGCAGCGGCAAACTTTCGAGTGTTCGCCGACCTGATCAAAACTGCCGGTTTGGACTCGTTTCAGACAGAGACTCCGGATGGGAAGACTGCGCTGAACTACGCGGTGCGCAAGCCGCTTGGCGTTGTGGGAATTATTACGCCCTGGAATCTCCCCCTGCTTCTGCTCACGTGGAAAGTCGCTCCGGCGCTTGCGTGTGGCAATACCGTGGTCGTGAAGCCATCGGAAGAGACTCCGGCCACCGCGACGTTGTTGGCGGAAGCGATGCGTGAGGCTGGGATTCCAGATGGCGTGTACAACGTGGTGCACGGATTTGGCCTGGGATCTGCGGGCGAGTTTCTCACGCAGCATCCCGATGTAAATGCAGTGACGTTCACGGGCGAATCGCAGACTGGGGCTGCGATCATGAAGACGGTCGCAGCGGGTGTGAAGCCGGTTTCGTTCGAACTAGGGGGCAAAAACGCGGCCATCATTTTTGGCGATTCCGAATTCGACGAGACCGTGACCGGAGTGGCGGAAGCTGTTTTCCTGAATACCGGGCAGGTCTGTTTGTGTGCAGAGCGAGTTTATGTGGAAAGGTCGTTGTTTGATAGGTTCGTGGGCGCTCTCAAAGAGACAGCAGAAAAGTTGCGGGTGGGTGCCCCTCTGGAAAGGACGACTGAGTTAGGCCCACTCATCTCCGCACAGCATCGTCAAAAGGTGCTCTCATACTACCGTCTAGCGCGAGAAGAAGGTGCTACCGCGGTGACTGGCGGCAATGTCCCAAAATTCGACAGCGCGCTCGACGGCGGATTCTTCGTGCAGCCGACAATCTATACTGGGCTGGCGGAGTCTGCGCGTTGCGTGAAGGAAGAGATCTTCGGACCGGTGTGTCACGTTGCTCCATTTGATAGTGAAGAAGAAGCAGTGACAATGGCGAACGACACGAAGTACGGGTTGGCGGCTTCGATCTGGACGACAAACTTGAAGCGCGGCCACCGTGTTGCGCAGCAGATGAACGTGGGCATCACGTGGGTGAACTGCTGGTTTTTGCGTGATCTGCGTACTCCGTTTGGGGGTGTGGGCCTCTCAGGAATCGGACGCGAGGGCGGGAGACACTCGCTGGATTTTTATTCTGAACTGAACAATGTTTGTATTCGGCTGTAGTCGCGTCGAGCTTTCCGCATGGGGAAAATCGAAGCAAAAGTAATCGAAGGCAAGGCGGTGCCGCGGGGGAAGTATCCGCATATAAAGCGAGCTGGAGATTTTCTGATCGTGTCGGGCACGAGCGCGCGCCGGGCAGATAACTCGATCGCGGGGGCGAGCGTTGACGAATTCGGGACTACGCATCTTGACATTCGAATCCAAACCGCTGCGGCCCTCGACAATATTCGCGACATCCTCGAAAGTGTGGGGGCCGGGCTTAAAGACGTGGTAGAGATCACTTCGTATCTGGTCAACATGAATGATTTCGCCGGCTACAACGAAGTCTACGGAAAGTACTTCACACACGACGGGCCGGCACGAACGACGGTGGCGGTTCATCAGTTGCCACATCCGCACCTGCTGATCGAGATTCGCGCGCTGGCCTACAAGCCGGAGAGCTAGGAGACGCTATGCCGTCCATCAGGGAATTGAAGGCATTCAACTTTCAGAAGTGGATTGAAGACAACAAGGAGAAGCTCAAGCCTCCGGTCGGGAATGCGCAGGTCTGGGAAGACGGCGAGATGATGGTGACTGTGGTGGGCGGGCCGAATCAGCGGCGGGATTACCATGATGATCCGACGGAAGAGTTCTTTTGTCAGCTAAAGGGCGACATCTTTCTTAGACTGATGGAAACGCCGGGAAAGCCTCCGATCGAAGTTCCCATCAAAGAGGGCGAAATCTTTCTGCTGCCAAAGCATATGCGGCATTCTCCGCAGCGGCAGGCGGGCAGCATTGGCGTTGTCGTCGAAGTACCGCGGCCGGAAGGCGCTCTGGACGCCTTCGAGTGGTATTGCCCGAAGTGCCATCAGCTTGTGCATCGGGCGGAAGTCAAGTTGAAGAGCATCGTGCGCGATCTACCTCCTATCTTCGAGCGGTTCTATAGCGACGAAAGCCTACGAAAATGTAAGCACTGCGGCATGATCCATCCGGGCAAACAGTAAAAATGCGAGTCATTGATATCCACAATCATTTCTTCCCGCGCACGTGGCCCGACCTGAGCGCGCGGTACGGCACAGAGAACTGGCCCTCGATACGGCACACGGAGCCCGGCCAGGCCGACATCATGGTAGGAGACCGGTTCTTCCGGCATATCTATGCGGCGTGCTGGCATCCTGAAGCGCGATTGCAGGAGATGGACCGCGACGGGGTTGACCTGCAGGTTATCTCGGCGACGCCGGTTCTGTTCGCATATGACCGCCCCGTCGGGCACGCGCTCGATTGCGCGAAGCTGTTCAACGATGCAGCGTTGGAATTGTGCGAGCGCGGGAAGGGACGGCTGAAGGCATTGTGCCAGGTGCCGCTGCAGGACCCTGATGCTGCGTGCAAAGAGCTTTCGCGTTGCATGCGCGCGGGGCATTTAGGCGTGGAGATTGGAAATCACGTTGGGGAGAAGAACCTCGACGATGATGGCATCGTGAGCTTTCTACAGCATTGTGCGAGCGAAGGCGCGGCGGTGCTGGTCCATCCGTGGGACATGCTGGGGCAGTCTCGCATGCCCAATTACATGATGCCCTGGACCGTTGGAATGCCGGCCGAAACGCAGTTGGGAATCGTCGCCATGATTCTGGGCGGTGCTTTCGATAAGCTGCCGCAGAGTCTGCGGATCTGTTTTGCGCATGGCGGCGGAAGCTTTGCATTTCTGCTGGGGAGACTGGAGAACGCGTGGCGGCATCACCCGGGGGCGCACGGAACGTGTGAAATGGCGCCAAGCGAATATCTGAAGCGCTTTTACGTGGACTCAGCCGTTTTCGATCAGCGGGCGCTGCAGTATCTGGTCGAAGTAATGGGAGCGAATCGGGTGATGTTGGGATCGGACTATCCTTTTCCCTTAGGCGAGCATGGGATCGGATCGCTGATCCGCTCGAGCAAGTTGCCTGAATCTGCGAAGGCGCAGTTGCTTGGCGGAAATGCGGTCGAATTTCTCAGCTTGGCGAAAGAAGAAGAGCCTGCAAAAGCCGTAAGTGCCGGCCCCGCGGCTCCAATTCCAGTTCACGGGGACGGTCTTACTTACAGTTCTTACCTGAAGATTCCGGAGTTGCTCGAGTTACAGCATCCGCAATCGACTCCTCCACATCATGACGAGGTGCTGTTCATCATCGTGCATCAAACCTATGAGTTGTGGTTTAAGGAGTTGTTGCACGATGTCGATGCCGTAGTGCGCAATCTGCAAGCGGCGGGCGAGAATCCGGGATCGCATGACGAGGTCTATGAGGCGGCACGTCTGCTGCGGCGCTGCACAGAAATTACCCGGGTGCTGATCGAGCAGTTCACGATTCTTGAAACGATGCTGCCGACGCACTTCCTCGCGTTTCGCGGAAAGCTGGAGCCGGCCAGCGGATTTCAATCGGAGCAGTTCCGTGAACTGGAGTTTCTTTGCGGCCTCAAGGACGAGAAGATGTTGCGCTATCACCGGCCGACTCCTGAGGCTCACGCGCAGCTTGAGCGGAGATTGCGCGAGCCGTCTTTGCACGATGTTTTCTTCGGCGCGCTGAAGGCTCTGGGCAGACTTGATGTCGCAGAGAGTGCCTCGGAGCAGGAGAAGTTTCAGGCGAGGGCGCGAGCGGTACTCGCGTTGTACCGCGACGAGCATCGTTATCGCGACTGGATCGATGTTTGTGAGCGCCTCACCGAATTCGATGAACTCATCGTGGGCTGGCGACTACGTCACATCCAGCTGGTTGAACGCGTCATCGGTGTGCGAATGGGAACGGGAGGGTCGGCCGGAGCGTCGTATCTCAAGCTGACTCTCGATAAGAAATTCTTTCCCGAACTGTGGGAGGCGCGAACGTTACTCACGCAATAGCGAGCGAAGCTACTCGGCCCATCTTCCTGGACAGATGATAAACAGAGAGACCATCCGGCTGATCGGCGCAGGCCTGAACGGCCCGCTGCTTGGCTTGGAACTTGCCAAGCGGGGCTTCACTGTCGAGTTATATGAGAGGCGGCCGGACATGCGCCGGGTGCGCATCAGTGCGGGCCGATCAATTAACCTTGCGCTGTCCACCAGGGGTATTCACGCGCTCAAGCAAGCCGGACTGTGGAGTGAGATGCAGAAGATTGTCATCCCGATGAAGGGGAGGATGATGCATTCGGCAAAGTCTGAGCTGACGTTTCAGCCGTACGGAAAAGATGAGTTCGAGGTGATCAACTCTATTTCCCGCGCGGACCTGAACATTGCTTTGATAAATGCGGCTGAGGCGCACGGAGTCAGGATCCACTTTCAACAGCGTTGCACAGGCATGGATTTCAAAACAGGGTCAGTTCAGCTACTCGATGAGGAGAGCCACGAGGAAAAGACAGTCGCTTCCGGGGCGGTGATCGGATGCGACGGATCAGCGTCTGCCATTCGCGGCGAGATGCTAAAGCGAAGCCGGTTCAACTTCGCTCAGCAGTATCTCGACTACGGGTACAAGGAGCTAACCATCCCGGCCGGCCCAGGGGCCAGGCATCTGCTTGAGACGAATGCATTGCACATATGGCCACGCGGCAATTACATGCTGATCGCGCTGCCGAATATTGATGGTACGTTCGCGTGCATCCTCTTTCTTCCATTCGATGGATCGGACAGTTTTGAGCAGCTGACAACAGAACCTGCCGTCGTCGAGTTCTTTCGAGATCGGTTTCCGGATGCGATTCCGCTCATGCCGCATCTCGCGGAGGATTTCTTCGCGAATCCCACGGGCGCCATGGTGACGATCAAGTGCTCGCCCTGGCATGTGGACGGGACAGCACTCCTGCTCGGCGATGCCGTCCATGCGATTGTTCCGTTCTTTGGGCAGGGAATCAATTGCGGTTTTGAGGATTGCACAGTGTTTCTCGACCTGCTGGAGCGCTACGGGGCAGATTGGAAAAGTGTCTTCCCGCGATTCGAGACGGCGCGGAAGCCCAACACAGACGCCATAGCGGACCTGGCGGTCGAGAACTTCGTGGAAATGCGCGATCGGGTTGCCGATCGGCAGTTTCTATTTCGCAAGAAGGTGGAGCTTGCACTGCAAGCCAAGTATCCCCGCAAGTTTGTCCCCAAATATTCGATGGTGACCTTTCATCGAATTCCCTATGCCACCGCGTTGAAACGAGGCCAAGTGCAGGAACACGTGCTTTCGGAGCTATGCAGCGGGATCGAGCGTCTGGAAGATCTCAACTGGACCAAGGCTGACCACTTGATCGAGACAAGACTAACGCCTATGGAGTTCGCGTGAGCGTCGCGTTTCAGCTTGGGACAGCGTTCGCCGATGCAATGGATGCGCAGGATTCATTAGCGTACTTTCGCGAGCGATTCTTCATCCCCACTGGACGCGACGGCAAAGAGTGGATCTATCTGTGCGGACACTCTCTCGGCCTGCAGCCTAAGACAGTTCGTGACTATATCGATCAGGAACTGCACGATTGGGCCGCGTTGGGCGTAGAAGGCCACTTCCGCGCGAAGAACCCGTGGATGCCGTACCACCGGCTTTTAAGCGAGCAAACGGCAACGTTGGTGGGCGCTGTCGCAAAGGAAGTCGTGGTGATGAATTCACTGACGGTGAATTTGCATCTGATGATGATTTCGTTTTACCGGCCGACCGTGCAGAGGCACAAAATCCTTGTCGAGCGTGGAGCATTTCCGTCTGATCAGTATGCGGTGAAGTCGCAGATTCGATTTAACGGATTTGATCCTGCGCAAGCCTTGATCGAACTCACGCCT
>Ga0170475_104875145_pt1 | contig 11131 bp, 3 predicted proteins | sample Soicark_Litter_5_FD_111474 | JGI IMG/M metagenome (GOLD analysis project Ga0170475, IMG submission 111474) | Avena fatua rhizosphere microbial communities from Hopland, California, USA. Combined Assembly of 48 SPs | reverse complement strand
GTCTCAAAATATTGAAACTGTGAACCAGCGTCCGGCCTGGCGAAAACGGACACCGTCGCATTAACCGGGAAAGGCCCGGATCGTGGCGTAACCGTTCCACCACCAGCCGAAGGCAGGATATTCAAATGAAAAACCGCTGTCGGATTAAAAGCCCAATTCAATTGTACCGTCCCGGAAGCCGCATCAAATCCGTCCACCGCGATGTAGTACGTGTGCCGCGCATCGACCGTAATCGTAACCTCGCTGTAGCTGCACGCGCCTAACACATCATCGTTACTCGCCACCTCCTGGAGAGCAGTCACTCTGGGGGTCGGATTAGTGCTGGTATAGACAGCCAATAAAGTATCGAAGCTGGACCCACGGGTGCTCACCAACAAAACACCTGACGTCGGCGCGACGAATTGATACCAAATTGATTTTCCTCCCGGATTTCCTGCGTGAGCTGGTTCACCGAATTCCTTGCTCGCATTCGTGTTGCTGCCGGTGAGGGTCGTGTCGTTTGTCGTAATGGTAATCCGGTCAAAGAACAGGTCATTTGCGTTAAGCGGTTGCTGAAAGATGACGGTCACCGTTTGCTCGATGGACTTATTCTGAGCGTTGTCCAAAGCCCAGACGGTAATAAAGTTCACTCCCGGGTCCAGAGCAACCGTCGCCGTCCAATTCGTGGTGCCGCTGGCTGAAGCCGGCAACTCCCCTGGATTTGGCAACGAGTTGGTGCTGACGGTGTATTGAATTCCAGCTTCCTGGATCCCGGAAGCATTCGGAAGCGGATCGAAAGCGATTCCGCTGATAGTCACTTTATTGGAGCGAACGGTGATTCCGCTAACCGGACTATTGACTTGGATAATGGGCGGGACCGTGTCGGGCTCGCCGTTCAACTCAAAACGGACCTGAACCGTCCCTTGATCGGACGGCGGAACGCCTGCGATGGCGATTTTGTAACTCACCCCGGGTTGCGCAATGAATTTGACCCAAGCCTGTTTTCGATTGCCAACATTATTGGCGGAAGCGACTTCCTCCAAATTCGTCAGAGCCGTCCCCTGGTAAACGCCAATCACGGTATCAAAAGTACTCCCGGCCGTATCGACGATAACTGGAGTTTGCTCCCTAACTGTCCAGGCATACCAAATCGAAGATGAAGCATTCGTTACCCCTCCGTGTTGCAGCCGCTGTTCGGCAGGCCCTTCAATCGTCGCCAGCCGATTTGATGTAACCTGCGTCCATGACTGCTGTTGGGGCACTTTGATCGCATCCGCGAAATTATCGTTCGAAGGCCGATTTACTGCGAGATAGGGAAGTTGAACCACGAGATTGCTTTTTCCCGGCGCGCTGGCAGTCAGCGTGAAAACAAGCGACCCCGGAAAATCCGACACAAGATAGCTATTTGTGTAAGCTCCCGCGGTAGCCGAGTTCCCGGAAGCGTCGAAGATTAGACTCAGATTAGTCCCGCCAGGCGTGGACAGCGATACGGTTGCGTTTGTGACCGGTGGACCATCTGAAAGGCTGACCGAGAACAGGGTGGCGCGCCCGGTCGAGAGGAATGAATTGGTCGGAGGAATAACGGAGTACTCCATAAGCCCGTCAATGCCGCGAGTCAGCGCTTTGAAGGCATTCAAGCGTCCGCCGGTAACCGTTTTGCTTGCCAGTGAAGGAATCGGATCCACCCCCTCTAAAATCCGGGAGCGAATCTCGCTGTAGCTCGCGCCGGGAAGGTAGGCCGCCACCAGCGCGGCAACGCCAGTTACATGGGGCGCGGCCATGCTGGTGCCCTGAAGGAAAGTATAATCCGTATCCGAATTAAAATAAGTTGAAAAAATTTCAACGCCGGGTGCGCCGAGATGCACGCTCGTCTTGCCGAAGTTTGAGAAACCCGCGATCAGATCCCGCCGGTCCGTCGCCGCAACTGAGATAATGTTGTCCAGCTTGAAAGAAGCGGGATACGTCGGGTTGGAGTCGTTGTCGTTATTGTCGTTTCCAGCGGAGGCAATAAACAGGATGCCTTTTTGGCGGAGCGAGTTAATTGCATCGAACAAAGCCTGATCAAATCCATACCCGCCCCAACTCGCGTTAATGATTTTTACACCGTGGTTCGCGGCAAAATCCATGCAGCGGATAGTAGCGCTGTCCGGAAGGCCGCTCACCTCATCTCCACCCCACAGAGCCATCAACTGTACATTCCAGGCTATACCCACATGTGGGTTGCCATCATTCGCCGCCGCACCGATCGTTCCGGAGACATGCGTTCCGTGCCCAACTTCACCGGGACCGAGATCGTCGTTGGGATCACCGTCATTGGCAAAAGGATCGATCCCGAAGACGTTATCAACGAATCCGTCATTATCATCATCAATTCCGTTACCGGGGATCTCGGTGGGATTGTGCCACATTTGGGCGGCGAGATCCTTGTGCGTGTAGCGAATTCCCGTGTCGATCACCCCAACGATAACATTCGTTGAGCCGGTGGTGAGATCCCACGCTCGCGGGGCCGCGATGTCCGCCCCCGCAATGCCGCCGTTCTGGCCGAAGTTATTCAAGGACCACAGCGTGCCGTCCACGAAGCGAAGATCGTTCGGCGCAAGGTGCGGTCGGCGAATGTAATTCGGCTCGACATATTCGAATTGACCTGAGGCCTTCAGATCTGTGATCCACTTTTGCAAGGCAGCAGCTTTAGCCTCAACCGAGAGCGCTCCAAGCCCCGCAGGTTGTTTCGAAAGCGTCAGTAGCCCAGCCACAAGGCGGGAGCGGTCTTGAATCTGCGCATTTGGCAGGCTCAATGCCTGAACCTTTCCCGGTTCAGTCTCCTTTAGCTTGGCAAGAACCGAATTAGCTTCAACTTCGAACCCGTTCAATTTGATAACCTCCACCGCCGCGAAGCAGGAAGGAGCGGCCACGAGCAAAAGCCCGGAAATCCAGATGGTAAATCGCGTTCTCAACATATAGGCGTGCGTCAACATGGGAGATCAAGCAACGGCTACGGCGCTTTCCGCACCCTATAATATCGCTGTGGAGCCCCTGCCCTGACTTGATCCGTGATCGACATGATACCGCCGCTCGGGCTTGTTTGCAAAATTCCCGTGATTGGCTGCCAGTCCGGCGCGGACAAGTTGGTGGTCGATTCGATAACGTATTTCGCGTTCGACTGCGCGTTAAACTTAATAGACAGGTCAGCCTGTGAAATGTTGACGCTCGCGCTCGTAATTTGCAGCGGGTCTGGTGTGAGCGGGAATTGGTCATACAGGTTGGGCAGACCGTCACCATCGGAATCGATATTCGGACTCTCGCGCAACGCTCGATTCATTCGCACCACCGGACCGTTCTCAGTCAGCGGCACATCCACACCGCTATTCGGTCCCGCCCAATTGGTCACCCAATAAAAATTGAAGGGAGCATCCGGACCGAGGACCTTATTTAAGCGCTCAGCCGTCAGATTGAAATTAGTCGATTCGATATTCCCATAGTAAACGTTCATCTGCAGTTTCACGCGATTGGTGAAATCTCGAATGCTGGATGCTTGCAGTCCCTGTATTTCCAATACGTCCAAATACATTGCGGAGTTCTCACCGGCCGGGACGAATTGAAACACCGAATTGACATCACCCTCCAATCGCAGGCGACCGATAGCGCTGTTGTCGATAAACCCAGTGTTAGTCGCGCCGCGATCCACTGATGACCAGATATGGTCCACAAACGAGAGGCGGCTCGCAAAGCTCCGAATTTCTGTCCCCAGCAAATCTCCCAAGGGATGAACTGGAGTCATTTCAAACCCATTATGAACAACCCAGGTGTTATCCTGGACTTCGCCGCTGTCCGTTAAAATGTCAGTGACATCAAAACTCATCCGCCCCTGGACCTCCGCGCCATGATGATTGATCTTGAAGATCTTTCCTGAAAATCGAACGTCTCCCAGAGTCGCAAACCGTCCGCCGTCAATCTTGGCCGTGTTCGCCGTCACGCTGATCGGACCCGCTGTTTCGCTATCAAACGAGAATACCGAAGGCACCCCAAAGCAATCCGTGTTAAGCGAGTTGGCGCTGCCAAAAACGTAAGTGTAGTTGTTGCTCGAGATGATATCGCCCGTGTTCTCAAAATAGTTTGCGTTCACGTCTGTGCCAAACGCGACGATCGATCCGCGATTCACGAACGATTCGAACGGTTTCGACTCACTTGTGCGGAGTTCCGCCAACTCGTTCGCCTGGATCTGCCCTAGATTTGTGAATGTCGAAATATTCAGCAAATTCGTGTAAGAAAGGCCAACCCCTTTCGCTAAATACAGACGGCTTCCTTCAGCCAGAGTCAGGCTTTTGGCATTGATTTGAACCAGGTTGCTCACCGTCAGATTATCTTCGTAAACAACACTGCCATTCGGACTGTTAGTGGAAGTCAGGCGGAGTTCATGAGCCACCACGGGCTCAGTAGCGTGCTCGGCGGAATGGACCACAACCAGGCCAAAGTGGGTTTCCACGGCATTCGTCACGGCATTGGTTCCGGTGCCGTTGATTTCAGAATAAACGTTCGTCCAAATACCGCTGTAAACCTGAAGAAATCCTCCAAAACGCTGAACGCTATCCGGAGTCATATCCTTAACATCCAGCGAGTCCGTTCGCGTTGCGAGATTCATATTCAAATGCGGCACATCCAGCACCGTTCCCTCTCCGCCCACAAGATTCGTCGCCGAGATCGTAATCAATCCTTCAGCACGGATGCGCGTATTGCTCAGCTTGAGTTTGTCCGCATAAAGCTCAACTCGGCCTGCCGCGTTCGTAATACCGACGTCGGGCAGCGCGGGCAGACGACTGGCAATGCTTTGAACCTCGGCGGAATAGACCGCATATTGATTTGTGACGATCCGATTCGAGTACGCCGGATTATCGAAGACATCCGGATCTATGAAAGGCAAACCGGGAATGCCCGAGTCCCCAAGGCCAGCGGCGCCACGGAACAAAATAATCCCTGACGGGCGAAATGACCCCGCCGCGATATTTTGAGACAGACCGTAGTTGGTATGGCTGCCCAGTTGATCGAAAACGTACAGACTATTCGTAGTAAGGTCGAGTGTCCTGAAATTGGTAAACGCGTAGCGCAATTCGACCAGGGAACTCAGGTACCCGGACTGGGGAGCGCCCCCTGGAAACACAAATGGGTAAAAACTGGCTGAGACAGTCACGTTACTGTCGGCGTGATCGACCGCAATCACCTGAATAACACGATTGGTAGTGTTGATTCGATCGTCGCGAAGCCAGACCTGCGCATCGTTCACAAGGAGGTTTATACCTTGGCAGGCAAGTCCCAAGCCGGCTGCGCCAAGCGCATTCGTGATATTGAAGGTCGGCGTCTGAATGATGTAGGGGCTGACCGATTGAACGATACCCGCCACCGGTGAATTTGTGTTCAAATCCACCCCCGCAGCCAAGTCGTAAACCCCGGCGGAAGGAAAAAAGTTCGTCTCGGTAACAGCGAGGCCGAAATTAAGACTCGAACTTACCGTCGAGTTCACATCCTCCACAAAAAGCGTACCGCCGGTAAGATCCATCGTTTTCCCGAAGAGCTTCATCAGGCCATTGGCCCCCACGGTGATGTCGCCGCGGTTGGTGACATTGGCCGCATTGATATTGATGAAGGACACGTCAGGTTGAAAAAGCGCGCTGGCAAACGTTCCATTTACAAAAGGCAGGAGACCACCGCCATCGAACGCAACAATCTCGGCGTTCGCGGCGTTGACGAAGTTACTGGCCGGGTGGCGCAGACCGAAAAGCCCATGAAGCGGATCGGAAGGATCAACTGTGTCAAAAGCAAAACCAATGCTGCCCGTAATTGTACCCCGATTCGTAAAATTGATCGTGTTCAACGAATTCCAAGGGACCGTTCCGCTGGCGATCGCAAATGTTCCTTCATTAATGAAACTTCGGGCATTGACCTGCTGGTTCGTGACCGACCCCTTATTGATATAAGTATCGGGAACCTGCTGCGCGACGGAAGCGAGCACGGTCAGGCAGGGCAAACAACTCGATAGAAAACGGCCAAACATAAAACTGCGAATCAAGGGACTGCGCCTCCGGTCTTACGGAATTCAATATCCTGCAGACTGATGGTATTTGGAAATACGATAGGCGTGTTTGTCGTTCCGTCAAACCGTCCCCAAACAAACGGCTGCAGCGTGAAGAATTCCAAACCGCTCGCTTCATTAATGAAACCGGGAAACTCGTTGACGATCGAGGGACCAACCTTGTTGAAATCGATGTTGACCGTGGGCAATATGGTCCCCGGTCCGCCTTGGCTCGGCTCCGTGGAATTCAACGCGGCGTTATTCTGGAAATTAGGGCTGCGGCGATATTGAATCGGTTCCACATCCGACGCAAAAGTTCCCAAATCTGCTGCGCGGAAGAGAAAATCCGGCTGGGTTTGAACATTGACGAAGGTATTCGTAACCAGCAGCCCATTCGTGATGTACGTCGCCTGGTAGCGGTTCGTAAAGAGGAAACTGCTTCCATTGAAAGTCCCGCCGATCCGTTGAAAGTGCAATTTACCAACTCCAGGACGCAATACTGACGGCGGCGCGTTGGTCAGAATGAACGGGAAAGCTAGATAAACGGTGTTTGTGAAGTTATAGACGATCTCATCGACTGTTCTTAAGCCGGTCGTGGGATCAGTCACATCAAAAACAATGTTGGTCGCTGAAATGATATTGGAGGAAAAAACCCCAACAAACTCGAATCCGGTCAAATTGGTATCAATCACAAAGCCGCCTGAAGGAACCGGGAGGACGACCGGGCTAGCGGAAATGATATTCGTTTGCAGGAAAAATGGATTCAGCGCATTTGTGACCACTTGATAGCGTATCTCTACCCCAGGCGTATTCGGCCCGAAATAATTGGTGATCACGTTGGCATATTTGTAACCGAAGAAAATGATATTGGTCGTAACGAAGCCATTGGTAATAATAATGTTCGTTTGAATCGCCTGAGGCAGAATCTCGACCGGATAAGCGAAGAACTGAACATTCGTGAACAGGGTCAGGTCGGTTTCACTCACCGTATGGGTGATCCCACTGAACAGATCCACCACATTTGTGCTCACAAAGAAATTAGTAATCCCAATCACGTTGGTCACGTTGAATGCCGTAAACTGGTAGGTCAGCAGGTTGGTGGGAACGATGATTCCCCCGCCGCTAGGCCGCTGAATCACCACGTCCTGAACATTCGTTTTGAAAACAGGATTGAAGGGGTCACTCCACGGCTCTTTTTGCACTCCAACCACGATTCGGCGCAAGAAGCTGAGCGGGCTGAAATTATTCGTAATGACGTTCCGGAAAGAGTAGAGGTATCCAATGGCCGCGTTGGTCACGTAATTTGTTGCCAGAAAAAGGCTCGTGGAAAACGGATCGTTCCACGGCTGTTTGAAATTGTTCGTCAGAAAAACGCTCGCGACCTGCACCACCGTCGTCGGAAAAGCGTTTGTGCTTTGAATGACAAGTTGGTCAAACCCCTGAACCCCCGGGAAAGCTGCCTGCAGGTTCGCCACCAGGTTTGCCGGGGCGCTTGTTAGGGTTACGCTGCTGAACGTCCCCAGATCCAGATTTGAAACGATCACTGGAGCTGCCAGGTTCGTTTGAAAGGCCACTGTGACCGTCTGGGTGATAATCAGGGGGACGTTGGTAAGTACGGTGGTGGGCGTGGCAATCACCTCCGATATGTTCAACCCAGGATACAAATTCGAGAGTTGTTGCGGTGATGACGTCAAGGAAGTCAGCGAAAATAATGTCAGATCCTGGTTTGTGACCAAAACAAGCTGAGTCCGGTCGGCAGCGAAAACCTGCGTATTGGGCGGGAACGGCTCGTAATGAAGATTATTGGTCGAGTAGATATAGCGCAGTCCTCCGATATCATCCCGGGTCAGGTAAGTATAGAAAACGCCGACGGCCAGGCCGTTTTGGATGTCATTGCCCGCTATGTCGGCTACTGCGTCGAAGGAATGAACCGCCTGCTCGGGATCAACCGGTTGCTCGACCGCGTCCGCAAAAGCGACCGGGGCGGCAAATTCAAGAATGTTATAAGTATAACGAGTTCCATTGACATATTTGGAAGGCCGCAGTGTCACTGGATCGAAATTCCGTTGGATCGTCAAATAATTGGTGACCGGCGGATTTCCTACGATCTTCCGGTCTCTCAAGGCCCAGGTCCAACGGGACGGACTCGCCAATCCCAATTCCTCCACGATTAAGCCAAGCGCGGCTGACTTCATGTCCACGATATTATCGGCCTGAGCCCGAAGGTTGACCTGGCGAGAATCTCGAAACGTGGTAAAAGAGCCCGTGTTCGGATCGTTTAGCGGATATTCATCAAGATTTTGACTGATGGTAGAAAGATCAGGCAATGAATTGAGGATCGCGAACGCCTCGTCGATGGCTGTCACCCCTTGTGAGCCGAAGTAATTGATGAACGAAGAGTCGAATCCGTAGGTAATAATCGGCACGTTCCACCTGTATTCCTCCCCAAAATTCTTAGGCGCGCCAATATCCGTCAGAAGCGGGTCATAGCCTAATTGGGGCGTTTGCCAGGCCTCAGCGCCGGGAGCCGGGGCAACCGGGCCGAGCAGCGAAAAAGCGCGCGCCGGGCGAAGCCCTAGCAATACCAGAAGAACTGCAATAAATTGTAATAACCGCGGCATATCTTTAGCGCATTCGGATCACTCGATAGTAGCGCACCTGCTCGGCCTCCGTGGCCGGTAGTGAGTCTGTCGTTGATGGAGCAAATCTCGGTGTCCCGATGTTGCGCCAGGTTTTGAAATCGGAAGTAACCTCCAGTTGATAATAATTGCCAGCCTCTGTGTTCCACTCAACGTAAACACCTTGCGGGCGAACGCTCATGCGTATTTTGAGTATGCTGTTCGGATTCGTCGGATCAGTTCCAGCCAGGAACTCCTCAACGTTCGAGGCTCCGTCCTGATCGCTATCCTCGTCCGGTCGCGGCCAATGTTTCCCCCAATTAAGTTTCTCCCAGTCATCTGGCAGGCCGTCCCCATCTAAATCCGCGCCCCACGTAGTAACACTCACCGGTTGCGAGAAACTGGAGACGCGCCCGGCAACTGTTCTGTAAGCCATCCGGAGAGTATGGGTGCTGGACGGAAGCCAGGCTGGCCGCTGAATCGTTAGGAACCCTCCGCTGGTCTCCTGTGGAATGGTTTCGTCATCCACATAAATCAAATAGGTCGCAACATTCTGAGAGACAATTTCAGGCCAGGTTGCGCAGAGGGTATTTTGGCTCAGCGCCGAGGCAAATGGGCTTGTTGGCTGCGGAAGCGTGTCATCTGAACCAACTTGGTAATTCTGCGCGAAAAGGTCGTAGCTTGCCAGGCCGCCCGTGAAGCTGGACCAAACCACTGTGACTGTCTGGTCGTTGACTGCGGCAACAGCCGGGTACAATTGCTTACTGATCGTGCGCGTGTTCACCAGGAATTCGTTTCCATCAAAGTCGCCGGCTGAAGAAACCACGCGCCCGTAAATTCCCTCGTCCGCGCCGTCCTGTCCGAAACTAGTCCAAATGACCAGTTGCCGATTTCCAAGATTTGCCATCTTCGGAGAATACTGATCACCAGTAATTGTATTGTTCACAATCATCTCATCTCCCAACGGCTTGCCCTGAAGGTCGAAAACACGCGTCAACGCATCCCATCCCGCCAAAACCTGCGCGGGCGTCAGCGGTGGAGAGCCGCCATCCGGATTCACTTGATGCTCGCGTCCCGACCAGGCCGCCCTGAACCCTCCTGGAATCGCGACCAGTGTTGGATTCGCACAAATCTTTTCGGAATTATTGATCCGAAATTCCGAACCGGCAGGCTGCCCGCTGGCAAGATAAGCGCGGGCATAAACATCAATGCTATTGGCGTGCCGGTTTTCGTCGCTCACCCACGCGATGACGAAACCACCGTTTTCGAGCGCCGAGACCGCGGGGAAGCGTTGATCAAGGGCTGAGTATTGGTTTACCTGCACGGTTCCGCCCAAATACGCCCCGGCGGCGGAGAAGTGCTGCGCAAAGATTCCTTTCATGCTGCCATCCCGGTCCAGTTCCGCCCAGACCAAAAGAACGGTTCCGTCCGTGAGAGCGGCCAGTGCAGGGTCGCTCTGGTCTCCTGACACGAGATCACCCGCGCTAACGTCCGAAGTGATAAACGTATCTTTCGAATCCATGAACCGGACAAATACTCGATGCCCTTGCGGCGTGCTGCTCTCCCACGCAAAGACAGCGCCGCCCTGGGTCAACATCGCTACCCGGGCATTGCGTTGATCGCCCTGTCGCTGGTCGTTTACCTGAAACGTAGTGCGCGAACCGGAAAGGTCGGCCGAATATTTCCGCCCGCGAATTCCAAGCCCATTGCCGTCAATGGAATTATCCTGCACGACCAGATAACCGCTCTGCGAATTAAAGCTGACCTGGGCGAGAACCTGATCTCCCGGAAACGTTGGCAGAAACCGGTACTCGGAGCCGCTTCTGCTTAATGCGCCCGCCGCAATTCCGGCAGCCACGGAACCGGAAAGGAGCAGTGCGGATAATATTTTGTTCTTCAGCTTCAGCAGTAAATACATACTTCGGGACCGTGGCAGCTTGGCCGCTGCATCAACGCGCAAAACCTCTTTTATTTAAATCGCACACCACTTATCTAGGGATTCGCCGGCTTCTGCTCCGGAACACGATTCGGATCGTAAGGTAAATTGTCCGTCGTATGAACGCGATTGCCGGCGGGATCGATAATCGTTGGCGTCACGAAAATCACCAGGTTCTTTTTGATGCTGTCCTGCGACTCACTGCGGAACAAACGGCCGAGCAACGGAATATCCCCGAGCACCGGTACCTTCTCACGGTTCTTGGTTACATTTTCGCCCACCAACCCGCCGAGAACCACGGTCTGTCCATCCCAGACGATCGCGGTTGTCGCGACCTGCCGAACGCGGAACTTCGGCAAAGGAGTGGGCTGCACCGGGATGCCCGGAACGACAGTTTGGAATTGTCGCGCATTGTCCTGGTCGTAACCCAAAAACTCGGTGTAGGTCGGCACTATGTTGATCTGAATCGTATAGCCGTCGGCAGAGACGAATGGAATGACATCCAGCACCTGCCCGAATGGCACCGCGACCGGG
>Ga0170475_120881418_pt1 | contig 11134 bp, 10 predicted proteins | sample Soicark_Litter_5_FD_111474 | JGI IMG/M metagenome (GOLD analysis project Ga0170475, IMG submission 111474) | Avena fatua rhizosphere microbial communities from Hopland, California, USA. Combined Assembly of 48 SPs | reverse complement strand
TGCGCCGGCCGCGCCTCGCGTTCGACCACGCCCAGATCCTTCGCGCGGCGGTTGAGCGCCTGCGTGGCAAGGCCGAGTACACATCGCTGCCAGCATTCCTGCTCTCCGAGCCGTTCACCTTGCCGGAACTGAAGCAGGCGTACGAGGTGGTGCTGGGCCGCCCGGTGGACAAGAGCGGCTTTCGCACGCGGATGCTGTCGGCCGACTTCCTCGTGGAGACCGGGCAGATCGACCGGGGCACCAAGCGCCCGCCGATGGGCTACCGGCTCAAACGCCGCACGGGCCCGGTGGTGTTCCCGCGCACCTTCAGCCCGAGGACTTGAAGGCACCCCAGTGGCTGTGCTCCTGCCCCAGCGGCACGTCGCCCGTGCGGTGAGTGGTCGTTTTTGTGCTTGTCGCTCACGCTTCGGGGCATTGCTTCGCTGCTCGCTCGCCCTTGGTCATCCTAGTGTCGAGCGACGAGAGCCGAGACGAAAGGGCACGGCGGGTGAGCGTACGGCGATGGTGGCGCTGGAGACAGTGGTCGGGCGGAGGATTCGCCACCCGAAGCGCCTGGGCAAAATAGCGGGGAACCTGGTGTTCCGAGCGTTCTTTGGGCGACCTTTCTTGGCAAGAAAGGTGCCTCGGCTGCCGGGCCGAGACCCGGCGCGGCCTCGCCAGAGAACAAGACCTGCACAGAGCGGCAAGGAGGTTGATGTCACACGGATGAAAATCTATCCGGCACGTGACTGCGATCGTGGGAGAGATCAGCACGGCCAGCGGGGAAGTAAGGCGCCCGGGTCGGCTGGCGCCTCCTGCTCCCGAGGGGCGACCCTTGGTTGGCCGGCGGAGCCGGTCCTCGCTGGTAGCTTGATGTGCAGCTTCGCTGCGCTCGCCGGCCTGTTGCGTTCGTTGCTTCGCTTGCCCTCGTGCGCTTCAGCTTTCCCTTGGGGCGCGGCCATGCACTCCGGCAAACCACTCCGCCATGACGTCAGCCATCGATTCGACCACCTGCTTGTCGTCCCGGCCGCTCGACTTGCGCACATGGAAGGCGTGATCCGCGTCGTGCTCTACGTGCAGCGTTGCGCTCTCACGCAACGGCGCAAGCACCTGTTGAAGCAGGCCCAGGTCGGCCAGTTCGTCGCGTGTGCCTTGCAGGAACAACATAGGGGCATGCACGTTGGCCAAATGAGCCGCGCGTTCCGTGCCCGGCTTGCCTGCGGGGTGCAACGGGAAGCCGACGAAGGCCAGGCCCGATATCCCGACCAGTGGCCGATCGGCCTGCGCCTGCGAGCTCATCCGGCCGCCGAACGACTTGCCCCCGGCGAAGAGCGGAAGGTCGGGCCATCGGCGCCTCGCCTCGGCCACCGCCGCCCGAACCGCCGCCTGAGCGACGCCGGGAGAATCCGTCCGCTTTGCCCCGCGCTCCATGAATGGAAACTGAAACCGAAGCGTCGCGACACCTCGCCGCGCCAGCGCCTGTGCCATCGCCACCATGTAGGCATGGTTCATGCCGGCGCCAGCGCCATGAGCGAACACGAAGGCACAACGGGGACGCTCCGGCGTGAGCGCGAGTGCGGAAACGGCTCCGGCATCGGCCTGCTCGATGGACAGTTGCTCCAGATGGGACATGACGGGGCTCGGCAGGGCGACGTCTCGAATCCCTCTGCCGCGCAGGCGCCTAACCGCGGTACGACTTCGCCACCAGGGCCTTGAGCCCGTCGGACGCTTCGAACACATCCGGCGATGAATCGTGGCGCGGCGCCTTGACCCGGTATTCCTTGTACGCCGATGGATCCTCTCCCGGCTCGCCCGCTTCGGCCGCACAGATCACGTTGTAAAGCTCCCGAGCCGTCACGTAGTGGAGGGAGTAACCTGGCCTGTCCCGACAGGTGGCTTCAAGGTGCGAAAACATCGTGTGCATCTCGGGCCCGAGCGCCACTTCGCCATCGGACGCACCGTGCGTGTGTGTCTTGATGATGATCCAGTTCTCCTTGCCTTTCACCGAGATGCCGGTCTGGACCCAGCGGTCCACGCGCTCCGTGGTCATCCGTTGCTCGTTGTCGATCGCGTCGCCGAAGATCCGCAGGCGGCCGTCGCGCCGGTACGGATGGAACGGCCCTCCGATGATCATCAGATCGCGCTGCGAGCGATCGGGGTCATATCCGCCCACATGAACCGGAACACCCCTGTCGTGCGATTTGGGATGCATGGGGTCATCCGTGGCGTAGTAGATCGAATTGATTTGCTTTGGCCGCGCGTCGTTGTAGCAGGGAAAGGTGAAGTCTGCGTAGCAGCCGGTTTCCCTCAGGATGCTGATCTCGTCGTTCACACCGCAGAACTCGCCGTGCCGTGAGTTGTCGAGCGCCCAATCTCCATGGATGAAGCCGTATTGACGCCTTCCCTCTGTCTCGCCGAACACCCCGAAGATCGCGTATTCCTCGACGCAGCGTTGCAGCGTGGCCCGCAGGTTCTCGGACGTGTCAGGCTCCTGCTTGCCATGGTGAAGGTGCAATTCAACCTCGCCATAGCCTTTTTCGCACAAGGACACGAGTTTCTTCAGCCAGCCATGCTGGTGATAGTGCGGCGGAAAGAACCACGAGCGGCGCGGCTTGCCGCCATTGCTGTCGCGGTGGGCATCGGCGATCTGCGGGTACAAGGCCAGCAGGTCGTCGACGCGGCTTGTTCCCACTTCTGCGCTCACCTTGCCGGTACCCGGCTCGTAGTGGTCACACATGCAAAACAGCACATGGACCGGTGCCTTCCCGCGCTTGGCCGCTTGCTGATGCCGTGAACGGTGCCATGAAAGACTGACTGTCACCAGCATGGCGATTTTATGGACGAGGGACATTGTTTTTCTCCATGTGCATCCATGACCCAGGCGGGCCGCCGAATCATCAGACAGCCCGCGCGGCCCAACGCATGAGCGAACGCCGGTCCCACAGGGCCATGTAGTCGGTCGGCACGTAGCGTCCCTCTTCATGCAGCTTGCGCCGAGTCGGGGAGGTGGCCAGCGCGCTTTCCCGGGCGCCGTCGTTGGCGCCAACCTTGAAGATTTGCCCCCCGCTTTCATGCACGAGATCTCGCAAGTAGGCCAGCCGCGGGCTGATCTCGGCCACGCGAGGATCGAAGAACCAGCCGATGCCGAACAAGCCGCGGACGTCGCGCTGCACCTGCATCAGTTCCGCCACGTTCACATAGAACCGCCTCCAACCTTCGGGCGAAAATTCCGACAGCAGGTCCGCGTCGTGCGAATCCGTGTGCATGTCATAGACGGGACCCCGGCCGCCCATGCGCGCGAGACACAAGGCGGCCTTGATGAGCTGCCCAAGTCCCGCGTGCCGCAATGCCCCGAGCGGCAGGTCGTACCGGTTGAGCTTTTGCGCGCCCGCGGGGATGATGCGGCCACTGCAGACACCCAGATCCTTCAGGTATTTGTCGTTGCGAAAGTGATAGAAGGCCGGTGACTGCCGGTCTTGCGCGGCATCGTCTGCAATGCGCACGAAGTTTCTCGCATACAAGGACTTGATCGATGCCGGGAGGTTTGATGCCGCGATGCGTGCCTTGTGGTGTTCGATCAGCTCCAGCAACAGCAACTTGTGATATTCGCTCGAGAGCGCGCTACCTCGGTCGCCAGCAGCCTCGAGCATGGCCGTGACCTCCGGGTTGATGTGCGAGTAGGACAGCCTGTCTGGCGTCGCATCGAGGAGGCGAATGCAGTCCGACGGTGGGTATTTCTTCAGCCGGCTCGCGTCAATGCGCTCGATCTTCTGACGCAGTTCCGGGCTGATCTTGGGCGGGGTCCGGCTCATGTGAGTTCCTCAGCGCGACGTCGGCAAAGCCTCGGGCGCTCATGGTTGAAGGGGGCCGCGCGCGACATCTTCGTGCCGGGCGGCCGAAGCGCAACATTCGCTCGAATGGTAGTCCGGGCATTTGAAATCGGCCGCGCCTGCTGATCCTGCAAATGCGGGGGGTGGTGAACGCATAAATCCGATTCGCTTCAACGCGGTTTGAAGTCGCCCCACTTACAGTAAGTCCCAATGGAAAGGCCCGCTTGGAGTTCTGCTTGAGCCAGCGCTGCCCGACATGAGCCGACGCTGGACATCAGAGCTGTTCGCGGATGATTCCTGGCATGGATTGCCTACTCGGGGCCGCCCTCATGACAACGCCGTGACGAGGGCGAGCCACGAAATTCGCGCCGGCAATTGCCGGCGGCTGACGGGCACGCGCGGAGCCCGTCAGCCGGAACCTGGAACCGCGCCGAGCGAGGAGAGAAAGATGAAGCACCGCAGTTTTTCGAGTTCAACGTTCCTGTTGGCGGCGGCCGTGTGCATGATGCCGGCCGGTGCGTTCGCGGCGGAACCCGCCCCGATGGGTGGAGCGACGGTGATGACGCCGGACCAATTGAAGTGGGGTGACGCACCGCCGTCGCTGCCGAAAGGCGCGAAGATCGCCGTGCTGCACGGCGATCCCGCGAAGGAGGGGACCTTCGTCTTCAGGCTCAAATTGCCAGCGAACTACAAGATCGCGCCGCATACGCATCCGTCGGCCTACACGGTGACAGTGCTATCTGGCACGCCCTCTGTCGGCATGGGCGAGAAGCTCGACACCAAGGCTTTGCACGCACTGAAGCCCGGTTCGTTCCATTACCTGCCTGCCAAGACCAATCACTACTGGCTTCTGAAGGGCCCGGCGGAGATCGAAGTACAGGGCACGGGGCCGTTCGGCATCACTTACGCCAATCCGGCGGACGAGCCGAAATAGGGCGCCCCAGTCGGCTGGCGCCTCCTGCCCACGAGGGGCGACCCCGGGTCGGCCGGCGGAGCCGGTCCCCGCGGGTTGCCTGATCTGCGGCTTCGCTGCGCTTGCCTGCCTGTCGCTTGCGGTTCGGGGCGTGGCTTCGCGTGCCCCTTGGTCATCTGGTGCTGAATGATGCGCGGGCGAAGCGAGCCAAGACAGGATCGGCACGCCGGGGTAGCGTATGGTGATGGTGGCACCTGGTTTGGATAGGCACCGCCTTCAGGCCGACAGGGCAGTTCCGCAGCGCGCGCAAAACTTGGCTTCGGCCGACACGGCTGGCGCCCCGCAAGCGGTGCAGTGTTTCGCGGGCATCGCGGTGAGCGCCGCAACCACATGTTGCTCGTGCGCCAGTTGCGCCGCGGCCGGTTGCCCGAGCAAATCCTCCCCAGCCCGCAGCGTAGCGAAGCGTGCCCGGTCTTCGGTGGAGCCGGGCGTGACCAGCACGCTCTGCGCCTGCCCGAACTGGGCGAGGTGCATGGCGAGTGCCTTGGCCTCGCGTTCGGTCGAGAACATCGCAGTCACCTGGCGCCCCGCGTCTTTGCCAAACACGACGGATTCGATGCGCGCGCGCCAAACGCGCAGCGTCATCGCCTCGGTGCGAACCACGTCGTTCTGCGTGTTGAGGCGGCTGGTCAGGCTGTTGCCTGTGCCCACGCGCGAGGTTTGCCAGTTGCCGGCCATCTCCACCCACACGAGCACCGACTCGAAATTGAACCGCCCCCACAGCCGAGAGGCGGACTGGAAGCAGAACGCTGCCACGAAGGCCAGGATGCCGGCGCTGCCGATCAGCGACAGCTGGTTGTCGCGCCAGCCGGCCTGCACATCGAAACCGCGCACGAACTGCAGCCCGACGCCAACAGCCACGCACACCAGCAGCACGCCGTAGAGGTCGAGCAGCAGCACGTAACGGTGCCGCGGAGAAGCCAGTGCCGCGCCGAACGCCGGGGCCTTGGTGCCGGAGACCGGCAAGGGCTGTGTCTCCTCGAACAGCTCGCCCGCGAAGCTGCCGGACGGCGTTGTGGCAGGTGTGGCCGGGTCGATGCGGGCATAGCGCCGGTTCGGGATGCGTTCCGTCCACTCGGATTGGAGGAGCCGGTCGAGTTCGTCCATCAGCAGCGCCGGAGGGGCGTTCATCGACAGGCGCCCTTGTTCGACGCTGGTGCGCGTCTGCGGGGAAGGATCCACTTGCGCAATCACTGCGGCCATCGCCAGCGCACTGGCAACAAGCGCGGTGCCGAGCATCAAGAAGGTCTGCGTGTTCAGCGAGAAACCGCCGGTCGACGGCAGGCGTGGTGCGAGCCATGCCACCAGCACCGGCCCCACGATGGCGGACACCACAAGGCCGACCAGCGAAGCGGTGCTGAGCCGCGCACGCTGCTGGGTGAGTACCGGCTTGGCCAGGAAGAACAGGCCAAATGCAAAGTACAGGAAACCGATCCATGGCCGCGTGCTTTCGCTGCCGAACAGCACCCACGACACCAGGAAGCTTGCCAGCGTGGCACCGATGGCCGCGAGGTTGAACACGTGCCGCCGGGCGAGAGCCTGTACTTCCTGAGGCGCGGTGATCAGGGTGGGCGCCCAGTGGTACAGCAGCCCTTCGACTGCGCCCTGCGGTTCAGGGTACGTGATGCCTCCTTGACGGAGCATTTCTTTCACGCGGTCGGCCGCAGCCGACCCGCCCACCGCGCCGGAAGGAATCTCGGGAGCGAGCGGCGCAGGCCGGCCCCTGCCGAAGAAAAAGCGCAGCCGGCGCGCCGCGGTGGCTGCACAGCCCATGCCGGCCGTCAACATGGCAATGCCGGTCAGCAACGGTGCGACGGCTCTGTGCCACACCTGATCCTGCACGGCGCCACGCGCCCACCACAAGGCGGTCACGCCGGCGGCGGTCAGGACTGCGGCGCACAACCACAGCAAGCGGTTTTGGAGTCGATACGGGTTCGGCAGCTCAAGCAGTTTGGATTCAGAGCTGTAGTCGTAAGCCATCCGGGCTCCTGTCGGGGACCGTGGTCAGCGGTCGGTTCGGAAGGGCGCGTCGGGGTCGTCGTCTTCGGGCGCGGGAGGCTTTGCGGCAAGCCGGTAGCTTTCACTGGCCCAGGCGCCAAAATCGTTGTTCTTGCAGCGGTCGCTGCAAAACGGGCGGAACGGGTTGTCCTGCGCGTAGACGCTTTCGCCGCGGCAGGTCGGACATGTGACGATGCGGCGAATGGGGCGCGGCGCGGTCATGTGCACAGGGTCAGTTCAAAGCTCGTGTCGGTGCCAGCCGGGCGCAGGCGGCCCTCGGGGTCCTGGCGCATCAGGCGTACCAACACCATCAGGCGGTGGCCGCTGATTTCGGGCACGAGCTGCAGGGACGGATCGATGCGCAGGCGCAGCAGCTGGTACACGCGACCGGCCGGCAGGCTTTGCTGGTACTGACCGCCTTGGCTCATCACCTTGTGCGGCACGCCCGAATCGCGCAGCAGCGCAAGCACGAGCTTGAGCGCCTCGGCCAGCGGCATCAGCGTACTCACCCAGCCGTTGAGGTCGGCGCGGCGGCGCGCTGGGTCGAGCTGCTGCCATGCATAGTAGGCAGGCAGGTCGAATTCGCAGGTGCCACCGGGGATGCTGATGCGGCTGCGGATGCTCATCAGCCACTCGTTGCTGTTGAGCGGCTGGCCCGCCTTGCCGGCCAGCGTGTTGAGACCGTCGAAGGCATGGTCGATGCGGCGAATGACGCCCTCGAGGGCGTCCTCCGAGATGGACGGATTGCCGCGGTAGCTGTGAAACTGCGTGCGCTGGCGCTCGAGATCCTTCAGGACGTCAGACTTGAGGTCGGCGCGAGACGAGACATCCATGATCTCGAACAGGGTGGCCAGCGCATAGTGGTGGTCGACCGCGTCATCGCGCGGCAGCAGCCGGCCAAGCCGGTCGAACAGGTGTTCGAGCCGGAGCATGGTGCGGATGCTTTCGTTGAAGGGGTATTCGTAGAGGACCAAGTGGTGACTTTCTGCTCGATCAACACGGATCGCTTCCCCCTCATTGTTCCACAGGGCACCAGTGATGCCACGCCGTAGCCACCTCGGCGGCAAGCTCTTCCAACCCGATGCCATCGTTGAAGATGACCGCATCGGCAGCGGCGCGGCGCTCGGCGCGGCCGGCCTGTTGCCGGATTACCGCCAGCACGGTCTCGAGCGGCCAGCCGGAGCGGGCCCGTACCCGTTTTACCTGGACTTCTTCGCGGCAATCGACCACCAACACCCGATCCACCCGGGCACGCCACCGGCCCGATTCCACCAGCAGCGGCACGTCGAACACCCGCACCGCCGCCCCCGCCGCCTCGGCTTGGCGATGACATTCGAGGCCGATCAACGGGTGCAAAATGCCCTCCAGGCGCGCCTTGGCCGCGGGATTGGCAAACACATGGGCCCGCATTCGGGCGCGATCCAGCGCGCCGTCGGGGCCGATCAGGCCCTCGCCGAAGGCGGCGCGCAGCGGTTCGATGGCCGCGCCGCCAGCCAGCGTGAGCCGGCGCGAGATGGCGTCGGTATCGATCAGTACCGCGCCATGCGCCACGAGCATCGAGGCCACAGTGCTCTTGCCGCTGCCGATGCCGCCGGTCAGGCCGATCTCGAGCGGGCGGGTTGCCACGGTTGTGCGCCCGTTCAGCGCCAGCCGAGCCAGCCCGCCACGCGTTCCGGACCCGCCAGCAACACCACCAGACCCCCACCGGCCAGGAATGGGCCGAACGGCACATACTTGCCTTCGCGCAGGCCGCCGGTGAGTTTCATGGCGATGCCCACCACGGCACCGACCAGCGACGCCCCGAGCACCACCGGCAACAGCATCTTGACGCCGAGCCACGCGCCGATTGCGGCGAGCAGCTTGAAGTCGCCGGCGCCCATGCCCATTTCGCCTCGAAGGCGGGCATGGGCCGTGGCCACCCCCCACAGCGACAGGTAACCGGCCACCGCCCCCCACACCGCCTGCGGCAGCGCAATCGTCCACCCGAGCGCGCTGGCCACCAGGCCTGCCCACAGCAGGGGCAGGGTCAGGTTGTCGGGGAGCAGCGTGGTGTCCCAGTCGATGCCCGCCATGGCGATGAGCATCGCGACGAACCCGCACCACAACCATGCCACCGGTTGTTCGCCGAAGCGCCAGGCGACTGCGGCGAACAGCACGCCCGTGGCGAGTTCCACCAACGGGTAGCGCGGCGAAATCCGTGTCTTGCAGGCCGAGCAACGACCACGCAGCGCGAGGTAGCTGACCACGGGAATGTTCTCGTACCAGGCGATGGCGTGCCCGCATGACGGGCAGCGCGACCGCGGCCGGGACAAGGTCACCGCCTCGGGCAGGTCCACCGTCACATCCAGGTATTCGGCGCTCTCCGCCTTCCACTCGCGTTCGAGCCGAAGGGGGAGCCGATGGATCACGACATTGAGGAAACTGCCGATGCACAGGCCCACCATGGCCAGCAGCCAGGGGCTGGCATGGATGTCAGTGGGCCACCACGAAAGCCATTCCATCACGGCGGATCAGACCACGGCGCCGAGCTTGAAGATCGGCAGGTACATCGAGACGACGATGCCCCCGATGATGGAGCCGAGGATCACGATGATGAACGGCTCCATCAGGCTCGACAGGCCGGCCACAGCTTCGTCGACCTCTTGTTCATAGAACTCGGCGGCCTTGCCGAGCATGCCGTCCAGCGCGCCTGACTCCTCGCCGATGGCCGTCATCTGGAGCACCATGTTCGGGAACACGCCAGTCGTCTCCATCGATGCGGTGAGGCTTGCGCCGGTGGAGACGTCCTTCTGGATCTGCTCCGTGGCGTCCTTGAACACGGCGTTGCCCGAAGCGCCGCCGACGGAGTCGAGCGCTTCCACCAGCGGCACGCCGGCAGCGAACATCGTGGACAGCGTGCGCGTCCAGCGTGCGACGGAAGCCTTGTTCACGAGCGGGCCGAACACCGGAGCCTTGAGCAGCAGGCGGTCCATCGTGCGTTGCATTTTTTCCGAACGCTTCCACGATTCGAGGAAGAAATAGATGCCGCCGCCCAGGAACCCGAAGATGGCCCACCAGTACGAGGTGAACACCTTGGACATGCCGATCACGAACAGCGTGGGGGCGGGCAGGTCGGCACCGAACGACTTGAACACGTTCTCGAACACCGGGATCACGAACAGCATGATCACGACGATCACGACGAAGGCGACGACCAGCACGGCCACGGGGTAGATCAGCGCGGACTTGATCTTGTTCTTCAGCGCCATCGTCTTTTCCTGGTAGATGGCGAGTCGGTCGAGCAAGGCGTCGAGGATACCGGCAGCTTCACCGGCCTCCACCAGGTTGCAGTACAGCGAGTCGAAGTACAGCGGGTGCTTGCGGAACGCCGATGACAGGCTGGTACCGGTTTCAACGTCGGTGCGGATGTCGGTCAGCAGCTTCGTGATGCGTGGGTTCGAGCTGCCGCGGGCGACGATATCGAACGACTGCAGCAGCGGGACGCCGGCGCGCATCATCGTGGCAAGCTGGCGGGTGAAGACGGCGATGTCCTTTTGCTTGATCGAGCGGCCGCCGCTGGTGCGCCGCTTCTTCACCTTCTTGATGAGGATGCCCTGGCGGCGTAGCGTGGCGCTGACCATGGCTTCACCACCTGCACGAATTTCCCCGCGAACGATCTTGCCGTTCTTGTCCTTGCCTTCCCACTCGAAAACAAACTCTTTTTCTCTGACGGCTGCTGCTGTTGCCATGGTCTCTCCGGGAAATGGAGTGTTTCCGCCCCGTTAGGTTGTCGTTCCGTATTTTGCTGGTGTGGGCGCGCCCGTGGCGTGGTCACTCGTTGGTCGCAGCGATCACTTCCTCGAGCGTGGTGAACCCGCCACGAACCTTGACCAGCCCGGACTGCCGCAAGTCCCGGACGCCTTCGCGCTGGGCCTGCTGGGCGATGTCGATCGCGGTCCCCTCGGCGAGGATGATGCGCTGGATGTCTTAGGTGATGGGCATCACTTGGTAAATGCCGACCCGGCCTTTGTAGCCATTCGTGCAGGCCGGGCAGCCCACGGCGCGGTAGGGCTTCCAGGAGCCGTCGAGGTCGGCATCTTTGTAGCCCGCCTTGAGCATCGCCTCGCGCGGGTACTCGGCCGGCGCCTTGCAGCTTTCGCAAAGGCGGCGGGCCAGGCGCTGCGCGGTGATCAGCAGCACGCTGGAGGCGATGTTGAACGGGGCCACGCCCATGTTCAACAGCCGGGTGAGGGTGGTGGGCGCGTCGTTGGTGTGCAGCGTGGACATCACCATGTGGCCGGTCTGGGCGGCCTTGATGGCGATGTCGGCGGTTTCCAGGTCGCGGATTTCGCCGACCATGATCACGTCCGGATCC
>Ga0170475_106400293_pt1 | contig 11134 bp, 9 predicted proteins | sample Soicark_Litter_5_FD_111474 | JGI IMG/M metagenome (GOLD analysis project Ga0170475, IMG submission 111474) | Avena fatua rhizosphere microbial communities from Hopland, California, USA. Combined Assembly of 48 SPs | reverse complement strand
GCGAGATCACGCAGGGCCTGGTGCGCGCGGACGGCATCACGCTCACGCCGCTCATCTTCCCCTCGATCGAGGAGATCACCTTCCGGTTCACCAAGTCGCTCGAATGGGACGTCTCGGAGCTGTCGTTCGGCAAATACATCTCGCTGACCTCGCAAGGCGACGCTCCGATGATCGCGATCCCGGTGTTCCCGTCGCGGGTGCACCGCCATTCCGCGATCTACGTGCGCAAGGACCGCGGCATCCGCACCACGAAGGACCTCGAGGGCCGCATCGTAGGCATCCCGGAATGGGCCCAGACCGCCGGCATCTACGTGCGTGGAATCCTCGCTGAGGAGTACGGCGTCGATCTCGCCACGATCCGCTGGCTCCAAGCCGGCGTCAACGAGCCGGGACGCGCGGAGAAGGTTGCCCTCAAGCTGCCTCCGGGCATCAGCTATGAATCGCGGCCGGACACGAGCCTTTCCGCCATGCTGGCGAGCGGCGAGGCCGATGCCGTGATCTCGGCGCGCGCGCCCGATGCATTCGTGCGGGGGGACGAAGTGGCGCGCTTGTTTCCGAGCTATCGGGCCGAGGAGGAGCGCTTCTTCAAGAGCACCGGCATTTTCCCCATCATGCATCTGATCACCATGCGGCGCGCCGTGTTCGAGCAGCATCCTTGGGCCGCGATGAACCTGTTCAAGATGTTCGATGAAGCGAAACGCCGCTGTTTCGACCGCATGCGCGACTTCACCTGCGCGCGCATCCCGCTGCCGTGGGCGGCGGCGATCAGCGAGGAGATTGCTGCCGGATTCGGACCGGACCCCTATCCCTATGGGATCGCCGAGAGCCGTCCGACCCTGGATGCATTTTGCCGGTACGCCCATGACCAGGGCGTCACCCACCGGCGCATGACGGCCGACGATCTTTTTCCGCGCGAAGTGCACGCGACCGCACGGGTGTGAAGCCGTAGCCCTGCGATATGCGGGTGGAGCACACCGCTCCCCGCATGTCGCTTCGCTCATCCGGCTACACGCAGCCGCCCATTCAATCCAGAATGCGCGCTCCGAACGCGATCAACGCCCGTTCGCACAGCCGATCCGGGTCGCGCTCGCCCTGCTTTGCGGCATCGAGAATGCGCTTGGCGATGACTTCCTTGACCGGCGGCGCCTGCTTGCCGTTGCCAAGGAACCGGCAGGCTTTCTCGAACGCTGCTCCCATGGATGCTGTTGTTTCAGGGTCGAAGGAAATGTTATCTACAATGGCAATTGCCATCGAAATAGTCCGGCTTTCAGCACCGGCCGCCCGACAGTTGCTCGGCCCGTGCGGGTACGCTCACCTTCACCGTATAGTCGATGCAGGGCTCTGTAGGTCGGCAAAACGACACATTTCAAAATATTCCGCAAAATACTTCCGGGCTGTGGATCGCTGATACCATTCATCGCATTAGCTCGGAGGCTCAAGAATTGCGTGCTCCTGTTTTGGCGGCGGGCGCCCATATCCGCACTAAGTAGCGTTGACGGAACGAAACCGTTCCGGCAGGCTTAACGTGAAACGGCAGCTTTCATTCTCAGCCGCGGGAAGAGCCATGCCTCACTACTTCTTTCATCTGAAGTTCGGTGACCGGATATCGCCCGATGAGGAAGGTGCCGAGCTGCGCGACAGAGCAGCCGCACGCGAGGAGGCATTAGGCATCATTCGCGATCTTTCACATCCCGCGACACGGAAAAATCTGCGGCGCTGGGCGGGTTGGTTCTTGCAGGTGGCAGATGCGGCGGGCGATTTTCTGCGCGTCCCCATAGGTTATCCCGCCCTCGAATTGGTACCGAAGAGTTCATCCGTGCCGGCAGCGGAGCAGCCCAGGGTGCACCGGGCTCCAGCCCTGCGTGAGTTGCCCAGGAGCCGTCCGGCCGAGAACAACACCACACAGCTGGTCGCGCAGATACTGGAGCGCAGGAGGCGCACTCTCGAGCTGGTAAACCACAATCAGCGGCTGCGTGACGAGCTTTCAACCCTCCAACTCCAGTCTCAGGAAATTCGCAATCGAACGCGGTTCGTCGTCTCAGCCGCGCAGGCGGCGCGGGGGGATAGTCCGCTGGCACGCTCGTCCTGATGGAACTTTGCGGCGTAAGAACCGTTTGCCTGCAAGTCAGGTAAGTTGTATCCTCGACCTAAGCGCTGGAGCCACTGCGCGACGCTTCCGAATGGGAGGGATCGCGATGCCATATCCTGTCCTATCAACTGCTCGCCAGGCCGACACGGCCAAGCTCAATCGTTTCCTCGCAAGTTTGCCGGCCAGGGATTTGTCGCTGCTGGCACCCCATCTGCGCACGGTTCCGCTTGAACGCGGCGCCGTGCTGCACGATGCGGGCGACGAGATGGGGTACGTCTACTTTCCCCATACTGGCATGGTCTCGATAGTGGCGGTCATGCGCAACGGTGCGATGGTCGAGACCGCGACAATCGGGCGAAGCGGGGTTGTCGGTGCCACCGCCGGGTTGGGGTCGCGCTGCGCCGTCGGGAGAGCCGTGGTGCAGATACCCGGCGAGGCGGCGCGCTTGTCGTGCTCCCTGTTCCAATCGGCCGCCCGGGAAAGCAATCCAATTCGTGATCTGCTGGTGGGGTATAACGATCTCGTGCTGGCCGAGATTCAGCAATCGGTCGCCTGCAACGCGCTCCATAACCTCGAAGCGCGTCTTTGCCGCTGGCTGCTGCACACGTGCGACTGCGTCGAGGCGGACGCCATCCCGCTCACGCAGGAACTCCTTGGCCAGATGTTGGGCTACGGCGGACGACGCTTACCGTCGTTGCCCGGCTTTTGCAGAGCGCCGGCATGATCCGCTATCGCCGCGGGCTCATTCACATTGTCGATCGCGCCAAGCTCGAGGAAAACGCATGTGAATGCTATGGCTTGGTCAAGCGGCAAGTGGAGCGGCTCTTCCCCGTAACATCGCGGCCTGCGGGCGGGGCAGCGCCTTTGAGCTCAGCTAGAAGCGTGCTGGAGCAGACATAGGAACGCGCCGCGCGCCTGAGATTGCTTTGGCCGGGACGAGCAGGCTCCGCTCAGTTTCGCGTTCCTCGGGGCTTCGCGGAAGGCGTGCCTGATCACGGTCGCGCTGAGGATGTGGTTGACCCATCCTTGCGCTCCGCAACGAGCACACGATGCTGCTCCTGCGAGCGGACGAGATCGGATACATCCGTGAAGGTCAAGACGGCGCCTTCGATCTTGTCGGCGCTGGTCCGATATGGCAGCACCCGAACCATGTAGTGTGCGCTGCCGTCGCTTCGGTCCACCCGACGTTCGACGCGTTGCTGGGTGGCAAACATCTGCTGCACATCTTCGGCAAGCTGCGCGTACTTGAGCTGGTGCGCAATGTCGGTCAACGGCCGGCCGCGATCGCTCCGGATAAGATTGAAGATGCGCGTCACCGCGGGGGTGAAGCTGCGCACCATGAGATCGCGATCGAGGAAGATGGTGGCGATGTCGGTACTGTCATAGAGATTCTTGAGATCGGAATTGGCGCGATCGAGCTCGTCGATCTTGACCGTCAGCTCATGATTGACGGTTTGCAGCTCCTCATTGACCGATTGCAGCTCCTCTTTCGACGTCTCCAGCTCCTCGTTCGTCGATTGCAGCTCCTCGTTGACGGAGACCATCTCCTCGTTGCTCGACTTGAGCTCCTCGATGGCGGTCTCATACTCTTCCGCCATTGACTGGAACCGTTCGCGCAAGTCTCGCAGCTCGCGCTCGAGGTGACCGAGGCTCGGGTCGGGGGCGCCTCTTTTGCGGCCCTCGGCTGAAGTCTCCTCTTGCGCGGCCGGTGCGCGAATCTCGGTGAACACGACGAGATAGAGCGTTTCTCCCTCATCCTCCCGCATCGGCTCGACGGTGAGCTTGACGAAGTCGGTATGCTCATCGCCCTCGAGCGCGACGGCGTCGCGTGTGGCGGTCCTTCCTTTCTCGATGGCCTCATGCAGGGCAGAACGCAGCGGCAGCCGCAGGCCCTTGCGCGCCATCGCGATCAGGGATCGATTTGGCCTGCCCGGCGGCGCCTCCAGGTAGCTCCCGGTGCCTCCCGAATAATAGATGACATCGCCTTCGCGGTTGGCCACGACGTGAGGTGGAACGTACCGCTCGAGCACGCGCGATTCGATGGTCTGTCGCAGCGAGCGCCCGACCGGCTCCCTGTAGCGCTCGCCTGCGCTCAGCCCGTGGCGTTTGAACAGCGCCGGCAGGTGATTAAGTTTGGAGGGGCCATCGTCGCGGCGCTGGAAGACGCGGTTCTTCTTGTCCAGGGCAGTAAACAGATCGGCGTGCCGGGTGAGGTTCTCGGAGCTTCCCAGGAAAAAAATCCATTGGGCCTGAGCGCGTAGTGGAAGACGGGGATCACCTCCGATTGCAGCTCGCTGTTGAGATAAATGAGCAGGTTACGGCAGGAGATCAGGTCCATATGCGAGAACGGCGGATCGCGCACCACGCTGTGCGATGAGAATACGCACAGGTCGCGGATGCCTTTGTTGATGACGTAAGTGCTGCCTTCCGCGGTGAAGAATCGCGCCAGACGCTCCTTGGACACCGCGCCGAGCTGGTTGGCAGGGTAGCGCCCGGCGCGGGCGACGGCCAACGCCGACTCATCGATATCGGTGGCGAAAATCTGCACCTTGACGCGTGAGCGGCTCTTTTCGCTATGCTCGCGCAACAGGACGGCCAGGGAATAGACCTCTTCGCCCGTGGCGCAGCCAGGCACCCAGACCCGAATCGTGTTCTGGGCGCCTTTTTTCTCGAACAGGTGCGGGACCACCAGCTTTTCCAAAGCTTCGAAGGCCTTGGTGTCGCGGAAAAAATTGGTAACGCCGATCAGGAGATCGCGAAACAAAGTACTCGCCTCGCTCGGATCGGTACGCAGGCGACTGGCATAGGCCTCGAGCGAGGGGATCTGCAGCACCTGCATGCGGCGCTCGATCCTGCGATAGAAGGTACGCGTCTTGTAGCTGCTGAAATCATGACCGGTTTGATCGAGCAGGATACCGCAGATCGCCTTGCGAGCTTCTTCCGCATGGTCGCCATCCTGAGTAGCCTTATCCAGAATGCCGAAGTTGCGCACATAGGCGAGGAGGCGCTCCGGCATGACTTCGACCGCAACCGCGACATCGACGAGACCGGACGCAATGGCGGTTTCAGGCATGCTGGAATGTCGCGGTCCCGAACCTCCATCGGCCGCCTGGGCCAAGGTGAGGCCTCCGTGCTCCTTGATGGCCTTGATACAGAGGGTGCCGTCACTGCCGCTGCCGGAGAGCACGATCCCGATGGCGTATGCCTTCTGGTCTTCCGCAAGACCGGCGAAGAAAACATCGATGGGCGTGCGCTCGCGGGTATCGACCACGCGCACACGCAACCGTCCTTTCTGAATTTCGAGCACGGTGTCGGGCGGAGCCACATAGATGTGATCGCGCCGAACCGGCTGCTCGTTCTCCGCGATCAATACCGGCATGCGGGTATCGCGCGCCAGGATCTCCGGCAGCATGCTTTCCCGTCCAGGAGCGAGGTGGGTGATGATGACGAAGCCCGCGCCCAAATCCGGCGGCATGTTTCGGAACAGGCTTTCCAACGCCTCTACTCCCCCGGCCGAGGCGCCGACGCCGATGATGGGGAAAGGGGCATCCATTGCGGCTTGCTGTCGACTTTCGTGAAAGGACACACTCGAATTAAAACAATGCGGCGATGCCGTAGCTTATGTCAGACCGGCCCTGAATACAAAACGCCCGGGCCGGCCAAGAGGTTCGCTTACTCCGCGAGGGCGCAATCCACATCGGCCAACGTCCGCGCCTTTTGCGCCGGTGTCATCAGCGAGGCATTGATGCTGTTGCGGACGATTGCTCCGATGTGCTCGCTGCCCAGCCGCAACGCTTGCGATACGGCGAGATAGTTCTGGTTGACATAGCCTCCAAAGTACGCCGGATCGTCGGAATTGACGGTGACCAGGACTCCCTTGTCCATCATGCGTCGCAACGGGTGATGCATGAGATCGTCGACGACGCGCAGCCGCAGATTGGAAAGCGGGCACATGGTGAGCGGCGTCTGATCGCGCGCAAGCCTGCGCAGGAGGACCTCATCCTCCAGGGATCGATTGCCGTGGTCGATGCGCTTGACTCCGAGCACATCGAGCGCTTCCCAGACATAGCTTGGCGGCCCTTCCTCGCCGGCATGGGCGCAGAGAAAAAATCCCGCCTCGCGTGCGCGGCGAAATACCTGCTTGAATTTCGCAGGCGGGTGACCGATCTCGGAGGAATCGAGACCGACCCCCGCGATTCTGTCCTGGAACGCCAGCGCGCAATCCAAGGTCCTTTCGGCGTCCGCCTCGTCCAGATGCCGCAGGAAGCACATGATCAGGCTTGCCTCGATGCCGAGCTCTCGGCTTGCGTCCGCGATGGCGCGATAGAGCCCATCGATCACGGTCGAGAAGGCAATGCCTCGAGACGTGTGCCCTTGCGGATCGAAGAACATCTCGACGTGGCGGACATTGTCGGCGCGCGCGCGCTCGAGGTACGCCCAGGCGAGGTCATAGAAATCCTGCGCGGTGATCAATACCGACATGCCTTGATAGTAGATATCGAGGAAATCCTGCAGGTTGTGGAAGGCATAGGCCTGCCGCAGTGCTGCGACAGATTCATAATGCAGCCGGATGCCGTTGCGGCGCGCCAACGCAAACATCAACTCGGGCTCCAAGCTGCCCTCGATGTGAATGTGCAGCTCGCATTTCGGGAGCCGCCTGATGAGAGCGGCGGTGTCTTGCATTCCGGTCTCCCTGACCGTGAATTCGCTGCCTCCGTCATGGCCGGGCTTTTCCCGGCCACCCGCGTCTTGCTTTCTTCCCACAGACGTGGATGCGCGGGTTAAGCCCGCGCATGCGATCACTCCGGCAGCGGTTTGCCTCGCGTCTCCGGCAGGAACGGAATGACGACAAGCGCGAGAATGTAGATGCTGGCGACGATCATGCAGGCACGATCGTAGCCGCCGAATTTCACGATCAGCGCGCCCGAGATCAGCGTGCCGATCGCCGCAAGAAAGCGCGGGCCATTGAAGACGAATCCCACGGCGGTGGCGCGCATCCTGGTCGGGAACAGCTCCGGCAGCCAGGCCGACATCCACGTGAACTGCCCCGAGGCAAAGCAGCCCAGCACGCCCGCGAGGATTAGGAGCAGGTGCAGCTCGCTCGTCAGAAGAAACAATGCCGGCGTGAGCACGAGCGAAAGCGCAAAGAACAGGAAGGTGATGGGCTTGCGTCCGAATGCGTCGGCGAGAAAGCCGAAACCCACATAACCGACGATGGAGCCCGCGTTGTACGCCATGCCGGTGTAGCTCGCCCATAGCGGCGCGACGAGGCCAGCCTTTGCTGCGATCGAGCCGATATAAGGGGGTATCCAGCTCGATATGCCCCAGAACCCGACGGCGGAGGCAGTTGCCATCAGGAAGGCGACAATTGCACGCTGTCGCGTGACGGGCTCCACGAACAGCTCGTGCAAAGTGAAACGCGTCAAGGCAAGGTCCTGCGGGCTCTCGGCGCCGCCGCTGCGTTTGCGTGCCTCTGCCGCGCGGCGGCGCTCGTTGGCTTGCTCCCAAAGGGGCGATTCCGGAATGACCCAGCGGATCCAGAGCGTCAGCAGTGCCGGCAAGGCTCCGATCAGGTACATGATGCGCCATGCGCCGGGGCCCGTCGCGCTGATGAACAGCCATGTGAAAGAAGCGATGAAAAAGCCGATCCCGAAGCCGCACTGAAAGAGCCCGATGCCCTTTCCCCGCGCGCGATCCGGCCAGATTTCCGCGGTCATGGACGTGCCCGTCACCCATTCCGAGCCGATGGCAAGCCCGACCAAAAACCGCATCACCGCGAAGGAGACCCAATCCCAGGCAAACGCGCTGAGCCCCGTCATGATGGAATAGACCAGGATCGCGAGGATCATGGTGCGCTTGCGGCCGATGTAATCGGCAAGAACGCCGGCGACCATTCCCCCGATGCCCCATCCAACCAGCGTGGTCGCGATGATCGCCCCGGCATAGGCGGGGATCTGCGCGTACTGCGACGGGTCGAGCAGCTGCCGCAAGGCGACGCCAACCGTGAGAATGAGGGCATAAGCCTCAAACCCGTCGAACACCCAGCCCAGATTGGACGCGAGAAGCGTATTCCATTGCGTGCGCGTGAGCGTCCGGTACCAGGGCTGCACCATTGCTGCGTCCGTCATTGTCGGTTCCCCCGATATGATGTTGGCTTGCGTCTGCGCGGCGTGCTCACGCGCGCGCCGATCTGTCTTTGGATGGATCCCATATCGAAGAAAACCGTCTCGCCTAGAAGCTTGTCACCTTTGAAATGCCACACCACCAGGGCGCGCACCCGCACGCGTTTGCCGGTGGGCGCAAGTCCGAGAAACGGGCCGCGATGGGTCCCCGTCCATTCGTTTTCCGTCACGATGCATTTGTCATCGACCGCAAGCAGCCGGCGCACGCGTACCTTGAAATCGGGAAAGCCCTCCCAGTGTTTGCGGTAGCGCTCGGCCACCTTCTTGCGGCCGACGAAGGGCTTCGGCACGCAGGCGATGTCGTTGAAGCATTTGCCGGTGAAACCGTGCAGCACGCCCTCCATATCGTGGGCGCTTTCCGCCTGGATATGCTCCCGCAAGGTCGCCATGCGCGCCTTGTTGTTTGCTGCTCGCATCTATCAAAGGCCTTTCGGGAGATGGATTTCGTCGAGCGGCGGAAGGCCATAGTCGGCCCAGCGGGCCGCGACCTTTTCCAGATGCTCGCGCGGCGGCAGCGAGATCGGCGGATATTGCCAGCGCCGCGTGGCGTCGATGATGACCTTGGAGCCGAGGTCCTCGAGTGGGATTTCCTCGGGAGGATGACCGGAAGGGTCAAGCTCGATCGCCCCGGTATTGGGCAGGATGCGCATGTCGCGTGCCGGGTTCACGCGCCATGACAGGATCCATTCGCGCATGAAGGGATCGCGGATATCGTCATCCTCATCCGCGATGATGATCCATTTGTAATAGCTCATGCCGAAATAGCCGAGCACGGCCATGGCCACCTGATCGACGTGGCCGGTATACATCTTCTTCAGGCTCACCCACAGCGTTGCCGTGCAGCCGCCCGATTCCAGCGCATGCAGATCGACGAGCCCGGGGATGCGCAGGGTCTCGGAAAGATGCTTGATCAGGTTTGCCTCGAGCAGGTTGCGCTTGATCATGCTGCTCTCGCTCGGCGGAAACTGGCTGATGATGCCGAGTAGGATCGGGTCGTGGCGATGGGTGATGCACGTGACGTTGAATACGGGACAGTTACGCCCGCCGGCCATAAAGCCGGTGAACTCGCCGAACGGGCCTTCCTTCTCGAGGTAATCCGTCGGTATCTCCCCCTCGATGACGATCTCGGCAGTCGCCGGGACTTCGAGGTCGACGGTCTCGCATTTCACCATCTCAACCGGTTGTCCGCGTATGCCGCCGACAATGGCCAGCTCGTCGATCCCGTAGCGCCCCGGCGCCACCATGTAATGCACGGGATCGGCGCCGAGATAGCATGCCGCCGGCATGGCTTTCCCTCGCGCCTTCCACTTCGCGTGGTGAATGGCGCCGCCGCGATCCGGCGCCCCAAACAGAATGCCGGTCCGCGTCGGCCCTTTGACCTGTCCGCGGCGGATGCCGACGTTGCGCACGCCGTTATCGGGGTCTTTGGTGACCCAGAGCGGCGTCAAATAGGGTCCCGCGTCCTTGCCTGGCGTCCAGGTGGGGATGGGCAGCTTGTTGAGATCGACCGCTGCGCCTTTGTGCATCACCTCCTTGCATGGGCCGTCGTTTACGATTTTCGGCGCAATCGGCTGGCTAAGGCCGCGGATGGTGCGCGCGTGAATGGCAGCGGGTGTCGGCTCGCACTCCAAGCCGACCGACATCATCTTGGTGGATGCGGCAATCACCCCCGACACGACGCGCCCGCCGGGATGGCCTTTGATGTTGCGAAAGCCAAAGCCGAATCGGCGCTGCTCCGGCAGGCCGCGAAAGATCATGCGGCCGATGGCAGAGATTTCCCAATCCTTGTCGACCTCCTTGTCGATCCATTTGATCAGGCCCTGCCGCTCGAGCGTGTCGAGGTAGGGGCGGAGGCTTTCATAAGGCATGCAAAGCTTTCCCGATCCGTGCCGGCCAAAATCCCCACGTTGGCAGGGCCGAGTCAAGGCGCTTTAATCCCCCTTCTGGCGGGAAGGGCCAAACATGCCGTGGACCACGCCATCGCGCATCGCGGTTATCGGCTATGGCGCCATCACCGACGAGATCGTGCGCTGCCTCGAAATGCGCGGGCAACTCGAAGCGCTTGCGTGCGTCCTCGTTCGAGGCGGCAGGCGCAATGAGCTCGCGCAAAAAGCCGGCGCGCGTTTTTGCGTTGTCGATGCGCTGGCCGATCTGCTTGCGTGCAGACCGCAGATCGTGATCGAGGCCGCCGGCCACGCAGCGGTCGCCGATTTCGGCGCAGCCATTCTCGCAAGCGGATGCGATCTGTTGCCGGCATCCGTGGGCGCATTGGCGGACAGCGCCATTGCGAAGAGTCTCGTGACAGCCGCACGTGCGGCCGAGCTGTGGATCGCCTCGGGCGCAGTCGCCGGCATAGATGGCTTGCTGGCGGCGCGCACCGCCGGCCTCAAATCGGTGACCTATACGTCCTTGAAAGGGCCGCATGCCTGGAAGGGGACGCCCGCGCACGACCTTCTCGACGAGAGCGCCAAGGAGAGAACCAAGACGGAGCGCGTGATTTTTTTCTCCGGCAGCGCGCGGCAAGCGGCGCTCGAATACCCGCAGAATGCGAACGTGGGCGCAACTGTTGCGCTCGCAAGCCTCGGTCTCGACCGCACGCGCGTTGAGCTTGGCTCCGACCCAAACGTCGCCGGGCCGTTGGGCATCATCGAAGCCGACGGCGAGTTCGGCCGCTTCAGGTTCGAAGCCCTGGCGCTTGCCTCGCCGAGCAATCCGAAGACATCCGCGCTGACCGGCCACAGCCTGGCCGCGGCAGTGTGCGACGGAATGTGCTTCCGCGCGCTCGATAGGTTGCGCGCACTCCGATCATAGGAACAGCGACGGAAGAGCGCGATGCCGGATTGCAGCGCGTGTTGACTTGCCT
>Ga0170475_118577419_pt1 | contig 11138 bp, 4 predicted proteins | sample Soicark_Litter_5_FD_111474 | JGI IMG/M metagenome (GOLD analysis project Ga0170475, IMG submission 111474) | Avena fatua rhizosphere microbial communities from Hopland, California, USA. Combined Assembly of 48 SPs | reverse complement strand
GGTCAGGGTAGCAGGCCTTCGGATCCTACATGCGTCCTGACTGCATACTGTTATGCAGACTAGCAAATGAGCTCGAATGAGCTCGTCTGACCATCACGCGTGGCTCAATGTGTTCGTTCCTGAGATAGAGGGCGCTTACCTGCTGACCTCACGGAAGGCTCGAATGTGACTGGAGGGCGCGCCGGCAACCATGACTGATCTCTTCGAGCGGATCAGCCGTCTCTCGCCGCAGCGCTTGGCGCTGCTGGTGATGGACCTGCAGTCGAAGCTTGACGCCGTCCAGCGTGCGCGCCAGGAGCCAATCGCGATCATCGGGATGGGCTGCCGCACCCCAGGCGGGGTAGACAGCCCAGAGAGCTTCTGGCAGCTTCTTGTACACGGTGTCGACGCGATCACCGAGGTTCCGGCGGATCGCTGGCGACTTGACATTCCTGAGATGCTCGGTCGGAGAGAGGCCGGCGATCTCCGTGGCCACTGGGGTGGATTCATTGACGGCATCGACCGCTTTGACCCCCACTTCTTCGGCATCGTGCCGCGCGAAGCGGCACGGATGGATCCGCAGCAACGCCTGCTGCTGGAGGTTGCCTGGGAGGCTCTCGAGCGGGCCGGTCATGCGCCCGACCGCCTGACCGGCACGCCGACAGGCGTCTTCCTCGGCTTGAACTCGGCCGACTACGCCCAACTCTTGCATTCTGTTGGCCTGAACGCCTACGACATCCACGCCTTGATGGGCGGCATGCCCTGCATCGCCGCAGGCCGGATCTCGTACTTGCTTGGCCTCCAGGGGCCCAGTCTGGTATTGGACACGGGCTGCTCGTCATCGCTGGTGGCGTTGCACCTGGCGGTGCAGAGCCTCCGGGCCGGTGAGTGCACGATGGCGCTGGCCGGGGGCGTGAGCGCGATTCTCAGGCCTGGCTGGACCATTGCGGCCTCGCGCGCTGAGATTCTGGCCCCAGATGGGCGCTGCAAAACGTTCGACGCGGCGGCAAATGGGTACGTGCGATCGGATGGCTGCGGCGTCGTTGTGCTCAAGCGCCTCTCGGATGCGCAGGCCGATGGCGATAACATCCTCGCCGTGATACGAGGCACCGCGGTCAACCAGGACGGTCGCAGCAACGGGCTGACCGCGCCAAATGGGCCGTCCCAGACGGCGGTTATTCGCAGCGCGCTGGCAGACGGCGGGGTTGACCCGCGCGATGTCATGTATGTCGAGGCGCACGGTACCGGTACGCCACTCGGCGATCCAATCGAAGCGCAGGCGTTGGGCGCGGCCCTCGGCGAGGGGCGATCGGCCGACCAGCCGGTCTGGGTGGGCTCGGTCAAGACAAACCTTGGCCACCTCGAAGCGGCGGCTGGCGTCGCCGGTCTCATCAAGCTCGTGCTCTCGATGCAACACGGGCAGATTCCGCCCTCGTTGAACTTCAATCAGCCCAGTCCCCACATTCCTTGGGACACCCTGCCCCTCCGAGTTCCCACAACCGTGCTGCCGTGGGACTCGGCTGACCGGCCCCGGATCGGAGGGGTCAGCTCGTTTGGGTTGAGCGGTACCAACGCCCACGCGGTGCTCGAAGCGGCGCCAGCGATCGAGCCCACTACGAACGAGCGAGAGCGGCCCCTCCATCTGTTGCCGCTCTCGGCCAAGACCGAAACCGCCCTCGACAGCCAGGCAGAGCGTTACCGCGACCATTTCGCCGCCCTGCCCGCGGCGCCGGCGGGTGACATCACCTACACCGCGGGGGTCGGTCGAGCCCAGTTCCCGCATCGCCTGGCGGTGATTGGCAGCTCGGTCGAGGAACTCGGTGTCGGGCTGGAGTCGTATCTCCGTGGGGATTCCTCGCCCACCGTGCTGCACTCGCGCCCGGGTGGGGCCCAGGCACAAAAAATCGCGTTTCTGTTCACTGGACTCGGCTCCCAATACGTGGGAATGGGACGCCAGTTGTTCGAGACGCAACCAGTGTTCCGGGCCGCGCTCGAAGAGTGCCAGGAGCTGCTCCGTCCGCTCCTCGAACAACCGCTGCTTGAGGTGCTGTATCCGGGTCCGGGGGGCAGCAGCCGACTCGAGGATCGGGCCTATGGCCTGCCAGTAGTCTTTGCATTCGAGTATGCACTGGCCCAGCTCTGGCGCTCCTGGGGGATCGAGCCGACCTGCGTGCTTGGACACAGCCTTGGCGAGTACGTCGCGGCGTGTGTGGCCGGGATCTTCAGTCTTGAGGATGGTCTGCGCCTGTCCGCGGAGCGCGCCCGGCTCGTGGCGACGCTCCCGGTCGCGGGCGAAATGGTCTCAGTTCTCGCATCGGAAGCGCAGGTCGCCGGCATCGTGGCCGACTTCCCAGATGACGTCAGCATCGCAGTGGTGAACGGGCCCGAGAGCGTGGTGATAGCCGGGAAATCGCCCGGTTTTCAGAACGTCCTCGATCGGTTCCGCGTGGCGGGGCTCAGTTTCCGGACGCTGGCCATCCCTTTCGCCGCGCACTCGCCCACGCTCGAGCCGATTCTCGACCCGTTCGAGCAGTTCGCGGCAACCATCCGCTATTCGTCCCAACGCCTTGACCTGATTTCAGGGAGGACCGGACGGCTGGCGGGCCATCAAGAGTTGACGAACGCGACCTACTGGCGCCGCCATCTGCGTGAGCCCGTTCGATTCGCGGACGCTGTCGAGTCACTGTACGCGCAAGGCTGCCGGCTGTTCGTCGAGATCGGCTCAGCACCGGTCCTGCTCGGGCTGGCACAGCAATCGATTCTCGATCCAGACACCGTCTGGTTGCCGTCGCTCGATCCCAAGCGTCCTGATTGGGATCGGCTGCTCGAAAGCCTGGGCGCGCTCTTCACCCACGGTGTCGATGTGGACTGGGCGGGCTACGATCGTGACTACGCCCGTCGACGCGTTGTCTTGCCGACCTATCCGTTTGAGCGCACGCGCCACTGGATAGATGGCGCTGGTGACGAGTCTCGCGCGGGGGTGCGGGTGCAGGATCCCAGTCTCCACCCGCTACTTGGCCAGCGGCTGCGCTCGCCGCTGGTAGCAGATCATCAGTTTGAAGCGACCCTGAGTGCCGAACGGCCGGACTTCCTCACCGATCACCGCATTGTCGGCCAGGCTTCGTTGCCGGCCGCGGCGTTCATCGAGACGGCGCTTGAGGCGGCATCTCAGGTCTACGGCGCTGGAGCAGCGTTCGGGCTTGAGCAGCTGTCGTTCCGAGAGCCGTTGTTCCTGCCGGATCAGCAGGCGCGCACGGTCCAGGTGATCCTCACGCCGGCCGAGGCGAACAGCGCCGATTTGCGTGTCTACAGCACCGGCGACGAGCAGGAGACGTGGCAGCTCAATGCCACCGGTACGATTCGCCTCGCCGACAGCCAGTCGAGCGACGCTCCACTGCAGGATCTGCCGCTCGAAGCTGTGCAAGCGCGGTGTCTGCAAGAGGTGGCGAGCGAAACGGTCTACGAGCGTTTCGCCGCGGCCGGCATCGATTTCGGGCCCCGGTTCCAGGGCCTGACTCGTCTCTGGCGAGGTTCAGGTGAGGCGCTCGGGCAGATCGAAGCACCAGACGATCTGGTGGGTGAGCTCCACTCCTACACCATGCATCCGGCGTTACTCGACGCGTGCTTTCACGCGCTGGAGGCGGCGCTACCAGACGAACGTCCGCCGCTCGTCTACTTGACGATTGGCATCGACCGGCTGCGACTCACCGGTCGGACGAGTCGTCATCTCTGGAGCCACGTGCAGCTACGAGCCGGCGCCTCGGCAACGGACAGCGCCTTCGTGTGCGACGTCCGGATATACGACGAGGGTCTGCAGCCCGTGGCCGTGCTGGAAGGGGTTCTTCTCAAAGGCGCGGACCCTGCCGCCCTCCTGGGCGTCGGGAACCAGGAATTCGACGGCTACTATGAAGTGCAGTGGCAGCCCAAGCCGTCAGAGGCCGAACGGTCTCGGGACGTGGCTGACACGAGCTGGCTCATCCTGAACGACAACCAGGGGGTAGGTGACGAGCTCGCCGGGCACCTCTCCGCTCGCGGTGGGCACGTCGTTGTGGTGTCGTTGGGTGAGACGTTCGATCAGATCGATGACAGACATTGGCGAGTGAATCCGGGTAGCCCAGACGATTTCCAGTTCCTTCTGGAGGATGTCGTCGAGCGTATCCGTCACGTGCCGAAGATCGTGAACCTCTGGGGCCTCTGGTCCGAAGGCCATGACGAGCTTTCATCCGACGACCTAGAGGCCTATCAGGTCTTGGCCTGCGGAAGCATGCTGCACCTCACGCAGGCACTTGCGCGCTTCCCGACCGAAATGTCTCCCAAGGTCTGGTGCGTCACCAGCGGGGCACAGCCGGTGATCGCGCCGCCGACCGCGGCCGGAGTAGTCCAAGCGCCCCTTTGGGGCCTTGGTCGCGTCATTACTCTAGAGCAGCCGCAGCTGTTAAAAAGCCTGATTGATCTCGACCCCGGCGCTACAGCCGGGGAGCGCGCCGAGAGGCTCCTGAACGAGATCTTCTCATCCGACGACGAGGATCAGGTCGCGTTACGCGGCGCCGATCGCTACGTCGCCAGGCTGGTGCGTCGCGCGCCGCCGGCCGACAAGACACCGGTCTGGCGCGACGACGGTGCGTACCTGATCACTGGAGGGCTTGGCAGTTTGGGCCTCCAGGTTGCGCACTGGATGTCCGAACGAGGGGCAAAGCAGTTGGTCCTGATCGGTCGACGCGGGCTTCCGGAACGGTCAAGCTGGGACGCTCTGTCGCCCGACGATCCGCGGTGGCAGCAGGTCGCGGCAATCCGGGCGATTGAGGCCCAGGGCGCTACGGTGACGACGGCCTCGGCCGACGTCGCCGATGCTCAGCAGATGGCCGCGCTATTCGCCCAGTTTGGGACCACGTTGCCGCGACTGAGCGGCGTCATCCACGCCGCGACGAGCGCCGCGCACGCTGTCAGCAACGGCTCGGTGGCACTCACGGAGCTCACCCTGTCCGACTTCATGGGCATGCTTCGCGCAAAGGTCAACGGTACCTGGATCCTGCACGATCTGACCCGGGTGCTGGACCTGGATTTCCTTGTCGATTTCTCGTCGACGACTTCGCTGCTTGGCTCGCGGGAATTGGGTCATTACGCCGCGGCGAATGCCTTTTTGGACACCTTCGCGCATTTTCGCCGCGCCCAGGGCCTGCCGGCGCTCACCATCAACTGGGGCAGCTGGGAGACGGCGCGGACGTCTGCAACCGACTGGAGCGAGCTCGCTACGCGTTCGGGCATGCTCGGCCTGCCTGCTGATCAGGCGCTAAATGCGCTCGGCCGCTTAGTGGCCGGGCGAGATCCGGGGCAGATCATGGTGGCCCGCGTCAATTGGGGTGAACTGAAGCCGGCCTATGAGGCCCGACGAGTGCGTCCCTTCCTGGCGCATCTCGGCGCGGCCACATCAGCAACGAGGCGGGAAAAGCCGCGCAAAAGGGTTGATGAGCGGGCTGAGCTGCTTCAGCTACTAGCCGCCGTCGAGCCAGCGATGCGGCTCGAGCTCCTGACGGCCCGAATTGGTGAAAAGGTCGGTGCTGTCATGGCGCTCGACTCGCAAGAAACCCTCGATCCTTCCCAGTCGCTGAATGCGCTCGGGATGGACTCGCTGTTCGCGGTGCAGCTTCGCAACCGGCTGCAAGCGGACTGGCAGATCGTGGTACCCGTTGCCAGCATCATCGCCGGACCGAGCGTCGCCCAGTTGGCTGGGCAGATCCTTGGGCAGCTCGAGGTCACTCCGACGCCGGGGCCAGCCGAGATTCAGCGTACTTCACCCGATGGGGATTGGAATGTGGACCTGGCCCACCTGTCCGATGACGACATTGATCTGGTCCTTTCGGAATTACTCGCGGCGACGGAGAATGAGTCGTGACTGATGTGCAGGCTCAGCTTGGTGCCCTGACTCCCGACGAGAAACGGATGTTGGCGGCCCAGCTGTTGGCAAAGCGTCTCGGGAACACGAAGACGGTTCACCCTCAATCACCCGGGCAGCAGCACTGGTGGTACAACCAGCTGATGCACCCAGAGAGTCTGTCTCTGACGGTGCCGATTCCCATGCGGATCGTCTCCCGCGTGGACGTCCCGGCGTTACGACGCGCATTCCAAGCCATCGTGGATCGCCACGCGGTGTTCCGCACGACCTACACCATGTTGGCTGGCGAGCCAATGCAGGAGGTCCGTGGCCGGGCCGAGGTTCATTTTGAGCAGGTCGATGCGAGCAGCTGGACCCAGGAGCAGCTTCGCGAACGGGTCAATGCTGAGCATCTCCGCCAGTTCGACCTCGAAAAGGGTCCGGTGTTGCGCGTCACCCTGTTCACCCGCTCGGAAACTGAGCATGTTCTGTTCCCACTAGCCCACCACATCGCCTTCGACGGGCTGTCGCTGGGAATTTTTCTGGAAGAGTTGCGCCAGCTTTACGAGGCCCAGACGGCCGTACGTCCCAACCCGCTGTCGCCGCCAAAGGCGCAGTACACCGATTTTTCCACGTGGCATCTCGAGATGCTGGGTGGACCGGACGGCGAGCGACAGCGCGCGTATTGGCAACAGCAGCTCAGCGGTGAGTTGCCACAACTTGCCTTGCCGACCGATCGACCGCGCGTCCCAAATCAGGAGTTTCTGCCGCTCCGCCACGAATTCCCGCTCGACGAAGCTCTAGTAGCCCGGCTGCGCGAGGTTGCGCGAGCGCACCGGACGACGCTCTATACCGTGCTGCTGGCAACCTTCTTCGTTCAACTCCGCCGCTACACCGGCCAGGACGATATCGTCATCGCGTCGCCGATGGGTGGCCGCACCCGCCCCGAGTTTGACGAGACGATCGGTGATCTCGCCAATATCGTGCTCATGCGAGCCCGCTTCTCGCCGGGGATGACGTTCGGTGACTTGCTGCTCCAACTGCACCCGACGGTACTCGGTGCCCTTGAGAACCAGGACTTCCCCTGGACAATGGTCGTGAGTGAATTGCGTGCAACCAGTGGGAGCAAGCGCGACCGGTTCTTCGACGTCTCGTTCAACATCAACACACTCAGTCGTCTCGGCAGCTTTCTCTTGCCCCTTGATCCAAGTTGCGAGACGGCCACGGTCGCCGGCCTGGAGGTTCAGCGCTTCGATCTGGACTATGTCGAAGAGGGAACGGACATTTTCCTGAACCTCCTCGAGACAGAACGGACGATGGTTTACCGCTTCCGATACAATCCCGATCTGTTCGACCATGAAACCATCGTCCGGATGCAAGGACACATCGAGACGCTCCTGAGCGCTATCGTCGCTGCCCCGGAACAGGAGATTGACCGTCTACCGCTCTTGACCGAGTCCGAGTGCCAGCAGTTCCTGGTGGAGTGGAACGCGACCGACGAGGTCTCTCCTAGTGATCGGCGCATACAGGACCTGTTCGCAGCCCAGGCCGCGGCCACGCCTGGCGCTGTCGCGCTGTACACATCAGACGGCCCGGTGACCTTCGGCGCCCTGAATCGTCAGGCGAACCGGCTGGCTCACCACCTGCTCAACCTGGGCGTCGAGCCGGAGACCAGGATCGGGATTTTCCTACCGCGCACGGCCGAGATGGTGGTTGGTGTCCTCGGCGTTCTCAAGGCCGGTGCGACCTACCTGCCGCTTGATCCTAGTTATCCCACCGAGCGACTCGCGTTCATGCTGCGCGATTCGAAAGCGCCGATTGTTCTGACGGTTGAGGCACTCCTTGGCCAGGTGCCAGACCCGGCGGTTCGGGTGGTTTGCCTGGACGGCAACCCATCGGTGCTGGCGGATGAGAACGCCGAGAATCCGAGTGCAGCCACCACCGCCGACAGCGCCGCCTACGTCCTCTACACCTCCGGTTCTACTGGGGTTCCCAAGGGCGTGCTCGGACTGCACCGTGGCGCTCTTAATCGTTTCGCCTGGATGTGGCGAACGTATCCGTTCCAGCCCGGCGAGGTGTGCTGCCTGACGACCACCCTGAACTTCGTCGACGCGGTCTGGGAACTGCTCGGGCCCCTGCTGAAAGGCGTGCCCATCGTCCTGATCCCGGAGGAGGTCGTCAAGGACTTCGGTCCGCTGGTAGAAACTCTGGCTACGAACCACGTCTCGCGGTTCGTGCTAGTTCCTTCCCTCATGGATGCGTTGCTGGAGAACGAGCCTCATCTGGCGGGACGGTTGCCCGACCTCAAGCTCTGGACCTGTAGTGGCGAGGCCCTCTCGATTGACCTGGTGCGCCGCTTCCGAGCCGCCGTGCCGGAAACCCGCTTGATTAATCTTTACGGCTCTTCCGAGGTCGCTGCTGACGTCACCTGCTGCGACACCACAACACTCGACCTGGACACCCTCACGTCGATCCCGATTGGCCGCCCGATTGACAACACCCAGACGTACATCTTTGACGAGTTTGGTCAGCCCGTCCCGATTGGCGTGACCGGTGAGTTGTACATCGGTGGCGCAAATTTGGCCCGGGGGTATCTTGACCGCCCGGATCTCACGGAGGAGCGGTTCGTTGCGAACCCCTTCTCCACCGAGCCCGGCGCGCGCCTCTTCCGGACCGGCGATCGTGCGCGATACCGCGCCGACGGCGCCATCGAATATGTCGGGCGCGTCGATAATCAGGTCAAGATCCGCGGCTCGCGGGTGGAACCGGGTGAAGTCGAAGCGGTGCTCGCTCAGCATCCCACCATTCGCGACGTGGTGGTCATGGCCGACCGTGATCGCCAGGGGGAATCGCGCCTGGTCGCGTACGTGGTGTCGGCTGAAGACTCCACGCTGAGCCCTCCGGAGCTACGAGCATTCCTCCGTGGGCGGCTCCCCGAGTTCATGGTGCCGGCCTCGTTCGTGACGCTCGACTCCCTGCCACTGACGCCGAACGGCAAGGTGAACCGGTCGGCACTGCCCTCGCCGGAGGGACCGACGATCGACGATGACTTCGAGCCACCGAAGACTCCGATGGAGAGGACGATCGCAGAGCTCTGGCAAGAGGCGCTCGAGCTGCAGCGGGTCGGCCGCCACGACAACTTCTTCGACCTCGGTGGCCATTCGCTGCTGGCGATGAAGGTCAACGCCAAGCTTCAACGCCGGACGGGGGTCCGGTTCAATGTGGGTGTTTTTGTCACGCAGAACCTCGGGCAGGTTGCCGCCATCTACGAAGCGGTCCAGCGGCGCAGCCAGCTCGAGCCGCCGAAGGTGGAGCAGCCCAGGGCCGGCGGAGGTCTAGCCGGTCAGGCGCTACATGCCGTCAGGCGTCTGATTGGTCCGAGGTCAAATGGAGCCCGTTAGACTCAACCTTGGCACTCGCTGGCCCGGCTTCTTCGGTTCCCCGGAGCGGCACCTATACGGCTGCCTCCACCCGCCTCGTGACGGCGTGGAGCGCGAGGTGTCGACTGTGCTGTGCTACCCAATCGGCCAGGAGTACTCCTATTCACATCGCGCATTCTTGCACCTGGCCAGCCGTCTGGCTAATGAGGGCTTCAGCGTCGGTCGCTTCGACTATTTCGGGACTGGTGACTCAGCCGGAGGTGATGAGGACGCCAACCTGAGTGGATGGGTTGAGGACATTTCGACAGTCATCGAAGAAACCCGCCGGGTGGTGCAACGCCGCCACCTGGCGTTGATCGGGCTGCGGCTAGGCGCCGCGCTGGCCCTGGTCGCTGCCGCGAAGCGCGGTGACGTGTTACATCTGGTGCTCTGGGATCCAATCGTCAATGGCCGTGAGTACTTCGAGCAGATGAAGATCCTCCATCAGGAGCGGCTCTGGGGCCACTTCTTCGAGCGGCCAACTGTCGAGCAGGCAAGCGAGCGCCCGACTGAGTTGCTCGGACTCGAGATGAACGATCGCCTGATTGACGAGCTAACGGCCCTCGATCTCCTGGCGGTTAGGTCCAAACCGGCCCGCAGTGTGCTGGTGCTCGACAGTCGAGGTGACCCGGCTGTCGAGCAGTTGCGCGACCATCTGCGGAGCCTCGAGGTCGACGTGACGTACGAGTACATCCCCGGCTTCAGCATCTGGACCGAGGACCCGGACAAGGGCTTGGTCCCCAATCAGGCCCTTCAGTCAATTGTCAAATGGATGTCGAGTCAGAGCCAGTGAAAACCGTTTCGTCTACGAGCGCGGTCACCGAGGAGGTACTCCTCTTCGGCAAGGAAGATGCGAATCTGGTGGGTATCATCACGGACCCGCCGGAAGGTCGTCGCGATCCCAATCTGCCAGCCGTCATCCTCCTGAACCCTGGACTGATCAACCGGGTCGGGCCTCATCGGCTCTACGTCAAGCTGGCCCTAGCGTTGGCCGAACGTGGGCACGTGGTCCTGCGGTTCGACCTGTCCGGCATCGGTGAAAGCCGCCCGCGAACTGAGATCCTGGCAGATGGGTATGGCGCGGTCTATGACACGTTCGACGCAATGACCTGGCTCCACTGGGCGAGGGGGGCCACAGGCTTCATCCTGATGGGGCACTGCTCTGGTGGCTGGCACTCCCTCATAACAGCCTACGAGGCTCCGAACGTCCACGGCGTCATCGCGATGGACATTGAGGCTGGCGGCGATGCCTGGGTCCGGTACGACCGGGATCGCGTGTACAGCCAGTTCTACCGCAACTACTACCTGCATGGGGCGTTACCGAACGCCAACCGGTGGATTCGGTTCCTGACCGGGAAGGTCGACTACCGCAGTATCGCTCGCAATGTGACTCACGAGATCATCGGCGGCGCGATCTCGACGGCATTCTTCCGCCTGAGAACGAAACTCGCCCGCAAGGGAGCGTTGACACTTCCTGGTGATGAGCAGGTCCAGTCACTCTCTAAAACGGTCGTCGCGCTGACCAGGGTGCTCTCCCAGCGAGGCGTTCCCGTCCTGTTCGTGCACTCAGCAGGCGGCACTGGGGCCGAGTTTATCGACAGTATCGCTACGGATCTGCGCAGCGCGCCCCTGGAAAGCGGCCTGATCCGGTTCGAGCGTTTGCCGACCTCAGATCGCCTGTACACGCTGCTCGCCAGTCAGGAGGCGTTGCTGAAGGTAGTCTGCGCGACGGTGCAGTCCATGCCGATGCGAGAGCTCGACGGACAAACATAGGCTCAAGCTGGCTCGACGTGGCCGTCTTGATGGTCGATTAGGTTATCCGAACTCCCCGGCAGGCGGCGGTATATGCGAGCAAAAAGAGAAGAGCC
>Ga0170475_102026744_pt1 | contig 11138 bp, 10 predicted proteins | sample Soicark_Litter_5_FD_111474 | JGI IMG/M metagenome (GOLD analysis project Ga0170475, IMG submission 111474) | Avena fatua rhizosphere microbial communities from Hopland, California, USA. Combined Assembly of 48 SPs | reverse complement strand
CGATAACTCCGCCCGGCGCACACCGATCGCGACGGCATCCGCAACGAGTCGCCCACCCGCCTGCGAGTGTTCACCAGGGCGCTATCCTCGCAACGGTTCAACATCCTGACTCCTCGCTGACGCTGGGGGCGTCAACGTTGTCACCCTCCTGGAATGGGTGTGGCTGGTCGTCGGCCTGCTGGCGAACGTTCGGTTGCTCCTCGCCAACGGCGGCCTACACACCGGCTCAAGGTCCGCGACTGGAACCCGAACACCGGCCTCCCGACGCCAACACAGGTAAGGTCACCCGCTGAAGGGGGTGACTTGGGCCGCACCCCGTTTCGCGAGACAGGCCCCCCGCGACACTACTTGGGCGCCAACGGGTCACGGTGCGCGAGGCCCGGCCGGTGGGGACTTGATCCGGCCCGACCCCGGGCGCGTTACTGAGAGCTGACCCCGGCGAGACTCAAGGCCGCGGAGATGCCCGGCGCTGACGCGATTCCACCACTTGTTGCTGCTGCTTGATGTAGGTGTCGCGGTCGGCCGCGATCACCACCGTCTCCTGGCCAGCGGCGGGCTCGACCTGGTCCAGCCGCAGGATCCGGTCCAGACCGCCCAGGGCGCGCAGCAGCACGCCCGCGGCCTTCTCGTCGTGGCGGACGGTGCTCTGGTCCCACCATTCCGACAGGATCGCCTCGTATCTGTCGATCTGGAGCCGCAGGTACTGGTCGACATGGGGGTCACGCTCGGCCCGCAAGCCCCTGTCGACCGCGCGCCACGGGTCGAACGCCTAATCCGTTGTGCGCGCAGATCGATCAACGCTGCGTGCTCGTGGAGTAAGCACCATGGACGCGAACGACACCGGTGGCAGGCGGACGGTCAACTCGTCGGCGACCAGCTTGGCATCACCAGCTCTAGGCTGCACCCGATCGGGTTGGGCGGCGGAGTTGGCGGCGCTGATGTCGTGGTCGGTGAGCAGCTGCTGATCGGCGATTTCCAAGTGGTGCATCGATCGTAGGTCGATGCGCACTTCTTGCGGTTGTGAGCTGTCCCGGTTGACCACGAAGAGTGCGAGCTTACCTGTCTCTTCGTCGAAGGTGGCCGCGCATGCCACGCTCGGCACATGCCGTATTTGGCGCTTCGTACGAGGCTGCTCTTGACCGGCACGTGCAGCGCGCTACCTCTGGCGTTGTTGGCGATCTGTGCGAACGGGTGGAAAATGGTCTGCCGCCACGCTGGCCCCCGGGTCTCCGTACGGATAGGAGCGATGACGTTGGCGAGTTGGGCCTGGCAAGCGATGCCGATTCGGTCTGCGTGGTTGAGCAGCGTGATCAAATAGCTTGCCACCACGACCGCATCAGCCACCGAGTACGTGTCCTCGATCAGTGGGGGCGCCTGCTGCCAGTCGCGAGTCGGCAGCGCGGCGTGTGCCGTCTGAGACCACACGTTCCATTCGTCGAAGGACAGTTGAAGAGTTTTGCTGCTGCGGTGCAGCGCTTTCGAGTGATCGCAGGTGGCAATGACCTCCTCGATGAACGCGTCCATGTCCACTGCGGACGACAAGAAGCTGTCGAGGTCACCGTCTTCTTGTTCGTAGTAGGCGTGCAGGGAGATGTAGTCGACGTGTTCGTAGGCGCTGGCGAGGACCTCGGCTTCCCAGGTGCCGAAGGTGGCCATGCCGCGCGATGAACTGCCGCAGACGACCAGTTCGATGCTCGGGTCGACGAGTTTCATGGTTTTCCCGGCCTCGGAGGCGAGCTTGCCGTAGTCCGCGGCTGTTCGATGACCGACTTGCCAGGGCCCGTCCATCTCGTTTCCCAAGCACCACAGCTTGACACCGAACGGCTCCGGATGCCCGTTCGCCGCTCGCAGGTTCGACAGCCGGGTACCGCCCGGGTGGTTGACGTATTCGACCAGGTCCGCGGCCTCTTGGATGCCTCTGGTTCCAAGGTTGACCGCGAGCATCGGCTCGACGCCGACTTTCGCCGCCCAGTCAAGAAATTCGTGCAAGCCAAAGGCGTTGGTTTCGACAGACCTCCAGGCCAGATCCAGTCTGGTGGGCCGCCGCTCGACGGGGCCGATGCCGTCCTCCCATCGATATCCGGACACGAAGTTGCCACCCGGATATCGAACGACGCTGACGCCCAATTCCCTGGTCAGCTCGATGACGTCCTGGCGAGCACCCGCTTCGTCGGCTTGGGGATGTCCGGGCTCGTAGATGCCGCCGTAGACGCATCGGCCCATGTGTTCCACGAAGCTGCCGAAAAGCCGGCCGGATACCTTACCGATGGCAAAATTGGGGTCAACAATCAGATGGGCATTCGTCATGATGAGCGCCTGGTCATAATCGGCATCGGATGCTCCTTGGGTGGACGTAGCAGTCGTGCCTGCCGCGGGCTCGCGAGGTCTGCACCACGCTCACTCGCGATCCACGGCGAAATCCCTCGCCAGATCGTCCATCAGGGTGCTCCATGCTTGATCGACAGATTGGCGCGCGGGATCTGCATCGTGCCAGGCGACGATCTCCCGGACACCGGCGCTGAACGGCACAGTACAGACGAAATCGGGCGCCACGGACCGGATCTTGGAATTGTCGAAGATCGCGGTGTGGGACTTGTCGCCGAGCAGGGACTGCCCTCGCTCCGGGTCACGAGCAGCGATCGCTTCCGACGGAACGTGCACGATGTGCGCCTGCGCTCCCGCGGCCGCGGCGATCATCCGATAGATCTCGTCCCAGCTCAAGGCTTCGTCCGAGGTGATGTGGAAGCTGTCACCGATGACCCTGGGGTTTCCCAGCAGCGGAACGAAGCCCTTGGCGAAGTCGGTGTGATGGGTGAGCGTCCACAACGAAGTGCCGTCGCCATGCACGACCACCGGCAGATTTCGGCGCATTCGGTCGACAACCGTCCAGCCCCCGTCGCAGGGCAACGAGGTGCGGTCGTAGGTGTGCGACGGCCGAACGATGGTGACCGGGAAGCCACTCTCGCGATACGCGCGGACAAGCACATCCTCGCACGCGATTTTGTTCTGCGAATATGGCCAGATCGGATTGCGCAGCGGCGTCGATTCCAGGATGGGAGCCCGCAACGGCGGTTTCTGGTACGCCGAAGCCGAGCTGATGAAGATGTACTGCCCGGTGCGACCGCCGAAGATCTCGATGTCGGCCACAACGTGATCCGCCGTGAAGGCGACGAAGTTGACGACCACGTCGAAGTCGCGGGCGCCCACGGCGGCTCGAACTTGTGCGCCATCGCGAATGTCGGCGTGCACAACGGCGGCCCCGGCAGGCTCGGGTCGGTCCGGATTCCGCCCGCGGTTGAGCACGGTCAGCGCGATTCCTCGCCGGATGGCGAGGTCGGCACAGGCGGAGCTGATGATGCCGGTGCCGCCGATGAACAGCGCCCTCATGGCTCGCCTTCCGATCGATCCGCGGAGCGGCCGGCTGCGCCCCTTCCGCACGGCGCGTTTGCTGCACCCGGTTGGTGGTCCTTCCACCGGCGCACGGCCGGGTTCCGGTGCCGGCAGCTCGAGTCCATCGGGTCAGGCCGGCTGCCGGGCGTCCCGCTCTCGTTGGATCCGGATCCGGTCGGGGACGATCCGCTCGCGAGCCGCCGTCGCGCGGAACCGCAGCCGCTCGACGCCCAAGGCCTGCAGAACCGCTCGTTCGACCAGCGAGTGTTGGTCGCCGTCTCGATCGAACCGCATCGGATCGCGGAGCGCCAGCGGCGGATTGGAGATCAATCTCGGGCGTCGAAGAACGTTTTGGGACGTCGCATGCAGCATGAACGGATGCATCAGAACCACGTCGCCGGTTTCCCCGGTGATCTCGACGAAGTTGCGGCATTGGTGGATGAGCGTGTCGTAGTCGAACTGCTCGGGCAACAGACCTTCGGGATGCTCGGCCAGCAGGCGTGCGACGACGCCGACGGAATCGGTTGCGACGAACGTTCCGCCGCCTTGCGAGACGACGTCCGTCCAGAGCACCAGGGTCAGCAACCCCTGTTCCGGCGAGTCGAGGAAATGACGGAAGAAGTCGCCGTCCTTGTGCCACCCGCTCACTTCCGCGGATGGCGGTTCGAACGGTCGGTCGGCGCCCACCCCCAGGTTGGCGATGAATCCATCGGTCCAGAGCCACGGCATTTCGACGCGGTCCTGACCACCGAGCAGGTCGGTGGCCGCACTGAGCGCCGCCGGTGCGAAGTCGGCGGCATTCAGCGATGCCAGGCTGGACAGGTGGACCCGTGGCTCACGCCAGCCTTCCGGGTTATCCGGGCGGTATCCCATTCGGCGCCAGGCGTTGTCAACCCAAGGCCGGGCGTCATCCGGGCTGAAGCAGCCATTGATGACAAGATAGCCGGACCGGAGAAACTGCTCGGCCTGGTCATCGCTCAAATAGTTGAGCGGCATCTCTGCCTCCTGGTTCTGGTGCGGACGACGGCCGGCGCTGGGCGACGACCTAAGAGGAAGGCGATCGCGATTCAGCGGACGCCCAGCAAGTGTTCGATGGCGAGCCGCTGGATGCGGGCGAAACCGTAGCCCTTGGTGCGGGGGGCCTCGAGATCGTAGTCCTCGAAGGCGCTGCGGTCGGAAAGCAGATCGGCGTATGATTCGCCATCGTTCAGGGTGGACCTGGTCAACTCGGCGACGCCGGACGCCGCGAGAGCCTCCTGCACCTCCGGGTCGGCTCGGAAGGCGTGCGACCGTTCCCGCAGGGTGATGTACAGCTCCATGTTCGCGCGGGCCGATTCCCAGACGCCGTCCATGTTTTCGGTCCGGAGCGGCTTGTAGTCGAAATGCCGGTCCCCGTCATAGGTGGGACCCCCACCGGGTGCGCCGTTCTCGAGGAGGTCGACCGTTGAGAAGGCCTGCAAAAGGTCGCCGTAGCCGAAGACCAGATCTTGGTCGTACCGAGGCCCCTTCTGCCCGTTCAGGTCGATGTGGAACAGCTTGTTCTGCCAGAGTGCCTGCGCGATCCCGTGGGTGTAGTTCAGGCTGGCCATCTGCTCGTGACCGGTTTCCGGATTGATGCCAACCATTTCTTTGTGTTCGAGCTCGGAAATGAACGCCAGCGCATGGCCGATCGAGGGCAGCAGGATGTCGCCCCGCGGTTCGTTTGGCTTCGGCTCGATTGCGAAGCGCATCCCGTAGTTATTGTCGATCGAATACTGTGCCAGCAGATCGATGCCCTCGCGGTACCGGTCGAGCGCCGCCCGGACGTCCTTGGCGAAGTCGACCTCGGAGCCCTCCCGGCCACCCCAGAACACGTAGATCTGGGCGCCGAGTTCGGCAGCCAGGTCCATGTTGCGCATGACCTTGCGCAGGGCATACCGGCGGACCGACCGATCGTTGCTGGTGAATCCGCCATCCTTGAACACCGGGTCGCCGAACAGGTTGGTGGTCACCATGGGCACTACCAGACCGGTGTCGGCCAACGCTGCCTTGAACTTGCCGATGATCTCGTCCCTCTCGATGGCAGTCGATTCGGGCGGGACCAGATCGTCGTCGTGGAAGGTGATTCCATATGCGCCCAATTCGGACAGCTTGTACACGGCGTCGACACCCGCCAGCACCGGCCGGGTGGCCTCACCGAACAGGTCCCGCGCCTGCCACCCGACCGTCCACAGTCCGAAGCTGAACTTGTCATCACGAGTGGGTTGCGGTGTCATCGGATCTCCTCGATAGATTCTGTCAGAACTGTTCCCGCGGCGCTCGACCGAACCGACGCGCCTCCAGCTCTCGGGGGCATGGGCACGGTATCCCAGCCGCCGCGACGTCGTGTCGATCCACGGTGGTGCATCGTCCGGGCTGAAGTACTTCTTGGCAGTCAGGTAACCGGACTCTCAGAACTGCTGCGCCTGGGCATCGCTCAACCACTCGAGACGCGTTGATTGGCCTCCTGCGATCGGTGCGACGCCGGTGGTGGGTGGCCCGGGACGGGCCTGGTCCACCGCCCACCGGCGTGTTTGTCCCGCCGCGGCTGCCGGTGATGTCAGCGCCCGCGTGAGTGGGCTCCGGTGCGATGCGGGGCACCGGCGGCCAGGCTCAGTGTCTGCTGCAGCGCGTAGTAGGAAGGCTTGGGCTGCAGGTTGTTGTCGTAGATGTTGGCAGCACCTTCACCGGCGAACACGCCAGGCACCCAGGAGTAGGCATCGCCGAATCCCCACACGGTGTAGGAGATGCACGCCCGGACGGCCAGGCACGCCTGCAGGCTTTGGATGTAGTCGGCGTTCTGAGCGAGCTGCTTGGTGGCATCCACGGGCAGCGGAATCCGGATGTCGACCTCGGTCAGCGCGACCTTCAGGCCCAAATCGGAGAAGCGCTGCAGGTTCTGCTGCATCCGATCCGGGAACGGGTACTGCACGTCCAGGTGGGTCTGCATTCCGACGCCGTCGATCGGCACATGCTGGCCGAGCAACCCCTTGACGAAGGCGTAGATGGCGTTGCTCTTGGAATTGATACCCTCGTCGTTGTAGTCGTTGTAGAACAGCAGCGCGTGCCGGTCGGCCTGGTGCGCCCACCGGAACGCGTCTGCCACGATCCCGATGCCCAGGTGGGAAACCCAAAAGTCGTTGCTGTTCACGGTCGACGGATTGCCGTCCGTGAAGAACTCGTTCGCGACGTCCCACTGCCAGATCTCGCCCTTGAAATGGGTCACCACGTCGACCACATGCTTGTGCAGCAGCGCCCGCAATTCCGCGTTGCTGATCGTGCCGTTGGCGACGCCGGTGGTCAGCCAATTCGGCAGCTGGTTGTGCCAGAGCAGGACATGCCCCCGGACCAGCTGCCGGTGCTGTTGCGCGAACGCGACCAGTCGGTCGGCGGCTGCCCAGTCGTAGTGGCCGCGGGTCGGCTCGAGAAGCTGCCATTTCATGACGTTCTCGGGTGTGACCGAGTTGAACTGCTCGGCGGTGATCTGCGCGTAGGTGGGGTTGGAGGCCAGCACGTCGGTGTTGACGGCCGTACCGATGCGCAGACCGACCTTCGAAGCCAGCGCGCGCAGCGAATCATCAGGAGCCTTCCTCGTCACCGGGGCCGAAGCCGCGGTGTGGCCGACCGATGGCGCGGGGCCGGGTGCTGCCGCGGAGGCGGTGATTGGCACCGTCATTGTCGCTGCCAGACAGGCGACGCCGATGAGAGCTGTACGAGCACGAGACATGGACCACCTCACGGGGCTTGACGTCACGACTGCGCGTGACTGTTTGGTGGGCCGAACCGGATTGTCCGGCCCGCATTTTGGGCCACTCCGTCGACGTGCTCGGGATGTGGGCCGGCGACGGCGATGGTGAGTCGGACATCGGCGACTTGTGGTCTCCGACCCGTGCAACGACTTGAAATCTGTGTCCTCCTATCAGGGTCGACCCGCGGTTCAGCGGACGCGCAGGACCTCCGATCAGCCCTTGACGGCCCCGGTGAGGCCGCCGACGATCCGGCGTTCGAAGAACGTGAAGAACAGGACCGCGGGGATCATCGACAACGACGTGAAAGCCAGGACCATCGCGGTGTCCGTGGAGTACTGGGAACTGAACTGCTGCACACCCAGCGGCAGCGTGAAGTCCCGCTGGTCGTTCAGGATAAACAGGGGGAGCAGGTAGCTGTTCCAACTGCCGATGAACGCCAGGATGCCGGTGGTCACCACGCCCGGCAGCGAGAGCGGGATCACCATCCGCCAGAAGAACGACAACCGGCTGCATCCGTCGACCGTCGCCGCTTCCTCGATCTCGCGGGGTATGGCCCGCAGGAACGGCACCAGGATGATGATCGTCGTGGGCAGGGCGAACGCGATCTGCGGGATGATCACCCCGGCCAGCGAGTCCAGCAGGCCCAGGTCCTTCATCAGTAGGTACAGCGGGGTGATGGCTGCCGCCACCGGAAACATCAGGCCCGCCGCGAACAGCCCGTACATAAATCCGCGTCCGCGATAGCTGTATCGCGCCAACACGTAACTGGTCATGACACCCAGCGCGGTGACGCCGACGGCGGTGATCAGCGCGACGATCAGCGAGTTGGAGAACTGGCGCCAGAATGACGACCCGGTCAGGACTGTCGCGTAGTTCTGCCACACCCACGGGTTCGGCAGCCCCGAGGGGCTGACGGTGATCTGGGCATTGGTCCGGAATCCGCCCAGCACCATGTAGAGCACGGGCCCGAGCGCGAACGCGATCGTGACCACGGCGACCAGGTAGGTGGTCGGGCTCCCCCAGGGAAGGCGCTGCCTGCGGGATGTGGCGGATGTCGGGGTGGCGGTGAGCGGCTGCATCGTTTCGGTGGCCATCAGGACCTTCCCCCGGTGATGGCGCCCTCGGTGTCGCGGCGGAGTACGAATCGCTGATAGAACAGGGCGACGATCAGCGAAATCAGGAACAGCACCACGGCGATGGCGCTACCCATGCCGTACTGACCGGCGTCGCGGCCGTACCGGACCATGTAGGTCGCCATGGTGGACACCCCGGCGACCGCGTCAACCTTGCGCCAGATTATGTACACCAGGTCGAACAACTGCAGCGCCCCGATGATCGACAGGAACGCCCAGATCCGGACCGTCGAACCCAGCAGCGGCAGGGTGATGCGGCGTTGGATCTGCCAGTACGAGGCGCCGTCCACGGCCGCCGCCTCATACAGATCCTCCGGTATGTTCTGCATCCCGGCCATGAACAGGATGACCGCAAACCCGAGGTACTTCCAGGTCAGAATCAGCATCAGTGTCCAGATCGCGATGTTCGGGTTGGACAGCCAAGCGGCCGTGAAGCGACCAAGGCCGATCTTGCTCAGCAGGTCGTTCACTGCGCCGTCGGTGGCCAGCATCAGGCTCGCGGCGGTCCCGGTGATGACTTCGGAGACCACCCAGGGAACGAAGATCAACACTCGGATGATCGACCGGCCCCTGATCTTCCGGTTCATCAGCAGCGCAATCAGGATGGCCAGCGGCCCCTGGATGAGCAGCGACAACACGACGATCGTCACGTTGTGCTCCAACGCGCTGTGGAATTTCGGGTCCGTCAGGATGTGCACGTAGTTCTGAAAGCCGACCCAGTTGGTCGGCTTGCCGAACCCGCTCCACTTGTAGAACCCGTAATACGCAGCCAGCCCCACTGGCAGGATCACGAAGATGACGAACACCAGCACCGCCGGGCCGGTGAGCACCGTGATTTCCAGCCGGTCTCGCCACGACGTGCGACGCCGACGGCCGGCCATCGGTCGGACCGGCGAGGCTCCCTTGCGCTCACCGTCGGGCGGTTTCTGGACGGCAGTCGAGCTTGTGGTCACGGACTTGCCCGTAGTCATTTCTGGTATACCCCGCTAACTGGCGCCATTCACCGCATCGACGATGTCCTGCGGCGAGCCCTGTTCGGCGAGCAGCGAGACCACAGCGTCATTCAGAGCACCACCGACCGCCTGGCCGTACAACGTGTCGAGCCACGGCGATACATACGGGGCGTCGTTGAAGGCCGCGATCACGGCCTTGAGGTAGGGCTCGGTGACGACTGCCTGGGCGTCCTTGTTGACCGGCGGGGCCTGGAATGCTGTGTAGTACGCCTTCTGGACATCCGCTGTGTCGAGGTAGTTCAGGAACTCGGTGCAAGCCTCCTTCGGCGCCCACGCCGAGCATGAGTAGCCGTCGATGCCACCCATGATCGCCTTCGGGTCACCCTGGCCGCCGGGCACCGTGATAAAGGGGGAGAAACCGAGATCCGGCAACGCCTTCTGGTCCGGAGTCAATGACGCAATGACGCCCGGGTCCCACGCGCCCATCAGTTCCATCGCTCCCTTGTGGTTGGCGATCATTCCGGCCGAGCTGCCGGCACCCTGCTGCGCCGACGTGGTCAGAAAACCGTCGTTGAACGGCTTCGTGTTTGCGAAATCCTGCAGGTCCTGACCGGCCTTGAGCCAGCACGGGTCGTCGAACTTCAGCGACGTAGCCGTGGAGAACAGCACGTCCTGGCTGCACTCCGCAGCGCGAACCAGTAGTACCAGTGACCGGCCGGCCAGCCGTCCTTGCCGCCCAGCGCAATCGGCGCGACGTTGGCGCCCTTCAGCTTGCTGACGTCGGCGTTCAGCTCCTCGAGCGTGGCCGGCGGGGCGGTGATCCCGGCGTTCTTCAAGACGTCCTGGCTGTACCAGAAACCGCCGGGCAGAACGGCGACCGGCATGGCGTAGACCTTGCCGTCGATCGACTCGGCGGTGAACGCGCCCTCACCCACGGCGGCCTTGGTCTCGTCGGAGACCGAGTCGGTGATATCCAGGATCTGGTTGGCCTTGACCATGTCGGCCAGCTTGCCGCCGCCCCGCTGCAGGAACAGGTCGGGCGCCGAACCCTGACCGCCCTGCAAAGCCGTCTGGAGCTTCCCGTCCAGGTCCTCGTTCTGCACGATCTGCTTCTTGATCGTGACGTTCGGGTGGAGCTTTTGGAACGACGCGATGGTGTCGTCGAAGAACTTCGCGCCGGGGCCGGTGGTGGCGTTCGTCCACAGCGTCATGGTGACCGGCGCGGTGTTCTCGGACGCGGCCGAACTCCCGGGCGACGACGCCGCCGCTGATGACGCGGCCGAACTCCCGACGGACGACGACGCCGCTGACGAGGCGCCTGACGACGCCTCCCCCGCGCCGGTCCCGGCCGCGCTGGACCCGGCCGAACCGGCGGGGGCACTGGTGGTGGGCGTCGTGGAGCCAGAGTTGTTGCTGCCGCAGGCGGCTGCGAGCACGACACTCAGGCCGAGCGCGACCACGGCCACGCCTCGGATCTTCCTCGTCATTGCGGAACTCCCGGTAAGTGGTAGAGGGATTGCCCACTCCAGCGGACTTGCGTGCAGCGAGCAGGAGGTGTCTGAAACGTCCTCTCCGAACGGTTATGTCCCCCCTGAAATCGGGACGTACTGGCAGGTTCCCGGCCGGGCGGCGACGAACTGCATTGAGCTCCCCAGCAAGTCCGATCGCACTCGAACCAACCGAGGGGCGGGCGAAGGGTTTGCGACCGCACACTGTTTGACGGTCGATGGAGAACTGGTCCTCAGTGTGCGACCCCCACAGTTCGGTTGTCAATCGTTGTCGAGACCGTTCTCGGTCCTAGTGTGGCGACCCGCCCAGTACGGTTGTCAATCGTTGTCGATACCGATTTCGATCCTTGGCAGTGTGCGACGCGTCAGTTCCGCTGTCAATCGTTG
>Ga0170475_121859266_pt1 | contig 11140 bp, 7 predicted proteins | sample Soicark_Litter_5_FD_111474 | JGI IMG/M metagenome (GOLD analysis project Ga0170475, IMG submission 111474) | Avena fatua rhizosphere microbial communities from Hopland, California, USA. Combined Assembly of 48 SPs | reverse complement strand
GATAAACTTCCGTAATCTGCCCATTTGCTCTTTCTTCCTGAACTTAATCAGGTCGTCGGGCACCTGCCTTTCGGTCCGCGTGACCATGGCAGTCAAATAACCAGTAAGCCGCAAAGCCCCGCCGACTAGAACCGGCGGACGTACAATTTGATAGATGCATCGAGCAAATTGCCACAGGGCGGCACTACCCAGGATGTAGTCTGAGCGGCCTACTTTATAAGCCGCTTTCCAGGAATTCGCGTTCGCCGTTCCCATCTGGCGATGATGAAAGTAAGGCTTCTCCACAAACGTTCGCGTCTGCCAGCCCTTCATCCGCGCCGTGATCACGGCAACGTGGTCGATTCCTCCGATTTTTCTGGGAATGTACCCACCGATCTCTGCAAAACATTGGCGGCGAAAAATTTGAACCTGGCCGGAAACGTGTTCAATACTGGTGAACCGATAGTCGTATTGAAAGTCGCCTTCACGAAACGGCGTTCCCGCCACACCCAGCTTCGGGTTCTCTACAAATTTCCGCAACAGGAAGTCGAAATAGTCGGGCTCGAATGAGACATCACCATCCAGATTTCCAATAATTTCATACGGCAAATCGGCCACTTTGGCCTGCCCTGCGTTGAAAGCTAAAACCTTTCCCGCAAAATTGCGTTCCTTGCGCTCGGGCATCCGAATCAGTTCAATCCAGGGACAGTCCGCCATGTATTTTTTTACGATGTCATCGGTGCCATCGGTTGATCCGTCGCTGACAATGACCCATTTTAGAGGCGGCACAGTTTGCGCCACCATGGACTTCAGAGTCAATTCAATAAACTTGGCTTCATTTCGCGCCGGAGTAATAAGAACGTATGGGGGAAGGCTCATGCTTTCGCCAACACTCCGGAATCGTGAAGTTGAGGCTCTTTCGCCCCGGTCTCACAGGCCAGCGTCGTCAACGCCAACAGCATCCATGCCTGCGACCACCTCATGTACGAAGTTCGAATCGTTCCAATCTGTACGACACGGTAATAGAAGAAGCCCCGCTCGTCCCACATGTGCTTCATTGCCCAACGGTAAACCGAATTTGCCAACGCCACGTTGGTTGGGTCGAGGTGTTTGAAAGCAATGAGGCTGATGATGCTTTGCGCTACGCAGTGAATGTCGATCGGGTAAGTCCGATCATGAAAGTATCTGGCTGCGCCGTCTTCACGAAAGAAATGCGCCTTGTAGAAAGCAAAGCCCTTCTGAACGTGCGATTCAAATTCTGTGGTATTTAATACCCGTCCGATGTCCTGAAGCGCGTCGAGGTTATAGCCGGTGTGAAAGTTATCGATCCATCGCTGCTTTGCGCCTTCTCCATAAAACCAGGAACCGTCTTCCTTCTGATATGCCGCTGAGTAGCGGGCGGCCTTCATGGCTACGTCAAGAAATTTTTGTTTCCCGGTGTGCTTGAAAATCCGGCACAGGAAAGCGGCGGCAAGCAGATTGGCATTGTGCGTCTTACTGCGCAGGCCCGGCAATGGATAACTGAACCCGCAGGCTGAAGCATCTTCCCAGAAAAGTTCGTTGACGATGTATTCGGCGGCGCTGGTTGCCATGGTCAGGCAGCGGCCGTCTTGCCGATCTTCATAAGCGTCAAGCAGTGCAGTCGCAACGAATGTTGTGCATACCAGATTCGGAGTCGCCACCGGGACCACAATCGTGCGGGTCTGCCAGGGGAAGCTGTATCCCCAGCAATCGTAAGGAACATTTTTGGAGCGCAGGGCGATCAACAATTCGATCATCTGCCCGACCAGGTCTTCCTGCTGCAGAAGTCCGGCTTTAGACAGCTTCAAAAACGAAGACAGAAAAAGCGAAATCGCCTTTGAATTTTGCGTCTTCGGAATGCGCAGCAAACCACGAACATTAATCGGACTGCGTTTTAAGAGCTGGGTCAAAACCAGCCTGGGAATTCTGGAATCCAAAGCCGGAGCTGCTTTGAAAAGCTCGCTGTTCAAAGCATCGTACGGATCGTGCCCAGCCCAGTTGTTTTTCTGGCAATAACCCAGAAGTTGCCGGACGGCTGATGTGACTTCGATGGGATCGCGGTCAGGCATTCTGATTTGTTCGTATTAACTAGGACGACTGTGCCCCGCCAACGGATTGGACCATGGCGGAAGGTTCGGTATCATGCGCGGGGCCGACGATGTTTTCGACCATGCTGACATAGCGCTTTTTCATCACATCCCAGGAGATCGGCGCGTACTCTTCTTTGGCTTTGGCAACCAGCGAGGCGCGTAGTCCAGCATCTCTATAGACGCGCAGCATCTGCTTCCCCAGATCTTCAGGAGTGTTCGGCGTGCAGAAAGCCAGTGCGTCTTCGCTGAAATAAGAGCGGATAGCACGAAGCCGGGAAATGATCACCGGTATGCCCATGATGATGAACTCCGGTAACTTGTTGGGCGACGCGAACTCCAGAAACACATCGCTGCGGATGGGGAGAATCCCGACGTCGCATTTGCTGAGATACTCAGGGATCGCTCCGGGAAGGACCTGCCCGAGCAGCTTCACCTTCGAACCAATTCCGCGCTCTTCCGCCAGCTTGCCCAATGCCTCTTTTTCTGTGCCCGATCCCAAAATGCAGAACTCCGCTCCGGGCATCTGCTCATGGACCTGTGCGAAAGCTTCGATCGCAAGGTCGAGCCCATAGATTCGAGTAAGAGTGCCGTGATACATCATCACGAATTTGTTCGGGTCTTTTGTGGCAGCTTTGGAAAAATTCGCAAAACGCGACTCATCCGCCGAGTTCATGATGATGGTCGACTTCTCGCGGGCAAGCCCACGCCCCTCAAGCAAATCCTGGATCGGCTGATTGATGGTGATTACGTTGTCAGCGTAATTGAAACTGATTCGCTCCTGAAACTTGAGCATACGAATCCAAATGGAGGTTTCCGGAATGCCGTACTTCGACATGTAAAACTCAGGTGTGATTTCGTGCATGTCGAGAACGACTTTCGCGCCCATCCACCTGGCGAAAATCGCAGCAAACACCAGAAAATCCGGCAGGGTGTTGATCTCAACCAGCGAATACTTCCGCCGCGGCATCATGAAAGTCAACCGCATCATGGCCCAGGCCAGAAAAAAGAAATACTCAAACGCGTAACGGATCTGTGAACCACGTTTCTTGCCGAGCGCGATGGTATACACGTTCACACCATCCACGGTGTAATGGCTCTGCGCAGTGGGTCCCTGGAGGCCCAGTACGTCGACCGAGTATCCCTCCGCCACAAGGGCTTGCGCCTTGCGTCGCACGCGAATATCAATGTCGTAGCAATGCTGGACGATAACGCAAACAGATTTCATAAAGTTGAATGTGCTTCAGTGTTAGTGACTGGTACCGAGGCGGCAGCAATCACCGACGGTTCAAACACCGCTTTGAGTGAACGTTCCAACTCGTGATTGCTTGTGCCGTCCCAGGACAGGTCAATGTGACTTGCCCCGGAAATATTGCGCGGGTGATGAACTCTGATATTGAGGGGAGGGCTGATGGGTTCTACGTGCCGGCCAAGCGATGTTCCGTTTTTTTCAAATTGAACATCCCGCCGTTTTTGAAACCAATGTACAACCTGGCCTGCCGAGGCGAACCAGACGTTGGCCGACTTCAAATTCTGCACCATGCCAGCGTAAAACTCGCCCCAAAAACGTTCCGGCCCGTGGCTTCTATCGTGCCAGAGCAGGGTGAGTACGCCGCCGAATGTATTGGCATTGTCGATCAGAACCTGGCAGCGCTTTTCCGCTTCCGGTTCGGTAAGGTCGAGCCTCTGTGGATAAAACAATGCCCCATCCTGGATGTGCATGGGGAGTTCGAGTAATGTCTGTGCTGATAGAGGACGAAACACCTGGCTTGTCCCCGCGCGGTAACCTACCGTTTCATTGTAACCAACGGTGGAATCGTAGGTGTATCCGGCCTGCTCAAGTACGGCAGGAGTGCGCGAATCATTCAGCAGCCAGTGCATGCGAATGCCACTGCTGGATTTGCCTGTGACCGATGTGATCACTGCCATCTCTGCGCTGCCTTTTTCTACGCTGTGCCAGGAATCGATCCCGTGAACGCCAAGCTCACAGCCGTGCTTCAGCAGATTGGCAGTTTGTTTTCCGAGATCGCTAACGTCGTAAGCCGTGGCGCGACGCGAGGCACCTGCGCTGGCTACTTTTTCACCAGCCCTGCGTTTGAATGGAATCAAAAAGTAAGTTGCCGGAAGATCTTTTTCCACCTGCAAATACCACTCGAATGGCTCCCAGAAATCTTTCGCCCAACCGGCATAGACAAATGGCAGAGACAAAACTGCGAACCATCCCTTGCATAAGCGACCGAAGGAAATCTTGCCGCGCAACAGGCTGCGTAAGTTGCCCACAGTCGCCCGGTATACAAAACCGAGCATGGAATGATCAAAAAAATGATTTCGTATGGCTATGAAATCAATGTCATGGGTGAGGCAGGCAATGAAACGGTACTGCGCGGGCGTGGGTGAAACCTCAACAAACGCCACCTCGGCTCGCAAAATCCACTGCCGCAGCATCTCGATGTGAAGGTCGAGTGTGGGAGTAGCGGCATTCTCCACCGGTTGACCAGTTGTGAGCAGGAACTCGACTTCATCGAACAAGTCGTAGCCTAACCGCACCACCGTGGAGCCAGTGGATTGAAAGATCAGTCCCGCTTTTTCCGAACCAAATTTAATACACCCGGTTGCGTTATTGCCGCCGGAAAGCGTGGACAGTTCGCGATAGACCGGGAAAGAATTCTTGCCGTCTAAGAGGGTGCCTCCCTGATGGCGGCTGCCGGGAGAAATTTCCAACCGAGCATCCAGAGATTTCCTGTCCGGACCGCATAGGACTAAAAGTTTGGCCGCCACCTCTGGAATTTCATCGGCGGAGGCGATCACGACGTCATAATTCCGCTCCGGCCGATAAAATTCCCACGGCGTCTTGAAGAGTTCAAAGAACTCTTCAACGACACGTGTTTGATTTTTTTTGGCAACGACCCCGATCAAGTGCAATTACTCCGAACGTGCGCCGACAAGAGCAGACTCTTGGTCTTTAGCTACGAATTCACAGACCGACTCCACCACGTAGCGAATTTGCTGTTCCGTGACTTCGGGATAAACCGGCAAAGCAACTGTCTCCTTCGCGGCGCCCTCGCTCTCCGGGAAGGAACCGGCTCCTTGCCCGAGATAGCTGAAGCACTCCTGCAAATGCATCGGAACTGGGTAGTAAACTTCGGTGCCAATTCCCTTCTTCTGCAGATGTGCCTGTAATTCGTTGCGGTGCGCGACCCGGATCACATACTGATTGAAGATGTGACGGTTGGCCACAGTCTTCGGCAATCCGATCGATAATCCAGCTTCACGGAACAACTGGTCATATTTCTTGGCATTGCGTTGGCGCCCTTCAGTCCAGCTATCCAGATGCGGCAGCTTGGCGGAAACAATAGCAGCCTGCAATGCATCCAGGCGGAAGTTCCCGCCAATAACCTTGTGGTAGTACTTCGGCTTGGAACCGTGGCCGCGAATAATACGCAATCTTTCGGCACGGGCCGCATCCTGGGTAACGATCATGCCGCCGTCTCCAGCGCATCCCAGGTTCTTCGATGGGAAGAAGGAGAAGCAACCGTAGTGACCAATGGAGCCAGCGCGACGGCCCTTGTATTCGGAGCCGATGGCCTGTGCCGCATCCTCGATGACGATCAGCTTGTGCTGATCAGCGATCTGCATGATCGGATCCATGTCAGCCATCTGCCCGTACAAATGAACAGGCATGATGGCCTTGGTTTTTTTCGTGATCTTAGCGGCAATGAGAGAGGGATTGATGTTGTAGTTTTCAGGATCGATATCCACGAAAACCGGCGTTGCTCCCAGACGTGCAATCGCTCCCGCTGTGGCGAAAAAAGTATATGGGGTGGTAATGACTTCATCGCCGTCGCCGATATTTTCCGCCATCAACACGGCCAGCAACGCATCACTGCCGGATGACACACCGATTGCGTGGGCGCAGTTCGAGTAGGCGGCGATTGCCTTCTCGCACTGCTCTACTTTCGGCCCGAGAATGAAATGCTGGGACGCAAGCACTTCCGCAATTGCGGAATCAATTTCGTTCTTGATGGATACGTATTGCGCTTTAAGATCTAGTAACGGCACATTCATATTTTGATTCCTCTTTGAATTGTCTGTAGGACTTGGAACCGACCTTGAGTTCAGCCGGCAACGGAGATTCTTCATCGAGATCGAGGCAACGCAGCACGCCTGGTTCGACTTCTTTGTAGCGATAACCACTTTCGGGGCAAACCATGATGCCGTCGTGATCGGGAGCATCAAGACGATGGCCATGACGGCTCATCCAGCCCATGCGATGTCCTGGATTGCCTACCATCAGGGCGTAGTCAGGAACGTTCTTGGTTACCACAGTCCCGGCGCCGATGAATGCATAGCGCCCAATGGTTACACCGCACACGATGGTGGCATTTGCACCTACACTGCAACCACGCCGCAAGCGAGTCGTTTCATACAAGGAGTGCCGGTTCACCTGCGAACGCGGATTAGAAACGTTGGTGAGAACACACGAAGGTCCGAGGAACACGTCGTCTTCCACAATCGTACCGGTGTACACCGACACGTTGTTCTGAATTTTGACGTTGTTGCCGATCACCGTGCCGCCGTCAATGTTGACGTTCTGCCCGATAATGACTTTCTCACCGAGGCGTGCGCCCTTCATCACGTGGGCGAAGTGCCAGATCTTGGTTCCAGCGCCGATTTCCGCACCTTGATCCGCATAGGCAGACTCGTGCACGAAGTAAGGCAGTTCTTGTTTAGCGACTGCCGGCTGGGCATCGAGCGCGACCGCGCCATTTGAAATCGAGCGCTGGCATGCATCCAGCACACGCAACACGCGGAGTCCTTCTGCGCCATTGCTGACAGGAGATTTTCTGGATTCAATACATTCGATGAAATGCTGGCATTCCGCTTTCAGTGGTTCGCGGTTATCCAGAGCAACAACTTCCGCATCTGCTTTGATCGCCGTAGGAATGCGGTTCTTCCACTCCACTTTATGGGGATATAAAACCAGCTTGTGTTCGGCGGTGTCATCAAACACAGCCATCTTGTCCGAACCGACCACAACCAGTTTCTGCTCTTTCACCGGATGCAGCCAGCTGACGAAGATGTGCGCCTGAACTCCGCTGGGGAAATCAAAGTGGCTGAGGGTGACGTCCGCCACGCCCTGATTCAGCCATGCTCCACCCTGGCAGGAAACGCGGGTCGGCATTTCATTCAGCAGCGACAACATGACGGAAATATCGTGCGGTGCGAAACTCCACAAAATATTTTCTTCAGTACGGATTTTTCCAATGTTCAAACGATTGGAATAGAGGTAATTAATCTTTCCCAGTTTGCCACCCTGAATAAGTTCCTGCAGCTTCAGGATCGCCGGGTGATACCGCAGGATGTGGCCGACCATCAGAATGCGGCCTTTATTTTCCGCGATACGCACCAGCTCTTCACCGTGCTTCACATCGACCGCAAGCGGCTTTTCTACCAGCACATCTTTGCCGGCCTCAAGCGCCGCCTTGGCCATTTCATAGTGGCTTACCGCCGGCGTCGCTAACGCGATCGCAGTGATGGAAGGGTCCGCGAGCACTGCGGAGTATTCGCGGTAAAACTTCAGACCGTCGTATTGTTTCTTGTAGTTGGTCTCAACCGACTCTTGCGCATCGCAAAGAGCAGCCAGAACACCGAGGTCGTAAAAGTTGCGGACTAGGTTCTTTCCCCAGTAGCCAACTCCCACTACGGCAACGCGAACGTTTGATTTTTTCGGTGCGCTTTCCATGAATAAATACTCTCCCTTAGAAACTGCTTTGTGTGACTAGCGCAGGGGAATTTTCGGGGGTCGGGCTTGGGTCGAGCAGGTCGACGCACTTTGCGGCAGCAAAGCCATCTCCGTAGAGAGACGGACGCGTGCCTTTCGGTGCAAATGTGTTCACAGCTTGAATAATCTTTTTTGCGTCCGGTCCGACGAGCTGGTTCCAACCGGCATCCACCGTTTCGACCCATTCGGTTTCGTCCCGCATGGTGACACAGGGAACATTCAACCAATAGGCTTCTTTCTGAAGGCCGCCGGAGTCGGTAAGAATCAATCGCGCCGAACCCGCTAAAGCCACCATGTCCATGTAGCCGACGGGGTCAATCATTTGAACGCGAGACGAAATTTTGCGCCCTGATTCCGCAATCATTTTGCGCGAGCGCGGATGGACGGGAAACACAATCGTCTCGGAGACGGCATCGAAAGCGTCGAGGATTTGGGAGAGCCGCGCCGGGTCGTCCGTATTCTCACTGCGATGGACGGTCGCCAGCAGGTAGTTGCCTTTGTTGACGCCCAGAGTTTGCAAAATTTGGGAGGGCTTTCTTTCCAGGTTCTGACGCGACCAGTTCAGCACGTCAAGCATGACGTCGCCGACCTGATGCACGTTTTGAGTAATTCCTTCGGCCGCCAGATTATCGACAGCCGTATCGCTCGGGCACAGCAACAATGCGGAAAGATGGTCCGCGACTACCCGATTAATCTCTTCCGGCATGCGGCGGTTGAAGCTACGCAATCCGGCTTCGACATGGGCCACTGGCACAGAAAGTTTCGATGCCGCTAATGCGCCGGCAACGGTTGAATTTGTATCGCCGTAAATCAGAAGGAAATCCGGTTTCTCCGCGAGAAGAACTTCTTCGACCCCTTTAAGCATGGCGCCGGTCTGGGTTGCGTGGGAACCGGAACCTACCTCCAGGTTTCTATCAGGCTTGGGCAGGTCAAGACCATCGAAGAAAATTCCTGACATCTTGTAATCGTAGTGCTGCCCGGTGTGCACCAGAATTTCCTGGTGCTTTTGCCGCAACACCCGGCTCACTGCAGCCGCTTTAATAAACTGCGGCCGCGCACCAATGATCGAAACAATCTTCAACGTTTTATCTCCCGAATCCTAAGCTGAGCGTGATTACGCGCTGACCAGTGACGAAGCTTGGGTTGGCATTGCCGAGACCCCGCCGATACCGATGTATTGAAATCCGTGAGCTGCCACTTCCTTTCCCTTCAGGACATTCCGTCCATCCAGAACCAGGGGTCTTTCAACCACCGCAGCAATACGGCGCCAATCCAGATTGCGGAATTCATCCCACTCGGTCAGGACCAGGATCGCTTCCACGCCTTCGGCGGCCTGATAAGGATCCTTGCAGTAAACCACCTGCGGCAATTCGTTTTTGGTATTGTCCATGGCCTGCGGGTCATACGCCTGGACAATGGCGCCTTCTGCCAGGAGCTGGCGAATCAAAACCAGGGCCGGGGCAAAACGAATGTCATCCGTGTTGGGTTTGAAAGCCAGTCCCCAAACTCCGACTTTCTTGCCACGCAATACCCAGAGCTCTTTCTTCAGTTTTTCCTTGAACTGCTGGATGCGGTTGTAGTTGATTTTTTCGACTTCCTTGAAGACGCTGAAGTCGCAACCGAATTTTTCCGCGATCCTCACGAACGCCTGTAAATCTTTGGGGAAGCAGAATCCACCAAAGCCGATTCCGTGCTGGAGGAATGAAGCGCCAATGCGGGGATCGAGACCGATGCCTTCTGCCACCTTGCTGACGTCCGCGCCTGCGGCTTCGCACAGATCGGCCACGGCATTGATGAAGGAAATCTTCATCGCCAGGAAGGAATTCGATGCGTGTTTAATCAGCTCGGAGCTGTTGGTGTCAGTTACGAGGAACGGAACGTTGGTGCGTGGTTGGCAGTTCTTGTGCACCGGGCAGGTGAATTTCGCATCCAGTACCGGCTGATAGATTTCGCGCATTAACTGCTGCGCGCGGGGAGACTCCGCGCCGACCACGATGGATCGGGGTGGAAGAAATTTTCGACCGCCGAACCTTCCCGCAAAAATTCCGGGTTCGAAGCAACGTCATACTCGAGCTGACTGCTCTTGTGCAGTGAAAGATGACGGCGAAGCTGGTTCGCGGTCTGCACTGGCACCGTGCTCTTTTCGATGACCAGACGATATCCGGTGGCACGCTTGGCGATGGTCCGGGCCACACGCTCGATGGCGGAAAGGTCAGCGTCGCCATTGTCCAGCGGAGGCGTTCCTACACAGATGAAAATGCATTGACCCCAGTCAATCGCATCTTCGGTGGAACCGAACTGCAGGCGATTTTCGCTGCGGCTCTTACGGAAAAGCTCTTCCAGATGGGGTTCGAAAAAGGGCAGGTCGCCATTTTGCAGCTTCGCCAGTTTCTGCGGATCATTCTCGCTGCAGAACACTTCATGGCCGAGCTCCGCCAGGCAAGCGGAAGTGGTCAATCCTACATAACCTGCGCCGATTACAGAGATTTTCATTTTGACCTTCCTGGGTAAATAGTCAGTACTGCGAATTCGAATTCTCGGGCGGCAATCTACAGCTTCGCCCTCTGAGTCACACATCACCCTGTGACCCAAATTGCACTTTTATCGCATGAGCTTGCAACCATCGTATTCCTGGGGAGGGGAAAAATCTATTTATCTTCGATGGCCTACCCGTAACCGTTTCTATAAGTTACGGTTAATTTTTGCCCTCAACAAGTTACCCCTGTACCACAATTCGAGGTGACTTATAGGCCATCGCTTCGATTCAAATCTAGCGAACGGACGCGGCCTGTCGTGCTCCGGTCAGCTCAATCAGCTTTCCTGCCACGTATTCCTGTTGCTGACGGGTCAGCTGCGGGAACATAGGCAATGAAAGGATTTCCGGGGCCACACGTTCCGTAACCGGGAAATCTCCGGGGTTATATCCGAGGTGGGCGTAAGCCTTTTGCAGGTGCAGCGGAATGGGATAGTGGATGCCTGTCCCGACATTGGCAGCCGCGAGATCAGCCTGCAGTTTTTCACGGTTCTTCACCCGCACTACGAACAGGTGATAAACCGCTTTGCTCCAGGACGGTTCGAAAGGAGCATCAATTTCGCCGACGCCTTCAAACAGACGTCCGTATTCCTTGGCAATTTGCTGACGGGCCTCAGTCCAGGCCGCCAGGTGCTTCAGCTTAATGTGCAGCATGCCGGCTTGAATGGTGTCGAGACGGCCGTTGTAGCCCTCAATGTCGTGATAGTACTTCTTGGCATGGCCATGATCGCGGATCAT
>Ga0170475_124462507_pt1 | contig 11146 bp, 7 predicted proteins | sample Soicark_Litter_5_FD_111474 | JGI IMG/M metagenome (GOLD analysis project Ga0170475, IMG submission 111474) | Avena fatua rhizosphere microbial communities from Hopland, California, USA. Combined Assembly of 48 SPs | reverse complement strand
CATCGGCATAAGGCATCGTGATTGCTATACCACTTCTATTTTGGTAGAAATACTTCATAGCATAGTATTTCATTGAGGTATACAAGTCATTCCTAATATTAAAAGGCATACTTTCAGGTTTTTCAGAATCCGAAGCTGCCAACAGCTTATAGCCTGTACCTATGTATCTATAGGACGAGAAGTCAATAATATGTACCTTGTCACCTGACGAAGGATCAGCACCCTTAACAATTGAGTTGCCTTCTGCAACTGTTGTACCTGTACTGTTAACCAATTTCCAAGCTACAGGAGTTGTAGAACTGGAAACCAGAGTTGCAAGCTTATTTAATTTAGGGTAATATCCTTCTTGGTTTACACGGATATCATTAGTAGGTTCTGGTGGTGGTACTACATCTTCTATATAATTGGGATCTAAAAGGTAAATATCATCAAACTTAAATGTAGGTAAGGAAGAAGCTGATACTAAGTTGCCACCAAGTTGGAAAGCCCATTCAGCAGTTTTGCATGTTGGCGATTTCATAGTGAATTCTTGAGTAATCGTTGTTGGTATATTTGCTTTTAACACAATAGAACTATAACTTGGGTAATTGTAGTTCCAGAATTGTGTATAAGGTGCACTTATCTCACCAATTTGAGGATAAATAGAGCAATCTTTGTTTGCAGTTACTGTAAATTTTACAGTATAAGTATGGCCTTGCTCGATAATAAGACCTCTATGACGGAATTGAACATCCCATCTGTTAACTCCAGGGTTTGTTACTTTCACATTGTAGGTACCACCTGAGATGTCAAAGGTAGCCGCTGCCGGGGATGATTCAAATACCCGCCAGGGAAGACCCACTCCAGCATCAAAAGTACTATTTTTAATTAGGTTCCCTACACCAAATGCAAATCCCGCCGTGCTACAAAAACTAGAGATTAGAAATACTATTACAACTAAGAGTGAAACCTTTTTATTTAACTGCTTAGTCATTTTATTACCTCCTAATTATTTTTTAAGACTGACGTTCAACCTGCTAGTTGCTTTTTTATTACTATACATACCTGTTTTGTTTGTGTATAATATGAACCAAGTTGAAGTATTCTTGGTTTGCTCATAATAATACTTTATAAATTAACATAAATACTAATCTTTCCCAATATCTTTGAAAAGCTGTCCTTATATGTTTAATATAATTTTCTTTATTTCCATGAGATCAAGAGCATTAACTTCGTTATCTTTGTTTAAATCCCAAATGTTCAAGACTACTGTTCCACTTTGGGTTAATAAATACATCTTCATTTGTGCAAAATCCAGAGCATCTGTGCTTCCATCCCCATTTAAATCTCCACGATTAATTAGGACTTCAGTAGACATCTTGGCTACATGTGGAGCAAATACACTTTGTAGTAATGAATCACCGTGCATTATATAAAATCCGCCTGAAAAAGAAGCATAGCTCCAGAACAAATCACCGGAAGCATTTAAATTCTCTATTTGTCCATACATTGCCTTCCAGTATACTTCCTTATTGTTGTGTGTATTGAACTCCTCCATGACGAAAGGCTTTTTTACTATGTTGTGAGAATCGTTTATCCACGAAGCTACTAGTGTTGCAGCCTGCTCCGGACTTAAGCCTGCCCAACCTTCATCTGGATAAGGATGCGCTGTTGTAAAGTCTATATAGGGTGACTGATGAATATATACAAATGGATTACCCGCGTTCGCACCATAGCCGTACTTTGTACTTTGTCCCTCTAGCCCAGTACTGACCATATGATTTGGGTCAAGACTTTTTATAAGCTGTCCCATTTCATCGACCCAGGCACGTAAAGTTGTTCCATTTATATTCTCATCCTAGCTGACATCCTGATATCTCGGTTCATTCATTAGTTCCCAAGAAAATATTGCTGGATCCTCGTTGTAGGGCTTATTTGTATAGTGGTTAATTCTTGAAACAAAGTGTTTTACATAATTCTTGTACTGCAATTTGCAGCCTTCATTTGTATAAAACACTGCTCTATTAGGGTGTGAGACACCTGGTAACCCTCCCCATTTAAGTCTGGTATCGATACCACCATAGGATTCCCAATAGTTTTCAAGTACAATTATGATTTTGATATTATATTTTTTTGCAGACTCCAAAATATAGTCAAATAGCATGAATTGTGGTTCATTGTAAACGCCCTTTTGTTGTTCAAACCCATGCCAGGTTTCGTGAGAAAACCCCCATGTTCTTACCACCTTTATACCGTCTTGTGCCATTTGACTCATCATGTCATCAATTTTTGTCTTATTCATAAATTTCGTTTCTATATCATCCTGTGTTGCAACATTTGATCCATCTCCATATGTAAATAAATCATAATTATTACAACCCGCAAAACGAAAAATCTTTCCATCTAATACGAAGGATGTTCCATTAGCTTTAACAATACCACTTATTGTAGAGTCAGCCGCGTTTGTAATAAACACTGGCATAATGAATATTAATTGTAAAATTAGAATAAAGGTCAAACATATTTTACTTATCCTTATCATGTTTATAGACCTCCTATTATAAAATTTTCGTCTTTATTACCTAAGGGTAATCTTTTAATTAATAAGTCAAAATGTGTTATTAAAAAATGAACAGTACTTTGTTATTTTTTAATAACAAAGTACTGTTCGCAAGATTATAGTAATGCCTTCTTTAACAGTGCAAAGTCAATTGCATCTATATAACCATCACCGTTCATATCAGCATTAGTAAGGTTGATACCATCACTGTTCTGAGTTAGTAAATATTTCCTGCACAATGCCAAATCTATTGCGTCAATATTATTATCACTATTTAAGTCACCTTTTTTTCCAGATGGAATCGTGCCACCAAAAAGTTTGATTGCACCAGCTAGTGCACCGACAAGACCTGCGTTATAATCAATGGCTACCTCAGTATACTGATACTGGTTAACATCATCCAAGAACTTATCATTTTGATCAGGTCCACCAACTAATGCACCCATTAGTAAGTGTTGTGCAGGTTTTGCATTATCCCCATTTGCATACGTATATCCATTTGCCGCCCTGTGATGAGGATGTAGGCTCCACTTGCTACCGAAACCTACTATGTAGGACATGTTTTGAGGGTTTTTACCCAAAATGTAATCTACCTGAGTTTTTGCCATACTCAGTAACGACTCATCTTTATTTTGCTTACAGTATACTAATGCAACCATAGATTCTGCAGCAGCGTATCTCAAAACACCCCAGTTCGAAAGATACTTTAGTCCCCCGGGTGTCGTTTGTAATTGGGTTTTCCAGTAGTTAAAATTAAACTGTACAGCATCCTTATATATCTGTTTATCCGTTATTTGAGCCAGCCTCAATGCTGCTGGCACATACATGTCATCCCAGCACATCGTCCATTTATCCTGCAGTTTATTTTCCTGCATAGTATTGCCTTTCGTAATAAACAGCTCTGCATCTGCTAAATATGAATTGTCATTTGTTGCGGTATAAAGCCAGGTAGCTCCCCATGCTAGGTCATCACCATAACTGGTTGCTTGATAAAACGATTGCCCACTGCCCACACCCTGCTTTGCTTTTCCTAAGGCATATAGTTCTTTAGCTGCCTTCAAGCAATTATTAGCATATGTAGCATCTTTATCTTTATAGTTAAGATACATCAACGAAAGTGCAGCAGAAGTCTCACCTAGAACGTCTGAAGCAGGAGTGCTTTCATCCGCTTTGTACAAAGTTTGCCTTTTGCCTACTTGCTGTTCGGGAGTACCCCAATAGGTATGGTCTTCATTTCCTTCTCCAATTTGGTAATAGAAAGTGTTTGGATTGGGATGTGATTTTAGAAAATAATCAGTAAAGTATTTTAGCTGTTCAAACATTTTTGTAGTGTTTCCCGTTGCATCAAAGGCATCTTTAAATTCATACAGTGACCAGCCCAAAACTGAAGCTGCGTATGCCTGTGGCAAGCCAAACTTCACATGATCTCCTGCATCGTGGTAGCCACCTGATAAATCAATTCCCACATCGCTACCATCATCAGTATGACATGCTCCTCTCCAATCAAAAACATTATTAATAGCAGCCTTTCCACCACATTTATTTGCGTCGTAAAATACTATTGAATCTTTAAAAGCAGTTGTATAATCAGGATTCTCAGCTGCGAAAGTAATATTTGCAGGTATAATGGAAGTAGTTACTGATAATATTGCACCTAATAATACCGTTCCAAATTTACTAATCCTTTTTTTCATAATTTCTATCACTCCTTAATAGTTTCTCTTCAATGCTAATGTTGATAATAGAAATCCCTTTCTAATAGTTAACCCATATTTAACTGCTATACAGGTTAACTATTAGCTTAAGATAAATTTAAAACTATTTGTTATCGTACTACATCAGTATGTTCAGCCTTAAAATTAATAAAGTCATTACCAATATAAGGCTTACAATCAAAAGCACCATCGTTCCATGACCAAAGCATATATCCTGCATAACCGTTTTTATATATTGCATCTAATACTTGCTTATGGCTTAGCTTTAGTGATGAACTTGCAGTGTTAGGCATCATTTCACCTATAATTACAGGTTTGTCAAGTTTTAATGTTGAAGCAGGTGTAGTTACTGGGTTGAAATATGGTGTAGCCCAGTCATACCAATGGAAATCATAGAAATCTAGACCTAATCCATCCCATAGGTCAAATTGCGCACCCAACCATTTCATATTTGCACTTCCAAAGCTTACAGGCTGCTTCGCATACTGATGAATATATGTACAGGTTGTCTTTATATATTCTCTCATAGCTGAAAGCGGGAAGCTTTCTCCTTTTCCATTTGGATTACCATTGTCCTCACTATTTACTATCCACTCAGGTTCGTTAATGATATCCCATCCCATTACTCCCTCATGATTACCCAATACTTGAAGAATAGGCTTCATTGCATTATCAAGAAAACTCTGTCTAACTGTGGCATTATCAATAACATCATCATGATCCACTGAGTCGTCCGCTCTTGCACAATCAAAACTAGTAATGGTCCAATAAATTTTAATATCCTTTAGAAGTGCATAATCACAAACTTCCTTCATATGATCTACCCATTTTGCTGGAAGTCCTGTACAAAGACTGCCTTCCGCTGAACCCGACCAGTTTGGGCCATAGGCCAAATCTGGGAAAACCCACCATCTAAGTGAATGAACGCCTTTAGTATTCATAGTATCCATATCACTTTTTATTCTCGTGAAGTTCGAAGTCCAGTTATTATCTGAAAACTCATAGGACCAGTTATACCAGGCATAGTTTACACCTACTGGAAATAATGGTTTACCATCCATCCAAGTTATACCCAAACCAGTACTCTGCTGTCCTTCACCTGAAAACTTTGTAATCTTTCCAAGTAAATATTGTTTAAGCTCAGCGAAATCAAGAGCATCTACGCTCCCACTCGCGTTAACATCTGCTGCTATCAGTGCATTACCAGTAAGAGTAATTGAACCTAATAAATGCTGCTTTACAACTGCTATATCAAGAGCCGTAACTTCATTATCTAAGTCTACATCTCCTAATTTGACTGTGGTTATAGCCGAAACAGATGCTGGTAATGCTGCCGTTATCATAATAGCGGCAGCCAGCATAATACCTATAAATTTTTTCATTCAAATCCTCCTCATAATCATTTTTGTTTTACTTTTTAAGAAGTTTGAAAAATAATTTTACCATCCAATTAATAGATATTTCTTTAGCCTCGCATAGTCAAGTGCATCAACCTGTCCATCTTTATTTAGATCCCAGGTATTAAGGTCAATTGTCTCGATTTTACCTAAAAGGTATTTCTTCAATAATGCAAAATCTAGCGAATCCACATTTAGATCTCCATTTAAATCACCTAACAAAATCTCCACACTACCATTTTGAGGCTCATCTCCAAATACCTTTACTCCATTTCTGTATACGCATATCCTTTGGTTTACAGCATATTCCTTAGTAATATTCTGTCTGCTCCAGTCATTTGTAGGATCCCAATGAGGTTTCCAATTTGAGTCCAGTCCGGCAACAAGACCAAAGTGGAACTCACGATCTCCATAGAAAGCATTACCAGTCCAATCTACTTCAATGTAGTAATCACCTTTTTCTTTATTCCATTCAAACGGGCCTTTCACTTCAGCCGCTTTACCGTCTATTGATTTTGCTTCATCATACATTACTGGAACAGTAATATCATTAATTGATTGCCCGGCGCTAATCATTTCTGAAATATTAAAGAAATATCTTAGCTTTAACCCATCTACAAATTGAGGTGGCCTGCTGGTTTCATTATGAATATTAATTGTCACTTGAGTTCTCTCAGCATTCTCCTGCTCAAGCTTAGACTCTGCATAAAAATCAACGTTATCTGGTTCCTTTGGTGGGAAGTTTTCCAGAGGTTCTTGCCCTTCACCGTAGTATTTGTACAAGCCAGCTAGTGCGCCAACAAAGCCTGCATTGTAGTCAACTGCTACTTCGTTAGAAACATAGTCCGTAGTCTCATCGTTATGCTCGTCTGCTCCGTCTGCTCCACCAACCAAAGCTCCCCAAAGTGTATGTCTGTGTTGTTCAGGGATATCCATGTTCAAAGTTTTTGAGCCATGTGCAGCACGGTGGTGAGGATGTAAAGCATAATTATCAGAGTATCCAACCTCATAGCTTCTATGTAATGGATTGTCTCCAAGGATATAGTTCATCTGTGATTTTGACCACTCAGAAACATCCATCTTATCTGTGTATTTTGAATAAACAACTGCACATAGCTGAGCAGCTGAATTGTAACGAGCAGAACCATAATTATTAAGCATGCTAAAGCCGGCTGGAGTCTTCGCTAAAAATGTTGTGTCAGTCTTATTTTGATGTTCTATTCCTGACCAGTATTCAAGATTCCATCTAAATATGTACCAGTCTCTTTCAGTATTTGTTATAGGAGCTAGTTTAGCAAAAACGCCTCCCCATACTGTATCCCAACAATGTACCCATATATTCTGCCAGTTATTTTGAGTATTCTTAATAATTCTTCCCATATATCCTGTGTACACACCATTCTCAACAGAAATTATATCCTCAATATATGACTGGTCACCAGTAGCTATATTAAGCCATACAGCTGCCCAAGACATTTCATCATCATCAAAGCCTGAACCGTAGAAACCACCTGAGTAACCCAAGCCACGATTCTTTTTAGAAAATTCGTACAGTGCTTTTGCAGCAGTCAGGAACTTAGCTGCATATACTGGCTCTTTATCCTTGAAATTCAAGTAATGTATAGTCATAGCCGCTGCTGCACCAGCACATTGGTCACTTGCAGGAGTCTCAGTTGTAGCAAAGTATACTGGACGTGGAACTAAACTCTTCACATTAAGCTCAGGTGGCTGCCACCAGTTGTGGTCTTCATTTCCTTCACCAACCTGATAAGCAAAAGCAACTAATTCGTTTTTTTCATTAAGAAAAGTAGAACGAAGTAAATAATCATTCCCCCATTTCAAAATATCAATCATATGGTCTTCTTCATTTATTTTTTGGTAGGACTCTCTGAACTCGTAGAAGCCCCAGCCTAGTGTTGAGATCGCATAACTTTGTGGTAATCCGAATTTAACATGATCTCCTGCATCATGAAAACCACCGCGTAAATCTAGCGTACCATTTCCATCAGCATCCAAGAACTTCTTATTCGCATCAATAAACTTCTGTGACATATTTGTACCAGTTTTTTTCGCAGTCATTGGGGTCAATGGAACTTCGCAGTCCTCTACATGGCAATCTCCCCTCCACTCAAGCTTTCCTCCTGATATTCCAGGTCCACACTTATTTGCATCATAAAAATAGATAGATTTTTGAAGTGCTTCTGCATAGTTAAAAGGTGATACAGTAGGTTCAGCGTATACTGGATAGCTAACCAGCATCGTTGAAAGTACCATTCCAGAAGTTACTCCAGCAATCATTTTTTTAATTCGCTTTTTGCTAATCATAATTTAATCCCCTTTCAAAATTATTGTTTTTGCGTCTTCAATGAATTCTGTTAAGACAGTCATCCATTTTTGATTAATTCTACTAAGAGTTTATAAGTTAACTCTGCTTCGAACTTTAATAGTTAAGTAGTGTTTTCTTCAACAATGCAGCGTCAATAGCATCTATATTTCCATCAGTATTAATATCTGCTGCTAATTTATTTATTGCCACACTAGTATCAAGTAAATATTTTTTCAAAAATGCGAAGTCAATAGCATCAACATTCCCATCACTGTTAACATCCCCAACCTTATAGCTAGGGTTACTATCTCCACCAGCAGGTTCATTCCCAGCTAATTTCGTAAAATTAACACCTTCGTATACGACAATATTTGGTGCATATTTTCTAGTCCCATTTATATAGGTTGCATCCCAATCCTTAAATGACCAATCATTAGTCGAATCCCATTTACCAGATGCAGAACTTATTGTAAAACCTACTTCAGGTCCTCCAAGGCCCCAGCCATAGCCAGGATATATATCTTCTCCTGATAAATCAATCGTATAGTAGTATACTTTATTATCTTTGTCCCATAAAGTTGGACCAGTTACCTTACTCCATACAGGTGACTTGATACTTATGTCACTAATGTTATCCGCATCCAGAGTAAAGAAGTATCGAATTTTCATCTGGTTACTTGGACGAACAGGCCATGCCGAGCGGTTCTCAACTGTTAATGTAAACTGGGTACCACTTGTACTATTAAAATATGTACTAGCGAATACAGGCCATTCGTCTTTTGATGTATGAGGTTTGTCTTGTAGTGGAAAACTACTGTCTGCGATGGGAGTTCCACCAAACTCAGAATACATTTTTGCGAGAGCTCCGGTCAAACCAGCATTATAGTCAATTGCAACCTCATTACTTACAAAGTCACCAATTGCATCATTAAATCCATCACTTGAAGTTGGACTTCCAACCAGTGCTCCATAGAGTATATGACGGTGTTCTTTAGGAGTAGCCTGCTCTTGGCCCCATGGACTATGTGCAGTACGGTGGTGAGGATGTTGTGGATAGTTTTCACCGAAGCCTATCATGTAACTTGCATTACGTGGATTATTTCCTAAAATATAGTTTATTTGATTAACAGCAAAATCATGATAACGGGCTTTTTTAACAGTATCAGTCAATTTATCTGAATATGCAAACGCAAACAATGCAGTTGTTGATGCATATCTTAATGAGCCCCAAGTATCAAGTTGGGCATGTCCACCTGGTGTATAAGCAATTTTGGTGCCATCAGCATTATATTCTGTACCTCCAACAGTCCACCAATTTAGCCACCGTTCAGTATCCTCTTTGTATTCAGTATTTTCTGGTTCTATTTGAGATAAAAGAACATAACTTCCAAAGGATTGATCATCCCAGCAATGTGCCCATTTATATTTATGGACAGCTTGGTTTGCTTCTTTACCGATGCCATTATAATATTCCTTAGCCTTGGCCAAATAATTTGATCCACTTCCTGAAGTCTGAGCTTCCATAGCCTTATAAAGCCAAATAGAGCCCCAAACTAATTCATCGTTATAACCACTGTGTGATGAATATGCATTTTCCCCTTGTGGATCAATAACTTTAATTACATCGGAAAACTTTCCTCTGTATTTGTCTCCAAATTCATAAAGCTGTTTTGCATGAGTTAATAGCTCATCAGCATAAGCTGAATCTGTAGAACGGAAAACAATAGAAGATGCAGCCATAGCAGCAGCTGTACCCATAGCAATTTCCGTTCCAGGATGTTGTGCATCTAGCTTTATTGCTGACCTGTCATTCATTAGATGTGTAACTTCAATAGGTACCCAGTTGTTGTGATCACTTGCTGTCATCCCCACCTGAGTCCAAAAAACATTTGGTGCTGAATGACACTTGATAAAATAGTCATTAATCCATTTCAGCTGGTTTTGAAGCCACTTCATTTGGCCGCTCTTCTCATATGCATCCTTATATTGTATTGCCCCAAAGGCGAGTAGTGATGATGAATAGGCGTTAGTAATACCAAATTTTATATTATCCCCTGCATCTACCCACCCTCCAGTCAAATCTAAGCCTTCCTTCTGGCCGTCTGTTAGTTGACTATCACCTCGCCAACTGAGCCTAGTAGGAATACTTGAATCTGATATTTCTCCTGAGCGTTGAGCCTCATAAAATAAAATAGATTTCTGTAAAGCCTCTCCATAGTTAAAGGATGTTGCAGCAGAACATACAGACTGATAACTAAACTGAGTTAAGGTTATTATTGCAGCAAGGATAAGAGCATAGATTCTTCCTCTTTTTATATTAACCATTTTACACACTCCATTTTTCAAAACTTTATTTAACTTTATATAGGTAATTATTTAACTGTTATTTCACCTTCAGTAAATACTGCATTAATTTTATTGAGGGACACATCTCCAAAGGCTCCTGTAGTACCGTTAGATATTTTATATACACCTTTTTTTGCATCTTTCTTTATTTTAAATTTGACATTTGTAATAACCCCAGGCTTAGTTATTGAATCCTTTCCATTATTACTGCTGGTATATAGGAAGCTAACAATACCTGTAACGTCAATGTTTGAGTAGTCTAAATTAGCAATATTATTTCCAATAGCATCTCCTGGAAGTACATCAACTACTTCAAGTATATTGGTGTCATATTTTATATTAAAATTACAGCTACCAATGCCTTTATCTGGCACGGTCTTAACACTTATGGGAATCAATACAGTAGATTCTGCAGCTCCGCTTACCGAACCAATAACAATTTCTGCTTTTCCACCTGGAGCCTCATTCTTTACAGTATTTGATGATACTGCTGAACTGTTAGCTGATTCAGAAGTTATTGTTGCTGACGATGCAGAAGTTATCGCCGGTGCTACAGAAGTTATTGCCGGTGATACAGAAGTTATTGCAGCTGATGCAGTTGTAGTATCTGAATCTGGTGTGAATTTGTTTACTGCCAAAATGGTTAAAATACCTACGCAAATAATAACTACTATTATCAATATAACTTTTTTCATAACTTTCTCTCCTCATACATTCAATAACTTATAATATTTATAAGGTTAATTTCTTGCTGAATCTAAATAAAAAATCTAAATTAAAAATTAATAATATTTTCATTTAGATTTATTAAAATAGAATGGAT
>Ga0170475_106715908_pt1 | contig 11146 bp, 5 predicted proteins | sample Soicark_Litter_5_FD_111474 | JGI IMG/M metagenome (GOLD analysis project Ga0170475, IMG submission 111474) | Avena fatua rhizosphere microbial communities from Hopland, California, USA. Combined Assembly of 48 SPs | reverse complement strand
TGTCTGACCACACATATCGACGTGCCTGAAACTGGACTGGATACCCGCAGAAGAGGGGTTATGAGAGATTTTTTTGCGGGGTCCCCGGACGGCGTAACCCGTTTGGAAGTGGGAATTTGCGCATTGTCAGCAGCGATACGAGTGTCAAAGCGCACTCGCAGCGTGTCCGCAGTCTGCCAAACACAGTGGTGTAAAAACGATCAGTGCCGCAAAAAATGCGTTCAACGTGGGGTGCCCACGGTCGGCAGCTGAATGCCGATGCTCCTGGCAATTACTCCGAGCTCACGTCCATCCAGCGAACCGGGCTGAATGAATTTCGACACCGAAAAGTCGAAAGTGACGGCCTCCGCCCGCAGAGCATCAGGGGGGACGTCGGCGCGAAGGGTCTGCGCTCCGGGCTGCGTGCAGGTAGCTGAACCCAACGGTTTACCGCTAAGCCCCGCGGTTAATGTGGTCGGGCCGGTTTTGGCGAAAGCAGCCTCCGGGCAGGCGAATTCGACCACGAGCTGAGCTCCTTTTTCCACTGCACCTTCAGGCGGATGCAGCGTGACCATGAACCGGCCCATCGTCCATCGCCACGCATTCTGCTCGATCTGATGAAAGCCTTTCACCAGCTGGAAAGCGGCCCTGGGGTCGCCCATGCGAACGGTGCTCTCGATCGAGATTGCCCCTTCGTCGGTCGGCTCAGGGTGGATCTTCTCGCGATGGCAGCCTTCCAGCGCGAGCGCGAGGATTACCGTGACGGCGAGCACTGGGGTAAGGCTCAGTCGCCGCACTTTTCCACCTGAACCAGGCAGCTGTAGAATGTCGGCCCGCCGCCACGGTCCGTCAGTCGCGGCGACGTCAATGCATTCACACCTGTGCCGGCAGGCATCATCTTCGGCGAGGAAACGCCAGGAATCCGCACCACCCCCGGCCGGACCACGCCATCGACGAGGGCGGTCACCAGCATGGCTGCCCGATCATTGAAAACCCGAACGCGGTCTCCGGTCCCGATGCCGCGGGTGGCCGCATCGGAGCTGTGCATGAAGACCGTACTCTGGGCCGAGATGTTCTCCGGGCGATTGCTGAAGGTTGAGTTCATCGCATCGTCGTTCTTCGACGACACCATTTCGAGGGGATAGCGCGCCAGCAGCACAGGGTCGCCCAGTCGCGACTCCACCGGCGGCAGATAATCCAGTTCGGGCGGAGCCAGATTGAAGCTTGTGCCGGGCTGCACCGGACCGTCTGCGAACGGCAGAAACGGAGATGGGATATTGAGCCGGACAGACCGCTCCCGCTCGAGCCGCTCCAGCGTGATGCCCTCTAGAAACGGGTGGCGGGATGAAAGCGCCGCCCGGATCAGGTCGTCATCCGATTCCTGAAGGCAGGGATCCTGCAGCCCCATCCGGGCTGCAAGCAGCCGGAAGATATCTACGTTTGGCTTCGTTTCGCCGGGTGGGGGCAGTGCCGGACGCGCCAGCTGCACGTAATAGTGACCGTAGGCCAGGTAAAGATCGGTGTGCTCGAGAAACGTCGTGGTCGGCAGAACAATGTCCGCGAAGTCGGCTGTGTCTGTCTGGAACTGCTCCAGCACAACCGTAAACAAATCCGGTCTCCGTAAACCGCGATGCACGGCAGTGCTGTCCGGAGCGATCGCTGCTGGATTCGAGTTATAGACCACCAGCGCCTTTACGGGCGGATCCAAATCTGCGTTCAGGGTCTCGCCGAGCGTCGTCATATTGAGAATTCGCGCCTCCCGGCCAAGCGCGGACGTAGTCTGCAGATCCGGTCTTTCCAGTGCGGAGCGATTGAAAGCGAAAGCCTGAGACGTCGAGAGCTGAATCCCGCCTCCCTGTTCCCGAAACGAGCCCGTGAGTACAGGCAGCAGTGCGATGGCCTGCACGGCTGCTGCGCCGCGTTCGCTTCGCTGCACACCGTAATTCAGGCGGATGGTTGCCGGGCGCGCGGTCGCGTATTCGCGAGCGAGCGCGACCACATCATCTGCGGCCATTCCGGTAAGCTCCTGTACCCTGGCCGGCGTGTAGGGCCGAACCCGGTCGCGTAGTTCGTCGAGTCCGGAACCATAGCTGCCGACGTAGTCGCGGTCAAACAACTCCTCAGCCAGGATGACGTGCATCATCCCGAGAGCAAGCGCCAGATCAGTGCCGGGCTGGATGCCGAACCAGCGGTCGGCCGCTTTTCCGGTTCGAGTCCGTACCGGATCGATCACATAGAACTTTGCGCCCCGGCGCCGCGCTTCCACGATGAAGGGCCAGAGATGAACGTTCGTACCAAGAATGTTTGCACCCCAGGCGATGATCAGCTTTGAGTGCGCAAAATCCTGTGGCTCCGTACCGTAGCGAAATCCCAGGGCAGACGTAATACCGACGGTGCCCGCCTGCGAGCAAATCGTCCGGTCGAGCCGCGATGCCCCAAGCGCGTGGAAGAAACGACGGTCCATCCCGGAGCTGTTCAGAAGGCCCATGGTGCCGGCATAGCTGTAAGGCAGAACCGACTCCGGACCGAACTCGTCTGACGCGCTCCGCAGCCCGTTTGCGATCGCGTCGAGAGCCTCGTCCCAGCAGATGCGTTCGAAACGGCCTTCGCCCTTTGCACCGATGCGCTTCAGCGGATGGAGAAGACGGGAGGGGTGGTACTCCCGCTCCAGATACCGCGCTACCTTGCCACAGAGAAAGCCCTTCGTGACCGGGTGATCCGGGTTACCGCGAAGCTTCGAACCAACGCCGCCTTCAACGTTGATCAGCAGACTGCAGCAATCGGGACAGTCGAGTGCGCAAACACTGTGACGTACGTCTGGCAGCATGTTTCATCTTGCCATGGCGCACGCCGCGTAAGATTGCGCGCCCGTCAAAACAGCAGCTTCAGGCCAAGCTGAATAATGCGTGGATCCGCGGTATCCGTCACCTTTCCAAAGTTGCCGTCGCCGAAATTTCGATTCGGTGTTGAGAAGTTTGCGTGGTTCGCTATGTTGAAGAACTCCGCCCGAAACTCCGAGCGAACCTTCTCCGACACTGAGGTTATCTTGCGGAGCGAGAAGTCGGTGGTGATCATGCCCGGGCCGATGACGGTAGAACGGCCCGCCGTACCATAGCGAACGTCTCCGGGTATCAGGCTTTCGGGCGCGACGAAGCACTCTGTGCGGAAGAATTTATCGACAGTTTGCTGACCACGGGGCAGATCGGGAGCACAGACCTGATCCGGTCGAAGCGCGCTGTTCGTACCCACGCCACCGGGGTCGCCTGCACGAACGATAGTCATTGGGTAACCAGACTGCAGGGCCAGAATTCCATCCAGGCCCCACCCCCCGATGAACTTGTTCATCAACGGGCTTACGCCCGACCCGAACGTACGATTACGGCCGAACGGCAGTTCGTAAACGAATGCACTGGTGAACCGATGTCTGTGATCCAGTTCGGCCAGACCCTTCTCGGCCTTTCGGTCCAGCACGTTTTGGATACGTCCGCCAGTCCCGGCGCCGCCGCCTCCGAACCCCGGAGCATCGGAGATTGCTTTGGAGAAAGTGTACGTATTAATAAAGGTCAGCCCGTGCGAGTATCGCTTCTCCACTCGCAGCGAACCTCCGTTGTAGTTCGCGAAACCGGTGCTCGATTCGAGAAACACGTTACCAAGCGGAACGACGATGCCGTTTTCCTTAGTGAACGCGACCAGCCGGCGGAACTGATTACGGCCGCCTGAACCGACATTATCCGGGATACTGAGATTGTTGCTCAGATCCGGTATGGTGGCGCGGATGCCGAGGGGCTCAGCCGTGTTGCTTTGCTCCTGCCGCTCCAGCCGGGTTGTCTTCGTGCCCACGTAGCTGACTTCTACAACAACCTGACCGGGCAACTGCCGCTGGATACCGAAATTCCACGACTGAACATACGCGTTGTGAAAATCAGGTGGAAAGCCGTTCGGGCCGGGCTCGAACTGCGCGATCGGTCCTGGCCCGAGTCCGGGGTTTTGCACCAGGAATCCGATGAATCCTTCCGCGGGCGGAGGTCCGTTCTGCTGCAAGCCCAGATTGACCTGCTGCTCAACAACTCTGGGGTAGTTCAAAAGAGAGTCTCCATAGACCATCACCGGTACGGTGTCATAGAAGACTCCGTAGCCGCCGCGCACCACCGTTTTTCCATTGCCGCCGGGCTGCCATGCGAAACCGAACCGCGGGCCAATGTCATTCTTCTCAGTGTTTGTGAGAGATCGGGGCAAATCCTTGCCGGCCACGCCATGATAAGGAACGTACGGGCTGTTCTGGGTGATGAAGTTCACGAAGTTGGTCCCGCAGACTGCATAGCTTGGGCACTGCTGCGGATACACAAAGGACCCGTAAAGGTTGTCCGTCGTGTAGGGCGGCGTGAAATACATGTACCGGACTCCGAAGTTCAGGGTCAGGTTCCGGGTTGCCTTGAAGTCATCCTGAAAGAACAGCCCCCACTCACGAAGCCGGTAGTCAGTTTGAAAATCGCTGACCACGCGTGCCTTCTGGCGGGCGAGACCGAGGAGGAACGCGGCGAGCTCATTACCCGTGCTGCCCACGCCGTCAATTCCTGTCCACGCGGCTGTATCGAAGTTGAAGTTGCCACGCGATGTGTCCGGCCGCGTCTGATCGATAACGACGGCAAGCAGTTCCGCACCAGCCTTCATGAAGTGCCGCCCTTTGCCGAAAGAAAGCATTTCCAAAGGCTGGAATGTGTGATTCCGGGCGCGAAACGGCCCTGTGCCGTTGCCCCATCCCGAAAATCCGGTTACCGCGAATGAAGGAGAACCGATGAGACCCGCTTTCGGTGCGTACTCGAGTCCTCGTATACCGAATTTAGTAATCCAGTCCTCGCCCGCAAGAAAGTCCTCGGCGGGATTCAACTGAAAAAATCCCTGATAGCCGAACCGGAACTCGTTTACTACCGAGGGACTCAACACCTTCGTATAGCTTGCTGTCACGTTCATCTGGCGCTGGTTGTCCTGTACACCGAAGCCCGGAAACGTGTTCGGGGTATAGCCGTTCGAGTCCTGAAAACTGAACCGGCCGAAAACCGTATCGCTCGCCGAAAACTGGTGGTCCACTCGCGCACTGAACTGATCGAAATTTGACCTTGTGGAGCGGCCATCGAAATAGTTGTTGCTGGGATTGCCGTTTCCACCGATACTTCCGGCAGTGTTGGGGAGCGGAATAAACGTGGTATTCGCGATCATTTGTGCGGCAACCGGATCGAAACGGTTGGGAGGGATGATATTGCCCTGAAAGGGATCTCGTATGAATCGCAACCGGCCGTTTGCGTCGGTGACCTGACGAGAGCTGAGCGGATCGAAAATTTGCCCTCTTCGGAAGGTACGGCCGGTCGCGTCGGGGACCGTAGTGCCGGATATCAGATTTTGGCTGAAATCCCCGTTTCTCTGGGCAAGGCTCGGGACCGTGGCAACGGTGGCGTTGCCCCGCACCTGCCTGAATCCCTCATAGCTTGTGAAAAAGAATGTCTTGCGCTCTCCGCGTTTTGGGATCAGGAAAAGCGGACCTCCCAGATTGAATCCGAACTGATTTTGTTTAAACGGGGGTGCGCAGGCCTTCCGGGTGCTGATATTCGGATCACTAGAATCACAGGGAAACGCGCGTGAGTTGCGGTCGAAGAAACGACGGGCCTGCATTGCGTCGTTTCGGACGAATTCCCACGCGCCGCCGTGGAAGATTCGGGAGCCCGCTTTGGTGATGATGTTTACCTGGGCGCCTCCGCCCTTACCGAACTCGGCCGAGTAATTATTGGTCTGGATCTTGAACTCCTGAATTGAGTCGATGTTCGGCCGGACGGTGATGCGGTTTTGGAACGAGTCGGAGTTGGACGTGCCATCAATCTGAAATGCGTTTTCGTTGGCGCGGAGACCCGCCGCCGAAAAGCCCTCGGCACCTCCGGCTCCGGGCGCGCCGGTATTTACTCCGGGTACGAGTAACGCGAGCTGTGCGAAGTTACGCCCATTCAGCGGCAGCGCCACGATCTTCTGCGTATCGACCACCGCGCCGAGCGTCGCGTTCTGGCTTTCCACCAGCGGAGCCTGACTTTGAATCTCCACGACTTCCGTTACCTGCCCCAGCTCCAGCGTGACGTCGATGCGGGCATTTTGATCAACCTGCAATGTCAGATCTTTCTGTTCTGTCCGCTTGAATCCACGTGCCTCGAAAATCAGGTCATACCGGCCGGGCACCAGACCAGGAAGGTTGTACTGACCCAGATTATTCGACTGTGTTTCGCGGCGAAATCCCGTCTCAGCATTGATCGTTGTGACGGATGCACCCGCGATAATGGCGCCGCTGGAGTCAAGGATATTCCCGGAAATTGTCGCTGTCCCGAGCTGCGCGGACAAGGGAATTGCGGCGACTACTCCGAGGAAAAGCCAAAGCGCAACAGAGCGGAAACCTACCAAAATTGCACCTCCAAAAGGGGCTGGCGTCTCACGACTGAGAAGCATTCTATACAAACAGAGCCCGGTGTCAACCGGCCAGCGTTGTATAATTAAACCCATCTCAGCCCCCGGGAGGCCACGGGATGCCGGTCCGGCGATTTTCCATCCTGATTCTTACCGCCTGCGCCAGCGTATACGCGCAGCAAAGCCCCACTGATTTCTTTGAAACAAAGATCCGTCCTTTACTGGCAGCGAAATGTTACTCGTGCCACACCACATCGAAGCTCGGCGATTTGCGCGTGGACTCCCGTGATGCTTTGCTGAAAGGCGGAAAATCAGGGCCGGCTCTAATGCCAGGTCAACCTGACGACAGTCTTCTGATCAAAGCGGTGACCCACTCGGACCCGCGGCTTAAAATGCCGCTGGCGGGGGGCAAACTGGCAGCACAGGAAATTGCGGATCTTCGCGACTGGGTGAAAAACGGAGCCCCCTGGCCCGAACAGAAGCAGGTACAGTCGACGCCGAAGTCGGGGTTCCACATTACGCCCGAACAGCGCGCATTTTGGTCTTTTCAGCCGCTTCGCAAGTCGCCACTACCTGAGGTGAAGGATGCGGGCTGGGGCAAAACACCGATCGATCGCTTCATTCTTGCAGCACTCGAAAAAGAAAACCTGAAGCCCGTCCGTCCCGCGGATAAGCGCGCTTTGTTGCGCCGGGCGACATTTGATCTGACCGGACTGCCTCCGACACCGGAACAGACCGATGCGTTTCTTTCCGATTCGTCTGCGGATGCGTTCACCAAAGTTGTTGACCGGCTGCTGGCATCTCCGCAGTACGGCGAACGGTGGGGACGTCACTGGCTGGATGTCGCACGGTACGCGGATGGAGGCGGTAAGGATAAGCGCCCGGTCTTTATCGGGTACGGAATGGCCCGCGACGGGTACGTCAATACATTTCGGTATCGCGACTGGGTAATCGACGCACTGAACCGCGACTTACCCTATGACCGGTTCGTTAAGGCGCAGATTGCCGCCGATCTGATGGGCGATAAGGAAAACCTGCCGGCTCTGGGATTCTTCGGCCTTGGCCCCTGGTTTACCGGCGACGACGTTGTTTTTGTGGAGGCTCGCGCGAATGAGCGGGACGACAAGATCGATGCACTCACGAAGGGATTTCTGGGCCTTACGGTCACCTGCGCTCGCTGCCACGACCACAAGTACGACCCCATCTCCCAGAAGGACTACTACTCTCTCGGCGGTGTGTTCTGGAGTTCGGGTTATCGCGAGTACGATTTAGCGGATAAGACCCAGGTCGAAGAATACAAAACGCACTGGAAGCAGATCAAAGACCAGCAGGCAGCTATTGAGAACTACGTAAAGGATTGCTCAACAGCGCTGATACAGTCACTGGCGTCGCAAACAGCCGGTTATATGATGGCCGCTCGTCATGTGCTGCTGTCGAATCCGCGGATCGATGCGGCCAAAGTCGCCGGAGAGGAGAAGCTGGATACGGAGACGCTCCAGCGCTGGGTGAAGTATCTGGCCGATCCGGGAAAGCGGGAACATCCCTATCTGCGCGCCTGGGACCGCCTGATGGCGTCGGGTGGCGGATCCGAAAACGAAGCCCGCCGACTCGCAACTGATTTCCAGAACCTGGTGCAGGGAGTGATTGCGGATAAACAGGCGGTCGCGAAGGCCAACGAGGAGATGACGAAGACCTATCTCCCTGACCCTAATGAGGCCAGAGTTTCACTGCCTGGCGACCTGATGCAGTTTGAGCTGTTCCAGTACAAGCAGATGCTTGTACAGAAGGTTGTCGAAACCAACAAGTATTACGTTTACCTCGACGTGGTGCAGGGCGAGCCGAGCTCACCGGACTATCCGCGAAAGGACGCCATCTTCGACTATCCGGGTAAAAAACTGCTTCGTTTCCTCAGCCAGGAGCAGAAATCGAAGCTGGATGAGATGCAGGCAGAGTTGACGAAGCTGGAGAAGTCAGCCCCGCCCGAGTATGCCTACCTGATGGGAGTGGCGGACAACCCGACGCCGGCGAACCTGAAGTTGAATCTGCGTGGGAATCCGCACGCGCTGGGAGAGGAGGTCCCGCGTGGATTTCCCGCCATTCTGGCCGGAACGAACGCAGACCCAAAGCCGTTCACACAAGGCAGCGGGCGGCTTGAACTTGCGGAAGCGGTTGCGCGGCATCCGCTGACAGCACGGGTGATCGCGAACCGGGTCTGGCTGCACCACTTCGGACGGGGAATCGTCGCCTCTCCCAGCAACTTCGGCGTGATGGGCGAACGGCCAACGCATCCGGAACTGCTGGACTATCTGGCATCCCGCCTTGTCGATAACAATTGGTCTCTTAAGTCGCTCCACCGCGAGATTATGCTTTCGGCGGTATATCAGTTGAGTACCGAGATAACGGAAGCCAATCAGGCAGCGGATCCGGATAACAAGCTGTTCTGGCGTGCGAACCTGCGGCGGCTGGACGCGGAATCAATTCGGGACTCGCTCCTCTTCGTTTCGGGCACTCTGGACGAGCGTGTTGGCGGACCTCCGCAGGAGCTGAACAGTTCGAATAATAAGAAGCGTACGGTGTACGCAAGAATCCCCCGCGGCGGTCCGTCCGGTGTACTCCGGTTATTTGATTTCCCCGATCCAACTCTCAGCGGCGACCAGCGAAGTGTCACGAATGTGCCCTTGCAGGGTCTGTTTCTTCTGAACAGCGATTTGGTTTCTACACAGGCGACCCGCTTTGCGGAACGGGTGAGTAAAGACACAACAGACGACAGGGCCCGTATCGTCAAAGCATACCGGCTCCTGTTCGGACGGACAGCGACGGAATCCGAGGTACAGCGTGGATTGCAGTTTTTGGATGCAGCGCGGAGTGACGCCAACGAGAAAGCCACTCCCTGGCAGCAGTACGCACAGGTATTGCTCAGCTCCGGAGAGTTCCTCTACTACAACTAGGTGAAGGTATTCCAGCCATGCACGAATCGTCAAAGCTCGCTCCACTAACCCGCAGAGAAGCGCTGCGCCTGGCCGGTACGGGATTCGGGATGGCTGGGCTGGCTGGTGCGCTGGCCGATTCCATGCGTGCAGAGACGTCGGGAAACCCATGGGCACCCAAACAACCCCACTTCCCTGCCCGCGCAAAGCACGTGATCTTCCTGTTTCTGAACGGCGGTCTGTCGCAGATCGACTCCTTCGATTACAAGCCGAAGCTGGCTGAGTACGACGGGAAGCCGCTTCCCTACGAGATGCCTCGCACGGAGTTTGCGGTCGGGCATCTGATGAAGTCCCCGTTCTCATTCAAGCAATATGGCAGCAACGGTACGTGGGTGAGCGAGCTGTTTCCCCATATTGCGAGAAACATCGACGATTACTGCATCGTTCGCTCCATGATCTCCGACATTCCGAATCATGGACCCTCGATGCTGATGATGAACACCGGCCAGAGCCGTGTTGGCAGACCATCGATGGGGTCGTGGGTTACCTATGGACTGGGGACTGAAAACCAGAATCTGCCGGGTTACATCGTGCTGGGGCCGGGGGCGTCCGGAGATGGCGGGAACACGCGCTGGAGTTCGGCATTTCTTCCGGCGGTGTATCAGGGCACCTTTGTGTCGGATACGGTAAGTGATCCGCAAAAGCAGATCGCTTACCTCGCAAACCCGTCACTTAGCCTTGCCCAGCAGAGGCGTCAGCTCGAGTTGCTGAAATCCCTGAATCAGGACTACATATCGCGCCTCCAAACGGCGCCGGAGTTGGAAGCAACCATCCAGTCCATGGAGACCGCGTTTCGGATGCAGACAGAGGCTCCGGAGGTCTTCGATATCCGTAAAGAGAGTCAGGCCACACGCGACATGTATGGACCGGGTGATTTTGCGCGGGGATGCCTGATGGCCCGAAGGCTGGTCGAGAGTGGGGTGCGCATGGTGCAGGTCTACTACGGTAATTCAAACGACTGGGACCAGCACGCCGATATTCTGGGTCACAAGGTACATGCCGGTAAGTCGGACCAGGCGATAGCAGCCCTGGTCCAGGATCTAAAGCTGCGGGGATTGCTGGATCAGACGCTGGTCCTGATTGGAAGCGAGTTTGGCCGTACGCCGGTTCTGAATCTTGGCGGTTTCCGCTCCGTGCATAACGGACGCGATCACAATGTGCATGGATTCACTTACCTTCTCGCCGGAGGCGGAATCAAGCCCGGAGCAATCTACGGTGCTACAGATGATTTTGGTTTCAAAGTCGCTGAGAAGCCGGTGCACGTTCACGACCTGCACGCCACGGCGTTACATCTCCTGGGCCTCGACCACAAACGACTGACGTATCGTTATAGCGGCCGCGACTTCCGGCTCACCGATGTGGAAGGCCAGGTCGTGGACGGCATCATTGCCTGAGGCTCGCGGCCTGAGGCTCGCGCGACCGAAGCGGCCGGTTCGGGATTGTTTACGGCTTCCAAACCCGAATACAGCACACGCTGCCACTACTCTCCTGGCGTAACGTTTCCTAAGCCATCGAGTCACACTGTTCGCAGGGCTACACCTGCAGCTTGAAGCGGAAGCACTGCCGCGATTAAAGCTGCAAACTTCTTTACCGTAGCCGGAACAGGGACGAAAATACATGGATAGCAGAACAGGGCTGCTGCGGAGCATTGCGCGTTATTCGCACGTTGGTGCCTTTGAAAGCACCAGGCTGCTGGGAAGTGATACCGACATACTTGGAACGACACGCCATATCGAACG
>Ga0170475_102450032_pt1 | contig 11149 bp, 10 predicted proteins | sample Soicark_Litter_5_FD_111474 | JGI IMG/M metagenome (GOLD analysis project Ga0170475, IMG submission 111474) | Avena fatua rhizosphere microbial communities from Hopland, California, USA. Combined Assembly of 48 SPs | reverse complement strand
GTGCACGCCGTCCTCGCGCAGCTGGCTGACGTTGCGCTCGGTGGCCGGGTTTTGCCACATCTCGACGTTCATCGCCGGCGCCACCAGCAGCGGCACCCGGCGCGGGCGCGCCAGGCATAGCGCCGAGAGCAGGTCGTCGCAGGCGCCGTGCGCCAGCTTGCGCAGGAAATCCGCCGAGCAGGGCGCGACCAGCACCGCGTCGGCGCTGCGCGTCAGGTCGATGTGCGCCATGTTGTTCGGAATGCGCGGATCCCACTGGTCGACGTGCACCGGGTGGCCGGACAGCGCCTGCAGCGTGACCGCGCCGATGAAGTGGGTGGCCGCCTCGGTCATCACCACCTGCACCGTTGCACCTTCCTTGACCAGCGAGCGGCACAGGTCCGCGGCCTTGTAGCAGGCCACGCCGCCGGACAGGCCGAGGACGATTTTCTTGCCCTTCAAGTCCATGCTCATGAGTTCTCCTATCAGGCCCTGTTCACGCGCCGCAGTTCGTCGGCGATGAACAGGAACGCGCCAATGGATATGGCGATGTCGGCCACGTTAAAGGCCGGGAAGTGGCCGATGCCGGCCCAGTAGAAATCCAGGAAGTCGATCACGTGGCCGTAGGCCATGCGGTCGATCACGTTGCCGATGGCGCCGCCCATGATCAGGGCCAGCGCCAGGCAGAACATGCGCTGGCTGGCGTGGCGCTTGAGCAGGTAGAGGATGTACACGACCGCGCCGATGGCGATTCCCGTGAACAGGTAGCGCTGCCAGCCGCCGGCGTCGCCCAGGAAGCTGAAGGCCGCGCCCGGATTGTAGGCCAGCACCAGGTTGAAGAAACCGGTCACCGGCAGCGCTTCGCCGTGCACGAACAGGCGCGCGACCGTGATCTTGCTCACCTGGTCGAGCAGGATGATGATGCATGCGATGCCCAGCCACGGCATCAGGCTCGCGCCTGCCTTTGGCGAGGCGGAGAGTGTCGATTTTTTTTTGGTTGCCATGAGGTCGGTGTGAGTCACGTGGGCCGCCATGCCGCGGGTAGCGGCGGCATGGCGGCGATTCCTAGTCGCCGGTTCAGGCGAAGCGGCGCTCTTCGCCTGGGCCGAACAGGTTGCTGACGCAGCGGCCGCACAGGCCGGAGTGCTCGCTGTGGCTGCCCACGTCGCGCCGGTAGTGCCAGCAGCGCTCGCACTTGGGCTTTGACGACGCCTGGACCGAGATCGCTTCTTCGGCCTCGCTTGCCACTTGCACGACCGTCGCTTCCGAGGTGATGAAGATGAGCTTCAGTTCCTCTCCCAGGCTCGCGAGCAGCTCGTACTTTCCGCCGGCCGCCTTGATCATCAGCTCGGCCTGCAGCGACGAGCCGATCGCGCCTGAAGCGCGCAGCGCTTCGAGTTCCTTGGTCACGTCGGCGCGCACGGCGCGCAGGGCCGCGTACTTCTCGCGCAGCGCGCAAGCGTCCGGCAGCTCCGGGAAGGTCCACAGGGTCTGCGTGAAGATGGTCTCGCCGCTGTCGGCATAGGCTTTCCCGCCGGCGAACACGGCCCACGCTTCCTCGGCGGTAAACGAGAGGATCGGCGCCATCACGCGCAGCAGGCTGTGCGCGATGTGCCACAGCGCCGTCTGGGCCGAGCGGCGCGCGGCCGAGGCGGCGCCGGTGGTGTACAGGCGGTCTTTCAGGATGTCGAGGTAGAAGCCGCCCAGGTCTTCGGAGCAGTAGTTCTGCAGGCGCGCGACCACCGGGTGGAACTCGTAGCGCTCGAAGTGCGCGGCGATGTCCTCCTGCAGCCGGGCCGTCGCGGCGATGGCGTAGCGGTCGATCTCGAGCAGGTCGGCGGCCGGCGCCGCGTCCCTGGCCGGGTCGAAGTCGGAGGTGTTCGCCAGCAGGAAGCGCAGCGTGTTGCGGATGCGCCGGTATGATTCGGTCACGCGCTTGAGGATCTCTTCGCCGATCGACAGCTCGCCCGTGTAGTCGGTCGAGGCCACCCACAGGCGCAGGATGTCGGCGCCGAGCGTGTCGGAGATCTTCTGGGGAGCGAGCGTGTTGCCGAGCGACTTGGACATCTTCTTGCCCTGCTCGTCCACCGTGAAGCCGTGCGTGAGCAAGGCCTTGTACGGCGGGCGGCCATTGAGCATCGACGAGGTCAGCAGCGACGAATGGAACCAGCCGCGGTGCTGGTCCGAGCCTTCCAGGTACAGGTCGGCCGGGAATTGCGACTGCTGCCGGTGCGAGCCGCGCAGCACGGTCTGGTGGGTGGCGCCGGAATCGAACCAGACGTCGAGCGTGTCCTTGTTCTTCTCGTACTGGGCGGCTTCCTCGCCCAGCAGGTCGCGCGGGTCGAGCGCGTGCCAGGCGTCGATGCCGCCTTGCTCGATCAGCTTGGCCACCTGCTCCAGCAGTTCCGGGGTGCGCGGGTGCAGCTCGCCGCTCTCCTTGTGGACGAAGAAGGCCATCGGCACGCCCCACTGGCGCTGGCGCGACAGGGTCCAGTCCGGACGGTTGGCGATCATGCCCTGCAGGCGCGCCTGGCCCCAGTCGGGGTAGAACCGGGTCGCGGCGACGCCTTCCAGCGCGGTCTCGCGCAAGGTCGGGCCGCCGTCCTTGGGCGTGATGTCCATGCCGGCGAACCACTGGTCGGTGGCGCGGTAGACGATCGGGGTCTTGTGGCGCCAGCAGTGCATGTAGCTGTGCTCGAACACCTTCAGCTCGAACAGGGCGCCGGCATCGCGCAGGGCGTCGCAGATCGGTTTCGACGCTTCCCAGATCGTCATGCCGCCGAACAGCGCAAGGGACGGGGCAAAGCGGCCGTCGCCCATCACCGGCTTGAGGATCTCGTCGTCCTTCATGCCGTGCGATTTGCAGGAGACGAAGTCGTCCAGGCCGTAGGCCGGCGCCGAGTGCACGACGCCGGTGCCGCTCTCGGTCGTCACGTAATCGGCCAGGTAGACGGGCGACGTGCGGTCGTAGAAGGCGTCGGCGGCATGCAGCGGATGCTTGAAGCGCAGGCCAGCGAGCGCTTCGCCGGGGGCGGTGGCGATGATGCCGCCTTCGAGCTTGTAGCGCTGCAGGCAGGATTCGGCCAGGTCGGCCGCCAGGATCAGGAGCAGCGGCGCGCCGTCGCGCTCGGCCTGGACCAGGGCGTAACGCACTTCCGGGTGCACGTTGAGCGCCTGGTTGGACGGGATGGTCCAGGGCGTCGTGGTCCAGATCACGATGAAGCCGTTGGCGGCCGGCAGGGCCGGCAGGCCGAAGGCGGCCGCCACCTTGGCGGGTTCGGCGAACGGGAAGCCGACGTCGATCGCCGGGTCGCGCTTGTCCTGGTATTCCACTTCCGCCTCGGCCAGCGCCGAGCCGCAGTCGAAGCACCAGTTCACGGGCTTGAGGCCGCGGTAGACGTAGCCCTTTTCGAGCATCTTGCCAAGCGCGCGCAGTTCGTCGGCTTCGTTCCCGTAAGCCATCGTCATGTAGGGGTTATCCCAATCGCCCAGCACGCCCAGGCGGATGAAGCCGGCGCGCTGGCGGTCGATCTGTTCGAGCGCGTAGGCGCGCGCCTTGGCCAGCACTTCGGCCGTCGGCAGGTTCTTGCCGTACTGTTTTTCGATCTGGATTTCGATCGGCATGCCGTGGCAGTCCCAGCCCGGCACGTAGGGCGCGTCGAAGCCGGCCACCAGGCGCGACTTGACCACCATGTCCTTCAGGATCTTGTTGACCGCGTGGCCGAGGTGGATGTCGCCGTTGGCATAGGGCGGGCCGTCGTGCAGCACGAACCTTGGCCGCCCCGCCGCTGCCTTGCGGATGCGCTGGTAGATCTTCTTGTCTTGCAACTGCTTGACCCAGCCCGGTTCGCGCTTGGCGAGGTCGCCGCGCATCGGGAAAGGCGTGTCGGTCATGTTGACCGGGTACTTGCTTTCTGGTTTCTTGGCCGCTGCCTGAGCGGGCTTGTTTGGGACGGATTTGTTGTTATCGGACATACGCTTTTTCAAAAGGAGTTCGGTATCGCGGCGAACCGGGCCGCGGGCCAAGGTCGTTTCCGCATCAAATTCGGTCGGTGGCGGTGAGCGCGTCGGCGCGTCCAGCGCCGACGCGCTGCTCGAAGAATGCGCGCGCCTGGACGGCGTCGCGGTCGATCGCGGCGGTGAGCGCGGTCAAGTCGTCGTATTTTTCCTCGTCGCGCAGCTTGGACAGAAATTCGACGCTCACCAGCTTGCCGTAGCAGGGCCGGTCCCAGTCGAACAGGTGCACTTCGAGCAGCATGCGGCCCGCGTTTTCGACGGTGGGGCGCACGCCGAGGCTGGCCACGGCGGGCAGGGGGGACGCGGCCAGCCCGTGCACCTGGACCACGAAGATGCCCGACAGCGCGGGGCGGTGCATGACGCGCAGGTTCAGGGTCGGGAACCCGAGAGTGCGGCCGAGCTTCTGGCCGTGGATCACGTGGCCGGAGACCGAGTACGGATGGCCCAGCAGTTCGCGGGTGGCGCCGAGGTCGGCGGCGGCGAGCGCGGCGCGCACTGCGGAAGACGAGATGCGGGTATCGAGGTGCGTCACGGCCGGCAGGGTCTCGACGTGAAAGCGGTATTTCTTGCCCGCATCGACCAGCATGGCGACGTTGCCGGCGCGCTTGGCGCCATAGTGGAAGTCGTCGCCGACCATCAGCCACTTCACGTGCAGGCCCTGCACCAGTATGCGTTCGGTGAACTCCTGCGGCGACATGGCGGCGAAGTGTTCGTTGAAGTGTTCGACGATGACGCGGTCGATGCCGGCGCCGGCCAGATCGCCCAGCTTGTCGCGCAGGTTGGCGATGCGCGCGGGCGCCTTCGACAGGTCGCCGGCGCGGCGCGCGAAATATTCGCGCGGGTGCGGCTCAAACGTCATGACGGCCGCTTCCAGTCCCAACTCGTCGGCTGCCTTGCGTACATGCGCCAGCAATGCCTGGTGGCCGCGATGGACGCCGTCAAAGTTACCGATTGTAAGGGCGCATGGCGCGCGCGCCCGGTCGTTGGGAAGTCCGCGAAATACCTTCATCAAGAGTGGTTCCAATAGCGCCTGCCGGTCAATCCGTGGCGAAGTAACAAATTATACGGTAAGTGGCGTATTGCGCAGGGGAGAGGCCGTACGGGCGAGGCCAGTGCGCTTGTTGAACCGCAGGGGCCGGGCGCCGGCGGAAACGACGGATGGCTGGCTTTCCCGCCAAGGGGCGACGGACCAAAAAAAGCGCCGCCTTCGGACAGGCGGCGCTCGCTCCAACGCAAAAATGACGGGACGAATCAGCTCAGCGGGTGGTTGATCGTCGTGATCCAGTAGCGCGCCAGGTCGGCGGTGCCGTCCTTGCCGTTGATGGATTTGAACGTATTGAGCGCCTGCTGCTTCTTGCCGGCGGCGGCATACGCTTCACCCAAGTGCAGCTTGGCTTCGTCCGCATACTTCAGGTTGCCAGACTTGATAGCCTCTTCCATCATGCGCAAGCCCTTGTCGGCCTGGCCGGCTTGCACCAGACTGTAACCGAGGGCCACCAGGCCATCGTTATCGCCCGCCTTGGAGAGTGTGGCTTCCTCGGTTGCCGAGTTCTTGTTCAGGTCGGCCAGATTCTTCTCGGCCAAATCCTTCAAACGCTGGTGGCGGCCGGCTTCCGGGCCCACGCCCAGCATGCCCGCCTTGTAGCCCTTGTCGATGAGCTTGACCGCCTCGGCCGGGGCTTTCGCCTGCAGCACCAGCTGGCCCATCTCCATGTAGTCGCTCGGCTTCTTAAGCAGGTTGTTGGCCAGTCTCAGACGGTAGACGTCGACCGCGAGACGGCCGGAGAAGCCCGGCTTGTTCTGCACGCGGTTGAGCAGGTCGGTCCAGTATTGGGCTTTCGGATAGCTCGCCACCAACTTCTCGATGGTATTGACGTAGCCGATCTTGTCGCCTTTCTTGAGATAGATGTTCGCCAGCATGCCGAGCTGATCTTCGGTCAGGCGGCCGTTCTTTTCGGCGTTATGCAGTTCCGTTTCCAATGCGGCGGTATTACCCATCTTGTAATAGTTCTGCATCAGGTAACCGCGCAGCTTCGGGTCATCCTTTTCCTTCAACAGACGTTGGATGGTCGCGTTCGCCTTGTTCAAGTCGCCGCCGCGCATGTAGATGCCGACCAGCCCTTCGGCAAACTGCGCATGCTCGGTAGCGGACAACTTGCCGGAAGCGAGCAAGGCTTCAAATGCCCTGGCGGCGGCGTCGTAGTCGCCCGCGGCCGAGGCGGCGCCCGCGCGCACACGCTCGATCAGGTAACTTTCGTTGGCCGTCTTGTTGCTGACCTTGTCGGTGTCGCGCAGTTTGGCCAAGGCTTCCTTGTTCTTGCCTTGCTTCATCAGCGCCTGCGCTTGTTGCAGAGGGGTAGCAATTTCCGCACGCACCGCTTCAGCTGCGTACGCGGGGGACAGGCCGACGACCGGGGCGGCTGCGGTAAAGCCAAGGGCGGCCAATGCCAGGCCGAGGTGTGCGAGACGGAATTTAATCATGTCTGGAAATCCTTCGTGAAAATGGACACGGCAGGGAAACCCTGCCGTGTTGGTCAAACCTGATACGATTACTGGAATTGTTCGTTGCCGACCATACCGATCTTGATGACGCCAAGACGTTGAGCGGTAGCCATGACGCCAGCGACAACCTTGTACTCCACCAACTTGTTCGGACGCAGATGCATTTCCGGCTGGTTGGGCATGGCAGCGACTGTTAACATCTTGGCTTCGAGAGTGGCACGGTTCGGGACCGTGACGCCATCCCACAAAATCGTACCGTCAAAGTCCACGTCGATCGTGATTATTTGCGGTTTCTCCGTCGACGGCGGTGGATTGCCGACAGGCATATTCAGATTGACCGAGTGGTTTTGCTTCGGAATCGTGATAATCATCATGATGATCAAGACCAACAGAACGTCGATCAAGGGCGTCATGTTCATTTCTATCATCGGTTCCGGATCGGCTCTTTGGGAGGAGCCTGAACCTACGTTCATACCCATGATGTTTCCTTTTCAAATGTTGGGTTGCAACTGCGGCACCGGATTAAGGGCCGGCGCCGCGGGAGGGGATCAGCCTCACTTGTCAGGCGGTTCGATGATGAAACCGACTTTTTGCACCCCAGCACGTTGTGCCGTGTAAATCACTCGACCGATGGCTTCGTAGCGGGTTTGTTGGTCGCCACGAATTTTCACTGCAGGCTGCGGCACTTTCACCGACTGCTCGGCCAGGAACCTGAACAACTCGTCCGTATTCGCCAGGCGGGTCTGGTTATAGTACATCTCGCCATCCTTGTTGACGGTGAGATTCACATCTTCCGGCTTGGTCTTGGTTACCTGGTTGACTTCCTCCGGAAGTCTGATCTTTTGCAGTTTCAGGACCACCGGGCTGGTGATCAGGAAGATGATCAGAAGAACCAACATGATGTCGACGAGCGGCGTCGTGTTGATTTCTGACATCACGGCATCATCATCTCCGGAATCGGAGCCGACACTCATCGCCATGATATTTATCCAATCTTCTTAGCGCCAGCCGCACGGCCAGCTTCGGAGGTCGACATGGCGCCCGAGATCAGAACCGAGTGCACGTCGGCGCTGAACGAACGGATGTCTTCCATGGCCGACTTGTTACGACGGACCAGCCAGTTGTAACCCAACACCGCGGGAACGGCAACCAACAGACCGAATGCGGTCATGATCAGCGCTTCACCCACGGGACCCGCGACCTTGTCGATCGATGCGTTACCCGACATGCCGATTGCGGTCAGCGCGTTATAGATGCCCCAAACGGTACCGAACAGACCGACGAACGGCGAGGTCGAGCCGACGGTTGCCAGGAACGACAGGCCGTCTTGCAGGCGTGACTGAACGCGGTCCACGGCGCGCTGGATTTGCATGGTCACCCAGGACGACAGGTCGATCTGTTCGAGCAGAGCGCCATCGTGGTGCTGGGTTGCCTTGGTGCCGGTTTCAGCAATAAAACGGAACGGCGAACCGTCTTTCAGTTGCGTGGCGCCGGCAGCGATCGAAGGCGCTTTCCAGAACTTCTGCGACGTTTCTTTCGACTGGTTCAGGATCTTTTGCTGATCGATCAGCTTGGTGATAATGATGTACCACGAGCCCATCGACATCAGGGACAGGATGATGATGGTGGCCTTGTTGACGAAGTCGCCTTCTTTCCACATGGCCTGGATGCCGTATGGGTTGTGGACTTCTTCCTTTTGTTCGCCAGCTGCTGCCGGCGCTGCTGCCGCAGCCGGAGCCGCTGCAGCGTCAGCCGCGGGAGCGGGCGCTGCATCGGCAGCCGGTGCGGCGTCGGCCGGCGCGGCGGCGGCTGCCGGTGCGTCAGCGAAGGCCGGTGCGGACACCAGGGCCGTTGCCGCCGTGACCGAGAACAAGACAGCCGCCAGGATAGCGGACAAACGGGTATTCTTAAACATGCTTCCTCCAAAGATTAAAATAGACAGTTCGCTGAATAAGACAACGAAAAATCACAGCATGAGACGGTGTTCCGCCTCGGTTTAATCCAGCGACCAGACGTACTGCACCGCTGTCCACGCCTGTTCCGGCTTGCCATCGACCATGGCCGGTTTGAATCGGCATTTGGTAAGAGCTGCCTGCGCTGCCCTGTCCAATTCACGGAAGCCGCTGGACTTCGTGAGCTTGGACTCAATCACGCGGCCATCGACCCCGATCAGGAACGAAATGGTCGAAATACCCGTTTCCTCATTACGCTGCGACGACCGTGGATATTCCGGCTTGGCGCAGGTATTAAAGTCGGCGACTGCTTCGGTGCGGACCGGCGGCCGTGCCGGCGGCGCCGGCGGCGCCGGCGGCGCCGGACGCTGCAGCTCGGCTGCTTGAGGACGTTCAGTTGTTCCGGTGGTAATTGCGTTTGACGGCCCCGTTTGCTGAACCTGCACCTCGACGGGTGGGATGAATGGCGGCGGCGGGGTCTTCATTTCCGGCGGCGGCGGCGGCGGCGTGTCTGGCGGCGGCGGTTTCACATCTTCGATCAGTTTTTGTCTCCACTGCCTCCGTCACCTTCGCCACCATCCTGGTGCCGAGACCACTGATGACCCCCCAAGCAACTAGTACGTGCAGGGCAACGACAATGGCTATACCTGTGAGATTCCTCCCGGGATCCTCCTCATGCGAAAAATTCATGCCATTTATCTCCAATACCAACTCTTTTTGTTGCTACCAAACCCACAAAACACGACAGGAAAGCTAGAGCCGCATCCGGGACATCGAGGAATTATACCTACGAATTCTTTTTTGCACATACATTTTTGGGGGGTGTAAGAGACCAAATCTGCCTGTTAAAGCAGGCAAACTCGCGCTTCAAGCAAGATTTTGGGGCAGCGCGTCGCGATCGCAAACGCAAGTCGATAGATAATCTTTTGTAAATTTTCCTCTTGTGACTTAAAAATATAGCAAATGTGATGATGTGCGGAATTTAATATGTTATTTTTGTGTATCGGAAAATATAATGTGATGCAAGCCTGAACTTTCCGCAAACTATAGCCAGTTTCGGTAAAGCGAGGCGTACTATTGAAAGTCGCTCCCCTCTGTGCGCAGAGGGCGGGATATGAGTTCGGGTAATACTCCGCATCTTTGTTGACATGAGTCAGATGAACTCTTGCTCATCTGCATTCTGCGGGCGAGGAACTGCGAGCGGTTGCCATACCGGACGGGCAAGTCAACGGCCGGCTTGCCGGGTTGCAAAGCCGGCGTTGAACCGGTGGCGGGGTGATGGGAGCAAGCTTGGACGGGCGAGCGGATGGGTATCAGTCCATATGCCGCTTCCCGCCCGGTGAGCCGTGCTCAGCGCGCACGTTTTTCACGCCGGCATTCGAGGAAGCTGACGACGTGGCCGGTCGGATCGACCGTTTCTAATTTGACATCAAAGCCCCACAGCCGTGCAACATGCTTGAGCACTTCCTGCGCCTGCGGGTTCAAGGGACGCCGCTGGAATTGGATATGTCTCAACGTCAATGCCCTGTCGTCGCGGGTGTTGACCTGCCATACCTGGATATTGGGCTCGCGATTGCCCAGGTTGTATTGCTCCGCGAGCTGCTGGCGCACGTAGCGATAGCCCGCTTCGTCGTGAATCGCCGAAATTGTCAGCTTGTGCTGCGGTCGTCGTCGAGCACGGCAAAGAAATGGAAGTCGCGGATCAGCTTGGGCGACAGGTATTGGGCGATGAAGCTTTCGTCCTTGAAGTTGCGCATTGCAAAGTCGAGCGTCTTTACCCAATCGCTGCCGGCGATGTCCGGGAACCAGGCGCGATCTTCAGCGGTCGGATTCTCGCAAATGCGGCGAATGTCGCTCATCATCGAAAAACCCAGCGCGTACGGATTGATGCCATTGTAATAAGGACTGGTCGCGGGCGGCTGGTACACGACGTTGGTGTGGCTTTGCAGGAATTGAGCATGAAGCCGTCGCCGACGATGCCCTCTTTATATAGTTCCTGCAAAATCGTGTAATGCCAGAACGTGGCCCAGCCCTCGTTCATCACCTGGGTCTGGCGCTGCGGATAGAAGTATTGCGAAATCTTGCGCGTGATGCGCACCAGCTCGCGCTGCCAGGGTTCGAGCAGCGGTGCGTATTTCTCGATAAAGTACAGCAGGTTTTCTTGCGGCTCGGGCGGAAAACGCGGCGGCGCGACATCGGCCACTTCCTCTTCGCACCGCGGCTCCGTGCGCCACAGTACATTGACCTGCGACTGGGCATATTCCTCCCGTTCCTTCTGGCGCGCGTTTTCTTGCGCCATCGACAGCTTGGCCGGACGCTTGTAGCGGTCGACGCCGTAGTTCTGCAGCGCGTGGCAGGAGTCGAGCAGTTCCTCGACCGCGTCGATGCCGTGGCGCTGTTCGCATTCGGCAATGTAGTTCTTGGCGAAGACCATGTAGTCGACGATCGCCTCGGCGTCGGTCCACGTGCGGAACAGGTAATTGCCCTTAAAGAAAGAGTTATGGCCGTAGGCGGCGTGGGCGATCACGAGCGCCTGCATCGTCAGGCTGTTTTCTTCCATCAGATAGGCGATGCAGGGGTTCGAGTTGATGACGATTTCGTAGGCTAAGCCCATCTGGCCGCGCTTGTAGCTCTTTTCGGTCGTCAGGAAGTGCTTGCCGAACGACCAGTGGTTGTACGACACCGGCATCCCCACCGAC